>Ga0209186_1003393_pt1 | contig 10996 bp, 3 predicted proteins | sample SidtaG_FD_187426 | JGI IMG/M metagenome (GOLD analysis project Ga0209186, IMG submission 187426) | Marine algal microbial communities from Sidmouth, United Kingdom - Sidmouth_Male2 metaG (SPAdes) (version 2) | ecosystem: Host-associated > Algae > Red algae > Unclassified | place: Sidmouth, United...
TCAAAGATATTCAAGCTTGGTATAAAAACCGAAATCAAAAAATGAAAAAAGTAAACTGGCAATTTACCAACAAAGACGCAAGAATCAAACTCAAAAGACTTTACCCGACTTTTGAAGCTTGACTGACCACTAGTAAAATCATAGATATACAAGTATTAAATAATTTAATTATAACCAGAATAGACGGATTTTAGTTTTGCAGATGATGAATCATTTGAAGATTTTGTTTTCTTTTTGCAAATATTCATCTTCCATCTCATCTAAGATATTATCACCAATTATATACCAACTCTGTTTTGTCTCAATAGGTTGATTATCTACAAATTCAAGAGTGTAACTAAACTTGTTATAATTATAGATTTTAACATAGTCATTAAACTTAAATGTTTTCCTTCCTATTTTTTCATAATTATGACTAAAATATTCATCTATTTTTAATAAGGATACTTCATCCTTTATAGTTATTAGAAAGTAACAATCATCAACATTAGCTTTTATATTTAAATATTCATCATTATGTTCAATTAAAAAAGATTTATTATTTTGATTAAAATTATCAGTATTTAAAGCTAAGTTATCCAACAATGGGCTATTACAGTGTTTTTCAATCTGGTTTATAATAAACTTATTAGTACACTTAATCTTTATATTTAAAGAGTTTAAAGAGTTTAAATTGAGTTCATCTAAAATAAGTAATTCTTGTTGAGATGCTTGTTTATCTTGTTCAGCTTTAAAGCTGTCGCAAAATATGTTTTCAAAGTCCATCAAATTAATTATATTATTGAGTTTATCATATTTAGTTTTCTTAGTTTGCATATTACCATTACTTGCCCAGATTTTCTCTTGATTAACTTTTAGTAATTCTTTACAATCAATCTCAAACATTACAGGAAGAACACATTTTGGATAATCCATGTCTACCCATTTATAGTAGTAGGGATTTTTCATATCTTGAATACCCAAATCTTCATTGTAAAATTGATTAGGGGTTAGCGGCCTGAAATAAAACCTTGCAAATCTATGCGGATCCTTTCTTGACATATAAACAGTGCCAGCAATGTTATTAACTTGATTTGCAGTATTACGTGACTTTATTTTTCCTTCGTTTATAATCTTTATTGCATTTGATATATGTGTATAGTGATATATTTTTCCTGCCCATCTACTATTGCTATGTTTTAGATTCTTTAATAATTTTAAAACTGGGTTTTTGCTTAAATAAGAATTTACTTTTTTATGGACGGCTTTATTTTCTTTGATCAAGAAATTTCCAGAAAGTTCTATCCAGTCCCAGAAGTCCGTATACTTGCTAAGGACTTCAACTGTAAAGTTCTTATAATTAGCACTCAAATAGGTCCAATCTAAGTAGTATTTATAATTCTCTAATTTAGTATCATCTAAATTTGCCAGAACATCTTGCCTACTTGAAATAATATGCCAATTCAATTTATTTTTAAAATCCTGAATTAAAGTCAAGGGAAGCTGTTTAGATAGTACGCTTTTAGATATTTTATGAGAGTATTTGGATATTCTTTCTTTATTGAGAATTTTTGGCAATCTATTTACAATTGTATCCCAATCCCAGTAATCTTTATATTTTTCTAGTAATGTTATTTTTTCTTCACCTTTTTCTAAAGTAAATTTTTCAACATCTAATTCTTTATTATTTGATATATTCTTCCAATTTAATTTTTTTTCAGATTCATTGAATAGCAAATTTAATGTAGTGTAATCTATATGTAAATTATTTTTAGATGATACACTATACCAATCAATATTCTCTTTATTTATTAAAAGTCTAATTAGTTTCTCGTCAAATACTAAGTTGTCACTATTATTTCTAGAAATTTTTTCCCAATTCCATTCTGCGTCTTTATTAAAATAAATAAGATTATTCGTTATAAATTGTTTGCCTGAAAAATATTCCCAGTCCCACTGAGGTATATCAAGAGGTCTTTCTTCAACTAATTTGTCAAATAGATTATTATTAAAATCTAAATCTAAACGATGACTCAATAGTTTAAAGTTCCAATCTTTCTTAGCTAATTCTATTAAAATTTTATTTGAAAGTTTCAGCCCATTGGAACCTGACAAATAGCACCAATTTAAATTCTCATCTTGATAAGTATTTAAAAAATAATAAGTGTATATAGTATCATTTCTTGAAGTAATTCCTTTTAAGAAATCATTTTCTTTTTTATAAAGCTTAACTTTTTTAAGATTTAGATAATATAAATCATCTTTACCCTTACTATCTAAAAAAAACTTGCTATTTTCACCTATTTTAATCCAGTCCCATTTGGTTTTAAATTTCTTAATAATTCTATCATCAGATGTAATCTGAGAATAACCACTTAATACATCCCAATCAAAAATAAATTTAAAACTGTCTAAAAACTTAATGGTTTCATTTCTCCATTGTTCACGATTTGAATATCGTATATCATTATACTTAAAAAGTTCAACTAAATGTTCATTCTGTGTCAAAAGAGTATTGTCAAAACAATACTCTTTTTTACAGAGAAAATCATTATTAAATCTGTCTTTCATTATCTTAGGAGAAGCGGATATTACATCCCAACTCCATTTAAATTTATGATGTATAGAATCTGTCCTTTCTATTTGTGAGTTAATACTATTCCATAGGAAATTTACTTCTGCTTTTTTTGTTATTACATTCCAGGCTTTTGATTGTTCTTCTATATTTTGATGGCCTATATAATCAGCTACCCTTTTCAGGGTTGATATGTTAGATAAAGAATTTACACTTATATGATTTTCCACTATTGCAGACCAGTTTAAATGCCAACCTAAATTCTCCAAGTTGTTTTTCCAATTTTTTTTATTTATTTTATTTCCTGAGATATAGTCCCAATTCCAAATTTCAAGGGAACTTGAATATACTATTTTATGTAAAGAACATTTTTCATTTATTAAACTTGAAAAAGATTCTATATTTTCAATTATTGAGTTCCTTATTAATCTTTGAAAAAGATTATTTATCCAATAAATATTATCCTCTATCGCAATCTTTGTTGAACGTTTCAAAATATTTACCCAATTCCATTTTTCTAAATTTATTTCCAATATATTTGTTTCTTTAGATAAACTTACAAGTTGATTTAATGTAATATTTTTATTTAACAACTCAATTACTAGTCCTGATAACTTATCATTATTTATAAAAAAAGAAATAAAATGTTCAATAATAAAATCTATTTCTAGTGGAATAGCTTCAATATTTTCAAAAACATCATATAATCTAAGAAATTCAATATTATTAACAATTTCTTTACGGGAAAACAATACCTGCCTATCCCAATTTATATCTCTAAAAGTATTAATTGTTTCAACTGATGCAGTTATAGATGCATTATGCCAACCTCTATTTGTTGTTATTTTATGTTTGTAGTTTCTAAAAATATCATCCGTCCAAATTAAATAACTATTTGCTTCAAATCCAGCAAAATTTTCTTCTCCCCATTGAATTAACATATATTTTTCATAAAAATCAATATAATCTAAAGTAACAGGAACTTTCTGTTTATTTATTTTGTAATTATTTTTTTTTAGAGAGTCTACAATCAAATCTAAGTTTGAAAGTTTTTTGATTTCACTAAGTAATTTTTCCTCTAATAAACTTTCAAAAAAAGGTACTACCCTGAAAAACAAAACATTATTGAGAATTTTAAAGTTATTAGCCAGATAATCAATCCCATAATTTTTATAAACATAATTAAAATTCCAACTAAGATTTGGCTCTTGCAATATTAACTTTTTGCATAATTCCAATCTGTTTGATTGCAACTTGGAAAGGTTAAATGGAAATAGAAGTATATTTTTCTTTATAAAATCATCAGAAACTAAACTTGTAATATCAGTCCAATCTTCTATATTTATTTTTTTGTTATTTATTTTTATATATTTTTCTAAAGCATATGGTTCTTTAGATAAGTTTTGAATAATGATAGGAATACTCCACTTCAAATCTGGATTCGTTAAAATATACTGACTATCAAATCTTTGTGATAATACTTCCCAGATTCCAAAATCGTTGAATAATGTAATTTTTTCTTTTATCTTTTCAATAGGGCAATGTATGGATACATATTTAGCTAATTGATAGCTTGTAATCTCAGAGTTTAATAAAACTCTAATTATATAATTATCAATCCAGTATATTCGTTCTTTGTATTTTTCAAATAATACTTGCCAATTAATATGCTTATAATAAGTTAATATCACATTTGAATCTATAAGTTTATCTGTTTTTTTTAATAAATATAGCCATTTACTTTCTTGTTTCAAATAACTGGCTTTGCCAATATTTTTGTTTTTATTTAGCTCACTTATCAACCCTTCTAAAACATCGTTATTGTGTGTTATGTTTATAGTGGTTGGCTCAAATATCATTAAGTTACAATCAAGAAACTTACTTACTTCTATACCTTTTTCTTTTGGTTTTTCTTCTATGAAATCTATTTTTATATTATTCTGTATTGAGTGTTCAACATTAAACCACAGTTTTTCTATATTGTCGCTTTGTTCATTAGAAAACATAAAACCTAATTCATATGGTTTTTCTAAACTTTTACTAATTGAAATATTTGGTTCTAAACCAATTTTAAAAAAAGGAAAATGATTGGCCTCAAATTCATCATAATCAAATAAAAGGAATTTATAAAGGTTAGCAACTCCTTCAAAAAACTTATATTTTTTATTGCTTGATATACCCTCATTACCCCATTGAGTTAAAGTAATAAGATTTTCATTAAAGTCAACTAAGTGATATTCTTTTAATTCAGAAAGAAAGGCTTTAAATACTTGTATTTCTGCTTGATCTTGAAAAAAAACAATGTCCTCTGAAGCTTTATAACTTTTTGTAGCGAAACCTAAAAGGAGTCCTAATCTGTCAAAATCAATAGATTTCAATCCTTTTTCATTTATTTCTCCCAATTCATATATCAAACCACATAATATATAGTCATTTTCTGTGAATTCAAATTCTTTCCTAAATTTTATATTATATTTATATTGGGCAAATTGCCACTTGGTTTTATGGCTTATAAGGTATTTACTCATCATACTTCAGTTGATTCAAGAATTAGTCCATTAGGTAGAGACTCAATTACATTTACTAGATTAGTGTATATTTCTTTTTGTTTAAAATGCCCCTTATTGCCTACAATAATTAAAAGTTTTTTAGCTCTAGATAGAGCTACATTTAATCTATTTGGTACTTCTGCAAAACCTAGACCTAGATCTTGTTGAGTTTTAAATCTATCATATTGATTTATTGATGGAGCAATTTTATTACTTCTTACAGTTGAAACAATTAGTATATTCCTTTCCATTCCTTGAAACTTATCTACTGTAGATATACGCATTGGTATACTGGGGAAGTCTGCTTTTATTTCATGTAATAATTTTAATTGAGCCCCATAAAAAGAAATGATTCCGATTTGTTTTTCTTCTATTTCTTGCCATTTATCTAAGTATCTCTTATATGAATCTGAATTTTCTAATTTGACAAGTATTTTTTTTATTACATTTATTTCTCCAATATTACAACGTGAGGTTCCTAGCTTTACTTCAGGTGTGTCACAATTTATCCATATAATATGGTTATTGGAATTGATTATATTTTCAATTTCCAAATGATGCATTCTACTTGCTGGATGAGTTATGTCATCTAAATTCAATAACTTTTCAGGAATACCACATTCTAAACCATTATCTTTTATGTAAAACTGCTTAACTGCTTCATTAATATCAGGATGCATTCTGTATTGCTCATTAAAAGATGTTTTCATATCATCTGCTAAATGATGATATATTTTTTCAAATTGAGATATTTCAAAATCTTTTGGATTATTCTTAATTACATCAATTAGCCTATCAATATTTCTATTGTTACTTCTATCAACTTTTGACTTTAATACTTTTAAATCATCAATAAATTCATTGTTATTTAACATTGGTGGTAATTGTCTGTGGTCACCAATTACTATTGCTTTTCTGGCATATACTAATGGTAAGGCTAACTCTGCTGGACTTGCTTTACTTGATTCATCTTGAATAACTAAATCAAATTCAATTTTAATTTCATGAAACATCCTATATATCTTCCTAATTTGGACTTCATCATTTAATGTTTGTGCAATTTGAAATTGATTGTAGTTTTTGGTGTTGAATAATTTCAAATAATTCCAAAAAAAGCTTGTAAATCCCTTTATTGATTTTACTTTTCCAATTGAGCTACAAGTAGAACCTATAACATTCACATTATTAATATAAGTATCATGAAATTTTTGATTGTCTTTTTTTTGACTCTGTGAAAGTAACTTTTTCCACTTTCCTATTAGATCATTGATTTTAGGTGATTGTTCTGTTTGTCCAGCATATTTTATTATTCTTGATTTCCATTTTTGTAAAGAACATTTTTTTGTATCCTCATCATTATTGTTATTTAACCAATTATCAAATGTCTCAAATGAAAATTGTCTACCTTCTTTATCTAACTTAATATTTTTACCAAAACGAATAGGTTTAATGAGATTATGATATGGACTTATAAGTTTAGTCAGTGCATTATCAACTGCTAAATTAGTTTCTGAAGTTACAAGTATTTTATATTCATTTATTTCTTTGTTTTGATAAATATGTTGCCAAGTTATTTCAGAAATAGCAGTTGACTTACCTGTTCCCGGTGGACCTTGAATTAAATAAAAGTCTTTTGCATTTAATGCCCCTAAAATTGCTTCTTTCTGTTTATCATTAAGTTTATCATTAAGAAGATTCAAACTTTCAATATTTACACTTCTGTTCTTTCTTGGTATTCTTCTTTGTCTATATTTATCATTTGAGATAGGTACTTCTATTTTTGGTACTATTCTTTTATGATCAGTATTTTTCACTTTAGCTTTTTCATTTAAATCTATCTTCCCAATAACTTGCTCTATCTTTTCAATTGCATTAAAATCTTTAAGAATCATACTGTACATTTCTAATGTAAGCTTTGTGGTAGGATTAACATCTACTTCAAAACCCTTTTCACGAAGATATTTAGCAATTGCCTCTATATTAAGATTTATTTCTTTTGCAACTTTAGCTAAACGGACACCTTTAATATGTTCTGACATTTTTATTGTAATATTAGAATTTTGGCAATATTAGGATTGATACATTTATGCTTAGGGTTGTTGCCAAAGACTTTTTTAATCGTATCTTTTAATCGTTTTATTTTTTCAGATTCACCTGTTAATTTTCCACAAACAGATGAGACATTTAGTAATTCATTTCCATCCATATTATCATTGACTTTTATTTTAATATATGGGTATTTAGATCTTTGCATGATTCCGATTTCTGTTTCATTATATGATACAATTTCATCAAAAATTTTTCTTATCCTTCGTTCTTCATTTTTATCTATTTCTTTGTATTTAAAATCAAAGTAATATTTACTTATTGTTATATCTAATTCTGGTAAATTCCAAAAAAAACTATCTGAATTATCTTTACTAAATTTAACTAACCTATTGCGTAAAATAATTATATCTTCTTCACTTTCATAAGCTATTCCATAAAACAAATGATTTCTATTCCTAGATATTTTACATTTAATACTTGGAAAGTCTTCTTCAAGTTTCTTTTTCAAAAGAATTAAAGGTGAAGTATATTTTACTTGAACTTTAAATTTATGCTTACCTCCTTTATAATCAAAATTAATATCTTTAATCTGTTTTAGTTGATTGTAATAATACTCAAAATCACTAATACTTTCTAAGTCAAAGGCTATGGTTTTTTTTTGATAATTTATTGTAAACTCATTGAGATTTAATTCTTGAAGTTTTTTTTCTAGTAAGTCTGTAAAGAACAAAGCTTTTAAATAGAATTTTGATGTGTGTTGTGCCTTTACATTTCTTAGCCCAAAAGTAGCAACAAAAAAACGTTTAATCAAGCATTTATTCAATAGATAGTCTTTTCTCCAATCATAACTTTCTGAGGAATCTATTTTGTAAGAATTAAAATGGAATAGGAAGACACCATCATTTGTATGTCTTTTTATATAATAAAAATCTTTATTTTCATTAAGTTTGAAATTACTTACTTTAATCGCTATTGTATGATTAACAAGTTTGAAACCAAATCTACTTAAAATAACATCTCTAAAAATTTCAATATTTTGTGCATTATATATAGTGAATGATCTTTCATCTTTATTAAATTTTTGGTAATTACCAAGACAATTTTCAATACAAAATATTTTCAGTTTTTCAAATATTTCTTCTTTTGGTTTCAATCTTAATACACAACCAATTTGATTAATTTCTACATTCTCATATTGACTGCTTATCAAGTTAATTTGTTCTTTAGTTAACAATGTAACCTCGTCATTTGTATTATATAACAAATCATATAATATATCATTTGATATTCTTATAGAACCAGATATAACTGCTTTATCATCAAAGTATAAATGACTACTCAGCCCTTCATTTTGAAGATCTTTTAAGCCTTTTTCGTTAAAAGGTAAACTGGTAGGTTTTTCAATATATCCCTTTTCTAAATCAATTTCTTCAATAGAAATATTTGGAAATGCACCAGCTAAAAGCATCTTAGCTTCTTTTTCATAATCTTGAATGCTTACTTTAGCCTCTAAAATACCATTGTTAAGACTTAGAGAATCTTTCACTATTTTTATAGGTCTTTTTGCCTGCTCAAGTATTAAACTTTGAGCATCTACATACGCCTCCCAAATTTTGTAATCTCTCATATATGCTTTACTATTGCTATTAAAAATCTGTTATCTCTAAATTCTGATCCTTCTAATCAAAATCCAGATTTTCTTTGTCATCTAAATAATAATTATTTCTACATATTTCAAACCAAGAATTGTTGGCAAATTTCAGACTTTGAGGTACAAAAAGGATATTAATTATACCTTTATGAAAAATTGCTGATTGTAATAGATTGTGGTAATAGAAAATTTGGCAGCAATTTTATTACTGATAATCAATGAGTTACATTTTTCGCCTTGCTTTTAAGATTTGGCTCATAAAAAATCTTGCTATTGATAATCAATGTGTTATGAAATTTCAAAAAGCTATCACCGCAAAATGTTATGATTAGGAATTAACAAGTTTTAGTCAACATTTCCTGTATGCACATTATCTTGTCCACTAAACATAGTTTTTTATTGAGAAGCACCAAAAGCTTGATTAATGCCAGTTGCCTAGGTAGTAGTGGCTGTTTATGAAAGTTACCTTTAAATTTTATACAAGATACGCTTTTTTGGCGGTTTGCTAAAATATATATTTATTATTTGGAGTGATGGGTTAGTTCTTTTGTTGTAATGCATCATTCTACCATATGATATGATATTATATCAAACACCCTTTCAGACAACACATGTGTCTGCCTTATATCACTACTATAAAACCTATGTCATTATAGTACAAACGCTATATAAAAATATTTATTTGGCGTTCCCCCCCACCCAAAATAGCCCTGATGGTAATGGTATCGTTTTTAGCAAGGCAAAAATAAGAAAGGCAAAACGATGAGAATGGACAGCAGGACTGAACGTCACGACGAAGCACCAAACAGTTCGCTCCTAATAAAAATCATATTAATATTGCATAATTATAATTAATTATTAAATAAAAATTATATATAAAATCACCACATTGCAAAAGACACAAAGAAAAACACATAAAAATTCTTTTAATCTCCTTACAACTTCTTCCCAAACAACACCCCCAAAATTCCTGTTTTCCAAAAAACCGTTGTACCTTTAGCCCGTTGATATATGTACCAAACACTTATCACATTTGTAGAGGGTCTTTCTTTTCCAATCTACGAAGTAAATGAGCATGAGGTAACTACCAACGTCCCTTTCGTCCCTCGTCACTTCGTCCCTTTACTCAATGTGTTTCTAACTAAAAAAAAACAACTTTGCTTTTTCTATACCTAGCTATTATCTTTCTGGTGGTATGGGCTTTGTTTAGCTTCTACTACCTATTTTCCTACAAAGGGGACAAAAATCCTTATTTGGTCAGGTCTATCCCCTCTATCTTTACCACCATCGGTATTTTAGGAACATTTCTGGGCATTGCTGCGGGCTTGTTCTACTTCGATACCAACGAACTCCAAAATAGTATCGCTCATCTCTTAGATGGGTTGCGTATCGCCTTTTTATCCTCCATTATGGGGATTGTCTTGGCGTTGATTTTTGGGCGGATCGTCGAGTATAAAGTGCATAAAGAGGAATTGGTCAAAAAAGAGGAAAAGGTCATCACGGTCACTTCCCCTGACGAACTCCTTGCCCTCAATAAAATCATTGGGATTCTCTCGCAACAGGGCAACAATACGGCGCTTTTAGAGGAAATTCACCTGCAATTAAGTACCAAAATCCCCGAATTGGTCGAGGGTTCTGTGGAACATACCAAAAAACAATTGGACGAGACGGTTGATTTGCTCAAAAAACAAAATGATGCCATTAATCTCTTGGATGTACATCGTCGAGAGGAAAATATTGTGTTGGCGGAGGATTTGGAAGAACTAAATGAAATGACGCTGAAAAGTGTAGAATTTCTACAACAAATTAGCGATTCCCAAAACAAATTGGTCAAAAGCACGGATACGCAAGCACAACATATTGTTGGTACGATGAATCAAAATCACCAGCAAATGACGAAGCGTATGGAGGAATTTGCTGAGGCTTTGCGTAAGAATAATGCGGAAGCATTGGTCGGTATTATGCGCAAAATAACGGAGGACTTTAGCAAGCAAATGAACCTGATTATTCAGACTTTGGTGAAAAAGAATTTTGAGGAATTGAATGATAGTGTCAAAAATCTCAACGAGTGGCAACAGCAGAATAAGAAACAAATGCACCAATTGGTTATTGATTACAAAACCATCTCGGCACACTTTGAGGTAACAGCTCAAAAAACAAAGGAAATTTCGGAATATACTCACCTTTTGGTTT
>Ga0209186_1003395_pt1 | contig 10992 bp, 9 predicted proteins | sample SidtaG_FD_187426 | JGI IMG/M metagenome (GOLD analysis project Ga0209186, IMG submission 187426) | Marine algal microbial communities from Sidmouth, United Kingdom - Sidmouth_Male2 metaG (SPAdes) (version 2) | ecosystem: Host-associated > Algae > Red algae > Unclassified | place: Sidmouth, United...
AGTCGTAACTCTTCGTCTTTTTCCTGTTGTAGTAGTGCCATGGTGGCTGTCAACTCTTCCAAACTCTTTTTCATACTGCAAAAGTGGTAAAAAAAGTGGGGTTGGGCAAGTCTGATGTCTGTGGGGGGGTATTTGGGGGGTGGGGATTAGGTTTTTGGATATTTGTTTGATTGGCCGGTATTTGGTTTGTTAAGGAGTTTTATACGACATATGAACGGTAAAAATAAATTTGGTATAATAATGAAAATCGCTTAACATCCTATACCTTACGATTAATGAGTGAAATAGTCATATTCCAAGATTCTAATAATCAAATTGAATTAAACGTTCAGCTTGAAGGTGAAACTGTATGGTTAACTCAAGCTCAAATGGTAACTCTTTTTGAGTCTAGTAAAGCCAACATTAGCGAGCACAGATAATTTCGCTAAGGGATTTCATACGACATATAGACTATAAAACAAGTTAGCTTCTATTCTAATTAGATCATTATTGTTTTTTGGAGAGATTAGCATAAAGGCCAAAAAGTGCAAAAAATAAATATATAAGGAAACAGACAAGTCAATAATTACAAAATTGACAAAGAACCTAAATGTTTTTTATATTTGAAGATATTGTATAAAATTGGATAAAGAATATGGATTATAAATATGACGTTGCATTATCATTCTCAGGAGATGATAGAGATTATGTTGAAAAAGTAGCAAACATTTTAAAAGAAAATGGTGTTGCCGTTTTCTATGATATGTTTGAAGAAATTGATTTATGGGGAAAAGATTTAGGAGTACATTTTGATTATGTGTATAGGAAAGCCGCTAAATATTGTATACCCTTTATTTCTGCCTCTTATAAAGAGAAAGTATGGACAAATCATGAAATCAAAACAGCTATTTCAAGAGCTATAAATTCTAGCGAGGAATATATTCTACCAGCAAGATTTGATGAAACAGAAATCGAGGGCATTAGGCCCACAATAGGGTATGTAAATCTGAATAGATTAACTCCTGATGAATTAGCAGAAAAAATAATTAAAAAACTTGGAAAAGAACCTACAATTCCCGTTACTCAAAAAGAGCAGAAAGATGAGGGAGGAGTTTATTTGTCTGTAAATGTAATAATTAGCGAATACTATGGGGTTACTGGAGGGGCTTTAGGAGTGACTATAACAAACACTAACAAAGAACATAGATATTTTAATCATCCATATTTTCAGCTATCAGAACCGTTTGAAGGAGGAACAGATACGTTTTATGGAACACAAATGTTGAGACCTGTTGAATTTCCTGTTAAACTTGAATATGGAGAAGTGTCTGTGGTAGATTTTAAAATCTTTCCAAAGTCAATTGAAATGATTTGGAATAAGCTTCCAAAAGATGCAACTGTACAAGCTATTGTTACAACAACACTAGGCGAAAAATATAAATCAAATTTAGTCCCAGTTGAAGAAATACGAAAGGTCTTTAGGAATAAGACTAAAAAATAAAGCTAACAAAATTAACAAGCGTCCATACAGCAAGTTTAGTTTACTTTGGAAGGTTCTCTCAGGAAGTTTTTGTTTACGCTCTGCTTAAATTTAGAGCTTATCTTTGCTCGTGCTGCACGCTCATATCTTGACGACCGTTTTATGCAATTGAAAAAACCTTCTCATAGATATTAAACACAATTGGTTTTTGCCAGCACGAAGTCCACCAAAAACCACAGAAAAATTTATTCTTCATTTCACTTTACATTTACCATAATATATTTTTCTTCAAATTGGATAATCTTTGAATTTAAAGTTAACTTTGTTGTATTTCGATGCTTATTTCACTCTACCCAAAACAAACTTTAGAATTTCTATACAAATCTATTTGCAAGCTAATGAACTGCAAAAAAAATACTTTAGATATTCTTGATTTGTCTTTATATTTTCTAAATTTATCGATACGAAATCGAAAGTTTTATGACTCCTTTAGGATTATATCTAACCAAGAAGTCCGTGAATAAAGCATTAGTTTCTAGAAGAACAGGAATTAGTCAGGCACGACTATCTCAATTATGTTCAAATGAAACTACCAAACTCAGGGCGGATGAATTATATTTAATTGCTTTGGCTATTGATATTGCCCCATGTGAAGTAATGAAAGAAATTTTTCAGAACATAAAACTTGACATTGAAAACTAATTTAAAGTGAAAGAGTTAATTAATACTTTATATATCGACAAATCACCATCTTCTTTTTCAGAGGAAATCGCAAAAGAGTACTCTGAGAATATTTCGAAAGAGCAAAAAAAAATGCTTGGGCAGTTCTTTACACCTGTGAAAATTTCAAATTTTATGGCACGGCTTTTTGATGTAAGTTGTGAGAAGAGAAAAATAAAGATTCTAGATCCAGGCTGTGGCACATTAACACTTACTTGTGCTTTAGTTGAAAGGCTCATTGAACAAAATAACAGTATTGAAGAAATTGAAATAGATGCTTTTGACACTGATCCTTCGCTAAAGCCTATAATAGCAAATGTGTCTAATATTTTAAAAAACTGGAGTAATAAAAGAGGGATCGAAATTATTGTTAATTATTCAAATTTAGACTTTTTACTTTCACACAAATTTTCCTTAAAGAAGGATTCTAATAGTCCTACATACGATTTCATAATATCTAACCCGCCATATTTTAAAATAAAAAAAGGAGACGAAAGACTCTCTATTTTCAATTCTACATTACAAGGCCAACAAAATATTTATAGTTTATTTCTGCTTGGTGCATCAAAACTTTTGATGAAACAAGGACAACTAGTATTTATAGTTCCTAGAAGCTTTACGTCGGGGGTATATTTTCAAAGTTTTCAGAATATGTTCTTGAAGGAAGTTGATTTGGAGTATTTTCATTTGTTCAACTCTAGAACTGATGGATTCAAAAAGGATAAAGTTTTACAGGAAAACATAATCCTAAAAGCTGTTCCAAAGAATAGTATTCTATCTCCTAAAATTAAAATTTCTACTTCCCAAGGTATTGCTGATTTAGAGTTAATAAAGGAAAAAGAATTTTCAATAGAACAACTTTTCAAAAAAATAGGAAAACTCAATATTATTCATTTACCAGTAAACGAACTTGAAGAGGAAGCCATGAATTTATTTTCAACTTGGACTCACAATTTAAGCTCTTTCGGGATGAAGGTTTCAACTGGACCTGTTGTCCCTTTTAGATGTAAGCCATATTTAAAACACCGTAAACCTAAAAGTTCGAATTATGTGCCTTTATTATGGATGCATAATTGTTTAAAAATGAAGCTAAATTGGCCTAACACAAAAGCGAATAAGGAAGCATGGATAACCGATAATCAACGATCCAATTCGAAAACGATAGAAAACCAGAACTATATTCTTTTTAGAAGATTTAGTTCTAAAGATGATAATTCCAAGCTTATTGCGACACCGCATTTAAAAGGAAATTTTAAATATGATAAATTGGGTATAGAAAACCACCTAAATTATTTATACAAGCCGGACGGAACACTTGAGCTTGAAGAAGTTTTCGGTTTATCAGTTCTATATAATAGCTCAATTTTTGACTCCTATATTAGATCATTAAGCGGTAATACTCAAGTTAGTGCAACTGAATTGAATGCACTTCCTTTACCCTCAATTGGCACAATAAAAAAAATTGGCTTTCAATACATGTCTTTGAATGGTGATGGGATTTTAGAAATTGACAACATTGTTAATAGAGTTCTCTCATTAACTCAAAAACAATTTTAATGGAAAAAATAGCAGAAGCTCAAACAATACTGAAAGATCTAGGTCTTCCAGAAAGTCAACAAAATAAAGTTTCAGCATTAACATTTCTTGCCTTATGTGGTATTGGACCAAATGATAGTTGGAATAATGCTCAAAAACAAAGTTTAACTCTATCCAAGGGGATTATGGATTTTGCAAACAATATTTATGACCAAGATTACAAACCTAATACTAGAGAATCATTTCGTAAATCTGCAATAAATCCATTTCTTCATTTTCAAATAATTGATTTAAACCCAGACGATCCAAACTTATCGCCCCAAAGTTCTAAAACTCATTATGCAATTAAAGATTTAGTAATTAATACTTTGAAAAAGTATAATACTGAAAGTTGGTTACATGCGCTGGAGCAATTTAGGAAACTTCAATTCACTGAAAATATTGAAGAAACTGCCCTGATAAGAAGAATTGTTATCAATAATTATAAATCAGTAGAAAACATTGATACTGAACTTGGTAGATTTAATGTTTTCATTGGAGCAAATGGTTCAGGAAAATCTAATATTCTTGAGGCCATTGCCATGATTGGAGCATCTAAAGGAAATGACCTTGACCTAGATGGACTTATGAATAGAGGCGTCAGAATTGCCAAGCCAAGATTGACAGTTAGCTCTTTTCTCAGCAAACAGATCAATAAGGAAATTAATATTACGACCATATTCGAAGATAATGGGGAGAGCATACCAATTAAATCCAGCTTTGAAAGCTCGAATATTAATGATCTCTATGCAAAATGGGTTGATAAAGAAATTGATTCCAATTCTCCAGAAATTATATTGAATTATTTAAATGAGATAACTAGTAAAACGGATAACCTCTCTAAGGAAGACCTTTTAAAAGAAATAAATAAAAAGCTGAGTGAGAAGGGGCTTCATGAAAACAACAAATACACTCAGATATTATCAGATTTTGCAATATTTAGTTTATCAACACAAACATTAAGAGGATTAAATGCTCAGAGTAGAAAAGTCCCATTAGGTATTAATGGAGAGGGGCTAGATGTTCTGATAAGTAATTTTAATAATTATGAAAAGTCCCAGTTATTAAAGTGTAAAATATTCTTTAATTGGCTAGATGAAATAATTTCTGATAACAAAGACGAGTTCAAGTCCTCTGGACATAAACTTGGTAAAAGTACTTCAACTTTGTATTTCCGTGATAAGTTTATGCAAAAGCAGAACAATTTTTTCTCAGCTGAAAATGCGAACGAGGGAATATTACATGTAATCTTCTACCTAGCTTTGTTGATTAGCAATAAAACGCCCGATTTATTCGCAATAGATAATATTGAAACCGCATTGAACCCAAGTCTATGCAGATCCTTAATTAAAGAATTATCTAACCTATCACAAAAAAGAGGGAAACAAGTTTTAATTACAACTCATAATCCTGCAGTATTAGATGGATTAAACTTGCACGATGATTCTCAAAGACTTTTTGAAGTATATAGAACAGATGAGGGTATGACCAAGGTGAGAAGGATTAAATTCAAAAAAGGAGCAGAAATCAAACAAAACAAATTATCGGAAATGTGGATGGAAGGATTATTAGGTGCAATTCCACAAGAATTTTAATATGAAAATAGGAGTTATTTGTGAAGGCCATACTGACAGAGCTGTAATTCGAAATATATTAAAGGGACTTAAGGGTATAGATTCTGCCCAAATAGTTCCTTTAAGACCTGACTATAGTTTTGATGAAACAGATTTATCACAGTTGTCAAGTGACAATTTCAGTAATTGGAGTCTTGTTAAAGCTGAATGTGAGAATCGTGAAAAAATTGATCGGTTTTTAAGCATTGAGGATCAAGATTTTGTTATTATCCATATAGATGCAGATTGTTCAGATGAATATGGTGTTCAAAAACCAGTCAAGAACTCTGAATATTCTGAAAAAATGAGGGAAGCAATTATTGTCAAAATCAATGAATGGCTAGACAATAACTTTCAGGATCAAATTCTTTTTGCTGTTGCAATTGAAGAAACCGAAGCATGGATTCTTACTATTTATGACAAAAAAGACTCAACCAAAAGCGCAGACCCAAAGGCTAAATTAAAACAGGTACTTTCTAAAAAGGGAATCAAATATGACCACACTCATGCTGGTTTTTATGAGATTTCTGAAAAGTTCTCAAAAAATAAATTTTTCAAAAAAGAAAAATTTAGAGATCGGAATAAAAGCTTAGACGATTTTTGTAATGAAGTAGAAGATAAATTATAGAAAAGCTTTTATGCCCTATCATTCTCCTGCAACGGCAAAGTGCAAAGCCAATTTAAAAAGAGGAAATGAAAAATAAAAAAGCATGCTACAAAAGCAACTACGGCCAGTACTCCCATACGGTCGCACCGTCGTGGCTTGCGAAACGTTGCCACAACATAAAAACCACCTAACCCAGCAACGAACGCCTAAGTACCACTAAATTCACTACATCACATCCATCTCAAGCATCAAAAATGAAAAACAACCCCCACTACCTAATCCTCCTAATCCCATTCCTACTACTACAAAGCTGCCAAACAAACCAAGAAAGCAATAATGTTATCACATCCGACATCACAAATTTTTGGAAGGCTTACGATCAAATTCAGACAGTAGAAGATGCTGTTTCAAAACTGAGGATCTTAGACAGCTTATATTTTAGCAAAGGAACTATAGGATTGAAAGCAATAAGAGAAGTAAGAAACTATACGCCACAAGACTACCTTAAATCGATTGATGATTATCCGAAGTTTTGGGCCTCTATTAGGGAAAACACTTTGGAAGCAAACAAAATAGAGCAAGAATTAGAAGGCGGAATTGAAAAATTGAGACAGTTTTACCCGGATTTAAAACCAGCAAAAATTTACTTTACTATAGGCGCATTTCGCACAGGAGGAACAGTGTTAGATAGTCTTGTGCTTATTGGTTCAGAAATATCAATGGCAGATAGCACAACAGTTACAGAAGAATTTCCGGAGGCGTTATCCCATTTAATATCTCATTTTAAGACTAACCCTAATAAGCATTTAATGTTTCTGAATATTCATGAATATATTCATACCCAACAAAAACCAATAGTATATAATATTTTGTCACAGTCAATAAGAGAAGGCGTTGCGGAGTTTATACCAACAGTTGTTCTTGAGCAAGCCACACCAAATCCACAAATAGAATTTGGAAAGCAGCATGCCAACCGAATAAGGGAAGTATTTGAGAAGGAGATGTTTTATGCAAACAATATGGGTAAATGGTTGAACAGCAATGCGACTAACGAATTTGGGATGAGAGATTTAGCCTATTATGTTGGCTACCAGATGTGCGAAAATTACTATAACCGAGCCTCGGATAAAAAAGCAGCCATTAAGAAAATGATTGAATTAGATTACAATAATGAAGCTGAGATTGAAGAATTCGTAGCACAAACAAATTACTTTTCAAGCACACTCGATTCCCTCTATCAGACATTCGAAAACAAGAGACCACAGGTAATCAGTATAGCCCAATTCGAAAACGGCAGCCAAAACGTGAACCCCAGTATTCAAGAAATCACGTTTAAGTTTTCAGAACCGCTAGCGACAAATACAGGAATTGATTACGGCGAACTAGGAGAAGAGGCGTTTCCTAAAAAGACCTTCCCAGGGCGTTATTGGAGTAGCGACAAGCAAAGTTGGACAATTCCCGTAACTATGGAAGCTGATAAAAGATATCAATTTCTGATTACCAATAATTTTCGAACACCAGAAGGCATTCCTTTAAGAGCGTATTTAGTTGACTTTAAGACAAGGAAGGAATAAACCTGTCAGATTGCCTAACGCCTAATCCACAATCCCTACTTACTTGACCTTCAAAAAATGAACAGTCCCAGTATTATTGTTAAAAGACGTTGAGCCAACAATTAACGAATTATACCAGAAGGAATAAGTAGATAGACTTCTCCCGATATACGCATTCGGATGACTGTCAGCAACCGTCAGCATTTTGGTTTGAGTCCAAGTAGATCCATTCCGTTCAAAAACGAAAAGAGCGCCTGTGTTTTTACCTTTTGCGTCGTATCCTGGAGCAGAAGCGACCATTCTTTCAGAATCTACTACGATTCCAGTTCCAAAATTATCATTGTCAGAATTGTATGGTATGGTCAGCTTTTGAGTATAGTCCCATTGTTCGGTCGTAGGGTTGCGTTCATAGAACAATACCGTGCCGTCGTAGTTTCCAGTACTAGTCTGGGCAGTGCTTAGCATCATATAGTCACCTTCAAAATCCAGGGAACTTCCAAAATACCGGTTATTACCTGGTTCTGGATTTCCTATGATCTGATTGAGTGACCAGGTTTGTGTTAAAGGAGCATAAAGATAATGATAGACCAGACCGTTTAGGGTATATCCGCCTTCTCCGCGGGCATAAATAAACATATCGTACCCGCCATTGTAATAGACCTTATAGCCAAAGTTACCATTCGCTTCGGCATTAGGAGAGGTGATCTTTTGTCTCAATGCTGCTCCTGTAACGTTATCTCTATAAAAGTAAACCGAACCAGAATTCGTAAAAAGATCATCATCATAAGGAGAACCAATGGCCATGTGAACACTACCACCACCAATACTTCTGCCAAAGGCATCTCCTGCTGCAATGTCAGGAGGGGCAATGTGGTACTGGTAGGTAGCCCCTTGGTCATCCAGACGGTATACGCCAACAATACCAGCTCCATTTCCATAGTTCGCGTTGCCAGGTTCTCCTACAGCTAGGACTTCAGACTGATAGCTTCCAAGTAGCTTAACCTCCGCGCCAAACTGACTTGAAACTGTAGAGCCTGGCGTTCCACTATTGCTAATCGAATATTGCCAGCCCCAGCAACCATTGTTTACAGAAAATACCTCGACTTTATTATTGTATAAACTACCAGCCACAGCCAAACTTGTGGACATATCCGTAGCATAGCCAATATAGGAGAACGTGGTTGCGTTTGGATCGGTAAAGGCAGTAGAAATGTCTGATTGGTTAAAGGTCAATGACTTCCATTCTGAGCCCGTCCAGCCCTCAAAATCTCTAGTCATAGTGTTATACCGTATGGTGCCCTCCGTTGGTGCTGTTGCATCGTCTCCTATGTGCAGTTTTCCGTTTATGGACAATCGTTGGGGTGGTGCCATGGTTCCAATACCAATGTTTTGAGACTGAAGGGCAATTGGAAATACCCAGATCACTAGAAGATAAATTAATTGATTTGTTTTCATGCCTTTTTCTTTGTTGTTAACCCGAATTTCTAATGCTTAATCCGGGTTTAATTAGTATGCTCAATACTAAATCGCCAGAGATTTTAGTTTGTAACAAGAAAGCCAAAAGAATTTATATAAAAAATATGTACTTGGACTATTTCGTTTGAAAGTCAGCCGTAAAGGTATTGAAAAATTTTTACATGTAAAAATTGTTAGTCCAAAATGTGTGGTATCCTGCTAGGGCTTTTCTATTTTTTAAAATTATTGGAACTATACAATTGAAGTTATAATGCTAACTGAGACGAAAGAAGTTTCACTCAATAAAATCACCATTTCAATGAAGAAGAGACCTCACGAAAGTGAAGCCCCTTTTAGCTTTAAATCTGAATGATACTAATCTGTAATTTTAACAACAAATATGGGGAATACTTTTAATCCTATGCGTAACAGATCCATTAGAACAAGTGACACGCAAAGCAATATTCATGTTATAACAACCAAGGAATCGTACATACGCAACTCTAGAGAACCTATTTGTTCCGTTCACAAAATTATAGCTTCCATGAGGTGTAAAAATTGACCATCTTGTTTGGGCGTTTGTTTCACCAAGATAATACAACTTATAAATAATGTCAGGGCAACAATGCGTATTAAATGATTGATGTACAGAGGAGAAAATGCCACCAACATTGCACATAAATTCTTCTTCAGAATCCGCCTCAGAAGCGTTGTTGTCTAGTGTCTCAATTGTAGGCAAATCACCAAAGAAGAGGGAATTTGATCGTTCAGTGTTGCTAATTTGTCCTACACTGAGCATTAGCATTAATGCTGGAATAAATAATAATAATTTAAAGTTCATACTTAATATATTTTTAAAGAATTAATAAATCAATTTATGTAGTCTTCTTTAGGTTTGTGTCTATTACTGCTACAGGTTCGTGGTAAATCCTAGACTGAGTTTAGAAGACGTTTAGAGCAAAAATATCTGTCTAAGCGGTACAACTTGTAGCCAGAATTCCTTAATAGGACGGCCCTTGGCTCATAGCCTGAGCGCCCATGAAGAAGACCTTATGTTATGTAATAGTTCTCAATGGAAAGAACCTGATGAATTCAATTTGCGAAACAATATTCAGTTTCCTTAAAACTTGACACTTCGTCCGTCACTAAAGAGAGCGTAGTTGACTTTTTCTTTAGTTCCAATCGCTAGAAATGATTTTAATTCTTCTTCAGAAAATTTAGCTGCCAATGTTGCTTCATGTGGATACATTGAAGTTTCAATCTTATCGTATTGATTTTTAATGATTTCACGATCTTCCAAATCGCGAATACCCCAATTCCCGTCCTTTATCACAGTCAAGTATTTGTATTCCATGTTTATTGGTATAAAACCAATGGCTTTGTAATCGTTTTTTAACAACTTTTTGCCGGATTCGTCATAGATATGATAGATGTTTTCCTTTGCATCAACACAAACCTTAAATAATGCTTTATTTCCAATTTTATGGACACTTATTCTAACAAATTTGCTAGGAAGTACTTCTTCGCCATTGCTGTTCAGTAAACTGTGTTTCTTGTTTTCATAACTAAGAACATCATAGTAATCAGGATGCCTTCGGCTGATGTGTACGTTTTCTATGAAAGGAATAATGGTCTCAAAATCCTCATCCAAAACTTTACAACCGCCCATATTTGATTTATGGACAATCCATCCTCTAGGACTTCTTAAGGGAGTGATAGAAGAAAACTCATTGCTTTCATATAAAATATTAAAATCCTTATCAAGAATCGAAATATCCCCTTTGTTGACTCTAAACACATAAGGGCCCTCCATAAGAATGTTTTTATATGGCTTCTTAAAAACTTGGTTCCCATCAGTATCCAACCAATATATTTTTTTTCCGTCACGGGTTTGATAAAAGAACTGCCCGTTGAAGTTAACCTTAACAACTCGATCATATTCGCATGGGACGACTAGTTGGTAAGTTGTTAAATCGATGGCACCGATTTTATACCCTTTGGTAGCTTCCA
>Ga0209186_1003398_pt1 | contig 10984 bp, 10 predicted proteins | sample SidtaG_FD_187426 | JGI IMG/M metagenome (GOLD analysis project Ga0209186, IMG submission 187426) | Marine algal microbial communities from Sidmouth, United Kingdom - Sidmouth_Male2 metaG (SPAdes) (version 2) | ecosystem: Host-associated > Algae > Red algae > Unclassified | place: Sidmouth...
TCCGGTAGTCCGCTTCACATGCTTGTACCGCCAATAGGGGTCGCTCATCATGACCTCGTGCAGCTCTCGCACGTACTGCAGCGCGTCAGTCGCCGTGGTCACGCCCGGCTTTGTCAGAGCCAAAGCTTGAAGCCGGTCGTAGGTCCGCTCCTCGCGGCCCTTGTTACCTCGGCGGGCCCACCGCCAGCACGACATCATCAGGCCAATCGACGGCTCCGACATCCCCTTCAAGATATCAGGCGGCATGCGTACGAAGACTTCATGGACGGATGGCCACTTCTCGGTATCAGGGTTGTAGTACTTCAGCATGATTCCAACGGCTGTCATCATGCGGACCATGGTCCGGTCGTGCCGACCCTTAGAGTCCGAAGCGCCAACGTCTTCAACCTTGGCGACCGACTTGCGTTTTGGTGACCGGCAGCGCGCGACGTCGTCGTCCTCGACTTCAGCAGGTGCGGCCCTTTTCTTGCCTCCGCGACGCGCAGGAGACGAGGATGGCAGGCAGGGGCGGTCCTCCGGGGCAGGCATGATCTTGTTGCTTGCCGGTTGACGGCCACCAGGAAGCGCGGTCGGTCGGGCATTGACGGACTCAGGAAGGCTGAATCCGTACTTAGCGTACGCCGCCGTGATGACCGTGAGAACGTGTGCTGTGCGTACACGGCACAGAGGTTGCGCCACCCCGGCAGGAGCCCCCTGCACCGCTGCGTTAAGAAGGCGGGAGAACCATTCTTGGACGCCATCGCGGGTAGCTGGTGCGTCACACATCGACTTTGACGAGGCGAAGTGGATGATGTACGACGGCGTGATGTCCTTAGCCCTGGTGAACAGCTCCACCATCACGGCCTGCACGTCATCCTCCCAAGACACACCCCACTCGGAGAAGTGCTTGCGCCATAGCTGGCGCTCCGCCGCGTACTTGCACTGCAGCGAAATGTCTTGAACAGGCGGGAACTCTGCTGGGGCTTCCACAGGCAAATGGAGAACAGGCCCCAGGCCCGCCGAAGCAGCTCCACCACCGCTTGGGCCCGGAGGTGCAACCCACGTGTCGCCACCACCTCCCGATGCGCCGTCGTACAAAAACTCCGAACCAGGAAACAGAGGACGCTCGTAGACTGCAGATGCATCCCCAAAAGCGCCGACAGGAGAAAGCGCAGGCGTGCTTGGACCAGCTTGGCAGTCCTCGTCCGCGTTGGAGACCGCGGGTCCAGAGATCGACGGCATCGCGGTTTGCCCTTGAATCAGGGACGTAAACTGCGGCGCAATCTGCGCCTGCGGGTGCGCCGTAGCTGCGGAGGTTGGTGCCGCGACGGCGGATGATCCCGGAAACGCTGGTGCTATAACGCCAGTACGGAACTTGAATGCGCCTTGCTCTTGAGGCTGTGGGTGCCACGCACCACCAACAGCAGCTGCGGTCGCTGCGTCTGCAGACGTGGGACCGACCGCCGCCGCTGTTCCCTCCGACGGAAACTCCCCAAGCGCCGCACCCGCAACTGCCACAGACGCAGCCTCCAAGGCAGCCGCAATGGTTTCCTGCTCCCCAACGCTCCGACTGCCGTTCCCAAACGCAGCAACGCCCCTCTCCGGCCATGCCGTCGTCACGACAGGTGTAGACGATCTCAGCGCCAGCGTCGCTTCTGTTGATGACGCGTGCGCGCTGCCAGCAGTGCTGTCGTAGGCGCGGGCCCCGTCAGCACTGCCTCCAGTCGGCTCCGTCGGCACGAGCAGTGGCAGCGCGCGCGGCGCCTGGGTGGGGGCCTCGCTTGCGGTGGCGCGGCCGGCCGTGGCGCCGTCGTTCCCGCCGCCAGTCGGCGCTGTCGCCGCAAGCGGTGGCGACGCGCGCGGCGACGAGGCAGGCGCCTTGCCCGCGTTGCGGAGGCCGCCCGTGCCGCCGTCGTTCCCGCTGCCCATCTGCGCCGCCGCCGAGGGCGGCGACAAAGCGTGCGGAGACGAGGCGGGCGCTTTGCCCGTGTTGGTGCGGCCGCCTGAGCCACCGTCGTTCCTGCCGCCCGTCCGCGCCACCACCGAGAGCGGCGCCAAAGCACGCGGCGACGAGGCGGGCGCCTTGCCCGCGTTGGTGCGGCCGCCGGTGCCACCGTCGTTCCTGCCGCCCGTCCGCGCCACCGCCGAGGGCGGCGACAATGCGCGCGGCGACGAGGCGGGCGCCTTGCCCGCGTTGGCGCGGCCGCCCGTGCCGCCGTCGTTCCCGCTGCCCATCCGCGCCGCCGCTGAGGGCGGCGACAAAGCGCGCGGCGACGAGGCGGGCGCCTGGCCCGTGTTGGCGCGGCCGCCCGTGCCGCCGTCGTTCCCGCTGCCCATCCGCGCCGCCGCAGAGGGCGGCGACAAACCGCGCGGCGACGAGGCGGGCGCCTTGCCCGTGTTGGCGCGGCCGCCTGTGCCACCGTCGTTCCTGCAGCCCGTCCGCGCCAACGCGGAGGGCGGCGAGAAGGCGCGCGGCGACGAGGCGGGCGCCTTGTCCGTGTTGGCGCGGCCGCCTGTGCCACCGTCGTTCCTGCCGCCAGTCCGCGCCGCCGCCGAGGGCGGCGACAAAGCACGCGGAGACGAGGCCGGCGCCTGGCCCGCGTTGGCGCGGACGCCCGTGCCGCTGTCGTTCATACCGCCGGTCCGCGCCGCCGCCAAGGGCGGTGGCGGCACGCGAGGCGAAGAGGCGGGCGCCTTGCCCGCATTGGCGCGGCCACCCGTGCCGCCGTTCTTCCCGCCGCCAGTCCGCGCTTCCGTACAGAGCGGCGTCGACGCGCGTGGCGACGAGGCGGGCACCTTTCCCGCGTTGGCGCGGCCGCCCGTGCCGCCGTCGGTCCTGCCGCCTGTCCGTGCCGCCACCAAGGGCGGCGACAAAGCGCGCGGCGACGACGCGGGCGCCGTGCTCGCGTAGTCGCGGCAGCCCGTGCCACCGCCCTTCCTGCAGCCAGTCGGTGCTTCCGCAGAGAGTGGCGTCGACGCGCGCGGCGACGAAGCGGGTGCCTTGCCCTTGCTGGCGCTGCCCGCCATGCTGCCGTCGTTTGTGCCGCCAGTCCGCGCCGCCGCCAAGGGCGGTGGCGGCACGCGTGGCGAAGATGCGGGCGCCTTGCGCCCGGTTGTGCGGCCGTCGTTCGTGCCGCCAGTCCGCGCCGCCGCCAAGAGCGGTGGCGGCACGCGTGGCGACGAGGCGGGCGGCTTGCGCCCTGCTGTGCGGCCGGCCGTGCCGCCGTCCTTCTTACCGCCAGTCCGCGCTGCCACCGATGGCGGCGACGAAGCGCGCGGCGACGAGGAGGGCGCCTTGCCCGCGGTGTTGCGGCCATCATCGCCGCCACCCGCACTGCCGCCAGTAGGCGCGGTGGCCGCAAGCGGTGGGATTGTGCGCGGCCTTGGCGCGGATACCCCGTTGTTGTTCTTTTCTCCAGTGTAGTTGGTTTCCTCCTGGTCCAGTTCGTTGCCGGGGATGTCAAGGGCCGCATTGCCCTCTTGGCATCCATCGTCGCTGCCAGCATCGCTTCCAAACACGTCGTTGACCTCTTGGCGCGTTGGCGCCGGGGCGGACGCATGAGCGCACCTCCGCGTCTTGCGAGGACCGACCTCGTCGGCCGCCATGGTCAGGTTCCGCTTGCGAGTGGCTTGTGCTTTTTTAGCGGCTGCCGACCGCGCAGCCTTCATCTCCTTCTTCGACGGCTTGGCCTTCTTGTCCTTACGTGCAGTACCATGCTTTCCGGAATCAGAAGCCCCGGCAGAGCCGCCAGCAGGCATCGTCTGGGGTAGAAAAGTCAAAGAGCATACAATAGAAGAAGGATCAGGACCAGCGCAAAGCGACCAGAGAGCCGTTTGACAAACACAAACGAGCGCGCATGTCAGCGTCACGAACCTCGCGTGGAGCACAGATGTTAGGATAGCGTCTCTGACGGAGTTACGATGCGACGAGAATCACAACGTAAAACGTCAGAGGTTGGCTATGAAGCGCCAGACGGAGTGTTGCACAAGAAACTGGAGAACGAATCGCGTAGACAGGTGCGACGTACCGAGGAGGGTACTCGCAACTGCAAGCTCGTGGTAACAAAACCACAATGAGAATAGACACTCCGACAGGATGGCCCGGTATCGACAAGACGTGTCGGGAGCGACACGAGGCGCGCACCGGCCGGCAAACGGCACGTCAGCTGCCGCGTAACGGTCCTGCGTCACGGCCCTTTAAAGCAACTTGCTCGGGCGGGCGCCAGCATGCAACAGCCCAGCAATCGAAGCTGCAATTGTGTCCTGCAATCAGTCGTGCAATTTCGAAAACAATGAGTCTGGCATCATGCACTACTCACTACTCAGTATATACAATTCAGAGAAGATACACTGTAAACAGGAAACAAGAATATGGTTTGATGTTGAATCGACATGTCGTATTTACTCTCGAGTTGGAAAGCGGCAACAATACTCGAGCATAATCTTGCACAGTCGACATCACATCAGAAGCCCACCTTCCCGCCGGAGCAGAGGCTGTGGCAGTCTCCCTTCTCTGCATCGCTTCCGCTGCTGACTCCCGGAAAACAAAGGGACACTAGACTTTCACGCCGGACCCAGTGTGGAGCAGATGAAAAAATGACTACGTAACTCAAACCCGCGACAGCGGTCACATCTCTAACAGCCAAGGTCCGACTGCGAGACAAGCGCGGCACAAAACTTGTACACGTCGTTGTAGAGAAAGACCGCACCAGCGCGTTGGCGAGAAGCTCTCTCTCGGCGAAGCACGCTGCGAAGAGCGCTCCATCCTCCCGACTTGGCCGCAGCTTTTGCGATTGCGCCGCGCTTGGATAGCATTGATGAGGACACCCGGCCAAACAATTGCTTCTTGGATGCCATGTCGGCGCGCGTTGTCGAGCCACTCACGAGGGTCTTAAGTGCAGGGGAGCCGTTGAGACCCTTTTCCCAGGATTCCTGCACGGCGTCCACCATTTTTTCCCAGTCCCGTGGCAGGGGGGGCAGCGTGAATGGCTTGACTTGGATCTTGGTCGGCGGACGTGTGTGCGCCGAGGGCCCAGTTGATGGTTTGCGGCAATGGAAGCAGAGCGTGCCGTGGTCCCGTTCCGCAGGTGAGCGCGACTTGGCCGAGGAAGTCGGAGAGAGCTCGGGCGTGCCAATTTTGTTTTCCGCTTCAGGCTTCCCCAACCGCGCGCCGTGGGTAACACCCGCCAAGACTTTCGCCGACATCGTGAACTGGGCCGGGAGACCACGGCGCGCTGCTCCTCGATTATGGTTGACCTCGAACTGCTCCACTCTCTGCAAAATCGCGGCACAAAGCGCCTTGGCGACGCCGGTGCATGATGACCGCCTCATGCTAGAAGCGAGGGCCCTCGGGAAGCGAAGATGGCCGTCCAGGTGCTCGGGAAGCAAGCGGGGAACAAAGGCGCGGTGAATAGGGTTGATAGCTGCCGTCAGGGGCAGGTGTGGCGTCAACGAGGTTGCTGCGGAAGGATCGTCGTCGCGTGGTTGCGAGTCGTCGGGTTGAGCAGTGCATGTCGATGGTGATTCCGGGTCGGAGTCGGACGGTATAGTTGGGTCACCGTGGGTCATGGTTGACGCGCCGCATGCGACAAGCACAGGAGGCCGAGGTGATGGAGGCCGCAAGACGGTAGGAGCCAGGAGTGCCAGGACGATCGTTTCGCATTGGAGACGACGATTTGGCACTCCGCAGCACCGTGTGGCATCCATGGGCATCAGCACGACGCATGACGTGAGCACCGAGCTACCCTGACTCAACCTCTGTACTAAACCCCATACCAAATAGTAGACACCTTTTGTGCTCGAAGTGCCCCAAATCCTGTCAGATACGGTCTTGAGGTGCTGGATGCCCCTGTGCAATCAATGTCGCTCTTAATGTACCCCTGCTGTGCTTTTGGGTTGGTGAGGTCTGCGTCGCTGCCTGTTCTCGTGCCGCTCCTTCAATCCAGACGAAGGCCTCGTCTCGCAGCCCACTGCGCCGTACGGAAACTCTCTTGACCACTCGCGGGGGCTTCGGTGCAAGACAACCATGGCTTCTTACAACCTTTCTACAACACGTGACAAGCAGATTGGTCATCGTTCCTTGGCGATTGGCCGCCTGGCCGACACGCTGGACAACCGCACAAGCGCGGGCCGTCGCGACGCCTGGCTGGAGCATGTGCCATCGGCATCTGCATACGATGCGGTTGCTATTGCCAAGAACAATGAGGAGGCGGCGCGGTCCGAGAGCAGCGCGAAGGTTCATCATGCGATGCGCGCCGATTACCTTGCGTTTTGCTCCCGCGTCGGCGTCGATCCGACCGTCGTGTCAGCTTCGACGGCAGCTCATGTTGCGAACTTCTACAAGTTTCGTACAAAGAACTTCAAGCTCGGACTCTCAACGTCCAAGCACGTCTCTGCACAAATGACGTTGTACTTCAAAGAGCTGGGATGCTCCGGGATCTGGTCAACCGGCAAGGTCGGCGATAAGGATGTGTACGTCAATGGCAACCCAAATTCCAGCGACGACGTGGCGAAGTGCAAGCGAGCTCACAAGGCTGCTCTCGCATCGCAAGGGCGTGTCCCTGTGCCCATTGACGCGTTGGAGTACGGCCACATGTGTGCGTATTATGACTACTTCATCAAGGACCAAGACGAGGTGCCACCTGGTCGCCTCTGCCAGTTTGCCGCCATGATGGTTGCCACGTACAACCTACTGCGATTCGATGAGGTTACCAAGATCTTGTACGTACAATGTGTCGCGTCCATCGTACTGATTTTGCCTTGCGGGTGGCGTGCTCTACATACGAGCACCTGGACATGACCAACGGTGACATCGGGAGACCTTCTTATTATGAGTACGGCTCCTCCTAACATCAGTACGCTCCGTGCACTGCTTTGCTCATGTGTTTGGTGCCCTCTTTTCTCTCGAGTGCACATGCTGTTTTTCCATCTGTCCATCAGGCGCGAGAATGTGCTCCTCACGGAGGACATGTTTGGGAACCCAGTATTTCGCATCAACATCTTGCAGAGCACCAAGAATTCGACGAGTGGTCATCGATATTACTTGGAGGGTGGTCCGGGGCTCGTTGGCGACCCTCGCGTTGACCCTGTGCTGGCGCTTGCCATGTACTTGCTCAAGCGCGGTGAGCGTTCGGGTCCTCTCTTTGTCAACTTCAAGGAAGTCGCCGGTGACGCCTACGAGATGGATCCAGTGACGCCCTTGAAGGACAGTGCGTTCCTGAGCGACATACGGGATGCCTTTGACGAAGCTGGGGTGGACTCGTACAGGTTTCTTGGCACGCACTCATTCAAGCGCGGTGGCGTGCAGCTCTATCGCCTTCTTGGCGTTCCTGACCAAGAGATCAAAGAGCGTGGACATTGGCAAACGTTCTCGGCGTACTTTGCGTACGTCCAAGCAAGCAATCGGCTTGAGAAGCGGTTCACGTACGCGACGGCGCAAGCCGCATTGGCAGACGTCATTGCACAAGGCGGTGAAGTCTCGGCTTCCGTGCTAGACGAGTTGGGGCTTGAGGTGCGCACTGGTCCAGTCGAGGACACGCGCTCCGGCTGAGGATGAGGCTGCATTTTGCATGATTTTCTTGTGTTTTTTGCAGGTGCGCTGCAGTACAGTACACTTTCTGGGTCGTGCAAAGGGCGTCCTGCTTTGCAAGACCCTGTCAGACCCAAGTTTATTGGCAAATACGGTATATGCTTTCTTTCTGTGACTCCATTTGTCAATTGCAATCATTATTTCATGATTGATTGTTGAAATCATAAGTCTATCCCATACACGGTTAGTACGTCAGTTTCAAATCGATAGAGTCATCCGATAGTACAATTCTTTCTGTTGCTCGCATTGACTCGTAGAGTACGTGCACAGGTTCTTCTGGGAATCAACGGACAGCGTGCAACGTTCCCACCCGCGTCGCTTCGCGCTTTCACTCCCACGCGGACCTCGTTGCTGTCATCGCCGCACTTGCGTACACGCTTTACTGCTCTTGCGGAGGCGCGCTTGGCTGTTGTGGCACGTGGCGACATTGGCGACGGGATGGCTGAAGTCGAGAAGCCATCTACTCTGAGGACGGACTCATTGGTCCAGAGGTGCGTTGAGGTCCACACGGGCACATAGAGAAGCCACCACGGCGACGCCCCGGGACCGATCTTGACTCTCTGCTTTCACATATCGGATCATGGCGCGCTGCTCTGTTTCATCATGGGTTCTTGATTCTCAGAAGTGCACGGATCTTCGCTCAAGCATCTGACTGGTACCAGTTTCTTTTGCCTGTACTGGCTTTATCCAGTGCTTGAGTCCTATGAAACGTGCTCTTCCGCATACGTGGTTGCCTGATAGTCGCGATTGTCTGCATGTGTTCCACCTGTCCGATATAGTCCGCCTCGTATTGGCATCAAACGACGCCATTGACATTCTTCAGACATCCTCTCCGTCGTTGGAGTTGCTCGGCAGCTTGACGGCGAGCTGCCCCGTGACTGGGTGTCTGATAGTGATTGGCGCAGCCACTCTTGGGCCCGTCTGCTCCAGTGCTCATCTGGCCGCGAGAACACCATCTTTGTGGACTACCGGTTCAATGGGTGGTGCGGGTTCATCTAATCAAGAGTGGTCGGCAACCAAGCCAGGTGCAGCGGGGGACGCACAGGACGTTATTGAGGTCTGTTCGCGTCGAGCACCGCCGAGGCTAACATGCCCAGTTACCGGTTTGAAGATTGATCGGCCGGTGAAAAGGTACGTGCCTACTTGTGCGGATGTTTGGAGCCTCTGTTCTCTTTTTCTTGCATCCAGCGCATGTGCGTGCGCACAACTTGACCCTCGATTGCGCGGACGGCTGCCTAACTCCGACCCCTCTCAATGGCTTGGTCTTCATGTACGTACGTGTCTTTTGTTTGTCGTTGGGCTTGGCACCGCACGCTGTGTGGGACCTCTGGTTGCCCAGCCGCTGCTGTGCCCATACTTATTCCCTCGAGGGCATTGTTCACCACATTCTCGTGTCGAACAGCGCGGCTGCTGTCGTCCGACGCGCTCCAGCGGCGCTTGAGAACGTGGGCTCGGCAACTGCGAAATGCCCAGTGGCGGGGTGCCCACAGGTTGTCGGGGCGAGCACTATAGATCAAGACTCTGCCACACGAGATTGAGATGGCGCGGGAGTGAAAGCCCATGTGAGGACCCTATTTCTTGGGCGTTTCAAGCACGAGCGGATGTCTGATAGAGTACTCTTTGCACGATTGTGCACGTCTGACGGTTTCTCTCGTTCACCGGCATACCAGTGCCATTCTTTTGAGCCTTTCGGGCATGTCTCTATGTGCTGCGGCCAACTATTGCGTGAGAGGTGAACAGACACAAAAAGAAGCGACGGCGTATTCGTTGAGACCTAGGAGCGCGTTCCAAGTGCGTTCCGGGATTCTTCCGCATCGCGCGCGAATGCTGTTGCAGTGCCGGTGGTAGTTGCTGTCGCTAACGGCGTCGCTCCTTTTCAAACAGACAGCACGACCGTCTTCCTCTACACAATAGAGAAGACGTGAAGCGCAGCAAACAGCCTCCAACTGTGCCACCAGAGCAGTCCTGCAAGGCAAGCGCCAAGCCGAACGAGAAACAACATGACCGCCATACAGCTGCTGGGCAGGTTGGAAGTTTTCGGTCCTATCTAGCACACCCGTGCCGCCAGACGCGCCAGACATCTCAGTCCCCGCGCCCACGCCACAGTCGTCTGCGCGTGCACCAAAGCCTCACGGCCGAATCATTGCCGGCCACTCGCCGGCATCCGCTCTTTCACGCGCAACACTGCCGGTCGCGGGTAGCATCCGCGGACCGGCCACAGTCTTCGGCCAAGGCGGCGGCCGACGCACATGGCACCAGCGCGGGCGTCGCGTACTCCGCGAGCGTGCGGTGGCTTAGTACGTGCCCGTGACTTTTACCAACTCCTCGCAGGCTAAATCCCACACCAGCCCTGTCTCCCGGCGCCACCATCGACCATGGACTCCCCGTCGCACGCAGTCGGCTCTGGCATTCCTCTGGCTTCCCGCGCGGCGGCCACAGCGGCCGTGGGTAATGCTCCACCACCTTTTGTTCCGTCGCTCTCCTGATGCGTACAGAGTGCGCGGCGTCGGTGGAAAAAAAAATACAGCCGCGTCGCCGTGGCAAGACGACGCCGACAGAGGCAGAGGCACTCTTCGCCGCCGGCTAGCATCTGTGGCTGGGTGGCAGGCGGAAAGAGTGGCCGGCGAAAGCCGCGCGGCGCCCACGCGCCCGTGATTGGGTGGCGCTGCGAGCGGGACCGCTGTTCCGCACGTGGGGGGGCCGTCAGACCGCGGAGGGGGCGCTTGCCGGAGGCGCCAACCGTCACACAGGGCGGTGCAGCCGCGGGGTGCCCGCGCAACCGCTGCCGTTTCCGAGAGGCTCGGGTGCATTGCCGCCACATCGTCTCCGACATTGATTGATATTGAACGTATAGTTTAGGGTGAGAGTTTTACAACATTTACAATTGTTCATGCAAACGGCAACATCTACACATAGAATTGAACATGTTGCTACCAACATCAAAGCACGGAACTCCGTCAGTCGCACCGCACAGAAGCACTCGTGAGATTGAACGCTCATTGTCCGATATCGACCGGCGGCAGCGCATGTAGGAGCAGCGCGGCTGTCTCCTTCCTCGAGGACGAGCGACCACCAAGCGATACCACGATGGAAAAGACGGCGATCCAATCGGCTGCCGAGGGCGTCCTGCGCAACCAATTTATGCACGAAGGCTTCCGAGATGGCCAACTCGAAGCCGTCAAGTCGGTGGTCGACGAGGATGTTCCGTACGCTAGCGTCCTGTCCGTCATGGGCACTGGACATGGAAAGGTACGTCATATCTCATCAATTATCGTCAACTGCTACTTCGGGTTGCCGTCTACAGCCTGCATGTGGCATCTCAGAATTTGTCGGGCTCACACTGACTCTTGAATTGCTTTGCTCCTGCGTGAGTGCTTCTGGCGCGCTTCATAAGCAGACCGTGATCGTGGGCGTAGC
>Ga0209186_1003402_pt1 | contig 10975 bp, 8 predicted proteins | sample SidtaG_FD_187426 | JGI IMG/M metagenome (GOLD analysis project Ga0209186, IMG submission 187426) | Marine algal microbial communities from Sidmouth, United Kingdom - Sidmouth_Male2 metaG (SPAdes) (version 2) | ecosystem: Host-associated > Algae > Red algae > Unclassified | place: Sidmouth, United...
AATGGGTGGTCGCATATGGTGATACAAAAACCGTATTTACAGAGGAAAATATTAATCGTGCTTATCGCGGTCAGTTGAATATTTTACACAAAACAGGATTGCACTAAAAACGTAGCGCGGCACTTCCAGTCCGCGCCTCGCGTATATTTTGCTAAACTGACGCGGAACGGGCTGGAAGCACCGTTCTACGGAAACGCGGACTGGAAGTGCCGCGCTACGTTAAGAAAAGCCTCATAAGTCTTGCGACTTATGAGGCTTATTTTTTTGTTGGCAAATAAACTGTTATGAGTATTTATCAATTCCCACCACGCGGTGTGCGAGTTGATTTTTTAGTCTCTGAATCTTTAGTTCCCGAATCTTTATTTCGCTTACCTTTTAACAAATCTCCGAGGCGCGGACGGCTTGGTTTTGTGCCTTCTTCGGTGGAAGTTCTGTTGCCGCCGCCGTCGTCGGTATTATCGTTGTAGGTATCGCCGAATTGTCCTTGTGACTGACCGCGTTCTTCATATACGAGCATGGTATTGTCGCTCGCTGTTTTGCTGCCGTTTCGTCCGGTGATGACGATGTTGTTATTGCCTTCTTTCAAGGTGATTGTACCTTCAAATCTACCTGTTGATGCCTGATATTTGAAGCCGCGAATGTTCTTACCATTCACTTTAAAACTCACGTCTCGGCTACTGTTTACATTGGTCAAGGTGGCGAGTATCTTCACTTGCTCACTACTGACGGTAAAGGGACTTTCATGCGGTTGTGTAATCGTGACCGTCGGTGTTTTGACTTCGTTGAATTGTCCGGTATTCGTGGGGCGCGTCGGTTTGTTGTACTTAATTACTGTATCGTCGCTATCGCTGCCTGCCGAGTTGGTGGCTTTGATGTAAATGTTGTTATTACCGTTTTCAAGATTGATAGTTGCCGTTACTTTTCCGCTTAATGCGCTGTAATTAAAGCTGTTGGTCGTTCTACCATTCAATTTGAATGTAATATCATTTTTGCTATCCACATTTCTGACTACGGCTACGATAGCTGCGCTTGAGTTGGAGGAAGTATAAGGGTCAATTCCCGGCTTGATAATCTCTACTGTCGGTTTTTCGATAGCATTATAATTGATAACAACATCATCGCTGTCGCTACCTGCCGAGTTGGTGGCTTTGATGCGAACGGTATTGGTTCCGGGAGTCAAGTTCGCGGTGAATGTCACCTCATTTCTCGAATTGCTATAATTAAAATTCAGGATGGGTTGATTATTAATTTTAATATTAATATCTGCTTTGCTATTCACATTTGTTACCGTAGCCTTGATGCGTTCGTTGCTACTTTGTGTGGTATGCGGGTCATTCATCGGCTTGGTAATCGTCACCTGTGGACGCAATACTGTCGGCGGACAATACACAATCGTCAAATCGTCCGAATCATTTCCATAATTATTGACCGCACGAATTACTACCTCTGTACGTTCGCCATTCAATGGTACATTTGCTGTGAATTTATCCGTGTATGAACTGTAATTGAAATTCGTTCTGCGCTGACCATTTACCGTAAATGTAATATCGTTTTTGCTGTTCACATTCTCAACAGTGGCGGTTACAGGGACAGTACTTTCTGTTGAATTATAAGGATTTGCCGAAGGCGAACTAATACGTACACGCGGACGCGGACTGTTGTTGCTGCCTGTATTATTGTTGGTATAGCCGCCCGGTGGACAGTAAACAATTTTCTGTGTATCGGTATCATTGCCGTAGGCATTGCTTACTCTGATACTCACATTAGTCGTTTCTACTTCAAGCGGAATATTAGCCGTGATTGTGCTGCCGAGATAACCGTCAAGTTCAAAGTTATAGGTACGTCTGCCGTTGATTTTGAATACAATATCGTTTTTACTCGATACATTTTTGACCTCAGCTTTCAAAGGAACGATTTGTGCCTCGCTGTTGTAAGGATTCGACGTGGGGCGCGTGATGCGTACTTCGGGATATTTGTTCATCCCTGTATTGGTATTGGAGTTGGGCGTTGGCGTTGGCGTATTAGAAGGCGTATAACCGACTGCCTCTTGTTCGTAAATAACAACACGGCTATCTATATCTTTTCCAAATTTATTGGTCGCAGCAATTTCGAGTTCATTCGTACCCGGTTCGAGTACGAGTACTGCTGCGAATTTATCGTTGCGGGTACTAAATGTGTAACTCGTGAGTGGTTTTCCGTTGAATGTTGCATCAATATTGCCGCGTCCGTCGATATGTTCGATGGTAGCTGCTACACTTACGCGGTCATTATTGACTGTACTGACCTCTTTTCTTGGTTTTGTAAATGTAATAATTGGTGCATTTGCGTACGCATCTCCGGGATACGTTCCCATGCTATTGTCGTCCATCGGCTCGTTGTACACAGATGGTGTTGGTTCTTGCTTGTATCTGTCACCAATTCTCCAACGCAAATAGAGTGAAGTATAATGGTGAAGGTCATTATCATCCGTCAATTCATTGTCTGTGCGGTTGTATTGTTGTCCTTCGAGATTATCGTGCAATGCCCAGTTGGCTTTGTGTTCCAGACCAATGGAGAAATTGCGTGTAAGTTGGTAGCCCAAGCCCAAGCCCAAAGACGGCATTACTGAAACGCGCGGTGCATTATCGTAATCATTGGCAGGCGTTTCGTAGTAGCCGTAAGTACCGATTTGACTCAATATATCCAATCTGCGACGGTCTGTATCAATCTCGCTCCAGTCATACATTTCGCGGTTATAACCAAGTTGGTCGGTAAACGTCTGATAACCAGCGAGTCCGATCCCACCAAAGCCTTGAAGAATAATGCCCGTGTTTTCACGTAAACGATTGGCAGTCAGTACTGCTTCGATAGAAGCTTCGCCAAGATGCGTTTTGTGGTTCATAAATGTAAAACCGGGACCATTGGGTGCGGTATAATTTACGGCGGGGTCGTTTGTACCATTAAGGGCAGGGTTGTCGAGAATACCGTAAGAACGCTCGTGGTCAGCACCGTAAGTTTGGGTGTAAAGCAGCCGTCCGCGCAAGTCCAAATCCAGCAAGCCACCGGGTCTGTGGTAAATGTTTTTGGCAAGGTCGATACCTGCTCCCCAACCGGGTAGCGCAGAGATGTCGCCATCTTGCCATGCAACACCGCCTGTGAGTCCGAGTGTCCACCAACCAGCGTCGTTATATACGCGCTTATCGCTGCGCTGTGCGAAGGTGTTCAGACTGAGAAAGAGCAATAATAGTGTGATAGGTAAAAAAACATGCTTGTTCATAGTAATATATGTTTTGTGGTAATGAATCTCCGAATAAAATTGTGGGGCAATCCTATCCGGCTGTTTTATATTGATACTCCCTATAAATCACTTTTCGTGCCAATCGGAAGTAAGGGTATTTTGAACAAGCGCGTGTCTTGGGCTATTTTCTATTTTTAAATCATTGATAATCAACAAAATATAATAATGTAATTTTTTTTAAAAAAAAATTGTACCTATTGAATGTTTTTCGCGTCACCATGTTTTTTTAACGAATTGACGAATTGACGAATTGACGAATTGACGAATTGACGAGTTGACAAATTGACGAGTTGACGAATTGACGAGTTGACGAGTTGACGAATTGACGAGTTGACGAATTGACGAGTTGACGAGTTGACGAATTGACGAATTGACGAGTTGACGAATTGACGAGTTGACGAATTGACGAGTTGACGAGTTGACGAATTGACGAGTTGACGAGTTGACGAATTGACGAGTTGACGAGTTGACGAATTGACGAATTGACGAAATTTAGTTCATCAACTCGTCAACAAATCAACTCGTCGTAATGTAAGATGTCACGAAATCCGGTCTTAGTTATATTGAGTTGTAAGGCATTTTCCTGTATTTTTGGCATAGAATTTTAATATAGTTCCAAAAAGGATATAACATGAAAAAATCAACACCGCAAGCTTGCTTAACGAAGGAGATTATGTTGCAATATCTCCGTGAAGAACTCAATGCACAGGAAACTTATCAGATAGAAAGTCATTTGATAGACTGTCGTAAGTGTAACGAAACTATTGAGGAATATGCTTGTACGCATAACTCAGCAGACGACCCGGCACATCCGATACCACAAACCCTTACAATTAAATGATTTTTGATTTTGGAAAGAGGAATTTTACAAAAATTGGAGGTTTGTCCCCCAATCTAAAATCAAAAATCGTTTAATTTATCGTACAATAAACTCCTGCGTAACCGTCAGGAAATCTTCTTTGCCTTGAATGATGGCAGAAAAAATAATCCGTCCGCGTTTGCCGGCTTTTCGGATCAGCTTTGCCATTTTTTCACTGATTTCATCGTAGCCATCGACTTGTTTGTACTTTAGTCCTCGCGTATATTCGAGTTCGAGTTCGCTAATCGGATGAATTTTTCCGTATAAATCACGCACATAGATTTTCTCCTCACTTAGTCGCTCCAATTCTGATTTAGGAATACCTTCCGGTTTGGCATTTCCCCAAATGAGTTTGTAATTTGATTCTTCACTAATCTCCTCATTATCTGCATTTTGCAAACGAAAATTAATCGGCAAATTAAAACGTACTTTTACTGTTTCGCCTTCATGTACGCCGGGTATCCACTTGGGCATGAGGCTCACTACACGCAGGGCTTCTTCGCCACATTTGCCGCCAATATCGCGCTTGATTTCGGGCAGCATAATATCGCCATTCTCACTCACTACGAATGATACCAAGACCATCCCTTCCAAGCCTTCTGCTGCTGCTGCTTCTGGATAGCGCAATTCGCTGGCAATAAAACTAACGAGTTTATCCTTTGCACAGGCATTTTTCAGTGCGGTGGGTTTATCGCTATTTTCGCAACCCGGAAAGCGGGGCATTTCATCTACGATACGATAGATACTTTCGCCGTAAGCTGTTTTTTCGACAAAAGCTTCCGGTTCGCTTTCTTCCAATTCTTGCGGTGCTTCGGCAGGAATTGTTGGAATCGTGTCTGTCTGCGCGGTGGCAGAACTTATAATTAAAAAGGAAATAAATCCGGTCAGTAAAATTTTAATCGTAGTCATATTATGTGATTGTTTAAAACGAGATTCAAATATAACACCTATTTACAAATCACAATAACATTCTGCCTTCAATGGAACATGTTCCATTGGAAAAACCAATCACTAATCACAACACTACTTTACATAAATTGGCAATCGTTCCGTTCGATGGAATTGCAAATCGAAAAGTCCGCCGTTTATAATTGCCTCAAAAACAACTTCTTGCGTGGTATAATTGACTTCTACGATTCTACCGCCACGTATGTTTTCTCCATCAAAATCACATCTACCGGGACTGAATAGGATATGATTTTTTTGTGGTAAATAATCTACATCCGACACGATGGGTGAGTACGTTCTATTGGTGCGTTCTTTGCCATATTGCCAAATTTGTTGGACAGTCATGGCTTCCTCATCAATCAGATATTCGACGGCACGGCTGTATTTTTCTGTTGCGTTGTAATGGCGATTGAGTCCATTATCGAACAACATTAAATTGCCATTGGGCATTATCACGGGCGCGTGTTGATACCAATTCCATTCAAAATCGGGATGGCTTTCATAACCATTTAAGACTTGCGTATCGGTGATTGGATTGCCATTAGCATCTAGAGGTGTGAGTAAAAAGTCATTCAGGTCATCGCCTTTTCGGTTCACATTCCAGCCTAAATGTGGCGCGAGTATCCACTGCACATCATTATTATTATCCAACTTGACAAGCCCTTGTTTCTGACAACTCACGATGATATTGCTATCCGATTCGTCATAAATCACCGCATTGGCATGTACCCAATCCATTGGCGAATTGTTGAGTACATTGCTCCAAGTCGTTCGCCATTCGTCCAGTGATTCTTTTAAATCCCAAATGTTCAAAATATCGCCTGTTTGGCGGTCAATTTCCAAGACAAAATCCTCTTTTGTGAGGTTGCCATTCTCGTGATAACTGTCGGGATTGTCCACCGTAATTAGAAAATTGCCATTGGGTTTTTCTTGTACATTATGATGAAATTCGTAGCCGCCAAGTTCCCATCTGTTCAGAATTTCCCCATATACATCTATCTCATAAATCTTATCGACAATAGCATTACAAAAATAAAAATTGCCGTTTTGTAGTCGTTCCATGCCTACTGCGAAGTATAAATTATACAGTTCCGTATGTTCGCGATAGTCCAATATCCAACGAATTTTTCCGAAAGCATCAAACATATATGGCATATGCGGGATGTGATTTGCATGATTGCCGACGAGCGTAAAACCGGGTGTCATTTTATCCGTTTTTCGGATTTGCACTGTTCTTTCGGGTAAATTTTCGGGCAAGGGCGTTGTTTGGATTTTAATGGTGTCTTTGGTTAATTCTTCTTCGTCATCATCCAACAGAGTTACATGCACAATATTCTCATAATCAGCATACAAACCCAATATTGGTACGTTGTGCGTGGTATTTAATTCAGAAAAAATATGCGAAATATCTGACGCTGTTCCGTCTTGCCCTACGACCTCAATTTTGACCTTTCCCGCTATGTTTGATTCAACATTCAACTTGGCACAAAGCGGATTGACACCCGCAGGATTGAGCGTAAGGGCAACTTGCATTTCTGCCGGAACGGGCGGTTCGGGCGGCATTTCGTCTGAATTTTTACGGCAAGAAAAAAGCGTGAGCAAATATAATGCAGATAAGAGGAAAAGATGTTTTTTCATAATGTGTATTTTTTATCAAATATCAGGATAAATCGACAGTCGTTCTGCCCGATGAAACTGCAAGTCCAATATACCACCATTAAAAAACGCTTCAAAAACGACTTCTTTGGTATCGTAATTGACCTCTACCACGCGCCCACCTCTGACGTCTGCATTAGCATTGCAATAGCCCGGAGCGAATAAAACGTTATTTTTTTTCGGTAAATAATCAACATCTGACACCAGAAATGAGTAGGTTTCCAAACCGCGTTCTTTGCCATATTGCCACACTTGGCGGACAGTCATTGCTTCCTCGTCAATATCGTATTCTACGGCACGACTGTAGTTTGGACTACCACCAAAATTGCGATTTGAACCATTGTCAAACAACATCAAATGACCATTCGGTAGTAGCATGGGCGCGTGCTGATACCAATTCCACTCAAAATCGGAATGTACCCCGCTTCCCTCTGCTATATCGTCACCTTCAATGAGTGACCCATTGACATCCAATGGGTTAAGTAAAAATTCATTTAAATCAACTCCTTTACGATTTGTACCCCAGTCACGATGTGGCGCAAGCACCCAAACCACATCATTGTCATAATTCAGTTTCACTACACCTTGTCTTTGAGCACTCACGATGATTGTGTTGTCCGACTCGTCATAAATCACTGCATTGCCATGCGCCCAATCCATCGGGTTTTGTCCGAGCGTGCTACCTAAAACAGTACGCCACTCGTCTAGCGATTCTTTTAAATCCCATTCCATCACCAAAGCTCCGGTTTCACGGTCTATTTCAATTACATAATCTTTATTCGTCTGATTACCGTTTTCGTGATACGTCGAATAGTGGTTCGCCGTTAGTAGAAAATTGCCGTCAGGTTTTTCTTGTACATTATGATGGAAGCCGAAATTGGGCAGTACCCACTCATTCACAATATCACCATAAATATCTACCTCATAGATAGCATCATTACCGGCTTCTCCGAAGTAAAAATTACCATTTTGCAACCGCTCTATACCTACATCGTAATACAAATTGCCGAGTACCGGGTGGTCTGTGTAATCCAAGACCCAACGCACTTTTCCAAAAGCATCAATCATATATGGGCGGTTTGGTCCCTGATTGGAGCGATTGCTAATGAGCGTCAGTCCCGGCTCCATTTGTTCCGGTGAAGCGGTGATAATCGTGATATTCGGATGGTTTTCGGGCAGTGCTTCAGTGCTTATTGTGAGTTCTTTTTGGAGTAATTCGTTATCTTCTGCATCCAAGAAACTAACCTTTACAATATTCTCATAATCAGGATATAAACCTAATACAGGTACGCTTTGTGATGCAGCAATTTCTGAAAATGTGTGTGTGATGTTATATCCTTCGCCGTCTTGTCCGACGACCTCAACTTTGACTTTTCCGGCTATATTGGCTTCCACCTCCAACTTGGCACAAAGCGGATTGACACCTGCGGGATTGAGGGTAAATGATACCTCCCATTCAGGATCGACCACTGGTGTGTCGTCAGATTTTGGACGGCAAGTTGTAATCAGTATCGAAAGTGCGAAAAGCCAAGCTAAATGATGTATTTTCATAGTTGTTGTTTTGTGATAAAAACATAGGTACAAGGTAAATGTTTTTTTTGAGAAAAAAATTAACACCATTATATATTTTTCTGTGTCAATTTTTAGTATTAAAAAATAATTTTAATAACTATATTTCAAATATTTACAAATAAAAATAAAATAACTTTATAAGGAGTTAGATAAAAAATAAACGTTTGACTTTATCAAAAATACTCCAATTGACTCCGTAAAGGCGGTTTTTGCGAATTTTAGACCTGTATCTGTGTCAATTTTTAGCATTAAAAAACAATATTAATAGTTAAATTTCAAATATTTATACATAAAAATAAAATAAAATTATTAAGCGTTAGTATTCTACTGAACAATAACTTTATTTAAAATGTATTTTGTTGATTATTAGAATTTTATGGCAAAATTTAAAAGAAAGCACAATATATCTCCCCCTTTGGAGGGGGCAGGGGGGTGGACTTTCGGCTGTTTTTCCACCCCCCAACCCCCTCCAAAGGGGGAGATAGTCCGCGTTCTAATTTTATACTTTAATTTGAATAGTGCATTTTACTGGTAATTAATTAAATACAAATTATAAAAAATCGTTGTTCAGTAGAATAAAGCGTTAGGTAAAAAACAAATGTTTGACTTTTTCAAAAATGTTCCAATTGCTTCACGATAAATGCCGTGGGGCAGAAAATATTGGGCTTTGATTTCGTTCGAAAATTCGCCTAAACACGGCTGGCATTTTGCAAATATATTGATACCCCACATCTCTAAATACCCCGTTTGCTAAACTTTTCAAGTTTCGTAAACGTGGCTACCCGTCTAACTTTGCTCAAATGAAAACTCGTCAGACGAATCCTTTTGTTCGGAGCGAATATTTTATGCGACAAATCACTGCATTTTATAACAACCTTCGTCAGACGAGTAAACCCTGTAGGCAAACTTAGACGGATAGTCGTAAACGTAAGCAACACACTGATTTTTAGTTGATTACAAGGTTCTGTGATATGCCTACGTTTACGAAACTTGAAAAGTTTAGCAAACGGAATTACTTATTTTATTTTTTTATTTAAAATTTTTACGATACATAAATCATCTAATTATCAATAAAATAAAAAAAGCTATTGTCTGCCATTTGTAAAATGTCAGCCAACTCGGGCAATCGAAAAAGATGTGGGGTATCAGTAGATTTTGAAAATGTCCGCCGACTCAAGCCATCGAAAAGATGTGCGGTATCAATATATTTGCAAAATGGCAAACGAGTTTAGGCAAATTTTCGAGCAGATTTCGGGTTAAGTAAAGAAAGGGATTTGTCTGACGAGTTTTGAATCAACTATGAACTAATAGCCGGATTTCGTATTTTTGCAATATGGCACGTACCAAACTTTCTGATGAATTAAAACAGGCAATTTCGCTACTTTCCAATAAAGAAAAAGATAAGCTGCTATTTCGACTGATAGCAAAAGATTCGGCTCTTGTGGAAAAGCTAACTTTTGAATTATTGGAAGATACAGGCTCGAAAGATGAGCGACGAGAGGAGATTTATGAGATGATTGATAAGGGCTTTGAAAGGTATCGTTATTATTCGCCGGGGTATTTATTGTTGACTTTGCGGAGTATCAGCGGGGACATCAACAGGCACGTAAAAACGACGAAAGATAAGTACGGCGAAATCCAATTGAATCTGTTGATGCTGAATAAGAGTTTGGGCTTATTTGGGGAGAATATACGCAAAGCACCGCCTCGCAAACAACTGACTTTTAATACTTATGTCGTCAAGCGTGCGGTCAAGTTGGTGGGTTTGCTCCGTAAATTGCATGAAGATTATTTACTTGATTTTCAGGAAGATATACAAAAATTAGGGCAACATATCGACGCACAGCCGCGTATGAAATATCTCACTGAAGAGTTTAGACTGGACATCAAAATGCTGAAACGCGGAGAGGTTTATTAAGTTCAGGTTCAAGTATCAAGTTCAAGTCCAAGTCGCATACAAAAATGATTGACTTTGATATTTCGATTTGTTTATTTGAATTTCATACGATAATCGGCTTTTGCCTTTCCTTTAGCGATTTTATCAAGTTTGCGTTTGACAAGTTTTTTCTTGATGGGTTTGAGCAATTGGGTGAATAAAACCCCTTCGATATGGTCGTATTCGTGCTGGATGACACGCGCATTAATACCTTCAAAGACTTCTTCGTGTTCCTCAAAATTTTCATCTAAATACTTCAACTTCAATACCGCCGGACGGCTCACATCTCCACGAATATTGGGAATGCTCAAACAACCTTCTTCGTAGTCCCAATGCTTGCCTGCTTCTTCTACTTTTTGGGCATTGATGAATACGCGCTTGATGCCCTCGTCTTCTTTGCCTTCCTCCATACTTTGCACGGTATCAACGAGAAACAAACGTATCGGCAAACCAATTTGAGGGGCAGCTAAGCCGACACCTTCGGCGTTGTACATGGTTTGCCACATGTTTTTGATGAGTTCATTCAGATTGGGGTAATCCTTGTCAATCGGCTCACCGACTTTTTTCAAAACAGGTTGCCCGTAGGCATATATTGGTAAAATCATTTTAACTTGAGTTGCGAGTTGCGAGTTGCGAGTTGCGAGTTTTTTATGTATTTGAAAACCCGAAATTCGCATCTGGCAACTCGTATTTTTGGTTGAGAATTAAAGGACGCAAATGTAAGGAA
>Ga0209186_1003415_pt1 | contig 10952 bp, 10 predicted proteins | sample SidtaG_FD_187426 | JGI IMG/M metagenome (GOLD analysis project Ga0209186, IMG submission 187426) | Marine algal microbial communities from Sidmouth, United Kingdom - Sidmouth_Male2 metaG (SPAdes) (version 2) | ecosystem: Host-associated > Algae > Red algae > Unclassified | place: Sidmouth...
CCCACCAACCACCCAAAATAGACCCGATAGTAGTGTTATACCAAAAAGAAGGGCAAATATAAGCCTGGCTTTTGGTATAGTAACGGATAGCGGGACTTTCCATCACGATGAAAGACAAACCGTTCTCTCCTAAAAAAACACAACCCTCAAACAAAATCCGTAACTTTGCTTTTTAGCAATGATAAAAAAACAACTTAACGCTTTAGGCTGTGATATTTTCCAATCTATTTCGTTAAAAAGCTTTCTTGATGCACTACATCGCCTACATTTGTTGCCTCATAGAGTAGAAAAATCTCTTTGTCTAAAATCGTGAATTTATTACTTAATAAAATGAAGAATTGTGACTTTTGATGACTTGAACTTAAACAAACCTTTGCGAAACGCATTGGCAGACTTGGGATATGTACAACCAACACCCATACAAATAGAGGCTTTTCCTGTAATTATGTCGGGCAAAGATGTCGTGGGAATCGCCCAAACTGGAACGGGTAAAACCTTTGCATATCTGCTCCCATTGTTGCGGCTTTTGACCTTCTCTAAGGAGCGACACCCTCGCATTTTAATCATCGTGCCGACTCGGGAATTGGTCAAACAACTCGTAGAGGAAATTGAGCAGCTAACGACTTATATGAGCGTTAGAGTCGCTGGTGTGTATGGTGGCGCAAATATCAATACGCAGAAAAAAATCGTCTATGAAGGACTTGATATTTTGGTGGCAACGCCTGGACGATTGGTGGATTTGGTGATGCATGGGGCATTGCGCTTAAAAGCCATCAAAAAATTTGTAATTGATGAGGTGGATGAGTTGTTGCAATTGGGCTTTAGGTCTCAATTAACGACGGTCTTGGATTTGCTTCCACAGAGGCGACAGAATTTGATGTTTTCAGCGACTTTGACCAAAGAAGTGGATGAGATTATTGATACGTTTTTTACACTTGTACAAAAAATCGAAATCGCTGCGCATGGTACGCCGTTGGAACAAATCAACCAACAAGTCTATCACGTTCCTAATTTCTTTACGAAGGCGAATTTGCTTGAAATTCTGATTCAAGATAAAGAGGAATTTAACAAAGTGCTTGTCTTTGTTGGTAACAAACGATTGGCAGATAGATTATTTAAATTATTGATTGAAAAATTTCCCGAAGAAATTGGCGTTATTCATTCAAATAAATCGCAAAATAATCGCTTCAAAACCGTTGAGCGTTTTCAAGATGGAACGCATCGGGTATTGATTGCGACGGATATTATTTCGAGGGGTTTGGATATCGTGGAAGTCTCGCATGTCATCAACTCAGATATGCCTGAAACGCCTGCCGATTATATGCACAGAATTGGGCGAACAGGACGGGCGGATAAGGAGGGAATCGCTATTTCTTTTGTAACGGACGAACAAGCAGCGCAACAAATGGCGATTGAGGAATTGATGCAAAAAAATATTCCAATACAAGATTTACCTGAAGGTTTGGTCATTTCAACCGAATTATTGGAGGAAGAAATGCCGAAAATGGAGGGAGATAAAAATTATCTAAAAAATACGTCTTTAAAACAAACGCAAGGCGCATTCCACGAGAAAAAAGAAAAGAATCTCAAAACCAATTTGGGCGGTTCTTGGAAGCGTAAAGTTAAAGCAAAAAATAAGAAAATTACGAAGCGTAGTGGGGGCAAAAAGAAGCGTTAGTTTTTTGTGGAGTCTCTTTGTTTTTTGGTCAGGTTTTGTCGAGCCTAAAGTGGGTAGATGCACATTAAAAATTTTGTAAAGAATTGATAATAAGGTAATTACTACGTCCCTTTCGTCACAATAACGTCGTCCCCCTTAATCAATTCCCTAATTTACCAATATACTAAACTACATGGCAAACGACGATAAAATACAACTTATAGAAGACGAATTTGGTTTTGAACTCTCTTACAAATGGTTTCATCCATCCGCCTTTATAATGCTCTTATTTTCAATTGCTTGGAATGGATTTTTGTTATTTTGGTATGGTGCGCTTTTTGCTTCTTCCAGTGCTCCAATTATTGCTTACCTTGTTCCTCTCGTTCATTTAGGAGCAGGGGTGAGTATGGCATATTATACCGCATGTCTCTTTCTCAATCGCACCATGATTGCCATTAAAGATGGCTATTTTACCCTCAAACACCGCCCACTTCCCTGGCTCAAAGGCAATCAAAAAATTGATGTCAAAGAATTGGAGCAGTTTTATGTAAAAGAGGTCGCTAAACGCAATAGCGAAGGCAGAACCTCCTATTTCTACCAATTAAGAGCCAAAATTCAAGGTGGCAAAGACATTGCTGTACTGGCTCTAAATGAAGTAGATAGTTATACCCTCAAAGAAATCGAATACAAGATTGAAAAATACTTAGGTATTTCTGACTATTTGGTAGAGGGCGAATTTGACGCAGAAGGCAAAAAAAAGATAGAAAATGTACGTCGCCAAACGCCCAAACAACTCAATGCGGCGGACTTAAAAATCAGCGAATTATCTGTCAATGATATTGTAGATTACGAGCAAAGCACCTATGAAGTCCGATACAGTACCCAATACGACTGGAACAATGGATACACGGACAAACAGTTGCAATTGGTCGATCATACCAACAAAGAAATACTTTTATATATTGAACAAAACAAAGCAATTTATACGCCTTACATCGAAATTGAATTAAATTTGGGAGAGGCTCAAAAAATGAATTTCACCCCACAAGCACCACCTACCGAACTCAATTATAAAGCCCTCGAATTTCAGTTGCACCATTATACCAAAGGAAAGATATTTTTGAACGAACAAATGCCCGTTGAAGCCCATCAATGGATTTATAAAAACGACGAAAAATTCCATCTTAGAATTGTAAGATTTAACGACCTAACCCATTTTTATTTTGGTAAAAAAGAAGTAGATATTTCCTTCACCAATTTGTACACCACTTAATTTGTTTTTAGGGGCGAGTGACAAGGGATGAGTATCGTCACTCGCCACCTGTCGCCGGTCACTTGTCATTCATCACCTAAACATTATGAAACAACCACAAAGTACTACACACACCAGTCGCATTACCAAAGTCGCCTCCCTACTCGTCATCCTTGCTCTTGTGATAATTGGCTTAATTTACGCACAACAACAATTAGTTCCCATTGTATTAGCTTTATTTCTTTGGTTTATCATCAAAACCATCGCCCGTTTATTGAATCAAATACCTTTGATTGAAAACAAAATGTCCACTTGGCTATCAAATACACTTGCCTTTTGTATTATCATCTTATTTTGTTTTTTGACAGGACGCATGTTGTACAACAATATTCAAGAATTATCAGAATCTTTACCACTGTACGAAAAAAACGTCAATTACATCATAGAGAAAATAAATATCACCTTTGCGATTGATTTAAAAATCATTGCCCAAAGCACCTTCAAAGATTTTAACTTCACCACCATTGTTATGAGCGTCATCAATGCCCTCACCAATATTTTTGGAGACACCTTGATGATTATTTTGTACACACTCTTTATGCTTTCAGAAGAAGCTCTGTTTACCCCAAAACTTGAAGCAATGGTAGCCAAAAAAGAAAACTACAATCGTATTAAAAATATTTTAGGCGAAATCAACTATTCTATTGGTAGCTACATTACCCTCAAAAGCCTTGTAAGCCTACTCACCGCCTTTGTATCATTTGTAGCCTTATCTTGTATAGGCGTAGATGCCCCCGTTTTTTGGGCATTTCTCATGTTCATCCTCAACTTTATTCCAAACATTGGTTCTCTCATCGCTACAGGTTTTCCCGCCATCTTTGCCCTCCTACAATTTGGCGACTACTCCCATCCCCTACTCGTTTTGGGCGTAGTCGGTGCAATACAGCTCGTCGTCGGCAATCTGATTGAACCAAGAGTCATGGGCAACTCCCTTAATATTAGTCCATTGGTTGTCATCATCGCCCTATCCGTTTGGGGCGCAATTTGGGGCATCAACGGTATGATTCTAAGTGTGCCCATCACCGTCATCGCCATCATCATTTTTTCCAAAATTCCCAGCACCCAATCCATCGCCATCCTCCTCTCCGAAAAAGGCAAACTCTACAATATAGAAAACACTGAATCATAATTTATTACAATAAGGAGAGAAAGGTCAGGAGCTTCGTCGTCACACATGCGCTCGCTATCCGCTAATATGGCAAGCAAATCAACCTTTGTAAACACTACAACCACAAAAACTATAAAAAACACAAAACCACAAAAACTACTTGCCATTCCGCTACTATCGAGTCTATCCTACATGGTCTGTACCCCTACCAAACGGCTAAACAACTCATATGCAATAAAACAAACTAATATAACTTATATCATTACAAGCAAATGCACAAAAAAACAACATAAAATATTAATATACAGCTATTTCTATCTATCAATTAAAAAACATAACTACAAAAAATATACAATAGTTTATTTTCTTTTATAAGATAGAAATATACAAATGAAAACACTTTTTTACTTGTACTTTTCCACTTTTTGCCATAAATTGCAGTAATATTGGAATAACATTTACAATATTGCTGTTTTGGGAACAATACCATGTAACAGATATAATGCTCACAAACTACCCTTATATCATTTACATACAAAAGCAATTTTAATGGTAAAAATTACGAAAGAAGACAATCATTTTGTCTTTGATGTGCAAGGTTTACACAAACTTTGGGCGTTTAAAAGTAGCTTACGCATTCCCATTGATAACATAAAAAAAGCTTATCAAGATTTAGATGCTATTTCTCAATCGTGGAAAGGTTGGCGTGCCCCAGGCACAAGCATTCCCTTTCTCATCACTGCTGGAACCTATCATTTAGAAGGTAATAAGATTTTTTGGGATGTGGTCAATAAAGAGAATACAATCATTATTGATTTAGATGATGCAGATTACCAACAACTTATTATAGAAGTTGAAAACCCTGAACAAGCCATCGCTTTATTATCATCTAAACCAATTGCTTAAGAATAGTTTAATTTAACTAGTGAATGTTCCCAAGTACGCTGTAAATTAAATAAATTGTCTTTTTAAATAAAGTATATTTATTTAATTTACAGGATATTATGTCTTAACAAACTCTTAAACTACACAAAAATTCTTCGTTTTTAGTATTTCCTCAATACTAAATAATTATTCTTAATACAGAAGTTGCTCACAATTTGTATTACTGAATCTTTATGGTCTTTCTATGCCTTAAATGAACGCATAACAGCATTTATAATAGGATACCCATGTTCTTAACCTTAATCTTAATTACACTAAAAAATATTAACCAAAAACACCATGAATCCGTATAATACGACCCCTTTTTCCCCTAAAATTATGGAAAAGATATTTGCAACTTTTAACACTGAAAATCATTACCTTACTTCTATTACTAAAAGTACTTTTTTTACTTCCTCTAAAAAGGAATTAATTACCCTTGTTTGCCAAGATTTAGCGATTACACTCAAAGATCAATCTATTGATATAAATACTTTTAAATGCTTATCAAAACAGCAAAAAACACTCTACTTCTGGAGTGAACTTGATAAAATCATGCAATATAGTGGCTTTATAAAGTATTATTGTAGTCCTCAAAAAAACTACATGTCTTTACTCATACAAGGCCTATCAGATATGAATATGCCTGATATGGCGCATATATTGACAGAAGTTCATGAGACTTACTTGGCAAACAAGAAATACTTTACAACCAACGACAATACTTTTGATACAGAACTTTACAAAGCAGCGGCAATACTAAAGCGATTTAATGACAAATACCGATCCTTACATCCACAAATCATTGAGAATCTTTACAACTTCGTACAGCAAAATCCTTATTACTTTTTCAAAGACGAGCAAAACAATCCATTTCCGCCAAATTTTATAGGCACATGTACCAACTACTTCAAAGAAGGTATGCTCAAAGAACAATTTGAAGTTGTAGATGGAAAAATTGATGGCATTTTTTACCTATACCATCCCAATGGATTCCCACACAAAATTATCGAATACCACCAGGGAAATTTCACAGGCAATCGCAACGAGTTTTATGCCAACAAAAAGCCTAAATTAAAGGTAAAATACGATGAGGATATTGAAATAAAAACCATCCTTTTCTATCACAAAAACGGCAAACCATCCAGATTGGAACAAATCAATCATAAAGGAGTACGACAAGGAGATTACAAAGAATGGTACGAAAATGGACAGCTCAAAAAAAGAGGCTTCTACCTAAACAACCAAACCAAAGACGGCGAATGGCTCACTTTCCACGACAACGGCATCCAACAAATGGAAGCGGAATACCTCAACGGAAGATTAAAAGTCAAAAGCCAATGGGATAGAATGGGCAATAAGATTTTTAATTGGAATTAAAAGCTCAAGTAGTGTGACAGAATTAAGGTTACATTTGCGATGAGAGGCAAAAAATGGAGCGGTTCGACGCTTCGACATAGCCATAGCTATGACGAGATTTTTTAACGAAGTAGATGGCAAAAAGAAGCCATCATCAAATGTTAAGATAAATTTGTCAGACTACTTAAACCACTAAAACTATAATAAGAACGAGGCGTGATCCAATCATTGCCTCGTTTTTTCATGGATAACTATTCTTTGAACACCATTGTCTGTAAATCCTTTAAACGAATATATTTTAATGCTTTTTCGTGTGTAGCTTCTAAAATAACTGGGGGCGCAACCCCCGCTTCAAATGCTTCTTGCCAACGCAAAGCACACAAACACCACTGATCTCCTACTTTCAAACCAGAAAAATTATAATAAAGACGAGGTGTACTTAAATCATTGCCTCTTTCTTTTGTATATGCCAAAAATTCAGCCGTCATCCTTGCACAAACCACATGCACTCCCTGATCTTGTTCATCTGTTGTACAATATCCTGTTCTATAAAAACCCGTCATTGGATCCACACAACAAACCTCTAATTCACCACCCAATACATTCTTTGGAATATAAATATCCTCCTGCAAATTATTTGTATTCATAAACAACATTGAAAAAAATAAACAAAATAAAAAACGCATTTTCTTAAATATTAAGCAAAATAAAAAAAATGTCCACCCACTTACTATTTCTGCAAAACGACTCAAACAAAAACTAAACCACCGTCATCATTCCAGCTACCGTCGCCGTCAAAAAACACGCAATCGTTCCACCAATCAACGCCTTTATCCCCAATTCAGAAAGCGTCAAACGCTGTCCTGGAGCCAACGCCCCAATTCCCCCAATTTGAATACCAATTGACGAAAAATTAGAGAAACCACAAAGTGCATACGTCGCAATTAAAAAGGATTTAGGCTGTAATCCGTCCATCATTCCTTGCAGTGAAGTATAGGCTACAAACTCGTTTACAACCGTCTTTTCTCCCAGTAGCTGACCTACCATGAACAAGTCTTGGGTCGGTGTTCCCAACAACCAAGCGATGGGCGCAAACAACACCCCAAAAATCACTTCAAGCGAAACTTTCGTAAATTGCCCATCCGTTGCACTCTCCAACATCTGATTAATTGAAGAAATGCTACCGCCTGCATTGAAATTACAGAACAGATCCAAAATTCCATTCCCCATGGCTTTTAGGGCCAAAAACACCAACAACATCGCTGCCACATTTACCGCCAATTTTAACCCATCCGTTGTACCATTCGCAATCGCATCCAATATATTTGCCCCAATTTTATCTTTAGGGATATTCATTTCTTGATTGACTTTTTCTGGAGTCGTTTCGGGAACTAAGATTTTAGCGGCAACAATGGCCGCAGGAGCCGACAGAATAGAGGCAATCAAAAGGTGTTTTGCCACCAATAAAGATTTTTCGGGATCACCTGCTCCCAACATACCGACATACGCCGCAAAAACGCCTCCTGCAATCGTCGCCATTCCTCCTGTCATCAACGCCATAATTTCAGAACGGGTCATTTTTTCAAGATATGGCTTAACCAAAAATGGAGACTCTGTTTGTCCCAAGAAAATATTGCCTGCGGCAGCCAAACTTTCTGGTCCCGACAAGCCCATGAATTTACTCATTCCTTTTGCAAAAACACCGACGATTTTTTGGAGAATTCCTAAGTAGAAAAGAATCGCAGAAACTGCTGAAAAGAAGATAATGGTGGGCAATATTTGAAAGGCGAAAATATATCCAAATTGGGGAATATTCGTTACAAGGTCTCCAAATAAGAAGGCGGCTCCTTCGGCAGAAAACGCCAAAATCGCCACAAAGAAAGAGGAAACAAACTCAAATGCTTTTTCAACAGGTTTTACATAAATGACTAAGGCAGCTAAAAAGATTTGTATGCCCATTCCTTTCGCCACCAAAGCCCAATTTATTTTGCTTCGGTCTGAGCTAAAAAAGTAAGCAATACCCAATAAGCTCACAATGCCTATCACGCCTCGTACTACATTGGTTAAAATATCCATAATTTTTTGGTTAGTGTTTTGCAATCAAAGATTGTATTTCAATGATTTGTTACGCAATTTTAATGCCGTTTTTCTTATTTATTCTTTTTTGGAGAGAACGGTAAACATGCTCCGTCGTCATGCATGGGCCCGCTGTCCGTTCTTATGGTGGCTTCTGCACAAAGATGTAAGGCATCTTGAAGATGCCTTACATCTACTGCCGAGCTTCCACCATACCACTACCATCGGGTCTATTTTGCACAGATAGCACCTCTTTTGTTCTGTGATAGCGGTTCTGACCTTTTCGTGATGTGAGATAAATTTCTACTCGGGATGCTGTTTCCGATTTGCAATCGTTAAAGCAGCGCAAAATAGACCTGATAGGAACGGTATGGCGACTTTGGTTTTTGTGGTTTAAGCCGTTTTTGTGGCTTAAATTGTTACTTAACATTTATAAATAGGTTGCTTCTTAGCCATAATAGTGGATAGCAGGCCCATGCATAACGACGGAGCATGTTTACCGTTCTCTCCTAAAAAAAGTCTGTAAAATTGCTAAATTTAAAGATAAATTATGGATTTTAGGTATCTACAACACTTTTTATGACAGCTTTTGACAAATGATTTTTCTATCAAAAACAATTTTCAGATATTTGCAGACTAACAAGTGTTAGTTTGATCCCCATTTTATGTACTTTAACAAAAAGTAAAAATGATATTGAAACAATCAAAAGTAGTAGGACTTGGGCATTATGTGCCTGAAAATGTGGTAACCAATCACGATTTAGTCGAAATGATGGATACGAGTGATGAGTGGATTCAGGAACGAACGGGTATCAAAGAACGCCGTTGGTTTACCTTTGGCAAAGATACTGTCGCAAGTATGGGTACAGAAGCCGCTAAAATGGCTTTGGATAATGCGGGCTTGACCCCTGATGACGTAGATTTTATTGTGTTGGCGACTTTGAGTCCCGACTATTACTTTCCTGGACCTGGTGTAAAAGTACAAGAACTGTTGGGCATCAAAGAGGTTGGTGCTTTGGATGTTAGAAATCAATGTTCTGGCTTTCTTTATGGATTGTCTGTAGCCGATCAGTTCATTAAAACAGGAATGTATAAAACAATCTTGGTCATTGGTAGTGAAATCCATAGTCACGGACTCGTCAAAAGTACAGAAGGACGGTCTGTTAGCGTCATCTTCGGAGATGGGGCTGGTGCAGCGGTCTTACAGGCTTCTGAGGATACCAACAAGGGTATTCTTTCAACACATCTTCACTCGCAAGGAAAATACGCAGAAGAATTGTACGTGAAAGGCCCTGGAAATATGACGCCTATTCGTTTGAATGCCGAAATTGCAGAGGACGCAAGCATTGTTACGCCTTATATGAATGGAAGTGCCGTTTTTAAACATGCAGTAACTCGTTTTCAAGAAGTCATTATGGAGGCATTGGACCACAATCAATTGCAAGCAGATGACATCAATTTGTTGATTCCACACCAAGCCAATTTGAGAATTACGCAATTTTTGCAAAAAAAGATGAAAATGGGCGATGATCGGGTATTCAGCAATATTCAACGATACGGTAATACAACGGCTGCTTCTGTTCCTATTGCGATGAGTGAGGCATTCCAAGAAGGACGCATCAAAGAGGGCGATTTGGTGTGTTTGGCGGCTTTTGGTAGCGGTTTTACGTGGGCAAGTGCGTTGATTCGTTGGTAAACAAATATTGGAGACGAAGAGAAAAATGTGAAGAAGAAACAAGACAGAACAAATAATAAAAAGCCACATCCTTGTGACAGAATAGTGGCTTTTTCTCAGTAAATATACAATATGGGTTATATCTTATTATTATTCAATAATGTTACTATTTATATTTATCAATAAAAATAGTTGTAAAATTCCAATTTATTAATAATTCTAGTGTTTAACAAATTTATCAACTACTTTTTCTTTTTCATTTGATAAACTTATGAAATAAGTATTGCTTGGTAAATGTTGAATACTTCATTTTCACCCTTTTTAGCTTGGTACTTTTGCTCTAAGTAACGAGTAAACAATTAGCTTATAATCTTTTGTGTCAATACTTCGTTGAAAATACTCGTCATAGCTATGGCTATGCCTGTGTTTTTCGCCTTGTCTTGACTATTTCTAACTTGTCCAACTTATTTTTTAATTGTTACTAAGTACAGTGTAAATTAAATTTCTATACATTTTGCTCTATCGAGTCATCAATTGAAAATCAATGGTTTGCGTAATTCAAAAATATATACTTATTTAATTTCCGATGTACTAAGACAATTTTGATATTAAGTTTGTGTGTACTAATATACACATTTTATGTAACATTTGTCAAGAAATTTATCTGAAAGTTATTGGAGGTAGATATTTAAGTATACGTTTGTAACAACAAGAAGGTTTTTTTTTGCTTTAAAACGAGAAGATTACAGACAGTTTTAACATTTCCATCTAAATCTGCTTCTTTTAGACAATCATAGTGCAATTCTATTTTTGGTGCTGCCCCCATAAATTATGAAAAAAT
>Ga0209186_1003422_pt1 | contig 10941 bp, 9 predicted proteins | sample SidtaG_FD_187426 | JGI IMG/M metagenome (GOLD analysis project Ga0209186, IMG submission 187426) | Marine algal microbial communities from Sidmouth, United Kingdom - Sidmouth_Male2 metaG (SPAdes) (version 2) | ecosystem: Host-associated > Algae > Red algae > Unclassified | place: Sidmouth, United...
ACTCAAAGCAACATATCATAATTAGATTGACTTACTACTAAGCAAAAAATAACAAAACAGTCAAATATGCGCCATATTTCTATATTTAGCCACAAAAAACTGCCTTATTATTTTTTCAGTTTTCTATTGCTATGCTTTCTTGTGCAAACATCTCAAGCGCAAAGTATCAAGCGAATGTACACCACGCGAGTCAGCACGCCGCCGCAGATAGATGGATTGCTGAGTGATAAAGTGTGGACAAAGGCACGCCCTGCATCGGGCTTTGTGGAGTTCTTTCCGACGCCCGGCGACGATGCTGCGCAGGATACCGAAGTCCGTGTGTTATACGACGATAAAGCGATTTATATTTCAGCGATTTTAAATGAAAAAGATATTTCGCGCGTTGCGAAAGAGCTTTCTGTACGCGATGATATTTTGCTACAATCAGATATTTTTGAAGTTTTTATTGACCCTTATGGTACGGGGCAAGTTGCGTGGGGTTTTGGTGTTACGGCAGCTGGTGTGCAGGTCGATATGGCGATTACGCCCGAAAATGAAGAACTGGCGTATGGCAGGGTACGGCAGTCGCGCGTCCGTCCGATTTCTTTGGATAGCTATATGTCATCGGGGCGTAACGGCGAGCGGACTTACGAGGGCGTGACGATAGATGTGAAAGACGAACCACGCGTCGAAAGTGGGGGTATCGCTTGGGATGCTGTATGGGAAAGTGCCGTAAAGACGTATAAAAATGCGTGGACGGTAGAAATGAAAATCCCCTATTCTGCCTTGCGTTTTCCGGATAAAGATGTGCAATTGTGGGGGATTAATTTCAAAAGAACGACGGATAAAAATGATGAAACGTCGTTTTGGAACGAAGTCAATCCCGAAGTGGAGGGCTTTGTGAGCCAATTTGGTCGCCTGCATGGTATTCGTAAAATACAGCCGCCGGCACGGTTTTCATTTACGCCTTATGTGGTCACTCGCTCGGATTATATTCCTACGGGACGAGATACCAGTAATTGGGAATCAAGTCTTTCGGGGGGTGTGGATATAAAAGTAGGTATCAACGAAACGACAACCCTTGACTTTTCGCTAATTCCTGATTTTGGACAGGTTGTTTTTGATGATATTGTGCTAAATCTCGGTCCTTTTGAACAACGTTTTGACGAAAATCGCCCGTTTTTTACCGAAGGTTTTGAAATATTTGATAGAGGCGGTATATTTTATTCGCGGCGTATCGGCGAAGAACCAGTATATCGTCAGCTCTTAGAAGATGATGCCAATCTGCCACTCGGCGAACAAAATATCCTGACCCCTTCGCAAACCCTTACCAGAAATCCTATCAAATCACCCCTTATCAATGCCACCAAACTCACTTCCCGTAATCGAAAGGGCTTGGGGATTGGCTTTTTTAATGCAGTGACCGGACGTACATTTGCAGAGGCGCAGGAGGGCAATGGCGCGATTTTCAGGGAGATACCCACCGGACCGATGACGAATTATAATATCATTGTCCTTGACCAATTGTTGCTCAATAATTCGCATGTTAGTTTTACGAATACTAATGTGACACGTGGCGGTGGTACACGCGATACCATCGTCTCGCCGCTTACCAATGGCGGTTTTCGCGATGCGAATGTAACCGCACTCGAATACGCTTTATTTGATGATAATAATAGTTATGGAATCATCGGACGCGGGGCAATTAGCCAACTTTTTTTGCGAGATAGGGACGATAATCCGCGCGGACAAGGCGGTTTTGCTTATAATGTAAAAGGCGGAAAATTTAGCGGAAAACTACGGTATAGCATAGAGCGCGACCTCGAAAGCCGAACTTACGATGCCAATGATTTGGGCTTTTCTACGCAGAATCGCATCTTTCACAAAGGGAAAGTCGAGTACCGAGTTTTTGATTCTTTTATGGGCTTTTACGATTTTAATGTATACGCGGGCATCAATCACGAACAGCGTTTTGTGCCTTCGGCTTTTGCCAATTATTTTATTGACGCAGGGAGTTGGTGGACATTCAGCAACAACCTGAGTATGGGGCTTTTCGGAGAATATTTTCCGCGAGCATCCAAGGATTATTTTGAGTCGCGTCGGGAGGGTTTGCCTTTTATTATCCCCAAGAATTATGAAGCGAATACTTTCGTAGCCACCGATTTTGCCCGACCTTTTGCCTATCAATTCAATTTTGGTTATCGCGCCTACCCGGAGTGGGATGGACGGGCGATGCGATACGGCGGACTTGCCCGTTTGCGCTTCGGACGCGGATTGAATATACAGGGTAATCTGGATTATGTCACTCGCAAAAACGACTACGGATTTGCAGACGATGGTGCAGATGGCGCAGTCATCATAGGACTCCGCGACCGTCAGGAAATCACAACAGCAGTGACGGCAAATATCGTTTTTAGCCCCAAAATGGCTATCACCGCACGAGGTCGTCACTATTGGGCATTAGTCGACTATCAGGATTACTTCCAATTGCGACAAGACGGAACACTCCGCAGCACGACCTACGATGAGGACAATAATACAAGTTTTAATTTGTATAATATCGACCTGATTTATCGCTTTAGATTCGCGCCGGGCAGTGAGTTTAATATCATCTGGAAACGCACGCTGCAAAATGCCGATACCGAATTTACGTATAATTATCTCGACAATTGGGCGGTACTAAATGACGGTATTCAAGCAGATAACTTGTTCTCTGTCAGGTTTTTATATTATTTGGATTATTTGACGATTCAGAAGAGACGGCGGTAAGCGGTAGCATGATAGTTGTATGAATATTTTGTTTCTAATGGAATAAAATATTTATACGACTACTCTACTACGCGGAAGCAGTAGCCGCCATGTTTGTGGAATCTGGCTTCAGGATTACCTAACATCCATTCATTGTAGTGAGGATCGGGAGATTCATTTACAAGATGAAAATTATTACTTGCTCCGTTATTTAACTCAACTACTGAGTCTCCTACATCAACGTTTCTACATTTGCCCTCGAATTCTTGGTCGTGACCTAGTGTAGTTAAGGCGGTAAGATGAGAAAAATGAAAAAGCCCCGAGCTTTGAGGTATAATTTTATAATTTAGTTTATATGAATTATTTTCGTAGTTGTAATCACCAATATAACCAATTGCTCCATCACTATAATTAAACTGATTAAAATTAAACTCATCATTAATAGCTATATCAAAATATAATGCTCCAGCCTCGTCAGCAATGCTATCGGAGATTTCCCTTAACCTCATTGCGGGATAGAACTTGAAGTTGACTAAATCGTACTCTCTATCGGTTTTCTCTTCATATAATCTATCGGAAAATATTGAGGTAATACTTATTGTATCTCCAATGTTATAAACTTCTTTTATAGGAGATAACTCCACAGGAATTGTAAATTTATAAGCACCGGGAAACCGACATTCTTTTTTTGTACAAGAGGTAATAAGCATTATACTTGAAAATAAAATGATTCCAAATCTCATTTTGTTAAATTTTTGGTCGGGATATAATTTATCCCGACCAGAGTTTATTAATAATTGCTAAATAGTAGGTCAACTTCTGCTGCTGTATTCGTAGTAGTACCAAGGTGATTGTTAGTAAGTCTAATTCTATATTGATCAATAGTTGTAACATTAGAACCTAGACTTTGAAACATTTGTGCATTTGTAAAACCTTCTACAAAATCAGGAATTGCAGTACATCTCGGTGCCAGTTGATTGCATGCCGTATTCATAGCATCCCAAGGGATAGCTGCTTCACCTATATCTACCAAGTCGTGGTGTAGTCCTATTGGAATATGCGCAGGGGTTTCATTCCAAGTCCTTTCAAGCCTTGCTTCCCATGTTTCACCCAAACTTGTATTTATACCATAGGTTCTGTGAACGTAATGATGCCCACCTAAGTATTCAGCCCATGACTCAACACATGCAATTCTACCTGCATCATTGGAATTAAGGTCACCATGCCCGTCTGCTGCTACTTCTGCTGCTACCACCTCTGACCAATAAATAGCTCCTACATTGGAGTAATGAGAAGCATGGGCGATTTCATGGTATGCCAAACTTTTTAGGTCATCTGAATCATCAAAGTTAATTCCAACAAATACATCGGGAAAAAATTGGTTAGCAATTCCAAGAGGACTAAATACACTTAGCAAGACACCAAAAGGTGATATGCTAAAATGATTACCTTCAAGACCATTTCCGAGCGCATAATTGGTTAATTGTGGTCCCATAAAATGCGGCATGAAGGCATAACCAAAGCGTACATTTCTACCAACAAACATATCCAGACGAGTGGGGGGAGCGTCAATTCCATCATTCACCGCATAGTCGTGAAATTCATGCAGAGCATTATTAACAGTAGCAGCCCCCCAATATATATGAGCCGGAGAACCTTGGTCTGCCCATAGTTCATAATTAACATTGATATTATCAAAGTTAGGTCCATTGATAACTCCAACATAATCCTTTACAGCTATTGCCCACTGATAGATAACTCGCCAATTTGCAGTTGTTCCTCTTATTCTACACCTATCATTCTTAAATTTCACCCACATCCAAGCCTTACCACGGTATTTATCATTTATTCTCCAGCATCCACAATCATCCGTCCATGTTTCATCTTCTGTAAACCATGTGTCCTTCATAATGATTTTTACACGTCTTACGGGCTCATAAGTATCAGTGTTACCCGGTATTGAAAGTTCTGTATCTTCTACTAGAACACGTCCTGCGGGTTTTCGATGATGCCCGTATGTAGGGCAGGAAGATGGGCAAGAAGTATCGGTTGGTGGTGGCGGGTCTGTATAGTTATCCAATGTAAGGTTAGCAATACATTCATCATAAGCGATAAAATTACCTATAAACTGGTCGCAAGTGCATTGCGGATAGTTTGGGTCATCGATTTCACATATTGTAAATGACTGTGAGGTCTGCGTAGAAAGTCCGTCATACGTATTATTCGTCAATGCAAAAGCCTCCTGCACTAAATAGGTATCGTAAGGTGCAATATGCAGTGGTGCGAGTATCTCATAAGCCACACTCGGAAATTGAAAATTCGGCGGTACTACGGCGTACAGTTCCGGAAATTCATCATCTGCCAAGTCCTGATAATAATCGCCCATCGTCACCACTTCACGGGTGAGGGGGAAGTCATAGAACGTCTCATCGGTATCATACATCGCTTCGATGTCATCAAGGCTGCTTGGGGTGAATTTGACATATAAGTTTGTCGTTGGCACAGGTCCACCCGTGCGACTGACTCCATATACATTGTCAGCGGCTTGGGTCATGTTATCTACGGTGTAGGGGTTGACTCGTTCTTTATCCAGTACAGTTTGTACCGGTGCTGCGGGGTGCGTCTCATCATTGATGTTGAACTCAATAGACGTGTCGGGTTCCGGTTCGGGGTCAGGGTCGGGTTCACAGGCATTAGATAAAAGTACGAAAGCTGCAAGTATCAGCACCCGAATTAGGGTTTTAGGGAAGACGAAAAAAATAATCTACCCGTCTGAATTGTTCTTTTTCTTATATGTTTCACTAAATCTTCCTTACGTAGCTCGGCTATGCGCGTCAAATTTAGCCAAACATATAAAAAAAATAACTTCTTCATTTGGGGTAGATTATTTTCTTCCTCTTCCCTTAATTTCATAAAGTCTCATAAATTAGTTAATTTTGAGCAGTTTTATAAATAAAGTGAATGCAGTCCTATATAGCCGACTGCGCTTGCTTTTGTCGCCGTGTCATACTCTTGCCAGAGTAAGGCACGGTGTTTTTTATCGTTATGTGTGTACACATACGCGCACATATACGTATACATACGTTATTTTTTTCATGGGAAAATAATTGGTTTAGAATGTGATAAGACGAAATTGATATATTCAGGAATGAATACACCATTATAGTTGGCGGAGTGATTATGCATTAAAAATAAGTGTAATTTATGGGGGTGTAATGTTGGTTTCGGCTTTCATGGCTTCTATTTTATTGGTCAACAAATTGTCGGGTGGTCTTAATTGTTCTATTTGATGACCAAATGTAAAAACTATTTTTGAGACGACCAAGTTTTTATGTCACAAAATTTCATATTCTAATTATTTATCATTAAAATTGCGCCCTCAAAAATATCCCATTAAAGCACATTACATCTAAAATATTATCGCATTGTAGCATTTAAGCATTGTAGCATTACCATGAGAGTATTTAAATTTGGAGGTGCGTCGGTCAAGGACGCAGAAGCAGTCAGAAACGTAGCAAATATTTTACAAAATTACAAGGGAGAACGGCTTGTCATCGTCGTATCGGCGATGGGCAAAACGACCAATGCCTTAGAGCGTGTCGTCGATGCCTACTATCAAAAAACGGGTGAGGCGCAGGCGTATTTGGACGAATTGAAACAGGCGCACAGCGTGATATTAGGAGCGCTTTTTGAGGCAAATGACCCTATATTTGATACTGTAAATGATACCCTCGTGGAGATAGAATGGGTGCTCGAAGAAGAACCCGAAGAAAGCTACGATTACATCTACGACCAAATCGTTTCTATCGGCGAATTTCTTTCTACACACATCGTGAGCGCGTACCTGTGCAAGGTTGAGCTACCCACGACTTGGCTTGATGCACGGAATGTCATCCTGACCGACAATACCTACCGCGCCGCCAAAGTAGAGTGGGAAGCAACCGTAAAAAATGCCAATCGCGTAGTACCGCCTTTATCGGAAAAAGGCTTTGTAATGACGCAGGGCTTTATCGGGGGAACTTCTGAAAATTTTACGACCACACTCGGGCGTGAAGGCTCAGATTTTACGGCAGCGATATTTTCCTATTGTTTGGATGTAGAAAGCATGAGCGTTTGGAAAGATGTACCGGGTATTTTGACTGCCAATCCGCGTATTTTCAAAAATGTCACAAAAATCGACCATCTTTCGTATCGCGAAGCCATCGAAATGACCTATTACGGCGCGAAAGTCATCCACCCAAAAACTATCAAACCGCTTCAAAACAAAAATATTCCGATGTATGTCAAATCCTTCGTAGAACCGGAAGGGGAGGGGACACGCATCAGCGGCGATATTGACGCATTTTATCCGCCGATTATTGTGGTGGAAAAAGAACAGGTTTTACTGCATATCTCTACGCGCAATTTTTCTTTTGTAGCCGAAGAAAACCTTAGCGTTATTTTTGCGGTACTTGCCAAACACAAACTCAAAGTAAATATGATGCAAAGTACTGCCATCAGTTTCTCCGTCTGTCTGACCAATGAAGTGCGACGCATTGAGGGACTAATGGAAGATTTGAGAGAAGATTTCAACATCACGAAACAAGACAATCTCGAACTCGTCACTGTCCGTCACTACAAGCCCGAAGTAATCGCACAATTGAAAATCAATAAGTTAATTATACTAGAAGCCCACATACGCGACATGGTTCAGATGGTCGTCAAAGACCTGCCTAAATTGGAGAGAATAGGGTAAAACGTAACACAGACATTTCTGTCTGTTTCATGTAGTACAGACAGGAATGCCTGTGTTACGTTAATTTATACCTGATTGAGTCAGTCTGCATTTTACACGCAAAATTTGCGTAATCTCCTCTAAATCAATGCTATATGGCTTATACATGACGCTATTGTCAGAAATCAGGCGAAGCTGTGTCACGCGATCGTTTGTCTTAATTTGCTGTATACGTTTGGCGACCACGACATCCGTTACGACCACGTATACATTATTGTCGCGTAATGGTGCGCCGCGTTCCAAAGGCTCACATACAACTATATCACCATTCGTAATCGTCGGATACATACTGTCCCCGCTAATTTCAAACGCCGTCATTTGTCCTGCAAAACCCGGTATCGAAAACTTCTGCAAGGAACTCTGATATTCAGAATCATCGCGCTGCATGGCATAACCCGCTGCGGCTTTATTCGGTACAAGCGTAATATTTCTACGTCCTTCAAAACCCAATTCACTTAACAGATGCGCCGGCACATCGCCGTGTCCTGCCAACATTTCCTCACTACAACCAAAAATATAATTTGCATTGATGCTATATTTTTCCACCAATTTATTGAGTTGATCCACCGTGATATTGCGTTTGCCTTTCAAAATGCTATTGATGACGTGATTATACGTTTCCAATTGTTTGGCAATATCTGATTTTCCTTTAATTAAGTTATTTTTTTCCAAATAATGATAAATGTCTCTAAATTTCTGATTTACAGTGTTTTCGATAAAATTTGACATAAAAGTAAAAAATTTTGTTTCAAAATAGTATAGTTAAAACTTGATTATTAAAACTTTTTGTTTTAAAATTGCATTATTATTTAAAACTAAAGTACATCATTGTTCCGAATCACATCGTAAATGTACAATAGGTTTTTTGAAAAACAAAATAAATTTGACACAAATTTGTCGAATCTGCAATAATATTGGTTAGTTAGATACAAAAAATTTGAATTATGAGTGCCATAAAGAAGAACCAAGTCGCTAAAAGAGGAACACAACTGCCCATACATCAACGCATAACTGCGATTAATATCGGCGAATTATTGGGCGCACTGACGGATTTTATATTGGGAAAAATAAAGGATTTTTTCAAGACTATTCGTCTGAAAATCAAACGCAAAACCGCAGGATGGAGGTTTCCGTGGGTACGCATCGCGCTCTTGGGCATCCTTGCGTATGTGTTGCTCACGCGCGATATGAATTTCAATTTGTCGCTCCAAGCACCGATAAAAGCGGCACATAGCGGTATAGTTTCAGATTACAAAGCCCTACCGGTTGTGAACCACGAGCCGACTGTGGCAGTCGAAAGCGAAGCCGCCAAAAGACGCGCTTTGCAAGACGAAAAACACCTCGCCTACATCAAGCGATTTGAGGATATAGCCGTAACGGAAATGAGCAAATATGGCATTCCAGCGAGTATCAAAATGGCACAGGCGCTCTTAGAAAGCGGCGCAGGAAATAGCAAATTAGCCGGAAAAAACAACAACCATTTTGGCATAAAGTGTTTCTCCAAACAATGCAGAAAAGGGCATTGCGCCAACTTTTCGGACGACCACCACAAAGATTTTTTCCGCAAATACCCCACCGCATGGGAAAGCTGGCGCGACCACAGTAAATTCCTCACCGAAGGCAAATATAAAGATCTCCTCGTACACCGCGACGACTATAAAGCATGGGCGAAAGGCTTGAAAAAACACGGCTACGCCACCGACCCTACCTACGCCGATAAGCTGATTGCAACGATTGAGTTGTATGAGTTGTATAAACTGGATGCGAAGTAAAATGTAACACAGATATTCCTGTCTGTACTTACTGGACATTGGACATTGGGTAATTAGGGAACTGGGTAATTAGGTAAATCGCTCATTATTAATAATTTACGTTAATTTGCATTTTATTTTAAATTAACTTTATTACAATTTTATTATACTGATAAATAGCGAATTATGCTTTCGTTAGCCTAATTACCCAATTTCCCAGTTGCCTAATGTTCAAAGGTACTTAGTAACGATAAAATAATAAGTTCACGATTTCGACGAGGTTATTTTGTGCTTAGTTTTTCTCTTGAAGACAGGCGTTTATCTGGATAAATAACTGTTTTCAAGGGGAAAAATAAGCGCAAAAGAAACCGTCCAAATCGGGAAGTTATTGTTTTCGTCTTTCCTTACCAAAAACAGACAGAAATATCTGTGTTACGATATAAAAACACCCCCCACCCACCAAAACCCACCCACCTTACATCTAACAAAGTAGAAAAACATTAAAAAAAAATGATTAAATTTGTAGATAATGTCGTATAATTTAATTCAGAACTACGCAAGTCTTTGATTATCAGTATTCAAACTTAAACTTCATTCGTTGACCGAAGCCGAACTCATAAAATATTGCCGACGAGGTGATCGTCTGGCACAAAAGATGCTCTATGAGCGATTTGCGCCAAAAATGTTTGGAGTATGTAAGCGGTATGTGCGTACACGAGAAGATGCCGAAGATGTATTGATTGAAGGCTTTTTCAAGGTCTATGATAATATCGAAAAATTTAGAGGACAGGGCAGTTTTGAGGGCTGGATCCGGCGAATAGTGGTCAATCAATCATTGATGTTTTTACGAAAAAAACACAACTTTCAGTTGACCGTAGAAGTTAGTAATATAGAGGTGCAAACAGGTATCAGCATAGAAGACGAATTGGCAGCAGAAGATATTTTGAATTTATTAAATAAATTGCCCGTAGGGTACAGAACGGTATTTAATTTGTATGTCGTTGAAGGCTATAAACACCGCGAAATCGCCGAAATTATGGGCATCAGCATCAACACCTCAAAATCACAATTGATTCTCGCAAAAAAACGACTCCGAACACTCATTGAAAAAAACGAAGGTAAACAAGAACGCTCCGCTTGATTCAATGCTTAAATAATTATTCTGGTTCTTTGACAAACCCAGTGGTGAGTATATTAAGGGAAGAGGAAGAAAATAATCTACCCCAAATGAAGAAGTTGTTTTATTTATATGTTTGGCTAAATTTGACGCGCATAGCCGAGCTACGTAAGGAAGATTTAGTGAAAGAAATTAAATAAATTGTTCCAAAATGCGCCGTAATTTTTTCTTCTAAAGAATTCAAAAAATCGTTGCATAGCCATAGCTACGGAACTATTTTTTGTGTTTTTTAGAAGGGAAAAGAACAAGCATAATGGGGCAATTTATTTATTTTCTTTCACTAAGTGAAACATATAAGAAAAAGAACAATTCAGACGGGTAGATTATTTTTTTCGTCTTCCCTTACTTGATTATAGTTTTGGTGGTAGTACAAGTCGTCGGACACTTACAAAATGTCAGTCGACAGCGTTTTATATTTTATTAAACAACAGCATTTTATATAATTGAAAATAAAAATATTTTAAAATAATAAAGGGAAAACTTCTCGTTGGACATTTTAAAAATGTCCGACG
>Ga0209186_1003423_pt1 | contig 10940 bp, 4 predicted proteins | sample SidtaG_FD_187426 | JGI IMG/M metagenome (GOLD analysis project Ga0209186, IMG submission 187426) | Marine algal microbial communities from Sidmouth, United Kingdom - Sidmouth_Male2 metaG (SPAdes) (version 2) | ecosystem: Host-associated > Algae > Red algae > Unclassified | place: Sidmouth, United...
GCCGTGCGTGTGTGCTCTTCGGGGTTTCCTTCCGGGGCGGGTATTCCCCGACAGGACTACCCGGCGACACGGCCTGGCTCGCCTTCCCCCCGACTGGGTGGGGTAGGCTGGGCGTGTTGTCACAGCAGCCGCCGGCCCCGATTGCCGGCGGCCGCTGGCGGCTGCGACGGACCATCCGGGGCTACCCACAGCCTATAAACGGGGCGGCGGCGGCAGCCCACCTGACCGCAAGCAATGACCGGCATGCGGTGGACGGGAAAGACCGAGCGTCGAAGGGGGCAGCGGAAGCATAATCGGGAACGTGTCGCGCAGTGGGTGGCGGCGGTCGCTCCCCACCTTGAGCACTGCAAGTGCCAGTGCTGCTGCCCACCACCGCCACCAAGCCCGTCGCCACCGCCCAGGGGCCGGCGGCCGGTGCCGGACGGCCGGCAGCAAAGCCCACCAAGGTGGGGAGGCGGGCCGCCGCCCGACCGCCGACAGTCGAGCCCGCCAAGGTGGACGAGCGGGCGGCCGCCAGACCGCCGCTCGTCAAGCCCACCAGGGTGGGAAGACGGGCCGCCGCCCGACCGCCGACAGCTGAGCCCACCAAGATGGACGGGCGGGCGGCCGCCAGACCGCCGCTCGTCAAGCCCACCAAGGTGGGGAGGCGGGCCGCCGCCCGACCGCCGACAGTAGATCCCGCCAAGGTGGACGGGCGGGCGGCCGCCAGACCACCGCTCATCAAGCCCACCATGGTGGGGAGGCGGGCCGCCGCCCGACCGCCGACAACCGAGCCCACCAAGGTGGACGGGCGGGCCGCCGCCCTACCGCCGAACACCGAGCCCACCGAGGTGGATGGGCGGGCCGCCGCCCGACCGCCGACAGCCGAGCCCACCGAGGTGGACGAACGGGCCGCAGCCCAACCGCCGGCAGCCGAGTCCACCGAGGTGGACGGGCGGGCCGCCGCCCGACCGCCGACAGTCGAGCCGGTCAAGGTGGATCGGCGCGCCGTCGCCCGACCGCCAAGCGCCGAGCCCCCCGAGCAGAACGCGCGGGCCTCCACCCGACTGCCGACCGCCGACCCCGCAGTGGTGGGGGGGCGGGCGGCCGCCCGACCGCCGCTCGTCAAGCCCACCAAGGTGGGGAGGCGGGCCGCCGCCCGACCGCCGACAGTAGATCCCGCCAAGGTGGACGGGCGGGCCGCCGCCCTACCGCCGAAAACCGAGCCCACCGAGGTGGATGGGCGGGCCGCGGCCCGACCGCCGACAGCCGAGCCCACCGAGGTGGACGGGCGGGCCGCCGCCCGACCGCCGACAGCCGAGTCCACCGAGGTGGACGGGCGGGCCGCCGCCCGACCGCCGACAGCCGAGCCCACCGAGGTGGATGGGCGGTCCGCCGCCGGACCGCCGACCGGCCAGCCCGTAAAGGTGGATCGGCGCGCCGTCGCCCGACCGCAAAGCGCCGAGCCCCCCGAGGTGGACGCGCGGGCCTCCACCCGACTGCCGACCGCCGAACCCGCAGTGGTGGGGGGGCGGGCCGCCGCCCGGCCGCCGCACGCCAAGCCCACGGAGGTGGGGGAGCGCGTCGCCGCCCGACCACTGAGCAGCGAGGCCGACAGCGTTGTCGGGCAGCCTTCTGGAGGACGGTCGGCTGCCGCCGCGCCGGCCGAGACTACCGCGCATTCTGAGGGCGACAAAGGTGCTGTCTGTGCAGGTTGATCGGCGGCCGGCTTGACACAAGAGTCAAGCCCGGCTGCCGCCTCCTTCTCACTGTTCGGTGCCTGGCCACCGCGGGAACAGTGGGCCCAACTGGCTGTGCGGAAGAGGAGGATCGAGCGCACTCTCTCATCGGAGCGCGTAGAGGCCAGGCGTCACGCTGCAGCAGCAGAGGCAACTGCGGCGGCGGTTGCCGCAGCCGCTAAGGCAGCCACTGTGGCCGTCGCTTCCGCAGCCGAGTCGGAGACCGCCCAGGCGGCGTACCGGGAGTCGGCGGCGGTCGCCGCGCTGGCGAAGCGTGTGGCGAAGAGGGCCCAGGCGACCGCGGCCCGGGCAGCGGTGGCCTCAAACGCCGCCGCGGCGGCCTTGTCTCACCTGACCGGGAGGGACGTGCTGCCGCCCGTGGCGTCGGCCGTCGACTGCACCACCTCTGCCGGTTCCGCCGATCGGCCGGCATCTAAGCGCCTCAGAGGGGGCTGCAGCGGCGGCCGACCTCCCCTTCCTCCGTCGTCTTGGCGGCGAGGTGGCAGCGCCGCCAAGTAGGTCTTCGACGCATGTGTCGACCAAGATGGGTCGGGGTACCGCGTGGCTGGTGGTAGAGAATATGGCGCTCATCAAGGCGTGGCTCATCGAGGCAAACAACCCAATCCGGGTGACGGACCAGTCAGGTCAGGAGTTCTGGACCCGGGTGCCTAAGAGCTGGCAGGATGTGCTGCGTAATGAGACGGACGCGTCTGTGAAAGCGGCGCGGGACCAGCTCGGCTGCGAAGCGCTCCGCAAGCAGTGGGCCAATATGGTCGCCGGGGTGATAGAGTTCTCAAGTTGCATCATCCAAGCGCGGCTGGCCAAGCCTACGGGCACCTCCACGCACGCGGATCTCGTGAACTGCGCTGAGGGGCTGTACTGCGGGACGAACGTGAACGGCCGCATCCGAGGTGACCACTCCGACGCCGTGGCCAAGGGCAAGACGACAAAGCGCCGCAAAAAGCAAGTGTCGTGCCCGTGGGCACAGTACTGGGAGCAGCTGAAGGACAAGGACAGACTCAAGTCGGCGGCTGCCGCTTTTGCAGCGCTCCAAAAGAAGTCTGCAAGCGCGCAAGTTCTTGCCGCGGCGAGGGCGGCGGCGGCTGCCGCGTCGGGCGACGGCGGGCCAGCCGCTGAGCAGGCGGCTGCCGGGGTGTACCCCGCTCCGGCGGCCGCCGCTAACGCGGCGGTCGCTAACGCGCCGGCCGCAGGCAGTGCAGTGGGCTACACGGCGCCGACCGACACGGTTGCTAGCGATGACGAGGATCAGGGCCCGTGGGCGGGCCGCCCAATCGGCTGCAAGGCGGACAAGCGCGCCTGCGCCGACAACATTGCGGACGACCGCACCATCGGTTGCGTCGCGAGCGCCGTCGAGAAGTTGGGCGACGCGACGACGCAGCGGACGGCGATGATGGCTTTCAGCCTCCCCTTCATGCGCAAGAGGCCCGAGGGTGCAGCCTTTTGGGCTCACCATGCCAAGAAGATGCTCGCGACGGAGGGCATCAAGGTCAAGTCGCCGACGCCGGCGAGCGACTCGTCTGCTGTCGCTGATGGAGAGGTCAATGAGACCAGCAAGGACAAGGTCGTCGCGCCGCCCCCTTTGGGGATTGTTGACGACTTATCCGCCATTAACGACAGTTCAGCAACGGGGATCGCGGCGGCGGAGGAGGACGTGACGGTCGTGGGGGACACGAGGTCGATTGTGCCGCCACCGGTGGCGACGCCGGACGTGGTGGAGGAGATGTCGGACGCGGAGAGGGCGCCGACGTCGGCGGCACCGACACCCGCAGCACCGACGATAGCAGCAGCGACGGCCGCTAATGCGTCTGTGTCGACGCCAGCGGCGGCATCATCAACGCCCACGTCAAGCGCTGCACCGGCGCTTTCCATGCCTTGTTCGTCTCCAGCTCGGTCGGCTGCCAACAAGCGACGCGGCCGTCGAGCGCAGGCAACGAAGCGCCAGCAGGCGGCCTCGTCCATGTCCGCGCCGGTGCAGACGACCGTCGACCCGACGGCACCACCGCCGGCCCCGCCCGCGGCGCCTGCGCCTCGATCTTCATTGGCGGTGGCCGCGGCGGCGGCCGCGGCGCCTGCGGCGGCGGCCGCGGCGCCTGCGGCGACACCGACAGACGCGCGTCGCACGCCGCAGTCGGTGAGCCGGCAGCGGCCGCCGCCCCAGTCCTGTTCCGCCTCTGACTCCGTCTCTGACGGCGGTGGCTTTGATGGATTTGACAATGATCTCATTGCTGCGTTTGACCGCAAGGGTGGGCGCTCGTCGAGCGATTCGGACAAGGACGAGTAGACGAACGTACCCATGCCCACTGTGTTGCTTGCTTTGTTTGCTGCTGCCGAGACCACGCACCGTACGTGTGGTGCTGCAGACTTTTAGGGGATTGTGTCTTGTGTCTTGTGTTGGTGTGTGACTCTGGTGCCTCGAGGAGCTCGAGGGGGGCTGGTTGTAGCAATACATGGTTTTTCTTTCCCCGTTGGGCAGGGTTCTTTTTTTCCTATGCAACTTGTCTGTGCGCTCGAACCATGCACCGCGCGATGCCACCGCCTCCACACCCACGCACCCCTCAGAGCCGTACCCTCCGCGCGCGACGCCGGGGGCAACTTGGCTGCCGCGACCACACAGAGCATGGCAGCGCCTGCGGCCGGCACAGAGGCGGTCCCAACAGGCCACGCAAACTTCAGGTCTCTCGGTGCTGGGCGGCGGAGGCGGCAGCGGCGGAACGATATGCGCGGGCTCCCGGTCCGTCCGCGTGTGGCCGCCGCTGCCACGCCAGGGCCGCACGTCCGAGCATCGTCATCGGCGGCGGGGGCGGCCGCCACGCACGCGCACAGCACGCACCCCACTCGGCCACGCACGGCCCAAGCGGACGACGCATCCGCGCGGCCACCTCCGTCCCGCCGACAGCACCCAGCCGCCAGCCCAGGCCGCCACGGGCCAGGTGGGGGCGTGCCGCCGCCGCGACCGTGCCTGCACCCGGCGTCGCGGCGGCCGCCGCTGCATCGTCACTTGTCGGCGGCCCAGGCAGCGGCGGCAGCCGCGGAACACGTGGGCGCGGGCACCTGCGGCATGTGCGTCCACAAAGAGCCAGGTGGGGAAGTGCCGCCGCCGCCACCGTGCCTCTACCCGCCGTCGCGGCGGCCGCCGCTGCATCGTCACTTGTCTGCGGCCCAGGCAGCGGCGGCCGCCGCGGGACAAGTGGGCGCGGGCGCCTGCGGCAGCTGCGGCCGCCACGGGCCAGGTGGGGGCGTGCCGCCGCCGTCACCGTGCCTGAAACCGCCGTCACGGCGGCCACCGCGGCATCGCCACTTGTCAGCTGCCCAGGCAGCGGCGGTCGACGCGGGACAGGTGGGCGCGGGCGCCCGCGGCAGCTGCGGCCGCCACGGGCCATGTGGGGGCGTGCCGCCGCCGCCACCGTGCCTGCACCCGCCGGCACGGCGGCCGCCGCTGCACCGTCACTAGTCGGCGGCCACGGCAGCGGCGGCCGCCGCGGAACAGGTGGGCGCAGGCGCCCGCGGCAGATGCAGCCGTGGCGGGACAGGTGCGCACGTGGCAGCGGCGGCCGCCCCCGGACAAGTGGGGGCGTGCCGCCGCCGCCACCGCGCCCGCTTCCACCATCCCGGCGGCCGCCGCTGCGGAACGTCGTGTGGGCGCCCTCGGCAGCAGAGGCCGCCGCGGGACAGGAGCGCACGTGCCGCCGCAGCCACCGCGCTTCCGCCCGCCGTCACGGCGGCCGCCGCTGCATTGCAACCTGTGGGCGCTCGGGCCAGCGGTGGCCGACGCGAGACAGGTGCGCGCGGGCGGCCGCAGCAGGTGCGGCCGCCGCGGGCCAGGTGGGGGCGTGCCGCCGCCGCCTCTGCCACGCCTGCGCCCGCCGTCACGGCGACCGCCGCTACGAAGCATCTTGTGGGCGCCAGAGGTTGGGGCGGCGGCCGCTCAATCGGTGCGCTGCCGTGGTCGTCCTTTTCGGCTGCGGCAGCCTCTGCCGCGCCCGCGCCGTGCAGCTCGGCGCGGGAGTCCTACGCGAGGGAGCCCGAGGCAGGGGCGGCGGCCGCGCGATTGGTAAGAGTGGTGCGCCCGGGCGCGCGGTCGATTGGCCTGCGGCCACCGCTGCCGCTCCCGTCGCTTGTGCAGCCGCCGCGGGTTGGCCTGGCACTGGTGCGCCCGAGCCGGGGGCTGTGGCGGCGGGACTGGTAGGCGCGGGCGCGCGGTCGGCTCGCCGCCCCTGCGCTGCTCTCAGAAAGGGGGGTAGGAGAACAATTTCCATTCTGGGTCTTTTTGACATCGCAATGTAAAGTGGAACCCCTCTGACGGTGCAATCAGGGTACATTTTCGATGCAAGTATGTGTGCGAGACTTTTGTTTGGCGGTTTCCTAAAGCGCATTACACTCACATGAGCGCCGCAAAACGAAAGGAAAGAATCGGCGAGCCCAGATGTCAACGGGCGCCCGCCTGCACTGCACATGAAGTTGTGGCCTATCCGTCGTACACCTATACACCTATAAAGCTGTATAGTGGAGTGTTTATGGGCGTCCTCCGGCTGCTTTTAGGTGCCCTCCGCAACAAAAGTGGTCCTTCGGTGGTGGAGGAGGGAGGAAAAGCTCCACCAGTATGCAAGCGGATGAAAGACTGCTCCACCATGCTCAGCTGCAGTGCCACCAAAAATAACATCGCTCACGTTGGCTAGCAGGACGCTCATTGGTCAGGTTCTTCTCGGGTTTGTCTCTCCATTGGCTACTTGCTTGTTATCAACACTCTTCAGTTGTGGAGATGTACGCAACAGAAAAGTCGTGGCTCGATCCAGAGAGTGTCCTTTTCTTCGAAAGCGTTTTTGTGGGGGCTGATGTGGGTAGACCGCAGAACATTGCGCCATTTTGGTGACGTCCGACGCAGCCATTCCACAAGAGTCATTCGGAAACAGCAGCATCGCGCCCCTGCCTTCTTTCAGGAGCTCAGCGCTGCCGTACCCGCCGCTTCTGCGGCCGCCGCGGGTTGGCCAGGCACCGGCGCGCCCGTTGCAGGCGGAGTGTCCGCCCCACGGGCAGCTGCAGCAGAACCCTCGCCGCCGACGCTCCCGGTCCTGCCGCCTCCCCGTGCGAAAGCGCACAGTTGTTCGTGGTCTCCCGGTTGGCTGCTGCTTTCGCGCCGAGAACTAACTGATTTTTCATTGGCAACTCTGGCTTGTGTCCGTAAAAGTAATATTTTATGACTGACGTGGCCCTTCTCTGAGACGACGTCAAACCCGGGGCTACATGTGGCACGAGTGCTTGAAAGGCCGCGCCTCGCGGCGAGCCCCGCCGCGATTTGATAGGAAGGAAGGGTGGCGTGCTTGACACAGCGGCGCTGATTGGGCAATACCAGCTCATTGAAGATGCATTGGTTGGCTGTCACACACTGTCAGGCGGTCTGCTCTTGGGAAAATACTGTGTGCTGAAATCTGGTGGGTCGACTCACAAACAGTAACCCACAAGATCCACCACAAAACCATGCCTATGTGTCTCATTTTTGGCGTCCTCCGGAATCCCCAGGAGTCGCTCCATTTTTTCTACACCATAAAGTGTCGTTTTTGGCGCACCCGCGGTTAGTCACCTCTTCCCTGGGGCTGTGTGCCGCGTGTCCCCGTTCAGAGGCTGACGGGAACGGGCCAATGGGGGACGGGGGAACGGTGGTGGTGCTCTCGCGAGGGGAGCGGCACCAGGTGGTGCTGCCGCCACTGGGCGGCCACTGCAGAGGTTCTTTCACTGCGCCCCCGCTGTTGCTGGCGGCGCGCTGTCACGGCCCCCCAGTGGGTGGGCCCGAAACACCTCGGCCTCCGCCCAGCACCCACGAGATTGGCAGCCGCTGCCGTGTGGGGCGGCGCGCCGCGGTCGCAACCTCTCAGCGACCACGTGCGCCACGGCGCTCGGCCGTCGCCGCCGCCCAGTAAGCGGAAAACCTGCGGCTGGCGGCCGCCGCATATAGGGTCAAGTGCGGGGGCGGCCGCGGCTAGCCAAGCGCAGCGTGCCTGACGCCGCTCTGCGGCCACCCCTGCGCTGTATCGGCCGCAGCTGCGGCTGGCGGCCGCCGCTCATGTGGTCGAGTTCGGCGGCCGCCATGCAGAGCCAGTGTCGACGACGGCGACAGCCGCCGACCAACCACCAGCTCGGCTGCCGTCATTGCGTGTCGCGGTGCTCGGCGGCGGCCGCCGCCCATCACCAGCGTGCCCATCGGCGCTTGGCGGCGGCCGCGGCACATTAATGTCGAGTGCGGCGGCCGCCGCGGCGTACGAGTCCACGACGGCGGCCGCCGCCGACCAACCACAAGATGGTGTGCCGTTTCCGGGTGCAGCTGTGGTCGGCGGCTGCCGCCGCCTGACCTCGGCGTGCCTGATGACGCTCGGCGACGGCCGCCGACCATAAGGTTGAGTGCGGCGGCCGCCCTGGCTGTCAAGTGTCGACGATGGCGGCCGCCGCCGACCAACCACCAGCTCGGCTGCCGTCGTCGCGTGTAGCAGTGCTCGGCGGCGGCCGTCGCCCAGCATCTGCGTGAACCGTGGCGCTTGGTGGCGGCCACCGAACATTAAGGCGAAGTGTGGCGGCCGCCGCAGTGTAAAAGGGCGGCGGCCGCCAAGGACCGATGAAAAGATGGGCGGACGCTGGCGGGTGCGGCGGTGCTCGGCGGCGGCCGCGCCGTACCGATGGCGTGCGCGACGGCGCTCTGCGGCGGCCGCCGAACGGAAAGGACGAAGGTGGCGGCGGCCGCGTCCTACGAGATTCCTCGACGGAGGCGGAGGCCGCCGCCAACCAACCGCGAGCTCCTTTGCCGTTGTCGGGTGCGGTGGTGGTCAGCGGCGGCCGCCGCCTAACCTCGGCGTTCCTGACGGCTCTCAGCGGTGGTCGCCGCACATCAGGTTAAGTGCGGCGGCCGCCGCCGCTGACAAGTGTCGAAAACTGCGGCCGCCGCTGACCATCGACAAGTACAATTTCCATGGGCGGCGCCACTTGGGGACGGCTGCCGCCCCACAACATCGTGTGCCTCGGCGCTGAGCGGCGGCCGCCATGCATTGAGGTCGCGTACGGCGGCCGCCGCGGAGAGCCAGTGTCGTCGACGGTGTCCGTCGACAATCATCTACAGGCTTGTTGGTCGTCTTCGGGTGCGGCGGAGTTCGGCGGCGGCCGCCGCCCAAATCTAGTGTGGCGGCGCTTGGCGGCGACCGCCGCACATTAAGGTCGACTGCGGCGGCCGCCGCGGCGTACGAGTCCACGACGGCGGCCGCCGCCGACCAACCGCAAGATTGTGTGCCGTTTCCGGGTGCGGCTGTGGTCGGTGGCGGCCGCCGCATAACCTCGGTGTGGCTGATCTTGCTCAGCGGCGGCCGCCGACCTTAATGTTGAGTGCGGCGGCCGCCCTGGCTTACCGGTGGTGACAATGTCGGCTGACGCCGACCAACCGCGTTGTTGGCAGCCGGTGTCGGGTGCGGATGTGCTGCGGCGGCTGCCGCACAACCACGACGTGCGTGACGGCTCTCAGTGGCCGCCCACGCACGTCGAAGTCAGGAGGGGCGGTCGCCGCTGCCGCCAGAGCAGGTCTCATGTGGCATGCTGATTTGATAAATCTGATAAGACGTAGGTGCAGACAACGTTAACAGGGAGGAAGAAGACTTTTAAGGTCCAAGCCTTATCGTCAGAGAGACAATTTCCACACACAACATCTCACGGTGCACACAAGAAGTACGTGGAGAATACCACACAGAACGAAAAAATCAATCAACATACGGATCCAGGAGCTCACCGCGCTGCGCAAAAACGTGTGCGCATAGGTCGTCGCGAAGCGCTTCATGCTCCTCCCGGGACTTTGCCTCACCGGTGGCCACCAGAATGCGCATAAATTCGCTCATGGGCGCCACAGCGGCGGCCTCGACGGCAGGGGGTACATAACCGGGTGCACCACCCAGATCTGCCAGCTCCCCCACGGCAGCAGCGCCCCCCCCTCCATCCGCGGCCCCTCCTGCGCCGGCACCCTCCTCCTCGTCACCACCCTCTCCGGCGCCACCGAGCCCACCGCCGCCGAATCCCGCACCATCGACGGCGCCAGCGCCAGCGCCATCGTCAGCGCCGGCTGCGCCCGCGCCACCGGCGGCGACAGCGCCCGCGCCGGCCCCGCCCACCTCTTCCGCCGCACCCAGGCCAATAGCCGCCTCGCCGCCGCCTCTCGCAGGGCCGCCGCCGGCGCCCGCGCCTTCAGCGGCGCCAGCGCCCAGGCCGGTGTCGTCCACTCCGTCCGCCGCACCAACCCCAGAAGCCCCACCGCCGCCTCCTCCCACGGGGGTGCCGCCGACGCCCGCGCCGTCCATGGCGTCCACGCCACTCCCACCTGCCCCGTCTGCTACGCCAGCTCCACCCGCTCCGCCGACACCACCCGCCCCGCAGTGGGTCGATCGCAACCGCGACAAGAAGCTGTCTCGGCGCGCCTCCACCACCATAATGTGGAGAATTGCTACCGTCTGGGTTTTCAAAACCATGCGGGGCACGGTCCACATCCGGCAAGGGTGCAACATCACGTGAAAACGTGCCGTCAGGATACCGAAAAGCCGCTCAACGTCCTTCCGCAGAGCCTCCTGCCGGCGAGTGAACGTGCGCTGCTCAGGCGTCTGGGGGTTGGGGTAGGGGGCCAAGAAAAACGCGAAGCGGGGGTAAATTCCGTCCACAAGGTAGTACAGCAAGGTGCGGGTATTCCCATTGACAGTAAACGAAAAGTCACGCGGTGGCCACTTCCCCGTGACGACATCCATGTACATAGGCGATTGGTACAGGACGTTAATATCATTGAGACTCCCAGGACTCCCCGCGAAAATGTGGTAGATCCACGTGTCCTCATCACCAATGGCCTCAATCACGATGGATCGTCGACCGTCCCGGCCCTGGTACGTGCCCGCACGCGCCTTGGGGAACGATGACCACTCCCAGTGCGAGCAATCGAGCGACCCAAGACACCCAGGTAACCCCCGCTCAGCGTTGCGGGCCAGGATGCTCTGGATTTCACGTCGTGTGGGCGGCCGCAGGTACAGTGGGCCGAAGTCATCGACCATGAACTCAGTGAAGATCTTAACCGCCGTCGAGATAGTCGATCGCGACAGCCGCACATACTCGTCCGCGCGGTCATACGATTCGCCATAGGCGAGCACGCGAAACACGGCAACCAGCTTCTGAAGGGGATGTGCCTGCGGCTGCCCC
>Ga0209186_1003434_pt1 | contig 10919 bp, 10 predicted proteins | sample SidtaG_FD_187426 | JGI IMG/M metagenome (GOLD analysis project Ga0209186, IMG submission 187426) | Marine algal microbial communities from Sidmouth, United Kingdom - Sidmouth_Male2 metaG (SPAdes) (version 2) | ecosystem: Host-associated > Algae > Red algae > Unclassified | place: Sidmouth...
ACGTAGCCTTCGAAGGGATACACGGTCTGGAAGTTGGTTACTTTCACATATCACTCTCAGGCCCTCTTCGGGGGCTCGTCACCTTAAAAATTAGGCCGCAGATTCTCTGCGGACTTGAAAGAGAGCCGGAAAATCACCCCATGCTGTCAGAGTCGCGTCTACCCCGTGATTCTCCTGATGCCGACCTGCAGGTTCACAAGACATGCCAGCTTTTGATGCTACCGCGTGCAGGAAGGCATAACTGAGTTGTTCTTCGATGTCAGTATCCTGCAGTGGTTTCATGACCGTTTTGACTACAATAGCTGGATAGGGTGGATCGCAAAGGCCTTTTTCTACCAAGAAGGTCGAGAATATCCCTTTTTTTGCTTCAATCTGCACGGAACCTACTTTGCAGCAGTCGGCTTGCGCTTCTGTTTGGGATTTTCCCTGGACTTTTTCTGCTCGGATTTCCACAGGATGATCGTTCCATTCGTCGCTGGTGGTGCCGGGGGCGATTTTTCCGGGCCATTTAGCAATGAACGGGAGGCGGTGGCCACCTTCCCAGATGTCGGCCTTGGAGCCACGGAGGTGGGCGCTGACGATGTAGCCTTGGTCGGCGAGCTTGTGGATGCCAGCAGCCGCCAGCCGCCTTGGAGCAACCGTGGTCGCTGCTGAAGATGATCAGGGTGTTGTCGGTCATGCCGTGCTAAAGCGCGTCGGTGATGGCTCGATTACGTCGTCGTTCTGGGCGACAAAGTCTGCGTAGTCACCGAGGCCGGTCTTGCCCTGGCAGTCGGCGGACGGGACGATGGGCGTGTGGGGCGAGCCGAGTGGGACGTAGAGGAAGAAGGGCTGTCCGTCTTTGCCGCGAGCGTCGATGTAGGCGCCTGATTTCTCTCGGAGGCGGGGCAGCATGTTGATCACGTCGTCATGGATGATGACTTTGTCGCCCTCAATGACGGCTTCCCTATTCCGGGCGGTGAAAGCCGTGGTAGTAGTAAAAGCCGCAGTGGACCGGGCCGTAGGCAATCTTCGCCCCGACCGGTGGTGACTTGAGCTTGTCCCGTCTTGGGGTGTAGGCTTCGGCGGTCTCAGGATTGAGAGGATTGAGGTAGAGAAAGTCGAGATGCCACTTGCCGACGATGCCGGTGTGGTAGCCCTGGGCTTTGAGGAAGCTGGCGACGGTGGGGCGGTCTTCGGCGATCAGGCAAGGCTTGTAGCCGGTCACGACGCCGCTCTGGAGTTTGGTGCGCCAGGTCTAGCGGCCGGTGAGGAGGCCGTGGCGGGTTGGCGTGCAGACCGAGGAGCCGGAGTGGGCGTCGGTGAGGATCATGCCATCGGCGGCGAGCTTGTCCGCGCATGGGGTAGGGATCTTACTCGTCTCCGGGGCCATGCAGTGGATGTCGCCGAATCCCAGATCATCGCACAGGATCACGATGATGTTCGGCTTGTCCGCAGCTGTGGCAGTGCCGCTGAGGTAGGGGAGGACAAGGCCGATGGCGAGGGCCAGAAGACGGGAGAGCTTGGACATGAGACTACAACTGAGCAACTGAGCTGAAGTTGGTAGCCTTGCAAAGAATGTCAGGGCCGCCTCAACATCAGTCAGTATCGTCCGAGCCAAGCAGGGCAGTGGCCAGGCATCCGAGACCGGACACGCCGACTCCGATGGCGCACAGGAACATCAGTCCCCACTGGACCATGGCGGTCTGGGGGACGAGGTCGCCGGGAGCGGCGAGGGAGGCGATCAGGGCGTCGCGCTGCCAGAAGACGAGAACCGGGACGGCGAGGAGGACAGGGCTGAGGGCGAGGAGGAGGGGACGTGAGTTTTGCATGCGGAAGGGTGCCGCTGGAGAGGCTGGCACGCCTAACGATTTCCTCGATGGTAGTATCGTTTTGCCAAGTAGGTTGCAGAGATGGAGTGGGGGCGATCATCTGCGCATGTCATTAGCCTTCTACATCGCGGTGCGAGACGCGCCCGAGGACCTGGATATGTTCGTCAATGGCAAGGCGGTCTCGGAGCACCACTGTGTGGTCGATAGGGCGGCTAAAACACTTGGTCTGGCATAGCTCGGTAACCTCCTCAGTCAGGACCCGGAAGAGGTCGCGGCCTTTCTCGCTGATCATGGTTGGGAATCCTGCAAATGTCGATTTGCCGGCTGAGGAATGGCAGAGCGCTAGCACTGGGGTTGATTGGACGGCGGGGATTCTCAAGGCTCTCGCCGAGGAGGAGGATGGGGTAGTTCCCGGGCGAGTTGATTGAGGAATTGGAGGAATTCGCCGTGCTGTTTGCGGAGTTGGCGCGGCGGGACTTGGAGTGGCATTTCGCGATCGATTTTTAAAGTGGTGACTGGGGTATGCGGAAGCTGGTGCGACGCGTTGGGCTGGGGATGATCCGAAGTCGAGGGTGCTGAGCTTACCGATGGGTATGCCGAGATCCCAGCACCCTCCCTCCTACTCGTCGGAACTCGGTGCGGGATGACAGAGGAAGAGTGAAAATTGAAGAGGGAAATTGGAAAGGGCTTGGGTGGCGATTTCGAACCGCTAATGATGCGAATTTTACAAATGGTTTGCTAAGAGGAAGAGTGAGCCCTACGGCGGGGACAGGCCTATAAAGCTCCGGAGCACAGGGCTCTGAATTTGCGGATGGTAAAAGGCTACGGTGGCTCCATTATGTAGTGCTGAAATGAACAGTTGAAGCCAATTGATTCTGAACTATTATGAGATATGGCTTCCACACTTGATTCCATTGTCCCTGAGGCACTAGAGCTGAGTCCAAGAGATCGGTTTCAGTTGGCTTCACAGCTATTACGAAGCGTGCCGCGAGAGACAGGTGAAGACTGGAGTAAAGAGATCGTCGCTAGAATTGATGCATACGACGCAGGGGAAATGGAGGCGGTTCCCATAGAGGATACGATTTTAAATATCCGGAGACAGCGCCTAGGATGAGAGTTCTGATACTCCCTCCAGCGGAGGAGGATCTAGATCGGGCAGTTGCATACTACGCTGAGATTGACCCAGAGCTAGGGTATAGACTACTCATTGAGTTCGAGCGAATCGTCCGCTACCTTCAGGTTCATCCAGAGCTCTACCGGACGAGACTAGAGGGCTACCGAAGGGTAAATCTCCCGATTTTCCCGTACTACGTTGCCTATATCGTCAGACAGGAACAAATTGTGGTCGTCGCATTTGCATCCAGCGATCTCCCGATAGATTGGCTCGAACGATTGCCATAGGGGCTCGTCGGAACTCGGTGCGAGATGACAGAGGAGAAGTGAAAATTGAAGAGGGAAATTGGAAAGGGCTTGGGTGGGGGGGCGGAACCGCGAATTTTGCGAACACTACGAATGGATTGCAGAGAGGCAGAGTGGAGGGATGACTGCGGAAGGGACGGAAACGAATCGAAGGCAGAGGGGAGGGGGCGATTGACCACGAAAAATTCGAAAGGGGCGAAAGATTCTGAGAGGCAGAGGGGAAACAGGCGATGAGTGTGGAGATGATCCGGAGCACGGGGCGCTGAACTTACCGATGGGTATTCCGAGATCCCAGCACCCTCCCTCCTACTCGTCGGGACTCGGTGCGGGATGACAAAAGAGGGAAAGGCGGGCTACCATCTCTGGGTGGCCCAGGCGGCGGTGGCGAGGATCCGGGGTAGTTCGGCGTTGGCGTCTTTGCGGATGCGGGTGAAGAGCTTGCGGTAGTCGTCGAGCACTCGCATGGCGTCTTCGCCCATGTCTTGGCCGGCGAATAGCTCGGGAGTGGTGTCGGCGAAGTTCAGGCCAAGTTGTAAGTCCTTGCCCAGCACTTCGGCTCCGGTGTCGTAGTTGCTGAGGAGTAGGCGACGATTTGGATCTGCGGTAGCGCCGCAGCAATCAAGCGACCAAGTCGGGGAGCCGGTGGAATCGACGTGGAGGAGCGAGAGCAATTTTTTCTCGATCCGCCACAGGTCGCGCAGGGTGTCTTCGGAGATCGACAGGGTGCGCAGGTAGACGATGGTCTGCAGAAAGGCGAGGTAGCAATCGGGGTAGGCTGCGCCGCGGAAGGCCGGCAGGTCGAACCTGGACTGCAGTCCCGAGATGTAGATCGTGGGACGGTTGATGGCTTTGGCCAGTTCCGCGAGTGAGTGCATCTTCTTGTCGGCCATTTCTTACTCGCTGGTGGGGCGTAAGGCCAGAGGATCTGTGTGGTGTTTTGGATGAGCACCTCGATCCACTGCGGTACAGCCGCCCCCGTCCAAAAAGAAGGGCCGTTCACCTCTTGCTCGGACCGGTATTCTCAGGTCCGCTACCTACGAGCAAGGCCTTGCCTACTAACGTGATTCACTTACTCAAAGTTCTCGCCTTCCTGTTCCTGTTTCCTTGTTCTCGTCGTGGCTGCCCCGCCGAACATCGTCTACATCCCGTTGTAGAGCAGGACGTTGTCGAAGTATGTTCTCGTCGTTGGTCGGAAAGTCGACCCAGGCTTAATTGCCCGATACCGCGGGCACCGTGCCTTGGGACTTCGTCAAAACCGCGGTTCTGGGGGAAGTATTACTCTTCGTCACCGAGGTGCCACTTGCCGAAAAGGCCGGCCGCTAATTAGCGCTGCCCGGATAGGGGCGCAGGTTGGGATTCGTTCCAGCGAAGGGGGAAGTTAGCAGGGCGCTGCAACAAACAGCGGTGACGAGGAGGTAGAGAAGGCTGAATTGCGTGATCTTGTGCGCCCTTGATAGATAGTTTCGCATTGGTGGCTTTGCCAAGCTTGACCGTGGTTCGGAGCACAAAAAAGGCGCACCCCATCAGGGTGCGCCTCTGAAGATTAGTTCTTCGGACTTAGACGGCTAGGAGGTCGGAACCTCACTAATTGTCTTAAGAATGCGCGAGGCGATCCGGTAGGGGTCGCCCTGTGAGTTGGGGCGGCGATCCTCTAGATAGCCCTGGTATTTGTCGTCTTTGACGAACATGTGCGGGATGCGGATGGAAGCGCCGCGGTCAGCAACACCATAGGAGAAGGTGTCAATGGCTTGGGTCTCGTGGAGACCGGTGAGGCGCATGTCGTTGTCTGGGCCATAGGCGGCAATGTGCTCTTCCATATTGACTTTGAACTGCTCCATGAGTGCTTCGAAGTAGGGCTTCCCACCGACTTCGCGAAGGTGCTTGGTGGAGAAGTTTGCGTGCATACCGGATCCGTTCCAGTCGCCCTTGAATGGCTTGCAGTGGTATTCGACATCGACTCCATACTTCTCGCAGACGCGCTCAAGGATGTAGCGCGCAACCCAGATCTGGTCAGCTGCGGTGCAAGCACCTTTGCCGAAGACTTGAAACTCCCACTGGCCTTTGGCGACCTCGGCATTGATGCCTTCGTGGTTAATGCCAGCGTCGAGGCAGGCGTCGAGGTGCTCTTCAACGATGGTGCGCGCAAGGTCGCCAACATTCTTGTAGCCAGCTCCGCAGTAGTAAGGGCCTTGCTCTTCCGGAAAGCCTTCGCTCGGCCATCCAAGGGGACGTCCGTCTTGCATGAGAAAATACTCCTGCTCGAATCCGAACCATGTGTCTTCGTCTTGGATGACGGTGGCACGTGCGTTCGATGGATGCGGTTCGCCGTTTGGTTGCATGACCTCGCACATGACGATGAAACCGTTGATACGGCTGCTGTCGGGGTAGCAAGCGATAGGCTTTAAAATGCAATCGGAGTCGCCGCCATCTGCCTGCTGGGTGGAAGAGCCGTCGAAGCCCCAATCGTCACAGTCAGACAAGGAAAAATTATCGGGATCGCCATCGACGACCTTGGTCTTGCCACGGATGTTTGCGACGGGTTCGTATCCGTCGAGCCAGAGGTATTCAAGCTTCAGTTTAGCCATGATGTTGTATGGTTGTGTTGTGGTCTGATTTAGGGTTGGTCGCCGACCACGGGAAGGTGCCCGGGAAACACGGCGACTCTCTATAAGGCAGTGCAACTTCCGTGCCAAGTCCTGATCGAGGGGAAATTCCCATAAAAATTCGATCTGGGAAAAGAGGAGAAAATCGACCAAAGAAAATTCGAAGAAAAAATAATTTAAGACTGCTTAACATTTGATGTATACTGACATTAAGTAAGCAGGAGAAATACATGGCTCGGAACAACATCTACGTCGGCCTCGAGATCGGTACATCTAAGATGTGCTGTGTCGTCGGCGAGGTAAAGCCTGACGGCAACATCAAGATCCTTGGGGTAGGGCAAGCACCATCGCGCGGTGTTCGAAAAGGGGAGATCTGTGATTTCACCACGGCTCAGACCTGTCTTCACGACGCACTGGTTCGGGCGGAGGACCGGAGCGACGTCATGATTCGGAATGTCTTCCTCAGCGTCACCGGACCGCACATCCAAGGATTGAATAACCGTGGCAGCTACGCCTTGCCGGATGGTCAGGATGAATTGACCGATGAAGATCTCGATGAGGTGAAGGAAATCGCCCGCGAGGTTTCGATTCCCCAGCACAACGTCTTTCTCCACAGCATTATTCGCCACTATTTTGTCGATGGTCAGGAAGGCGTGGTCCACCCGGTGGGCATGCAGGGTTCCAAGCTGGAAGCCGACTATCACATCATCCACGGTGTGCGGAGCCGGATTCAGAATTCGATTCGGTGCGTGCGCGAGATCCCGCTCGAGGTCGAGGACGTGGTCTTCGCGTCGATCGCCTCTGCTCAGGTCGTCTTGAACCGCGAGAGCAAAAATGCCGGAGCCCTAGTCATCGATATCGGCGGTGGCACCTCTGACTACGTCGTCTATGCCGATGGAGTGGTCAGCGCTAGTGGTTGCGTGCCTATTGGTGGAGACCACATCACCAATGACCTTTCGATCGTGCTGAACCTTCCTCTTCGCGAGGCGGAGAAGCTCAAGATCATGCAGGGAAGCGCGGAGCTGTTTTACGGACCTGAGGACAAGCGGATGATTCAGATCGAAGGTGACAAGACCTTTGGTGGGGCCAGCGTCGAGCGGGCCGTTCTTAACGAGGTCATTCACATGCGGGTTCGGGAGATCATGGAGCATGTTCTCGCCGAAGTGCAGTCCGCTGGGATGATCAACAAAATTGCAGCCGGAGTCTATCTCACCGGTGGTTGCAGTCTACTCCGTGGCATTGACACCATTACCGCAGAGATATTCGACATGCCCGTCCACCGGACCAATTCGGTCCCGGTCAGCGGCCTAAATGCGACTTTCGAGAATCCTCAATACGCCACTCCGATTGGCCTCATCCGCTACGCGCAACTGCTCGACGAGGAGGCTCCTGCAGTCTCGGCTCTCGCCCGCGTCCGCAGTCGCCTAAGCGGCATTTTCGGAGGGGTTCGATTTTTTCTGGGCTGATGCCCCAGACCACCACCCCAAACACTCACACACAACACTGACACTGCTATGATCGAATACAATCCAGAGAACCAGGAGCAAGTACCGAAAGTCGGGCGCTCATCCATATGCGTCGTCGGCGTCGGAGGCGCCGGAGCCAACGTCCTTGACCGCATCGCGCTTGAGAACACGGTTGATGCCGAACTCCTGAGCATGAACACGGATATCCGTGCACTCACCAACGCCGTCTCCAGCAAGAAACTCCAACTTGGTGCCGAAATCACTAGAGGGCTCGGAGCTGGTGGAGATCCTGACCTTGGCCGCGAGTCGGCAAGGCATGAGGAAGCGGTAATTCGCGAGGCCCTAAAGGGACGAACAATGGTCTTTATCTGCACCGGACTCGGTGGTGGAACCGGTTCCGGCGCGGCTCCCTACATCGCCCGGATCGCGCAGGACATGGGAGCCTTCGTGGTCTCCTTCGCCACGATGCCATTCACGTTCGAGGGCAAGCGTCGGGTCGATCAGGCCAACGCAGCTCTCGCCGAACTCGAGGACGCCAGTAGCGCGCTGATCACCTTCGAGAATGATCGCATGGGCCAGCTCGCCTTGTCCAAGAATGGTATCCAAGAGGCATTCGCTACGGCGGATCGCGTCATCAGTCAGAGTGTCCGTGCGGTCACGATGCTGGTCACGCAGCCTGGTATTATTCGGATCGGAATGGACGATCTGATGACCGCTTTGAAGAATACTGAGTCGCGTTGTCTCTTCGGTTATGGTTCCGCCAAGGGCCGCAACCGTGCGCAGGAAGCTCTCAAGGAAGCGATGAAAAGCCCACTTCTCGACCGCGGCAAAATGCTTGACCACGCAGCCAGCGTGCTTGTGCACATCGCCGGTGGGGACTCGATGACTCTCTACGAGGTCGAGTTACTGATGAAGGCACTCGGCAAGCACGTCTCCGACGATGCTCACATTCTCTTCGGTGTCGCTACCGACGAAAAGTTGGGTGAAAGCCTTACGGTCACGGTCATTACCTCGGTCGCTGGTCCTAAGGGATCCGATCCTACCGGAACGGATTCTCCTACGAAGGCTATGGAGGCGGAGCAGGGCGACGAAGCCCCCAAAACGACTTCAGGAGTCGCCGCTACGACAGCTCTTGCATCAAGCGCGCTGACTGCCGGATCCGTAGTCGCAAGTCCTCCGTCGGAAACGATCCGCGCAGAAGTCAAATCCGAGCCCGCTGAAGCGCCAAAAAAGTCCCAGCAGCCTGAGACCTTCACTCAGGCGCCGGCAACAGAAGAGGTAGCCCTCGCCGAAATCGAAGAAAAGAAGACAACTGCACCCCGGGCGCTCAATGAGAAGGCCGCCGAGCCCGATATCGAACCCAAAGTTGAGACCAAGGTCGAGGTCGAGGAAGAGGTCGAAGTCGGAGTCGAAGTCGCCAAGACCGAAGTGAAGCAGGAAGTCGAGTCATTGACTCCTGAAGAGCCGGTTGAGGCCAAGCCTGAGCCCATTGTTAAATCTCCGGAAGTAGAGACTCCGAAGATTGAAGAAGACACCCGGCCGATCTCGGAAAAGCCAGTTTCTGCAGATGTAGTCTCACCTTCTTTGAGGCATGAGTCTGCCGCCGACACCCCGACGACGAAGGTCGAAGTGGTCGCCGAAGTTGACCAAGCTGACGACACCGAAGCTCCGGTTTCGCAGAAGGTCGAGGTCAAGGTCGAGGTAGGGGTCGAGGTCGAGGAGCCGAAGGAAGTTGAAGCCGAGATGGCAGAACCTGTCGAAGTACCTAAGCCTAGTGTTCTCGGAATCAATCTGTTGCCTAAAGTCTTCAGCATGACTCCTCCCAATTTGGGGGACGGTGATGATGTCGTCGTCGATGAGCCTTCAAAATCTGTTCCTCAGTCGCTTGAGGTCGGAGAAGATGACGATGCTTCCGATGACGTTGCTGAACCAGAAGCGGAAGAAAAGATCTCTGTCATCGCCAGCTTCATTGATCGTTCGAAGATTTCGAAAGGGATCGAAGCGGTTGCCGAGCCAGTGAAGCCCACGGGCCAAGCAGATGGCGGCACGGTCTCTGACGAGGTCTCAGAACCGAAGTCCGCTCCGGCGCCTTTACCAAAACGAGAGCCAGTTGCTCATGTCGCCCCTCTTCCTAACGAGGTCACTTCGAGCAAGGCATCAGCAGATCAGGCATCCTTGGATCTTGAAAAAGGTAAGTCCGGGAGATTCTCCAAAGGAGAGCCTACAATCATCGATGGGGAAGACATCGATGTGCCCACCTTCCTTCGCCGCAAGGGCTAGTTCAGAGAGGCAGTGTCAAAGATCGCTCTGAATCCTTGAGAATATCGGAGGTCTAGCCTACTCTCACTCTGTGGGAGTAGGCTTCTTTGCAGGCTGATGAAGCCCGCGTCCTATGAACCTCATCAAGTGATGGAATTTCCTGGAATCGAAGGCTACACTCTTCAATCGGTCATTGGCCAAGGCGCTACGGGCACCGTTTACCGCGCGCAGCGTGATGACGGCATCCGCTGTGCTGTCAAGGTCCTCAACTCGATGGCGGTCAACCGGGACGTCATTAATTTTAGTTTTCAGAGAATCGGCGAGGTTGCCCGGCCTGAAGAGATTCTGACCATCTACGAGTACGATATCGTAGGTGCGCCCTTATTTGTCTCGATGCCGCTGATGGCGGATGAGTTGGTAGATGGTTCGGTTCAAGTTCACGATGCACTTTCACTCTGCGGCTCTCTTTCGGATGATGAGGCTTGGGGATTCTTGGGTGCCCTTGCGCGTGGCGTCGCTTTTTTGCATAAGCAGGGCGTTGTCCATTGTTCGCTGAAGCCGACCAACGTCTTTTACGAGCAGGTCGATGGGTTGAAGTGCCCACGAGTTGCCGATATCGCTCTCGGTTGGCTGGGCGGCGTTCATCGACTGGACCTTGAGCCCTTGCTTCCATACATGGCGCCGGAGCAATTAGGCGAACCTGATCAGGTGTTCGATGGTGCCGGACTCCGCTGGGATGTCTACGCCTTTGGGGTTGTTGCTTACCAGTTGGTCACCGGACGATTGCCTCGGTGTGACGGCTATGTGGATCAGGCTAGAGCAGCGCACGATCCCGGAGGAGTCGGGATTCCACTGTCGGTGGACACCGACGATTTTTTTGAAGCGCTTCAAAGTCAGGGCGAGATCGAATGGCCTACGGCCCCAGCATCAGACGGAGATCTCGCCCGGCGAGAGGTAATCGAGCGTTGTCTGAGAATAGATCCTTCCGAACGTTGGATTGATCTTCGTGAGGTGGATGAGCAGTTCGTTGCCATCGACGCGGCGATTGAGTCTGCGCGGATGGCGATGGTACTGGACAAGCAACGCCGCCGGGAGCGTAAGAAGCTTAAGTCGAGTAGGGGACTGGCCGCTGCCGCTGGAGTCGGTCTTTTAGGAGCTTGTGTCTACGGATTGGTGAAGCGTGGTGCTCTTGGCAAAAGTGAGCAGAAGCGTGCTGAGGATGTCGCGAACCTCGAGTCTGAGATTGGCACGCGAGATACAAGAATTGTCGCGTTGAATCGTAAGGTAGCTAGTGCCGTTGCCGACCGTTCAGAAGCCTTGGCTAGTTATCGGATTGCCCGTAATCAGACCGATGAGTTGCT
>Ga0209186_1003440_pt1 | contig 10911 bp, 8 predicted proteins | sample SidtaG_FD_187426 | JGI IMG/M metagenome (GOLD analysis project Ga0209186, IMG submission 187426) | Marine algal microbial communities from Sidmouth, United Kingdom - Sidmouth_Male2 metaG (SPAdes) (version 2) | ecosystem: Host-associated > Algae > Red algae > Unclassified | place: Sidmouth, United...
CTTGGCTGAGACAACTTGAGCCTCAAATTGTGAACAGTTGGTCCCGTCGGCGATGATGTTGGTGAAGGTTTGCACGGCACTTCGGTGCTCCATCCGCTTGTCGCGGTCTTGGTTACGTGATAGGTTTGTTTGGATCATGGGGTAGTTCTTTTCCTTTGTTATTATTTGAAAAGACTACTCTGTGGTCCGTCTATTTCTCAATGATTAAGACGGCCTTTCGGGAATAGGCCCGTATCGGAAATAATATGAAGCGCTGGAAGCGCGGTCGGAATAGAAACCAATATGGGCGATGCCTTTCAAAAAAAGCAGAGGTCAACTGATGCGTGCTCAGAATACGATTTTTAACTGAAAATTGAACGGTTTTAGCCAGCTGACGCGGTGCTACGCCTCGCTCCGATTTCTCTTCAAATACAGGGCTTATCCCTCGTTGCCTCATACGTCTGGACTAAACCCGGCGCTGCGGCCGCTTCGCGGCCTTGCACACGGGTTACCCTATCCCGCCCACTTTGGGGCGGATTCCTACGATGTAACATGACGCAAAAAAAAACGCTGGACCGCTTATCTAAGTGCCATTGGTGTCAGACTCATTCGAAGCACCTTATATCTCCAACGAACTCGAGCCCCTAACCACTTCGGGCTGCAACACCGGTTACGCTCTTCGGCCCACTTTGGGCCGGAATCCCAAGGCATAACATGTGGCTAAAAATGACCACTGTGGTTACGAAGTTCCATTGGAGTTTGACCCAAGGGCACGTACCCAAAAACACGTTGCTCCTTGATGGTAAAAACTGAAAATAATCGTCGGCATTAATTTTTCGACACGAAAAAAGCCCGTCCTAAAAAAGGACGGGCTTAAAAAAAATAAACTCGGCAGTGTGCTACTTTCCCATAGCATACGCCATAGTATCATCGCCGCTGAGGGGCTTAATTGCCGTGTTCGGGATGGGAACGGATGTTTCCCCCTCGCCAAGACCACCGAGAGATTGGTTGGTTAAAAGGCGCGTGGCTAGAACATAAACTCAGACAAAGCTGTAGTTTACGATCCGGCGGGCGTTTCCCGTTAACCGAAATTAGTAAAAAATTACATAGAAGCGATCTCAATTTCACCGCGATAGCGTGTGTGTGTAAGAATTAATTTAGAATGATTGGAATATAGAGACCAAGCCTCACGGCTTATTAGTACTGGTTAGCTAAACATGTTACCATGCTTACACACCCAGCCTATCGAGGTCGTAGTCTTCAACCAGCCTTTAGGGACCGAAGTCCAGGGAGATCTTATCTTGAAGAGGGCTTGGCGCTTAGATGCTTTCAGCGCTTATCCGTTCCGAAGTTAGCTACCCAGCGATGCCGTTAGCACGACAACTGGAACACCAGTGCTTCGTCATTCCCGGTCCTCTCGTACTGAGGAATGACCTTCTCAAATCTCCTGCGCCCACAGTGGATAAGGACCGAACTGTCTCACGACGTTCTGAACCCAGCTCGCGTACCGCTTTAATGGGCGAACAGCCCAACCCTTGGGACCTTCTCCAGCCCCAGGATGCGATGAGCCGACATCGAGGTGCCAAACCGCCGCGTCGATGTGAACTCTTGGCGGCGATCAGCCTGTTATCCCCAGAGTACCTTTTATCCGTTGAGCGATGGCGCTACCACAAGCTACCACCGGATCACTTAGACCTGCTTTCGCACCTGCTCGACTTGTAGGTCTCGCAGTCAAGCTCCCTTATACCTATGCGCTCTACGTATGATTGCCGACCATACTGAGGGAACCTTCGTGCTCCTCCGTTACTTTTTGGGAGGAAACCGCCCCAGTCAAACTGACCATCTGACACTGTCCCGCGCCCTGATTCAAGGGTCGGGGTTAGGAAATCAATAACACAAGGCTGGTATTTCAATGGTTGGCTCCACCACGGCTGACGCCGCGACTTCAAAGCCTCCCAGCTATGCTACACATGGGTAATCAATTCCCAATGTCAGAATACAGTAAAGGTTCATGGGGTCTTTCCGTCCTACTGCGGGTAGCCGGCATTTTCACCGGCATTACAATTTCACCGTGATCCTCGTTGAGACAGCGCCCAGATCGTTACACGATTCGTGCAGGTCGGAACTTACCCGACAAGGAATTTCGCTACCTTAGGACCGTTATAGTTACGGCCGACATTCACCAGGGCTTCGGTTCGGAGCTTCGCATGAATAAATTCTGCTAACCCCTTGCCTTTACCTTTTGGCATTGGTCACGTGTCACACCCTATACTTCCTCTTTCGAGTTCGCAGAGTGCTATGTTTTTGGTAAACAGTCGCCTGGGCCATTTCACTGCGCCCTAACAAAGTTAGGGACCTCTTCTCCCGAAGTTACGAGGCTATGTTGCCGAGTTCCTTAACGAGGTTTCTCACGCGCGCCTTGGTATACTCTACCTTTCTACCTGTGTCGGTTTCGGATACGGTCACTTACTGCGTAACACAGTTAGGAGCTTTTCTTGGTAGCATAGCATCAACATCTTCCCTTCAGCCGAAGCTTCCAGTCCTATTCGCGTTTCAGAATTGCCACGAACTTTCATAAGTGACTTCCTACATGCTTAAACAGACACATCTAACAGTCTGCATGTTTAGCTTCCTACGTCCCTCCGCTGCTATCAGCAAGTGGTACTGGAATATTTAACCAGTTTCCCATCGACTACGCCGTTAGGCCTCGCCTTAGGGGCCGACTAACCCTGGGCGGACGATCCTTCCCCAGGAAATCTTAGAATTTCGGCGACAAGGATTCTCACCTTGTTTATCGTTACTCATGTCCGCATAATCACTCGTGTGCAGTCCAGACTCCCTTACGGTCACCCTTCAACCCGGCACACGACGCTCCTCTACCACGCACAGTAAACTGTGCATCCGCAGCTTCGGCACACCATTTAGTCCCGTTCATTTTCGGCGCAAAACCACTCGACCAGTCAGCTATTACGCACTGTTTAAATGGTGGCTGCCTCTAAGCCAACATCCTGGCTGTCTTAGCAGTTCCACATCCTTTACGCACTTAATGATGTTTTGGGGCCTTAGCTGGCGATCTGGGCTGTTTCCCTTTCCACTATGAATCTTATCACCCATAGTGTGACTCCCTAGCTATCTGCAACGGTATTCGGAGTTTGTATGGTGTCAGTACCCCGGTAGGGGCCATATCCCAAACAGTGCTCTACCCCCGTTACGAGTATTACTAGAGGCTAGCCCTAAAGCTATTTCGAGGAGAACCAGCTATTCCCGGGTTTGGTAAGCCTTTCACTCCAACCCACAGCTCATCCGAGTATTTTTCAACATACAACGGTTCGGTCCTCCACTCAGTGTTACCTGAGCTTCAACCTGGCCATGGGTAGCTCACCCGGCTTCGGGTCCATCGCATACAACTTATTCGCCCAGTTAAGACTCGCTTTCGCTTCGGCTACGCTCCGTAAGAGCTTAACCTTGCTGCATACAATGACTCGCGGACTCATTATGCAAAAGGCAAGCTGCCACCCCGTCAAAGACGAGGCTACAACACCTTGTAAGCTTGCGGTTTCAGGTTCTATTTCACTCCCCTAACAGGGGTTCTTTTCACCTTTCCCTCACGGTACTTGTTCACTATCGGTCATCAGCACGTATTTAGCCTTGGAGGGTGGGCCCCCCAGATTCAGTCAGGGTTTCCCGTGTCCCGACCTACTTGGAATACAGATAAGGTGCTTCAAGATTTCGCTTACCGGGCTATCACCGTCTATGGCTCGTCTTTCCAAACGATTCTGCTATCTATCCACAATCCCATATTACTGTTCCGCAACCCCAAATCCCGTAGGAAATGGTTTAGGCTGTTCCCCGTTCGCTCGCCACTACTAGGGGAATCTCGGTTGATTTCTTTTCCTCAGGGTACTGAGATGTTTCACTTCCCCTGGTATTACTTCTACGCGCTATTTTATTCACACGCAGATGACTATCTTATGATAGCCGGGTTTCCCCATTCGGAAATCTCCGGATCAAAGCGTCTTTGCCGCTCCCCGAAGCTTATCGCAGCTTAGCACGTCCTTCATCGCCGTCTGATGCCAAGGCATCCACCGCAAGCCCTTATTAGCTTGATCAAATCCAAAATTCTAATTCCGACACACAACGCGCACGTCGGTAAAATTGAGATCTACTTCTATGTAATTATCAAAGAACTGCGTTTTGCCGAGGCAAAACGAAATTGTTTAAACTTGTTATTCCCGTGTTCGTAACATCGATATCGTTTCCATTTCCATGTGATTTATAAAATCGACCCTAAAGGTTTGTTATATAAATGGTGGGGGCAGCAGGATTTGAACCTGCGACCTCGTCCTTATCAGGGACGCGCTCTAACCAACTGAGCTATGCCCCCAATTTAGAAAGGCAGTCGCAGGTAATTGGTACAAGCGTGCCGATTCGAAAAACTGGTGGAGCCAGACGGGATCGAACCGACGACCTCCTGAATGCAAATCAGGCGCTCTCCCAACTGAGCTATGGCCCCGGAAATGGTTTTTAACACGGGTGCTGTCGATAAAGTTTCGCTTCAGAAATGATACGGCTTGAATCTTTACATGAATTCTTAAATGCTTGAGTCGTGTAGCCAATTACTTGACTACGTTCCTGCTAAAAGAAGCCGAAGCTTCAAATCCAGTTACTCTTTAAAGATTATCATCCAGCTTGATGTAAGCGGTTTAGCTTACACTGAATGGGTTTCGAAAAAGACCAAAAGGAATTCCAGTAGGAATTTATCCTGACATACGGATAGGTTGTTAAATTCAGTCACCAGATAATTCCAGTGAACGATCTAAATCAAATTCCAACCGCAGTCTACTCCTTAGAAAGGAGGTGATCCAGCCGCAGGTTCCCCTACGGCTACCTTGTTACGACTTCATCCCAGTCACTAAGCACACCTTCGGCGTCTGCCTCCCAGAGGGTTAGCACAACGACTTCGGGTGCATTCAGCTCCCGTGATGTGACGGGCGGTGTGTACAAGGCCCGGGAACGTATTCAAGGGGCCGTAGCTGATGCCCCTTTACTAGCGATTCCGGCTTCATGGAGTCGAGTTGCAGACTCCAATCCGAACTAAGGCTGGTTTTGGGGATTTGCTCCACCTCGCGGTTTGGCGTCCCATTGTACCAGCCATTGTAGCACGTGTGCAGCCCCAGGCATAAGGGCCATACTGACTTGACGTCATCCCCACCTTCCTCCCGCTTATCACGGGCAGTCTCTCTAGAGTGCCCAGCGGATCACTCCCTGATGGCAACTAAAGACAAGGGTTGCGCTCGTTGCGGGACTTAACCCAACACCTCACGGCACGAGCTGACGACAGCCATGCAGCACCTGTGCACCATCCAGCCTAGCTGACTTCTCCTTTTCGGGAGAATACGATGGGCATGTCAAGCCTGGGTAAGGTTCTTCGCGTTGCATCGAATTAAGCCACATGCTCCACCGCTTGTGCGGGCCCCCGTCAATTCCTTTGAGTTTTAATCTTGCGACCGTACTCCCCAGGCGGTACACTTAACGCGTTAGCTCCGGTACGCACGGGGATAAATCCGCGCACACCAAGTGTACACCGTTTACGGCTAGGACTACAAGGGTATCTAATCCTTTTCGCTCCCCTAGCTTTCGTGCCTCAGCGTCAGTATCTGTCCAGTGAGTCGCCTTCGCCACCGGTGTTCCTCTTGATATCTACGCATTTCACCGCTACACCAAGAATTCCACTCACCTCTCCAGTACTCTAGCTTGGCAGTTTCGGATGCATTTTCGAGGTTGAGCCCCGAACTTTCACATCCGACATACCATGCCGCCTACGCACCCTTTACGCCCAGTAAATCCGAACAACGCTCGCCACCTCTGTATTACCGCGGCTGCTGGCACAGAGTTAGCCGTGGCTTCCTTTGTAGGTACAATCAGGCAGATAAAGTATTACTTTATCTGCGGTTTTTCCCTACCGACAGCAGTTTACAACCCTAAGGCCTTCATCCTGCACGCGGCGTCGCATCATCACACTTTCGTGCATTGTGAATGATTCTCGACTGCAGCCTCCCGTAGGAGTCTGGGCAGTGTCTCAGTCCCAGTGTGGCTGACCATCCTCTCAGACCAGCTACCCGTCGTTGCCTTGGTGAGCCATTACCTCACCAACAAGCTGATAGGGCTTGGGCCAATCCCATAGCGAGAGGTCCGAAGATCCCCCTCTTTAGACAGCCTTACTCTCGTAAGGCGACCACATCCGGCATTAATCCACGTTTCCATGGGCTATTCCGAACTATAGGGTATGTTACCCAAGTATTCCTCACCCGTTCGCCGCTCTCAATAAAGGTCTCTCCCCGAAGGTTGATTCCAAAATCTACCGCTCGACTTGCATGCCTTATCCACGCCGCCAGCGTTCGTTCTGAGCCAGGATCAAACTCTCCATTAAAAAGTTTGCATAGCTCAATTCATAAAGAATTGTACGTATGACTTAAAATTCGATTCACGCTCCGATCCAAACCATATCATGTCTGATTCGAAACTATATCGACAACTAACTAAGTTTTCAAAGAACCAATAAGCTTCTCAGCTTGAAGGTGCTCGCTTCTGACTGCCGGTGTTTCCCGCGCCGTCAGTGGCGACCGCCATTGTGACCACAGTTTGAAGAGTTAGTCAACAGTGAAAATGAATTTATTTTCACCGCGTCATCGTCTCCGAATCTGCGTCCCTCTCTGCGAACAAGTTCGCTTTGAAGGAACGCGGAAGATAGGAATTTTTCTTTCGGAGTCAACCCCATTATGAAACTTTTTTTGCTCTATTTTCAGACCCCTCTAAAGTTCTAGCTGCACCTTAATCGAGCTCAGATGCACATCCTGCGATATATTAGAAGCAACAAGGTTTCGCCTGTGCCACGAAAGTACGCCCACTCCAAAGCAACTGGCGCGAATCGAGGCGATAAACCTATGGTCGCAAAATTGGCTTTCGCGCCTTCACACCCGATCGCCCTACCTATCTGTAGTTAGTTATAGATCCATATCAAAACTCACCGCACAGTTCACTCTTGTCTTTCGGACTGTCATTTTCTTTCATCCGAACATGAGTCTAGGACTAGCAATAAATTCGTTTTTCAAAGTGCTTGGGAATCGCGACATCGCGAACGAAGTACGCATCGTTTTAAATCAAAACAGTACACCTGTACTTCCCCCCAGTAAGGCAGGATCAAAAAATACACAGAATCAAAAATCGAAATCAAGCGCAGCAGCCGCTCCCAGTGGCGCACCGGCAAAATCATCAAAGCAACGCAGCGACGCAGTTAGCTTACTCGCACTCCTTCAGCGAGAAGCTCGATTCCTGGACTTCCTTATGGAGCCACTAGATGAATTTACAGATAGTGATGTTGGCGCAGTCTCCCGCGATGTGCACGCGGGCTGCAGAGATGCCATCGTACGAATCTTCAATCCAAAACCTGTTCGTCAAGAGCCGGAAGGTCAACCCGTCACAGTGGACCATGGGGCAGACCTCGGGCTCATCAGCCTATCAGGCAACGTACCCAATAAAGGTCCTTACCAAGGAACACTCCTCCACGGTGGATGGAGCGCTTCTACAATTAAACTACCCGAGTGGTCCGGCAAAGAAGAAGCAGCTCTCGTTATTGCCGCCGCTAAATTGGAGATCAAATGAAACAAGCTCCAGCCAAACACACGGATACCCGCATGCTTACAGGGTATAGTGCCTATTATAAATGCGCCTTTTCCTCCCGCTGCAAAGCTTCGGACAAAAAATAACGGAGGCAACGCAGAGCAAGTCGAGTCCACCCGTGGAAACATCCTCCTTCTAAATTGACAATGGTAATAGATACCGCGACCTCCACTTCGGCGATCGCGCGATCTGTCGACACATAAATTGTTCCGATAAAGAGGACCGAGAAACGACCTACAAAACCTAGCAGCATGCTTTTCAGTTTGGCCGCGACAGCGACTTCATCACCACAGGGGCTGGCGGGAAATTCACACACCATCGCGGCATCTACCCTGGTTGGTCAGGTCATAAAAGAAGAGGCAGGAAAGGGACGCATGACTTCTGGCATGTTAAAGGTACAAACGAACAATCGGTTCGGCACATTAAATACCTCGAAGAGACCATCCGTAAAACCAATGCCGTGATCTCCAGTCAAACGCATTGGATCACCCCCGAGGGTGATGCGGTTGTAAAAGATATTCGCCATAACCACATCGCTTCTACCATCGGGTGCGCCCCAACTCGACTTTGCGATTCAACTTCAATCAGTCGACGGTGATGTTCAACTCCACGGCGATCCACAATACGCTGGCTTTCAATTCCATCCTGAGAACAGCGTCACTACAACCCACGCAACCTATCTCCGTGACAAAAATACAAGCGGCGGAAAAGGCGATGTCTGAGCAACCTGCAACTGGTTGCGAACACATTCAAGAGCAACAGCAAGACCTACGCCGTGCTACACATGAACCATCCCGAGAATGCAGGAGAGACCGTTTACTCAACCCGCAACTACGGACGCTTTGGAGCCTATGCGCCTCACGAATTAAAAGCTGGCGACACCCTCTCACTAAAATATCCCCTCCATATTACGGAAGGAACGACGACAGAGGAAGCATGTGAAACGGCATTTAAATCCTTCGCGTCATAAATAAAATGGCTCAAAACGAGGCTGGGAACACTCCCCATTGACCCGCCTCCTATAAAAAAATGCCCGCGACGCACTGTTCAGCGGGCTATTTTTCTGCCTCGATCAGACCGGATTAGAAAAAAATGTAACCACATTGAGATCTGAAACCATGATCAAGGACTCAAAAAGTAGATGGGTCGCACGGAAATGGAACCGAAAACCAGGGGGGACTTAGACGATTCAGCAAGCGGATTCCAAACCCAGGCACTGCAAACGGCCAGACTCGCCCACAGAAACCACTAGAACCATCCATCGAAACATCTGATACAGCCGATAATCTGGTTGCAGATATAGCGGAGGCTTACTGGTATATAGTGGGAGCTTACTGGTATATAACTGCTGTATAGTGGGAGCTCGGAGAATGGTACTAGGAAACTCTGAGAAAATTGTACCGATTTCAGCTAAATGACTGCAGATCGAGGCAAAAAATCGAGAGATCGAGACAGAATACGGGCACCTAGGAGTCTGTCGGACTTAGGCTTTCGAGCGAGGATTTCTCAGTTTGAGACCAGACGGTTTGGACGATTCGTGAGAATAGTTGAGACTATTTGATCGATTCGTCCGGATCGTATGGGCCAAAGTGAGGAATTCGCAGCCGAATCTGCTAAGTCCGACAGGCTCCTAGAGGCAAAATATCTTCAAATCGAGGCAGAATAATAGCGCATCGAGTGATAACAGAATCAGATCAAGCCAGATAAATGGCAGGTTGAGCAATATAAAGCGGGACCCCTGTACCGTAAGGCACCCAAATTAGGCCCAAACCACCCAAGAAGCGAATACGGTCCACTTCAATAACAGCTCATGGCGGCTAAAACCGGCCTCTCTGAAGAGCTTTTCGTTCATTTCGACGGTCAGAGGGATTAGAACATGTTCAATCGCCTCCCGCTTTTGCGCCACTTCTAGCTCAGAATAGCCATTTCGCCGCTTAAACTGATGATGCACATCCGTGAGAGTCCCCTGCGAAACGGGGTCAACATGCCGAATCTTCTCACTAATCAGTAAAACCGAGCCCGGCAGCATGCCTGCACGAATTTTCTGAAGCGCATCCAACCGCCCCTCCGGTGGCAGAAACTGCAAGGTATAGTTCATTAAAACCACAGAAGCATTTTCGATCTCGGCCTCTTCCATACGAGACTCCAGCAAATCAACCCGGTCTAAAAAACCCGCCTCATCCAGCTTTCGACGACACACCTTTAACATATCCCTAGATGCATCTAATCCAATGACCCGAACGCCCACATCTAATTCCGGCAAAAAACCAAGCAAGGTTGTCCCCGTGGAACATCCCAAATCCCAAACACGACTTCCGCTGCGCGCATGCTGCCGCACCAATGCAGCCGACAGCTCCTGCACATCCGCGTAAAGCGGAACCGACCGCGGAATCATATCATCAAACACAGCTGCCACACGCGCATCGAACTGAAACGCGTTGACGTCCCCAAGGGGCTCCTGATAGATCCGGTCTTTCGATTCTTCTGACATACCTCTTCACACTACTGCATTCACCCTAACCGTTCAATTCCATTCATGATCACCTGGGAACCAACTGACCTCCTCGCTCCATACACCGACGACCTTCTTTGGTCCGACATCGAAGCTCTGCGCCAGGAAAGACGACCGCTTTTAAACCGACCTTTCTGGCAGCCACACCAAGAACGGTTGAAGATGCTTCCGGAACTCAAGGTAACTCGCAGTAACTATAACAAGGCTGAGGTTCAGATCGGTCAAGTCGACGACCTCGATGCCGCCGACCATGAACGACTGAAGGAAATCGCGCTTGGACTGAAACCTTGGCGCAAGGGCCCCTTCGATTTATTCGGCATCGAGATCGACGCGGAATGGCGGAGCAATCAAAAGTGGGATCGCCTCAAGGAAGGCAACCCGAACCTGGAAGGCAAACGTATCGCAGATATCGGCTGCAGCAACGGCTATTACATGTATCGCATGCTTCCTGAAAACCCAGCGTTTGTCATCGGCTTCGAACCTGCGGATCGGTTCTTCTGGCAGTTCCATCTAATGCAACGCTTCGCCCAAGCACCTCGACTTCAATACGAATGCTTCGGAGTCGAACACCTCGCCTTCTTCCCAGAATTTTTCGACGTCATCTTTTGCCTCGGCATCATCTACCATCAACGCAACCCCATTCTCATGCTGGAAAATTTGCTCCAATCGCTTCGCAGTGGCGGAGAAGCGGTGGTCGAAAGTATGGGTATTCCGGGTGACGAAAATCAGGCACTCTGCCC
>Ga0209186_1003441_pt1 | contig 10910 bp, 15 predicted proteins | sample SidtaG_FD_187426 | JGI IMG/M metagenome (GOLD analysis project Ga0209186, IMG submission 187426) | Marine algal microbial communities from Sidmouth, United Kingdom - Sidmouth_Male2 metaG (SPAdes) (version 2) | ecosystem: Host-associated > Algae > Red algae > Unclassified | place: Sidmouth...
GGGGGGGGGGGGGGGGGGTATGATTCCGGAAAAACAAGCCCGAACATGCATACTCTTATCTGAACATGGCACCGCCATTTTAATGGCACTGAAGCGGATACACGAAAGTACAACGACTTACTAGTCGTGAAACGAAGGCATGCCACTACCTCAGGTAACTTGACCCGCCAGGCGGCTCGGAACGCTCGAAGCCGGCACGAGACAGGCAATGAATAATATGTTACAAACATACTGGATAGCAGTGAGCAAACTCAGGGCACATCGTCGGCGGCGAAAGTGATTGGCAAACTGTGCGATTTTTCTTCTTCTGTCGCGCGCGGCAGCTGACGGGCGGCCTGTAAGACTCAGAACACTTCTCAGCCATGAAGGTTCACCAAGGTAGCGAGATGGGCAATTATTCTTGCGCATCTTGCCTGGCAATCTCTGTCGCGCGCGTGTCATGGGCCCCCATACATAGGCCGCGTTCACACGTTCCACGACAACCCACTCCTCGTTATTTCATGGCAATCAGCATCGCAAGTACTTTCTATCTGACGTAGTTGTTGCAGAATCTGATATATTTTTAATAGAATCCCTATCCTTATTCATATCCTACATTTTTTGGTTTCGGATATATATCCTATCCGTACTCAAGAAATTGCGTCAAAAGTCTTATCTGATTCAAAAAAGGTCAATGTTGAGTATATCAGAGTGTACCGAAAATCGGCAGATTCATAAGCCCCTGTTAGCGACTGCTCATCCGCATTCTTGCGGAGGAGCCAGTTGACCAGTTTCATATAGGAACTGACCTCTCCACTCCGCCCTCCTTGGAGAGACGGCATGATGGTGTACAACTCCCGTTTGAGGTCACCCTTGGTGAACTCCGGGAGGAGGTAGAGGGCTCTGCCCTCTGACACATCATTGTCATTCCCCGCTTTCACAAAGCGGTTCAGAAACTCGAAGACGTCTAAGTCTGGCGTCCCATCCCACTCTGCGTCTCGACCAAAAGTGGCCGAGACATCCTTACGCAGACGGCCTCGGCCGTGCGCCATCGTCCGGTCATACCGGACGTCCGTATTCGCCAAGGCGTACGATACACAATCCAGAATCCCTGCATAGCGCTCATCCGCAGGGATGATCTTCTCGGGGAGTCAACGATGAAGGTTTCCTAGCTCGCGCCCTACGTCGCGTGCTACCGCACGCCGGGGGACATGACGTCCCCCATCTCCGCCGGAGTACTCCCCATCCGAGGAGGAGGAGCTCAGTCGGCGACGACGGCGCTTTGACCATCGGGAGGCCCCGAGGGCTGTCTTCAAGAAGGACAGCCGTTCGTGTAACGGGATAATGAACGCATCCAGTGAATCACGTAGGGCCGCCGAAAAGGCGTCCCCTTCAGGGGCCCCTTGCAGAGCCCCCACCCCACTGACTTGTGGGGGTGTATGAGGTAGGCCCACGGGCCTAGCCCGACGCGCCTGACCGTCATACTGCCCCTGTTCTTGGGGCGGAGCCTCTTGTTCGCGCCCCCCAGGAGGTCCCGGCACTCTGGGGGAGACTCGCTCTCGACCCCTTGTGGCGGTCTCAACAGAAGGGGGGAACGGGAATCCGTCACCGTCCCCTCCTCCGTCGCTCGAGGTGCCACGCACTCTCGTGTACACGCGCGCGCGACCCTCCACATGAGGAGGGTCCCGCAAAAGGCCACTCGACCCTGAGCCCTCACTAGCTCCGTCACGGATGCCCCGTGAAGAGGAGCCCGCGCCTTGCACGCGAGACAACATCCCCCTCTCGCTATCCATAACGATGGAAGCCCTACTCCCCCGTGGGAGAATCCAATCAACCAGTCAACCAGTCACTCCCAAGGGTAAGAAAAAGAGATCGAGTCCATCGTAAGAGAACGACACAGGGACGGCCCGACTGATCAGGAAGGGCGTGACCCTGTCCTCCGCTGATCCACCAAATGTAGTGGATCCTGCCCTCAAAGCCGACGGGGTATAGCCCCGTCGGAAAGACCAGGACAAGATGTGGAGCGCAACACAAGAGAAACAACACGAACGCCGGGATCACTGAGCGCGAAGCGCACCAGAACTACGGACGTAACGCAAACACAACGCTGATTTATTCAAATACGCACGATGACCCCAAAGCATACACTCATACACCCTCAGAAACAAGACGCAGGACGTGCACAATCCCGACCCCCGGGCGCCACCGTGGGGGGACCGGTGCCCAACGGACCCCGGTCTCAGGCCCGGGCCTCTAGTGGCCCCTGCCCAGCATCCTCGACTACCCTTCCACTGGAAGCGGACCCCCGCCCGTCTCGGGTGAAAGCGGGAAAGTCACCAAGACTTCCTAGATTTCAGGATTCACCCGAAATCAGTACCTCGGGACTTATCCCAATAGACTTTTCAATTTTCGCGGATAGACTTCCGGTGGGATTATATTCCCGGTCGAGATCATATCTCGGTCCGGCTTACGCTCGGATTGCAGAAGCTTCCACAAGCTTCCCGGTCCCTCCAGAGGGCCCGGATTCGGGAAGACGTGTGTCTCCCTCGGCTGTGTCAGACCCCTCCAGGGGGGCCCGATCGGGTGTTCCTCACCCCGTGCCCCTCTTGAGGGGACGTTTCGTGTGTGGCCCTCGGGCAACCTGGACACCCGCCCAAGGGGGGCTGTCCCACACTACCCCCCTAGGGGGGTGCTACGTGACTGGACACGACCCATCCCCGGCTCATGCCGGGGGCCGTGTCACCCCTGACAGGGGGTTTCCGCCACAAACACGAGCTGTGCGGATCCTGCAGCGCAGACAGCACAAATTGGGGCGATGACGCGAGAGCGTGACATCGGCGTCACAAATCGGAATAGCTGGATGCAGCGACGGCCTTCCATCTGACTTCATCCCTCCTGAACACTCGCTGCTAGACATGAGAGGCACATACCACTGTGACATTCTGAAATGAGCATTCCAGCCGCATTTGAAGTATCGCAAGCCACTAATCTGATGCCGACCGCGGAAGCGCTAGATTTTGTGCAACTGCGCTCCCGGAAAAAGCAGTTGCGATCGCTCGCCAGGATCCCAGGAGTTGTCCGACTCGTCCCAATCTAATGTAAAGGGATCGTGGTGCTCCTTATCTGCGCGTTTCGGCACGTGCTCGCAGTTGGGGGTGTGGCCTGGGGGCGAAAGCTGGCCTCTGAGCTTCGTCTCTTGTGCGATGGTTGAGTTTGTTTCAGTAGGCTCCAGTTATGCCTCGTGGACAGGTCACGAGACATCTGTATTTCATGAAATCTTCGGGAGACTGTGGTCGGCTCGTCCTCCTCAGCGCAACAGTTGTTCTCATGCCCTCTAACAGCCTCTCTGGGAGTGTCACTGTGCTGTCGGTCTCTGGAGCCTCTGTCCAGGAGTGACAGGAAGAATGGCGTCCCATTGGCCACAGCACGGTGAGCCGTCGACACAGAAGACGCCGTGCACCATCCGCCAATCGAAGGGTCCAGGTACAGTCGTTCAACAAAAAGCACATCACTCCGCCGAGACTAACAGTGACCCGCACAAGTGACATGTCGCAAAATTCTATTCGAATGCTGCTCTGCGCGGAGGTGCGACCTGAAAACAATCGGACTGGTTCGGGGTCAGCACACGCGAGCGCCCATTCTTCGCCAGCACCAGCGGTCGTGCGAAAGGACGGTAAATGTGATTATTGAATTTCCAGACCATGACGTACAATCGCTGGACAAACTCTTCCACCCACCCTGCGCTTGCCGGCCTTCGAGATCCGTACTTAGACAAATATCAGCAAATTCACGTCCCTGGAGATCAGCAGGGCACATTTTGCACGGAGAAGCGCCACCCGACCGAGACGCCTAGGGCTGCTATAAACGGCCACCCACGGCGTCGAGGTTGCCCAGAAAAAAATTCAAATCACCAGGACCATGACGCCTCGTCCGCGCACCTCCCTCACCGCCCAACAAGTTGCCACCATGAAGGAGATGGCGTTGAAAAACAACAGCAACGCGACCATTTCTCGGGCCATCGACATCAACAAGAACACGGTCGCCTATGTGGCCAAGTCCGTGCGGAGCGGCGCTGGGGTGGCCAAGGTCGATGGTCAGGGCCGCCCCCCTCTTATTTCCCGCAGAGACATCCGCGCCCTTGCACGAATCTTCAAGGTCTACCGATTCTCCTCCGTGGAGGACATCACGCGACTGGTGAATGCGCCGCGGATGAGCGCCGTGAGCACCCGCACGGTCCGCCGGGCCTTGCACAAGTTGGGCTTCATGTCCGCCACTCCGACTACCAATCCCTAGGTGACGGATGCAAACAAGGTCAAGCGCGTGGCCTGGGAAAAAGAGCGCCGGAGCTAGGATAATGAGTGGAGCTATCGTTTCTTCACTGATGAGTCTTCATTTGAGGTCAAACATCCAGGCCGTGCGCGCGTCTGGCGGTCGGTGGGCGAGCGGTTCCAGCCGTCGTGCGTCCGGCCGTCCTTTAATAGCGGCCGTCAGACGCTCATGGTCTGGGTGGGCTTCTAAGGCCGCGGCCGCACCCCCCTCCGCAGCGTTTGTGGGTCGATGAACACGGAGCAGTACAAGGAGGTGCTGGCCAATGACATCTTTAACTTAACTAACACGTCCTCTTGTCGGGCAGGGGATGCGGGCGGGGGGTGGGGGCCTCAGCAGCTTGGCGTCTGTCCAAGACAGCGTCCCCGTTTTTCGTCGACAGCATCCTTGCTGAGCCGGGAGGTGCGTGTTTGCCACAACAGGGAGTCGGGCGAATACTGGCAGTCGGTGTGGCACCAGCCTCGCGTTCACGACCGTTTCTATTCCTGTTCCTGGCAGAGCCACACGTGCCAGCTTCGTCTGTGCCGCCCCCCCCCAACCTTTGTTTGCTCTTTTCGCCGTCTGTGCTTCCGATTGCCTTTCCAGTTTCTGCACACCATGAGACACAGAGCATCCGTGACGAACGTTGTCCGGTAAAGGTGGGTGGGGATGGAGCGTCCCTGACAGGGCGGCATCCACCCATGCCGGTACCATTGGTGTGCGTCGGCGGTTTCTCATCAGAGCTCCAAAGTGCGTGTAAGTCGCAGCAGGGAGTTGTGAATACCCGCAGTCAGTGTGGCTGCAGCCCCCCGTCTCCGACCCTTTCTTTTTCTGTTCCTAACACAAGGACATCTGCCTCTTCTTGCGGCCACGTTCTTGCCTCTTCTATCCATTTTGTGCTTTCAATAGTACTCCGTGCATCCTGTTGCATGGTCTGTTCTGTCCACAGTCAGCTACACAGAAACCGCGTAGAGCCATTGTCATCCTTTTGAGGAGTCGGGTGGAGAGGAGGGTCGTCCACACGGACGGTGTCCGTTCGACTCGTCGTTTCAGCGGTGAGGCGCCCATTGCAGAGAGCAGCAGTCGAGAGGGACTCATGTCACGATTGGAAGAGTACCTTGACATGCCCAGGGGATGTGTGAGAATCGTAGTCGACGTTGGTGTCAGAGACCCTTCAATGCGGTCTACCCTGTACCTTTCTGTGCTCTCTTTTCCGTCTTCGTTCTTGTGCTTTTGTGTGTGCCGTGTAACTTGTTCTGAGTGCCGCGTGTCTCATACTGTACACTACGGGGCACAAAGAGTACAGTGCTCATACTGTACACTACGGGTCACAAAGAGTACAGTGCCGCGCGGCACATTCGGGCAACTCTCAGTCGGACGCCACGGCTGCCCGGTGACAGCCACGGAGCTTTCCCGAAGAGAGCCACATGTGCTTCCGCATGTTGCAGCAGTGCATTGTTTTCGTATTACTTGGTACTATTCTTACGTGCTCCTGCTTGAGTTTGTATGTTCTCCCGTCTGCATCTGCATGCCCCATGCTTATATTAGAAGGCAGAGAAGGCCTCCGTGGAATATCACCTGGCTCTTCGGCCAATTGCTGAGCAGGAGAACGTCTCACAGAGCGACAGATATGGTCGCGTCACACAGCTGGCGCTCTTTTTCGTGAGCGAGCAAGGTACCTATCGTCTTCACGTGATTTTGTGGCTACCAGCAGCCACCAGAGCTGAATAGGCCTGTTTCTAACACGTGTTTTTCAAGCATCACAGGGATGCTACTTTGTGTTGATCATCTCTATATCCCGAACGTAAGCGGGACCACTTCTATTTTGGGAAATGGGCATTTGCGGATACACCGTCCGGGAGGATCTGCAGTCCACGAAATTGGCCGCAGTGAGCTCGATAAGTGCGACGCAACGAGGACTCGACGTACGGGCGCTCTCCGATTGACGCCATGCAAATGGCTGTGAAGAGTGCCCTCAAGACCGCCCGCTATGACCATTGCCGAACACGACTCCGCATGAAGATTGCAGAGCAAGACGCCGCATGACTCTCTCAGACCTTTGCGCTTGACACGCATTGAGACTTCAAGCGCGTACAGGAGCGACTGCTGGCTCACGCGCTTTTCATCCCCGATCAGCGGATAACAGCGTGGACACGGACTGTCGGAGGCCTCAAGAAAGCGCCACACCCAATGGAAGTTATGTACGCGGTTGCCGCGCGTGATCGGAATTCTTCACATCCAGCACACATCCAGCACAGGGCCTAGGCACATGCGCTGTCCAAGCCTATTCAGAAAGCACCCTCCTTGCTGAGGGTGTGCCTGCGCTTTCTTGGCGACACCGCATCCAGATCTGTTCCGTCCGTCTCGATTATGGAGAGCACTAAGGACAGTCGTGGTCAGGATTGTTGCGATCCATAGTCCCTCAGCACCCTGCTTACTAAGCCGCGCAGGGTGCCCATCCTCTACCAACGTACTGTCGCTCGCTCCGGCTCATCTTTGGGCTCGCCGCGGCGGACTGCCGCAGGCCGGATGTTGGGGACGGCCTTCCCCACCACGTGGATAAAGACCGTTTTATGGCCTCGCCATTCCGCCCCCCACCCACCACCAGCCTAGCTTCCGGTCGTCCCCATCACCCCCCCTTGCTCCAGACTGCACGTCGGGTAAGCAAAGGCGGCGTCTTCTGTGTTGGTCACCGCAAAAGCTTCCTCGATGACCCGGGCATCGCCCGCGTTTCCTGAAGCCGCCGCCGTGATCCGCCGGCCCGCATGCCGCGCGAACTTCGGAGGTTCTCGGCGGTGATGTGGCGGCCTTCAGCCTAAATGGAGGTTGATGCGCTTACCCCGTGGCCCTGCCGCGACGCTCTTGCAGGCGTTCACAGTGCGTGACGCACGGGGTGGCCGCCCGCGGACCGGGCACAGAACCTCACTAACACTAGGGGGGAGACGATGCGCACCGCCAGCCTGCCGCGAGCGGGTCCACGAAAGAAGGGAAGGTAACTATAGTGGAGTGAGCATGCCTGTTGGGGCTGGCACCTGCGCGTTCCGCGAGGGCCGTGAGCCCTGTCCCGCTCGTGGTGCTGGCGTCGGCGTTGGATGATAAGCCGACTAACCGAGAACGTCAAAGGGCCCACACCATCCTTTGGGTACCACAGGAGGTTGTCCCGGCGCTGCGGCAGAGCAGTTTTGGACGGTGTGTGTGGCAGCTTCCCACTGAATTCTCCCAGAAAGCGTCGACGCGGCTGCCGACACACGAGTGGCAGTGCCGGATGCATCCGCGTGCCAATGACGGCGCCCTTTTTCGGGTGCACCGTCAGACCGAGGTTCGCGAAGAGAGCCTCGACCTGGAGGCGCGTCTCCGTAGCGGCGTCAATTTTCGACGGCGACGGCCCCGAGGGCCGCCTACTGAAGTCGTCCATTGTGGCCTGAATGATCATGCACTGGCGCCACAATATCCCGACCACCGGCCGCAGCACCGTGGACAAGCCGTAGAGGGGAAGCTTCATACAGAAGGGCAACACCAGGGGAACGAAGACGCGGGCACTCACGAGGAAGGCAAGCTGGTACTTGTTGGCGGGCAACACGGGGACGTGAAAGAAGGCCTCGATGATGTCCCAGCTGATGAGGATATCGCCCAGCGAGAGCTGCGCCGCGTAGTGCTGCAGGCTTTACTACGTGAAGGTACGGACGAGAACTGCACCGTCTTCTTGCGGAGCGGTCCGCCGCAAGGCCACCCTTGGGATGGTGTACCACAAACGTGCGAGCCACATCTGCATCCGCCGCCACCTCGTGTGCTCACAGCTCTTAGTCGAAGACGTTTGCGACCCAGGAGTCCGGCGCAGAGTGCCAGAACTTGAGGTCCGCGGGCGCCGGCCGGTAGGACGGGAAACAACGGGTACGGGAGAAGTGGGACAGGAAGATGCTACAGACATACTTGAGAAACCGGAGGACCTAGAGAGAGGCGATAAAAACGACCCACTGCCGCAGAGAGCGCGGCCGGGTGCCGTGTGCGCGTCGGGGGGCGTCCGGTAGGCTTCGGCTGCCAGCCGCCGGGCGGCGTCTCGTCGATCCAACCCCTGAGGTCGGCAACAATGGTGGCTTGAATGGGTTTTCTGCCGCCCCCACGGCAGTCGATTGGCGGAGCCCGATTGCAGCTGCCCATCAGAAGGAAGAGCGGCCGCGCAACTTTGGAGCGTGTGAGGCCGAGGCAGCTGGGGTCGAGGGGGCGCCGCAGCCTCCGATGTTTCCGTCCCCACCTCCGCCGCGGCCACCGCCACCGCTGCCGATGCCGACGCGCCGATTCGCCCCCCCGGCGGCACAGTTAAAGTCGAGACCCCCGCCGCGGACGCCGCCGTCGCCGCCATCCGCCTGTGAGTGACGCGTCCCCAGCCTCCGCCGCGTCCATTGGCGGAGCATCCGCGGGTGGCGTAGGCGACGGGGACACCGGCAGCGCCTGCGTGCTATTGGAGGAGGAGATTGTCTTGGAGGCGGCGGCCGCTGGCAGGGATCCCCGCGGGACCCGCGGAGGGTGTCGATCGGGAGTCCCATTTCGGGCGGCAGCGCATCACTCTGCACGAGCTGCGCCTGCTCCCGGGAGAGGGAGTGCGTGCGGTGCGCGAGCCGCGACAACTCAAAAAGGGAGGTCTTCGGGGAGTAGACGATCTCGCTGTCATCAGACGCGAGCAGTGCGTAATGGAGGTTAGCGGACAACGTGGGGTTGACGTATTTCTCTGCCAGGACGCGGTAGCGCATGGAGAAAATGTATAGAGCTGGAGCAGCGCGGCCCTCATGTGGATGACCACGTTCAGCAGCTCTCCGGATGACATCTCGCAGCGCTGGCGCGCCTCCTCGGTGTCGAGAAAGAAGTTTTGGAGCTCATGCGCCAAGGACCATCCATTCTCGACGGAGCAAGCGTCGCCAATGACGGGGGATGGCACCGCCTCCAATGCCTCTGACAATTCTGAGTCTTATTGCACCCTAGAGGGGCGGGGGCAGAGGTCCTCGATGTCGTCGGGGCGGGACGGCGGCGCGTGGAATCCCAAAAAGGGCGTCCACCGGCCGACGGCGCGCTCCTCGATCGCTTGGTAGAAGCAGGACTGCGGCGTGGCCCACTAGAGGCGGCGAAGTGCAGCGCCCGCCGGGGGTGCCGCCGATATGCCAGCGGAGGAGTAGTCAGAAATTGTCCAACGGAAGGTAGTCGCCGTCGTCGGCGTCTAAGCTTACTTCCTCGTCGTCGATTTCGTCGGCCGCAAAGGCCGGAAGAGCGCCGCGGGGTCGGTTGCGTCGGGGGGGGCCGCCGTGGGCATAGCCACAACCGCCAGTGGGCGGGCCGACAAGACGGAGAGGGGGGAAAGGGGGACAGGGGACGGAAGGAGGGGGGGGTAAGCCCCGCCGCCGCAGCCGTCGCCGCCGCATCCGGCACTTCCAGGCTCCATCTTGTCGCCTGCACAGTGCACGACGCCGGGCAAGTCTTTCAACGCACCCCGCAGCAGCCCCAAACCTCAGACCTCGTCAGAAGTACACACTGCCGCAGCACGCAACACAAGAGGCACCCGAGCGACAGCTCATTCACCCCAACCCGAGCAGGGTCGGAGGGACGAGGGACGAGCCCCGGACGCCGCCGCCCCCCGGGCGTCGCGAAGTTAACACAAGCGCCAGTATTGGACCGCATCCCGAGTACCGCCGGCCCAGTGACGCCAAGGAGGCCTCAGACGTCGCGTCAGCGCACGGAAGGTACCGATCGCTAAAGAAGGCGGACGCGCCAAGGCAAAAGCGGAAGGGGACGCGGAGCTGCAAGTAGGTCAGCGCGGCCAGAGCCCCGCCGCCTCCTCTCGTCGCCATCGCACAGGCCAGCTGCCAGTGTTTGCTGTGCATCCTCTGGCGCGGGGTAAACCTATACGCGCACCTCACAAATGGCCGAGTCACTCTATCGACGGTAACCAGGAGATAAATGATTTTTTAGAAGCACAACTGTGAGCATGGTGTTGAGGTCGATGAACCAACTACGCCACAAGACCGGTGTGACTGGTCCTGGGGAGTGGATGAATCCAATTCAACACATGGTTTGTGTACGTGCCTCTGCAGCAGTGATGATGCACCGGTGTCTCGGAGTTCCCCTCTGCAGCAGTCAGTCGCTGTCGCCCGCAGCGCTTGCAACAATGCTCTTTAGAGCTGAAAGAAAGGACGGTGACGCGCCGGTGTGGCTGCATCTTCTCCAGCCTCCATGCGCCACGCTGGAGCCTGGCTGGCGCTTAGGACCAGGGCACCACCCACCCGTGCCCCAAAGGGCGCGGCAGCGGCGTGCGCAGTGGTTCTTGAAGGTGGGGAAGCTGAGAGAGGCCCTGAAGGCACTCCTGCCTTCTCCCGTTCCACAGCACACGTCGTCCGTCTGGGGCACAGCGCGGTGGCTGCTCACGCGGCGCATTCCAGGCCTGGTAAAATGCGCCCTCACGAGGACAGAGGTTCAGGAGAATCTGTATGACGGTGCTGAGTACGTGTTTGCCGTCCTGTAGTGGATCCTGCCCTCAAAGCCAACGGGGTATAACCCCGTCAGAAAACCCAGCACAGGGTGCGGATCGCTACGCCAGAGTCACAACGCGAACGCCGGGATCACTGGGCACGAAGCGCACA
>Ga0209186_1003446_pt1 | contig 10900 bp, 18 predicted proteins | sample SidtaG_FD_187426 | JGI IMG/M metagenome (GOLD analysis project Ga0209186, IMG submission 187426) | Marine algal microbial communities from Sidmouth, United Kingdom - Sidmouth_Male2 metaG (SPAdes) (version 2) | ecosystem: Host-associated > Algae > Red algae > Unclassified | place: Sidmouth...
TTTAAATTCATCATAATTCTTCCGATGCATCGGTGTCGCGATTCAATGGTAGTACCCTTCCAAGACAATTCTTGAGAGGTAGCACCCGTCTGGATACTTTGACGATCTGAATTGACCGTCAGGAAGTTGCAACGCGTGATCCGCCGCCAGAAATCCGAAGCAGCACTTCACCCGTCACGCGCGAAAAAGCATATCTCATGTGCTACTCCGAGTCGAGGAGTCATTTCTTCTAGAGGTACCCGAAATCCTCCTCCCCCCCTTCTTTGAGAGTTTGGAGGCTCTGGCGTCATTTCCCACACTTCCAGGGCAAAACCGAGAGAGGTTTTAAGTTGTAAGATACTCTTTTTGTGAAGGTGGCTCTTCTGGGTCGCACCTTTCCAGGCACTGTCCGAATGTGCAGTTGCAACGTGCAAGAGTATGAGTGGCCAAAACGCAATTGTGTCGCGACACAATTCTGTGTCTCACCACCCGACTTCTCCGAGCTGGGGGCGGCACCACTTTGTGGTGGATCAGCGCGAAAGTGCCTTGCACAATGATGAACCAACTGAGCACGATCTGTTCAGACGAGCCTGCTGAGCTGCTTCTCTGCAACCCCCACCTTGCGGAGGGTTCCGGCATGGCTACGCCTGGCGCGCGTGAGACGTACGTTATTTCCAATATTCCTTCATGTAATAGTCGAGTGTGAGGACACGCAGCTTTCCATTCGTCACCATGGGACTTTCTACTGTGAACGCCGCAAGGGACGTGGCCTGAGTATGATGGTTGGCACAACTAGCATCTTGCTCTCTGTTTTTGCGCCCATCTTGCGGAAGAATCCTTCGATTCTTGACCGGGATTGCCGAGGCGGACCTGGCGCTGATGTGAACCGGCCACGTTCAGCTTGTTAATCGATGCGTTGCATGCACAGCCTTCTACCTCAAACCGAATGGGGGTATGGAGGTGTGACGAACTGTGTGAGGGTCGAGTGTGCAATCAATCTTGATGGAAAACACTCGCTGCTTATGCAAGATTCTGATTATAGTGTGGCCCTACCGGGAATGCCAGATAAAAACACGCGATCTTCTGGAGTTAGCAAAGACCGATATCCCACCCGGTTGGGATTTCGGGATGAGTGTCGCATAAAACCCCGTGTCACCCCAGCCCACAGAAACAGATAGGGACACCTGCCCAGCTGAGGGAACCCACCCGCACACCCTTGCTCTACTCTCGCCCGGCGACACGGTCACCTAGGAAGAAACCAGAAGGCGCAAAGAGGGAGGAAGGAGGTGAGAACGCAGTCTTTTCTTGGTGGGGAAGCCGGGCCACGGGCGCCCCGCTGTCCCCTTAAGCTATCCGAGCAAGCGAGCCCAATTGGCCCCGAATCCCACACAGTAGCCTCCCCATGGGGAGATCTGGGGATCCATACCTGTGGACTGCCCTACTGTGAAGCAGATAAATCAAGCAATTGACATACAAATGCAAACGACCCACAATCAATCAAGATCCCAACCAGCAAGGACAGCGCCACCTGTCCGAACCGGGGCGTGACACGTCAATCGCGTCTCCCGCCGCCCCATGGACCTCCTGGCCAGCAAAGGGGCATGGACCGGGCCGCGTACTGCGACAATGAGACTGAGGAAGGCTCCTCATTGGCCCGATGATCAAAAAAGCGCGATAAATGGAACTCTGGAAAGAGCCTCTGACGCACCCTGACACATCGTTGGGCCGCCATCCATTCGATTTCATGGCTGTCATGAATCCTGGCCCCATGAAACGACGAAGAGCTTGCCCGTAAAACGCCGTGATGCGGCCTGGCAACTGTGTGATGGCGAATGAAAGACAGATACGTTTGAGGAAGGTGTCACGGAAACATTGTGTCGTTTGTCGCATTACGCGTCCCAGCCCACGCCCCTTGGCTGGCCCGGAGGTCGTTGGTACACCGGGTGACGCGAATGACGTGTCACGCCCCGGTTCGGACAGGTGGCGCTGAGGGTGCTGGGTGGGATTTTGATTGATTGTGGGTCGTTTGCATTTGGTTGTCAATTGTTTGAATTATCTGCTTTACAGTAGGGGGGTCCACAGTTATGGATCCCCAGATCTCCCCATGGGGAGGCTACTGCGTGGGATTCGGGGCCATTTGGGCCCGCTTGCTCGGATAGCTTAAGGGGACAGCGGGGCGCCCGTGGCCCGGCTTCCCCACAAAAAACATAACTGCGTTCTCACCTCCTTCCTCCCTCTTTGCGTCTTCGGGTGTTTTCCTAGGTGACCGTGTCACCGGGCGAGAGTAGAGCAAGGGTGTGCGGGTGGGTTCCCTCAGCTGCGCAGGTGTCCCTATCTGTTTCTGTGGGCTGGGGTGACACGACGTTTTATGCGACAACAAAAGCTGCCTCATTCATGGCGTCCCACTCTTCGACCACCGGGTCGGCCATCTTGTGTTCCGACCCAGAAGTCGGACGGTCCGTCACGACCTCCTTCGCAAGCTTCTCGTTCGTGAGCTGCGCATGCTGATACGCCGCCCACACTTTATAGGTGTCGTCCAGCGATGCAAACTGCCGGCCTCCAAAGCGTCCGTGGTCCGGCTTTTTGACGACCGTGTCACAGACAGGTACCACCCTGTCAACGTTCGAAGTTATACCCGCCCGTCAAACGCCGTAACACAGCGCAGCCCGAGCAACGTCGTCCCACTAAAGACCGTAGGAGAGAAAGAGGATGACGACCAGCGGCAACTGGGCCCATAGCCGGTGAAGCGGGTAGTAAAGTGGGCGGGTGCGTTTACGCTTTACCATGGAGGTGGAACGAGCCGGAAAGGAGCAGCCTGGTATTTACCAGGCGCCCCCATGCTCTCAGCAACAGCAAACACCCCCACTCCCAGCATGCATACGCACACCACGCACCTCCGCCGGCGGAGGGCTCACCGGCTGCGAGCAAACCCGCTCACAGCCCCTCAACATCCCGAACATGCACATTGCCAATCTCTTGCGGCTCATCCCCCAATTGGTGTCCCCAGTTTCACTTACATGCGGTATCATCGAATAAGAAGTCAAAGTACAGCCAGAAATCCAGTGTGACGCACCACCAAAGAATTGGGTGACACGCAATTTCTGAGCGAGGCTCAACAGAGTGCATGGCCTCTCCCGTCCCGCGGTCCGCGGACAATTGCGCCGCCGTGTCCAGGCGCGTCAAGATCCCACGGCGCTGCTTCCGGGCCCAACTCTTCCAAAGGTCGGGACGCATGGCCAAGAACTGCTGGAGTCTCTCTGATGTGGTCACATCCTCATGAGCAGGCGGCACGACACCCAGGACAGGCCGGTACAGACGCAACCGCATGTTGGGCGCCAAGAGATTCGGCGGGGCCGCGTCACCCATCTCTGACGCGGGCATGGCCACATCCGGGATGACGCGACCGCCCGAAGTCGGGCTGGAATCCGGCGAGACACCGATCCTCCCTGAATGGTTGCCCGATTCCGGCACTACGCCCTCGGACCCCGACGACGACTTCGTGTTCTTTCCCCGAAACGCCTTGGTCTCTTACTGGGATGCCTTGGCCTTGTACCGGCGGCTGTGGCCAACACCGGACGTCCTCCATGAGACAAGTTGGGAACTGGGTATGAAGGGCCTGGTGAAGGGCCCCGCTCCGCTCAGGGATATGGTACGCATCCGTGGAACAAGGCAAGGTGGGGGGGGGGGGGACTCACATGGGGGCTTTCCCTCTCCGGAGTGTGCACCCTCCACCTCGCTCTTACCCCAGATACTTCGCCCAACCAAGTCTCGGCGACTCTCAGGCCCACGCACACGCTGAGATTGGTCCGCCCTGAGACCTAGTTGGGCGTGACCCGGGCAGCCACGCCACGCTACGAGACCCACGGGACACCGAAGAGTCGTGACAAGGTGTGGATAGGGGAACGACCTGGGCGGGCCCGGGCCGATCCGCGCTGAGAAGGGAACTATGTCGCATTACGCGGTTCTGGACCGCGCCCCTTGGACGGCCCGGATGTCTATGGGGCACCGGGAGACGCGGATGACATGAAATACCCCGGTTCGGGCTGAAGGCGCTGTCCTTTCTGGTCAGGATCTTGATTAATTGCGGGACATTTGCAATCGCAGGTTAATTGCTTGAATTATAGACTTTACAATAGGGGGGTCCACTGGTACGAATCCCCAGATCTCCCGTTGGGGATGCTACTCTCTGGGTTTCGGGGTCAATTGCTTTTGCTTTCTCGGAAAGCCTATGGGGTCAGCGGGGCGCCCGCGGCCCGACTTCCCCGCGAAAATCTATTGCGTTCTCAAACGCTTCCTCCTTCTTTTCTCCTTCGGATGTTTTTCTTGGTGAACACGTTACTGGTCGAGAGTAGAGCACGGGCATGCGGGCGGGTTCCCTCACCTGGGAAGGTGCCCCTATCTGTTTCTGTGGGCTCCGGCGACACGGCGATATATGCGACATGTATGATGACGCGGGAAAGGCCCGCACCGATGGTCTAACCGCCCATAGCTCACCTTCGGCTCAGTGTGAACCAGCCTCGGGGTGTGAATCACCTCATTGCAACTTCTCCGGCCGCTCCAAGGCTTTCGCGTCGTCTTCGAGGTATCAATCCCCGACAAACCCAGCGCAAAGGGGCGCTGACGACGATGGCTCAGCTTTCGCTGGCCGGCTCGAGGCCAAGAACGTGGGATTGATCCCTGCCCTGCGGTCGGCGCCCATGCGCACACACCAGTCGAAAACCACCTGCGCGGGTATGCCCGAGCGCAAGCCCTGATCAGGCCCCCAGTGCTGGATGCTGGCCACACGCACACGCGTGCGGCTCGTCGGCCCGCTACGGGCGCCATTGACCAGTCGCCACTCCGAACGGGACAAGATCGGCGCCCCTTCGCGGCTCGCGCCACCGAAACGGTTATACCCACTCGCGTCCACACAATTCCGCGGCCACTCAATCGGGTTCCGTCATCATTAGAGCTCTCCTGGACGGCTCGAGTCTCGCGCTGGATGTATGTAACATTTTCGCCGGAAATTGGCATTTACTTCTGGTGGCTCATTGACTGGCCGTTTCCACATTTTTGTGCGACTTGGCTTGCGGAAAGCCATTTGGGGGGCATCTTTTGTATTCTTTATTTTCACTGCTTGCTGTCCTACCCTATCTGCATGCCAGCACGCAGTACGATCGCCTGTGAACAGATGTTGGTCGACTAGTGCCCTCGTTCATGGTACAGCACCGTGGGCCCGGTTTTGCCCTCGTTGGAACCACACGGCTCCCCATCGGATGCGCTTCGACAAAAGGTCCTTCTTCCTCGCCTCTACGGCGATAGAACTCTATTTGTTTCTTGGATACGGGCGCTCGCGATACACATGTACTTGAAAGGACATTGTCAATCCCACACGCTCGGATGGTGTCGAGGTTCTGGATGTAGACCGCCATCTTCATGGAGTCCGCTATTAGATCCTGGTAGGAGTTCTTGTGTCGCGACATAACGCATGCCATCTCCATAAGGAAGCTGTGGAGTCCATCAGCGAGTCCATTCTGCTGCGGCGTGTCAGGAACCGAGGTTTCGTTCTTCGTGACGTCCTCGTTGCGAAGCACGTTGAATGCAGAAGATACGTACTACGGAACTTCCATGGGTCCACGTACGCCGTCCGATGATTGCAACCACTCTGCATCGGCCACACTGTACCAAATTGGAAAAGCGGAACTCCGCTTTCGCTGCTAAGGAATGAATCTTACTTCTGATTGTCGTGCTACGTAAGAGCTGGCCAGCACCGGCATGGTTGCGGCGATGGCAGTGCCTCAGATGATGAATGCCTGGCTCTCGCACTCTTTTGCGCCTCAGGCTAATGGTTGAACAAGGTGCTTTGCAGGAGTGTCTTGCACAAAAAGGGGGGCCATTGCTGGCGAGATAAATCTCGAACAAGTGCAGATCCTAGCTTCTGATCGGCGCCCGCGGCGAGGGATCGCGTGCTGATGCGCAGGTGATCATATAATATCGAGAAGGAAGGAGAAACGCGCATTCTGGTTGGCTTTCCGGGCCTCAACTGTCCGCTGCTGACGCGTCATTGGAACTGGTCGTGGATTCCATGAGTAAGGCCACAGAAACGCAGCGCCGTTTTCGGCCCTCGTCCCGTACCTCTTCGCAGTCACACAGAGCGACCATATTTCTCCTCCACGCCTTTTCCTGTTCCCACTTCGGCACGCCACACTGGAGCCGCATGGCCAATCGGCACCACCCTACACACAACTCTCAAGCTTTTGCGTCTGAGCTGCGCCGTTTACTCCTCGATTCTCGGCTCTGCGGGCGCTGCGCTCGGGGACACGGTGCTTAGAGTGGGGTAGGGGGGGGGGGGGGGGGGGGGGGAAGAGGAGTGCTGGTGGGAAGTGGGATGGGGGGGCTGAGGGGTGGGGACGCTGAGGGCATTCTCGTGGGGCAGGTCGTGGGCACCACGCTGTTGAGCTGGTGGAAGTTGCTTTTGTTGGCGGCTACGGTTTACTCCTGTCAAAGTCGGTCGCGTGTGGGGTTCTGGAATGCTCGGTGTGTGCGGCGCTGTCTCGTGATCGGGTTTGCTCTCGGAGATCTAGATCTTATGGTAGTGCCGTGCACGCCAGATAGCACAGGTTGCGCAAGCGGTTGATGTAGTCGATCACTTTCTCGCAGGCGCTCATCGCGACCATGCAGAGCTCACGTCTCTCCTTTTTCTCGTTCATCAGCGGCCCGGCCTTCTTCAGCCATAAAGGGTGTGCACCAGGCGGACCACTGTCTCCGGGGCGCCCACTTCGTATCACTCCGGATTCCGTACTTACATTTCCATGTCCATGCGTTCGTCCAGTTATTCAGTCCTTATGTACGTTCCATGCAGCTAGAGACCGGTGGCGACGACCATCACAATCACCGCTCGCACCGTGTTGCGCGCCAGGAACGGCGCCCAGACGTCCATGAGGTCCACACTCTCCCGCCAGGTGTATCCCTGCGCCACGTACTAAGCCTGTTAGCGGACCAGAGTTCCGTTGGCGTCGCGTTCAAAGTAAAGCAACTAGCGGCCTCCGATGGTGGAGGCACCGTCGAGCAGCCCCAACAGCTCCCACGCGTTGGCAGAGAGCAAGAAGGCCATCTCTTCGCCCATTGAGTGTTGCAACAGGGGAGCTTCGTGGCGAGTGAGAGCATCAGCGCGAGCCGTGCGCAGTATTGAGCACCACGGGGGGTGGGAAACGTCCGCAGTGACCGTCAAGGGGTGGAGCGGCGCCGGCGTCGGGGGTGCAGGAGCAAGGGAGGCCAAATCGGGCGTGATGGGCTTGACAAAGGCCTCAATGAACCGAAATTAATAGCCGTGGCCCGCTGGCCTGACGTTGAGCTGGTCAGCAGCCCCAGCGGAGGAAGCGCCCGCGGCTTCGGTCGGGTCAGATCCCGGAACGGCCCCCACTTCGTCTTCCGGAACGTCCCGCCCCATGCCAGCGTCGCGCACGACGTCTCCTCGCACTTCATCCCCTCCTTCATCATCCCCGCGCGTTATGCTCGTCGGCGCCGTGGTCGACCAGACCTCGGGCAGGAAGAAGGAGACTTTCAGTGCGCTGGGAGGTACGGGAGTGACAGGAACCGTATCGTTGGCCACGACGTCACGGCAGATGAGGAGTTTCCCGGTGGCAGTCGAGGTGGTGCGAGAGACGTGGCCGCCTGACGCGTGCCGACGCTTGTCCCCAGGAGCTTCTTCGCGTCGAGCTTATTGTATTCAAGGCTCGGCTTGAGAGCGTAAGAGGGGCTGCACCGCACGCGCAAATGGTCAACGTCTGGATTCACGCCGTCGATCTTTTAATGGAGAGTGGCCTTTCAGTCAAAAGTGTCTGATTTCGCATTACGCGGCCCGGTCCACGCCCCTTGGCCGGTAAGGAGGTCGATGGGGCGCCGGACGACGCGGATGATGTGTCACGCCCCGGTTCGGACAGGTGGCGCTGTCCTTGCTGGTTGGGATCTCGATTAACTGTGGGTCTTTTGCATTTGTACGTCGTTTGCGTGAATTATCTGCTTTAAAGTAGAGGGGTTCACTGATATGGATCCCCAGATCTCCCCTTGGGGAGGCTACTGTGTGAGATTCGGGGCCATTTGGGCCCGCCTGCTCGAATAGCTTAAGGGGACAGCGGGGCGCCAGTGGCCCGACTTCCCCACCAAAAACATTCTGCGTTCTCACCTCCTCCTCCCTCTTTGCGCCGTGGGGTGTCTTCCTAGGTGACCCTGTCACCGGGCGAGAGTATAGAAAGGTTGTGCGGGCGGGTTGCCACATCTTGGCAGGTGTCCCTATCTGTTTCTGTGGGCTGGGGTGACACGGCGATTTAGGCGACATCTGAGCGGATTTGCCGGAAAAATAGCGCCATCAGCATCCGCCCACGGTGACTGCGGGAGCTTCTTCTCAAACGAATCGCCCAAAGACGCTCCATGATCGTCCAGTTCAGACGCTTTGCCCTGTCCTTCGTCTGGGGATTTTAGGTCTCGATCGTCTCGGCCTTGATGCCCATCTCATTGAATAACATAATCGTGGCGGAGCTATTGACCAGCTCCCCGGCCTCGTTGCATCTGATGATGACTTCTTTCAGTTTCTTCTGCTTCTGGACGTGGGCGATCTGGATGCGCAGCTCCGCGCCCTCCTCGGCCGTGGTCTGCGCAGAGTGGCTCTATGGCGCCGACCTTCAGAGAGTCCATACTCTTCCACTGCTGAAGACCGGTTCTGGGGGGCCGCCTCTGAACATGGTATGTTATCGTGTCAGCGACAGTCATGGCAGGCTCATGCTACATCTGAATGACCTCAGACATGGGAACGGACGGCTTTCCGCCCAGTGAGACGCTTCTTGGACACGACGGCAGGGCCCTGTGTTCGCCCCTCCGCTCGGATGTTTCTTCTTCTCCTGCGCTTTCACGGTTTCCGCAAGTGCGCCCCCCCCCCCCTGGCATCATCCTAAATACCTCCCTGCACATGCGACACGTATGCTCTTCGCACGAGCCACCTGCTTACACTGTACAACTGGCAGTGAGTTGACGGTATCAAAGGGGGCCTTTGATGAGACCTTCCGCTGTTTTTCGCCAGTCCATAAATCCTAAGCCAGGCTTCAGGAGTACCTGGGCGCATGCAGTGCAATGTATGGGGGAAACCCCCTGTCAGGGGTGACACGACCCCCCGGCATGAGCCGGGGACGGGTCGTGACCAGTCACGCAACACCCTCCTAGGGGGGTAGCGTGGGATAACCCCCTTGGGCGGGTGTCCAGGGAGCCCCAGGGCCACACATGAAACGACCCCTTTAGAGGGGCGTGAGGCCGGGAACACCCGATCGGGCCCCCCTGGGGGGGTCTTACACACACAAGGGAGACACACGTCTTCCCGAATCCGGGCCCTCTGGGGGGACCGGGAAGCTTGTGGAAGCTTCAGCAATCCGAGCGTAAGCCGGACCGAGATATGATCTCGACCGGGGATAAAATCCCACCGGAGTTCTATCAGGGAAAATTGAAAAATCTTGGGATATGTCCCGAGGTATTGGTTTTGGGTACTGAAATCTAAAAGGTCTTAGTGACTTTCCTGCTTCCGCCCGAGACGGGCGGGGGTCCCGTTCCAGTGGAAGGGCTGTCAGGGATGCTCGGCAGGAGCCACTACAGGCCCGGGCCTGAGCCCGTGGCCCGTTGCGTACCGGTCCCTCCATGGTAGCGCCAGGATGTCGGGATTGTGCACGTCCTGCGTCTTGTTTCTGAGTGTATATGAAAGTATGCTTTGGGGTCATCGTGCGTGTTGGAATAAATCATCGTTGCGTTTGCGTTACTTCCGTTCTTTTGGTGCGCTTCGCGCCCAGTGATCCCGGCGTTCGCGTTGTGACTCTGACGTAGCGTTCCGCATCCTGTGCTGGGGTTTCCGACGGGGTTATACCCCGTCGGCTGGGAGGGCAGGATCCTCTACATTTGGTGGATCAGCGGGGGACAGGGTTAAGCCCGTCCTGATCAGTCGGGCCTTCACTGTTTGTTTTCTCACGGTGGACTTGCTCTCTTTGTATTTCCCTTGGGTGTGACAGGTTGACTGTTTGACTAGATTCTCCCACGGGGGAGACGGACTTCCATAGTTATGGATAGCATGAGGGAGATGTTGTCCCGCGCAGAAGTCGCGGGCTCCGCTTCACAGGGCGTCCGTGACGGAACTAGTGAGGGCTCAGGACCGGGTGGCCTTTTGGGTTCCCTTCTCATGTGGAGGGTCGCGCGCGCGTGTCCACGAGAGTGCGTGGCACCGCGAGCGACGGAGGCGGGGGCGGTGACGGATTCCCGTTCCCCCCTTCTGTTGAGACCGCCTCAAGGGGTCGAGAGAGAGTCTCCCCCAGAGTTCCGGGACCCCTGGGGGGTGGAGGACAAGAGGTCCCACCCCAAGAACAGGGGAAGTATGACGCTCGGGCTCGGCGGGCTAGGCCCGCCGGCTTACCCCATACATCCCTACAAGTCAGTGGGGTTGGGGTTCCGCAACGGGCCCTGGAAGGGGACGCCTTTTAGGCGGCCTTACGGGATTCACTGAATGCGTTCATTAGCGCGTTACATGAACGGCTGCCTTTCTTGGAGACAGCCCTTGGGGCCTCCTGACGGTCAAGGCGCCGTCCTCGCCGATTGAGCTCCTCCTCCTCGGATGGGGAGTGCTCCGGCGGAGACGGGGGACGTCATGTCCCCCGACGTGCGGTAGCACGCGCCCTAGGGCGCGAACTAGAGGGAGTTCCTCATCGTTGACTCCCCGAGAGGATCATCACTGCGGATGATCGCTATACAGGGTTTATTGGTTGTGAATTGTACGCCTTGGCGCGTACGGACGTCCGGTATGACCGGACGATGGCACACGGCCTAGGCCGTCTGCGCAAGGATGTCTCGGCCACCTTTGGTCGAGACGCAGAGTGGGATGGGACGCCAGCCTTAGGCGTCTTTGAGTTCTTGA
>Ga0209186_1003448_pt1 | contig 10897 bp, 12 predicted proteins | sample SidtaG_FD_187426 | JGI IMG/M metagenome (GOLD analysis project Ga0209186, IMG submission 187426) | Marine algal microbial communities from Sidmouth, United Kingdom - Sidmouth_Male2 metaG (SPAdes) (version 2) | ecosystem: Host-associated > Algae > Red algae > Unclassified | place: Sidmouth...
GCCAAAACGTCCCAGACCTCGCTCTCCGTGAGAGGCTAGAGCGAAGGACGCCGTGCGCCAGTCTCCAGAGGGATCCCGCTGCGCCTCAGTCTGTCTTTCAAAGGCAGCCCACCACAGGTCGTGCCGCGAGGCCCTTACTGAAGCCGAGTGGAGTTCCACCGTGCGTCCGACAGCTGATCATCCAGTGCCAACATGTACGCGATTTGGTACATACGCCCCGAAGATCGATATGGTGCTTTGCTATATTTTGCAATGTTAGGTCGACGGCATGTTTGCCCAAAGACGCATTGGACCACTAAGTCCCGAGTTCACCGCGAGAGTGAGGTGAGAGCGACAGCCAATGAAATTCGATAAATGGTGCGCTCGCGTGCAGCGGTGAGCCCCTCTCTCCCGCTCATCTGCAGCACTGAGTTGCTTTCTCCCGCTCTGCAGCAGCAGTGAAGCCTCTCACTCCCGCGTCAGGTGGATTGCGTGTTTGACGTGGACCGCGGCGTTTGCCGCGCCGCCTTCAATGGCAACACGACGAGTCGTCTGGCAAGCGCCCTCCTCAATGCCGCAGATGACGACAGGCGCAATGGCGCCTGGGCCCGTGGTCGACCGGGCGGCGTCGACCGCCCGACACGGCTGAGCGCCCTTCTCCCCTCCTCCCCCACGGTCTTATACTTTGCCGTGTGACACGCGTCGCGCCCCCGGCGACTGCGACACGCTGGGGGCGGCCGCATGTTGGTCGATCTTCGTGTCGGCGGTTGCCGACCTTCTGGTGCTTGGCGAGCAGCAGTCGCCCTTGCTGGGTCCCCCCCCCCTCCAGGAATTCCCTTTGGCACCTCACGGGTGTCTCCTGTGCAACGGCTTTGCCACTTTGCCGGGTTTGTGACCTCTGCCGCTGTCCTTGGGGATCTCTCACCGTCGCAGCCGCTTCACACGCGGCGCTGCTGCCTCACGCCATCTGAGATCTGTGACGCATTGTTTGCGCCACTGTTGGGGCCCCCCCCGCTCCACGACGTCCCTGTGGCGCCTCGCGGGGGGCTCCTGTGCAGCGGCTTTGCCACTTTGCCGTGTTTGCAACCTCTTCCGCGGTCCTTGGTGATCTCTCACCGTCGCAGCCGCTTCACACGCGGCGCTGCTGCCTCACGCCATCTGAGATCTGTGACGCATTGTTTGCGCCACTGTTGGGGCCCCCCCCGCTCCACGACGTCCCCGTGGCGCCTCGCGGGGGGCTCCTGTGCAGCGGCTTTGCCACTTTGCCGTGTTTGCAACCTCTTCCGCGGTCCTTGGTGATATCTCACCGTCGCACCCGCGTCACAAGCGGCGCTGCCGCCTCACGCCATCTGAGATCCGTGACGCCTTTTTTGCTCTGCATGGAGGGCACTCCGATTTGATCTTGGCGCCGGGGGGCCGTGGCTGTGCGGGTTTGGGCCAAAAGAACACCGCCGGGGTTGCCTGCGTGTTGTCGTTTTCCGGGTACCACGAGCCACGGCGGCAAGTGACCCACCATCGTGTCGCTGGTCGCTGTGGGGGGAGCACGTCGGCGGCGACGGGTGGCGTGCCAGGCGGGGGTCCAGCTAGCGCACCGCCTTTGACGTTGCCGCGCCATATGCGATGAGGTGCGGCATTTGTCACTTCGTTGCGCCAGTCGACGGGACGGGCCACACGGCTCGCACGTGCCCTCTGCGGCAGACGCTGTGCCGCCGCAGCCTTCCGCGCGACCACCCCTTTTCGGAGAAGGGGCAGTGCGGCAACGCTAAGTGCGTGCACCACAAGATTTGCGGCGTCTGCGGCCTCACCGGGCACCAGTACGGCACACAAACGTACGCGTTCGACCGGTGGAAGCTGACCGACGGGCGGCTGCTGCGCAAGAAGTCAAACCGGGCGCTGGACGAGACCGACTTTGTCTGCGTCCTCATGACGGACGCTACGGTGCGGAACCTTGTTAACAACACCCAGAGTGTGTCTGCTGCCGCGTCACAGGTCGGCATCGAGCGGCGTCGCAACGTCTCCCGGCTGCGAGCCAACACGCGCGCCGAGGGAGTCGGTTTGGACGAGTCCGTGCGCCTGATGCAGTCACTTGGGAGCCCCGCCGCGTTGCTGCAGGGGGACAACAAGGTCGCGTTCGACGCGCTCGTCGCCGCGCGCGACGAGGGAGCGGTAGCGGCCAACCGCCGCGCTGCCGACGCGGTGGAGAGCGACGTTGACGGCGACGATGGCCACGGGGCCCCGAAAGACGACGAGCTCGACTGCGACGTCGACGAGGACGCCGATGAGGACGGAGATGTCAACGCGGCTGCGTTCGGGAGTCGCGGCAAGCGGGTAAAGTCCTTGCGGGGCCCCCCCGGCGGCCGCATGGGGCTCTATGCCGCTGCAATAAACAAGGGCAATGCTGCGCGGGGCAAGAGGAAGGGCAAGGCATTGAAGGACCCGAAGGCCGAGGTGAAGCCGCTGCTCCCCGATGCGGTTGACTTAGAGAGCCTCTGGCCGCGCGGCACGCGCCAGCCGTGGTCGGCCTGCATGCCCGACTTTTATGATTCGGACTTTGGGTCCCTTCCTCCTCTCAAGGTCGCACACCTGGTGATCGAGCAGATGTGCCGATGCCCCGTCGCCGACGCGGACCCAGAGCTGGCGTCTAGCTTGATTGCGGGGTCGATACAGTCGCACTTGCGCGGGTATACGCTGATGTCTGGCACGCTTTCGGCCGCCCAAGTGGCCGATTGGCTCTGCTCAACAATGCCGGACTCCATGAAGCCTGCGCTGTTGACAACAATTGCGGTGTCTGTCGACACCCTTGTCCGTCGTCGCGCGGGTCTGTTGGCGGAGTCATCTCGGGGCATCGGCAGCGGTGGCCCCTCCAACACCGCATCTGCTGGACGTACAGCGCTGTCGCCGACGTTGGCGCGCCGGGGCCTGCCCGCTGGCAGTGCGCTGTCTGCGTTGCAGTCGGCTGCGGTGGTGGCGGCATCGCCGGACATGCCGGTTGTGTCGGCTGTGCCCGTCCTGGATGTGGACGGCATGCTCGTCGGGGACTCCAACTTCCCGGCCGGCGTCGAATTCGTTCGTGGTGTCAACACAACACTCGGGCGCGCTGGAAGGACGGGTGGTACGGCAGGCATTTCCGACGAGGCTGGGCGTCGTGGCCGTGTCGGGGAGGTCGAGGAAGTGAATGGTGATGACGGAGAGGCGCCCGAGGGCGCATTTGACGAGGCCTCTGGTATGCTTCCGGGGGGTGCTGCCAAGTGAGGGGCTCGTTTCTCTTTGGATGTCCGGGCAGCTGGCGATAGCCGGGGTCCGTCGAGTCCCCCCGGCGTTCTTTTGTGTGGTGTTGGACTGCGCTCAGTTGTTCGTGTGCTCTCGGTGTCGGTAGTAGACGTAGTATTGTCCTCGGCGTTCGTTCGAAAGGAATGATGCAGCTGTCAGAAGCGGCCGTGCCGGCCAAGTGCCTTGTCCCTTTAGCTGGGTTCCCGAAACCGTTCGTCACAGCGGCAATGCCGGTGCCGGATGTGTCGGCGGGGGCCGAGTGGTTGAAGCTCAGGGGCTGCGGCACCGTCGTGCCGGTGTGGATGGCTGCGTTGTCGTGTGCGTTTCAAAAGGTTCTGTTTCAGACTAAGACACTGGGCATTTCGAGGCGGAGGGACATCCCAGCCCGTTCACGCTGGTGGACGCCGCGCTTCCTTCCAGCATCTCCCAAGGAGCCACCTTTGCTCTGCAATCTCTGTCGCAGTACCACTGCAACATTCTGATGACGAACGCAACAGAGTCGTTTATTGTCCTGAGTGCTTCCACCCTACGCCCCATTCGCATGCCGTCGACGCAACCCGCGGTCACCCAAAGTCAGACAAAGGGGAGAAATGGATAGCGAGACCCGGAGAGGCTTCCTCTGCCTCCGCCGCCACGGTATCGGCCGCTTGAGCTGCTGCAGTGGCTGCAGCTGCATCTGCATCCGCGGCCGCCCCGGCAACGGCGGCCGCTGCGACGACAGCGGCCGCCTCCTTGTCGGCGGCCCGGAACGCGTCGAAAGCTTCGTCAGCCGCAGCTACTGCGGCCTTAACGCGCGCAGACGGAACGCCGGGGACCGCCGCTGCCAACGCCATGGTCTCGGCCTGTTGAGCTTGCACACCGATCACACGAAACAGGTCCACGCGCGACAGTGCTTGTTTTGCTTTTGACGACAGTGTGGCTGCCGACAGTAACGTCGAAGAGGTGTGGCTCGCGCGTAGTGGGGCGCGCAGACCACCGCTGTGGTCTGGCCTGGACGGGGTCCCTCCGGTTTCCCGCCATCTACGCTTCAGCAGCGCGGCTACGACAGCCGAAGAGCCATCCAGCAATGGCCTGACCGGCATAACATGTCGCTGCAGCCTGCCTAGGGACACAAGATCCCACGTCTCGTCGGACGGGAAGCGTACATCAGGTCGCCGTCGGCGCACGCGACCCCCTATCCGAGAAACGCCGCCATTGGCCGCGAATTCGACCCGCGGCAGCAAGTGGGCTTTGTTGCACGGCCGCCGCTCACGAGGATAACGAGGAGGTAGTCCGCCCCGGCGGCACCCGCCAGCCGGATCGAGACCGCTCCACTGGGGGCTCATAGGGGGTGGAAACCGAGCGCGACACTCTCTTGGAGAACGGTCAAATTGGGGGGAGGGGGAGAAAACGTGCGCGAAAGGAAGCAGACGTGTGGGCCGACTTGATTGCGGTCTCTGGAAAGATGTCCGCTGCCAGCAGCGCCACGCTGATGCGCAGTCAACTGGACGAGACGGGGACATGCGATACCGCAGATACGGAGGACCGAGCCCCCAAGGGGGAGGGGGGCGGAGGATGGCTGGTCGGCACCGGAGTGGGGAGCCGGGAGGAGGGAGCCGCGTGCCAGGCGGGCGAGCGGCAGTCAGACTGCAGTTGAGAAGCATGCCGGGCAGAGCGGATGCCAAACACGCGCTTGTCATGTCCAACGAGGTCATGAGGCCGGTTCCGTGCTCAGCGCAATCCCGGTGGGCTGGTCCCGTGGGTTGACAGCGTTCAACCAATCACATTTCGATTGGGCGGCGTGATCTCTGCCAGATGCGTGGTGGACTGTGTCAGAGCGGTCGCCCTTCGCCACCGGCTTCAAACCGGATCTCTGTGGTTTGCCGGCCACGAATGACGAGTGGCCGAACGAGACGTGGAACGCTGCCCATTGCCTTGCGCTCCGCGTGTCTTCCCCGCTTCTGGGCTCCCTTGCACTGCCTGTCGCACGAGCTCCGTCGACTGCGACGTCGTGTTGTTGCTGTTGTCGAGACGACACGTGTGCCACCCTCGCGGAATCCAAGAGCTCTCGCTAGTCAAGCGGCGACTGTGGCATGGCGTCTGCCTCCCCACCGCACGGTGAATCCGTCACTGTCAAGGCCGAACCAGCACCCGCCGTGGCCATCAAAATAGAAGCCGCCGCGTCGGACGCAGCACATCGGCGGCGGGTTGCTGTCTCCATCCACCGTCAACTCCGATCCAGTCGGACATTGTCCCCAGCGGCCGGTGAAGCTCTGGAGCAGGACGCCGAGGATATTTTGGCGCGTCCTATGCAGCGAAACAACATGGGACAGGCGCAAGCCGTTCGCGATGCTGCGGCGCCTTTGGCGTGCGTTGCTCGCGCGACCGGCATCCACCCTATCTCTCCGGGCCCCACCGACGGAGGATGCGCCTCCGCCCCGGCCGTAGCGCAACCTGCGGCGCCGCTGCGGACGGCAGCGCCGACGTCCTTTGTCGGCGCCGTCGGCTCGGGCCATGATTGTGTTCCCGCTGTCGCGAACGCTTCTTTGCGTCTGTCTGACGTGGCAGCGGGGTTGGCGTGCGGCGCTGCTGCTCCGGGTGCGGTGGGCCCGTCGGCTGCTCCCCCCAGTGCGGAGCCCGCTGCTGCAATGAACGCGGGCTGTGCACGTCAAGCCGTGCGCCCTCCAACCGCCACGGGCCAAGACCCGGGGGCAGATTTGACGATTGCCGGCATCCGCTCGTACACCCCTGCACAAGTGGCGGAGGCGGTGGCTGCCGTAGCCTGCGTCCATCTGTCTATCGAGAGGCAGGTGGATCTCACGCGGGCTATTTTCCTGGCTGCAGAGGAAGGGGCCATCGACGGCAACGTTGTGCTGTGCGCTCCCGAGGAGGATGTGGTTGCGTCGCTTCTTTCTCTCTCTCGTCGAACGTGCCGGGGAACAATTCCGTTTGGCACCCGTGTCCGTGTCTTGCGCTTCGTCCGGGCGCAGCGTTTGCATGCACCGGGGTCCTTTTTGTGATATGGTTTGGGAGTGGGGCGGTATGCATCTGAGGTGGGCGGAACTAGTTTGCCAAGACTTGTCGTCTGTCTGATGTCCCCAAGGGGTCCCGTGCAGAAGGGTAAAAACACGACAGTGCGTCAGTGAAGGTGTCACTCTTTTCGTTGCATGAGCACTCTCTCGGAGGGCCTGTTCTACGTGCGGCGCGGTTAACGCGGCGACGCACATCACCAGCGTGACGGTCGATCCAGAACGAGTGATCGTTGGCACCCTGAGGAAGTCTGCCACAGCGCTGCTCGCGACGCCATCGCCTAGGCGCAGGTGCCTCGCCCGTCGAAGCCGGCGGTGGCGACCGCGGCGGTAGTGGCGACGACGGCAGCTGTGGCGGTGGCCGGAATGGCTCGGTGGCGGAGGAAGTGGCCACCGTAAGCCGCGGTCGTGGCAGCAGGGCGACGAAGGGGACGGCCGCGGTGTGCTGCGGCCGCGCTGGCGGTCACTGTCGCGGAGGAAAATTGGCGGCGGTGGAGGGGGTCTCGGCGGTGCAGGAGAGGTTCGGGTGTGGGGGCGGTAACGGTGTTGGCCGCGGTGGCCGCTCCGGTGGCCGTGTCGCCTCCCACGGAATCGGACGCGTCCGCAGGCATTTTAGCATGGCGGCGGGAATGGCGGCGGTGGTGGCGGTGGCGCTGCCGGCGGTGTCACTGCACCAAGGCGGAAATGCTGGCCGTGGCAGGGCGGCAGCGGGGCAGCAGCGGCGGGCGCTGCGGTGGCTGTGCCGACGCGTGTGTCAGCGGCGGCCGTGGTGACGGCGCGGCAGCAATAGGCTCGCTCGGTGGCCGTGCCGTCACCCACGGAATCGGTGGCATCTGCGGTCGTTGTGGCAGGGCGGCGGAAATGGCGGTTGTGGTGGCGGTGGCGCTGCCGGCGGTGGCGCTGCACCAAGGCGAAAGTGCTCGCCGTGGCAGGGCGGTAGCGGGGCAGCAGCGGCGGTCGCTGCGGTGGCCGCGCCGACGCTTGCGGCAGCGGAGGCCATGGCGACGGAGCGGCAGCAATAGGCTCGCTCGGTGGCCGTGCCGCAACCCACTGCAGCGGTGCAGCCCGCGTCCCTTGCGGCAGGCCGCCGTTTACGACAGAGGTGGCCGTGGCAGCGGTGACGGTGGCTGCGGCAGCGGCGGCGGAGGCGGCGGCTGCGTCTTCGGTGGCGGCGGAGGTGGCGGTGAGGAAGGCGGTAGAAGCGGCGAGCCGAACAAGCTTTTGGTATCGAGGGGCAGCATTGACAAGAACCGAGCAATGGCAACGATGGGGGTCGTCTGCTTTGTGGGTCTTTTGGTGGCACGGGTGGCGGCTGCGCAGGGCCGTCCGGGCCGGTAGTCGCCGCATCGGGGTGTCGTAAGGGCGGGCGGCGAGACCGGCGGCGCACCGCTCGTCCCTGCTCCGGGAGTCGCCATGGAACGGCGGCGGTGAGACAGCAGCCCCCTAGCGCTGTTGCTGTCGCCACCGCTGGCGCGGCGGCGGTGCAGCGGCGCGATGCGCGTGAGTTTGTGCTGGCAAGGATGGCGTCGGTGTCCAGCAGAGCGCGTCGAGGGCGCAGTTGGTCGCGGGGCCCGTTGGCCGCAGCGGCGGAGGGAGAAGTCGGCGCTATTTTCGGCAGAGAGCGGCAGCGGCTACGACTACGCTGAGATGGGTGTGTCAAGAAAGAGAAAAACTAATACCAACATCTGTACGCAACGTGCAGGGACACACCCTTTCACAGAAGCAATACTGCCACCTTGTCAGCGACGCGCTGGAACTGGCCCGCAATCTGGGCCATCGTCAGCCTTCCAATGGCCGCCGCCATCAGCTGCATGGGCTTGTCCAAGTACTGGCCATTGGAGTAGACCAGGTCTCGTACGTGCTTTTTGAGCTCTGAGAAGACACCTTCCACAGGCTGCAGGTTCGGGGAGTAGGCCGGCAGGCGGATGTGGTGCATGCCGTTTGTCTGCATGTACTCGTCACCAGCCTCATTGTGTATCCCGGCGTTGTCGTAGAGCACCACGCAAGCGTCAGGCTGCAGCTCCCATGCCAGGCCCGGCACGTACTTGTTCATTCGCATGTCCAGGCACTGGAGGAACAGCCGCCAGTCGTCCGCCGTCTGTGCAGTCCCCAGGACAACCGTCTGCGACCAGACGACTCCCATGGTCATGGACACGGCCATCATCGTGCTCGTCTTGGGCACCGTCCGCGGGTCGCGGTCCAGCAGCTCACATCGCTCCCCCTTCATCGTGCGCCCGTACTTACGGTACACGTCTCCGCCGTCAGTGTGAGTCTCGTCCACACTGACGAGGCAGCGCAGAGGCACGGCATTCAACATGACGGCAAACGCACGCTGATCGTGCTCAGAGCGCTCGACGAAGAGCCGCTCGACGCGCTTGCGCGTGTACCCCAAGTGTCGCATGACGCGGTACACCGTGGACGCGCTGACGTACCGATGGTCCACGTCCGGGTAGTGCGTGGCTAAGGTAACCAGGAGGTCGACGTGGTCGCGCAGGAGGGCGGCGGGTTCCTCTTCCACCAGGAGCTTGACGGCGCGCACCAGGTCGACGTTACGCACCGCCGCGTCTGCGTGCTTGTTGTGCAAGTCGGGGTTCGCCCAGACGGAGCCAGTCGCCAGAAGCGCTCGCTTCCATCGTTCAATTGAGTGCGTCGAGCAGCCCACGAAGAGGGCGACATCATCGATGGCGTAGCCCTCGTCCAGGAGACCGAGCGCGTGCAGGCGTTGCTCCTCGGAGAACATACCAGCGAACCAGCACACGTCGCACTCCTTCTCCTCTCAGGAGCCGTTCGCTGTAGCCGCACGGAAGAAAGCCTGCTCGTTGTTGTCTGCGTCCCCTGCGCCAGCAGACGCGAGGGTGAGCAGGGTGGTGCCCGACGAGGTTGCCGTGCAGTCCTTGGTGGCCACCAGGTGGCTCGTGGCGTCGTGTCGCTGCACCGCGAAGTGGTTGACGGGGCCGCCCGCGTCGTGCTCCCGGCTGCGGATGGGCGCCTGGGTGATGTGAGGGGTGCTGATGATGAAAGATGTGGAGGCCAAGACCTCGGCCGTCGTGTGGCTCCACACCGGCAGGTGCATTTTCGGCCTCCCATTTCGCACTTCGCAGTCCTGATGTTGCAGTTTTCCTGTTTGCCAGGGTGGCCTCCCTGAGGGAGGTTCCTTGCGCATTGGCATGAAAAACAGACCTCAGACTGTCGCCGTTCCACGGACATTACTTCACAATCCAGAGTCCAAAAGGACCGTAGCGGCGAGTTCTGTCCCGTGGTATCGGCGAGCTCCTCTGAAGTCACGGACGGCTGCACTTCGCCACGTCTGCTCATGGCGATTCACCGAGTCAGACACGGCATGCGCAATACGTCGCTCGCCACCGCAGGAGTATTGGGACACAGACGCAGCGGCTTCAAGTAAAGAAGCGATATTTTGCACCCTTCGTGCCATCCCGTGTCACTTCAGTCGTGATCGAGGACGTCGTGTGTGGACGAGTGTCTCAGTGCAGAGAGACGCCCCGGACTACGGGGCCATATCTGATCCATACGAGGATCAGAGGAAACGGCGATATCCCCAGGCCCCGTCAAGCGAGCTTGAATGTCTGTGAGCTTTGTTGACGCTTGGGCAGGCACTCGATATCCCGTTCCTGTCGCGGAGTGGTGTCCCCCTGGCGTGTGTGAGCGCGGAGGCATGCTTTTGGTGATCAGGCAGTGTAGAGACAGCTTCACATTTTTTACGGCCGCCCGGGCTAGTCCCCGGTAGCCATCACAAACATGAGGCCTATCTCCAGTCTGGAACTTTTGCCGAACAACGCCGCGGCGCATTTGGTACTTGCAGCAGATCCTGGTGCCCAGCCGGCTAGCGCGCCAGCCCGTCAGCCTCTCCGGTCGCCCGGGTCGCCGTCGGCTGGGCATCGCCCTTGTCCAGCAACAGGGCGCCCTGAACGCCTTGCTGACATCAACAACAGAGCTTTGTGTACCTCATTCGGCGTCTCACGCCCCCCTTCACGCTGTATGAACTGGTGGCGCAACCCCGAGGGCGCCGGTTATGCGCAACGCCCGCCCGATGGCCTCCGTCGTCTCAAGCATGGTCCTCCTTCATTGGACTTGTCCAAATCGGACCCAGTCGCGCTGAAAACGAACAGGCAGCGGTGCTCCTCCTCAGGGATGCCTCTGCGCTCTCAGATAAACGACAGAGTGTGGATGCCATCTCAGGGATGCCTCTGCGATTTCAGAGAGAAGACAAAGCGTGGATACCCTCTTGACGCCAGAGAAGGACAAGCCGTCGAACCGCCGCAAGGCCGATTTGCTGGCACTTGGTCACAAAAGCACTCATGTCAAAAGCAGGGCCATTGCGATGCCGAATTCAGCGGACCCAACGACGTTCCCAACAACTGACATTCACGAGAGCCAACGTCAGACGAGGGCTGTAAGCACTTCATGTGCATTTTGCTGGCGCGATCTCTCCTCTGCAGCGAACAATGTGTGGTTGAGATGGAGATCCGCATTGTGGGCCACACGTTGGTCAGTTTGAGGCATTCAGCGAATCTCGTGTCGTCGGCGCCACCGCCGCCGTTGTCGGCGCCACCGCCGCCGTTGTCGGCGCCACCGCCGCCGTTGTCGGCGCCACCGCCGCCGTTGTCGGCGCCACCGCCGCC
>Ga0209186_1003450_pt1 | contig 10894 bp, 8 predicted proteins | sample SidtaG_FD_187426 | JGI IMG/M metagenome (GOLD analysis project Ga0209186, IMG submission 187426) | Marine algal microbial communities from Sidmouth, United Kingdom - Sidmouth_Male2 metaG (SPAdes) (version 2) | ecosystem: Host-associated > Algae > Red algae > Unclassified | place: Sidmouth, United...
CGTGGCACCCCCGTCCAAGGGGCGCCGCGGGGCGGGAAACGCCTAGGGGGGGTGGCCTCGCCATCCCCCTCAACCCCCCTTGTCCGCCCCAACTCCCCAGTTGCCCCCCGTCGTGTCACGTTTGCCTCCCCGGGGGCTACCGCGACGTGGCCCGTCCCGGACCGATGTCCCTGTCGTCGTGAGCGATACCGCCCGCGGTTCAAGGGGACTCTGCTGCTGTTGCGTAAGGAGAATTTTGAGATCGGAGCTTCGTACCAGTGGGCACCGTGGCAGACCCCCATCCCCACGAGGGCGGTAGTCGATACGGGTGCAGGACCCAGTGTTATCCGCGAGGATATGTTGCCCGAGGGGTGGACCGAGTACTCGTCGCGGGCGCCCCCCCGGAGCCAAGTGAGTGACGCCTCGGGGCAACTGCTCAAGGTGAACGCGGAGGTGTCCCTGACCATCTATGTCGGGGGACCGCCATGGAGTATGACTTCCTCGTGGTTAAGGCTCTGTCGGTACCGCTCATCGTCGGGTGGGACTTCCAGCGGAACTACGTGGACACCATCTCCCCCAAAACACAGACGATTAAGTGGGACGACGGTACCTCCACGGTGGCTGTGCGCAGTTGGACGGGGAATACGCGGCCCGCACCCCCCCGACGAGGGAAAAAGCCGAAGGCCCACATCGGGGCCATCCGGCTTCGAAAAGGGGTAACCGTCGGTCCACGGTGCATCCAGGCGGTTCAAGTGTGCTTCAGTGTCAAGGGGGTCACCGAGTGCGGGAACGCCCCGTCCAAATGAGCCAACGGAAGGTTCTGCTGCACAACGCCATCTTGGAGTTCTCCCCCGGCACCCCGCGGTCCATCTACCTCACGAACATCGGGGACGCGCCAGTCCCCCTAACTAAGGGGTATGTCTTCGGAACCGCGACGGCCTACATTGGACCACTTCACGTCGTCGCAGATGAGGGGGAACCGGGGGCAGTCTTGACGATCGGGCCGGACACCCTCGGCAAGCCCGACGAGGAGGCCGAGACGAACCGCCGAGGGGAGGAGGGGATCGATGAAGGACAGCCCCCATCTCACCCGCCGGATAAGACGTACCCCAAGCCGGAGGTCCACTGGGAGGGTGTCCCCGACGCCCTTCGTGCTGACGTAGATGACCTTCTCGAGGGGTACAAGGCGTTATGGGCGGGGCAACTCGGCAAGGTCGACGTCACCCCTCATCAGATCGAGGAGACCCCCGGTGCACGACCGCGGCGGGCCCAACCTTACCGGGCGAGCCACGCCTCGCGGGAAGTCATCGCGAAGGAGGTGCAACGGCAACGGGACCTCGAGGTTATCGAGCCCTCGAGTGCAGAGTGGGCCTTCCCCTCGGTCCTGGTCCCCAAACCGGACGGGACAATGTGGTTTTGCGTGGATTATCGACAACTTAACGAGGTGACGGTACGGGACGTGTACCCGTTGCCACGCATGGACGACTGTATCGACTTCCTCGGGGACGCCAAGGTGTTTTCCACGCTCGACTGCAACTCGGGGTATTGGCAAATCCCCGTGGCGGACGAGGATCGCGAAAAGACGACCTTCGCCTGTCACGAGGGGGCCTATCGCTACATCCGCCTCCCCTTCGGTCTGTCGAACTCCCCAGCGACCTTCCAACGGGCCATAGACATGATCCTCGCGGGGCTCAAGTGGAAGAGTTGCCTCGTGTACCTCGACGACATCATCCTCTTCTCGCAGTCGGCGGGGGAGCACGTGGAACACCTCCGGGAGGTATTCGCGGCACTTCGTGGCGCGGGCGTCTCCCTCAAGGCTAAGAATTGCAATTTGTTCCAAGAGGAGGTGGAGTATTTGGGCCACCTCGTAGGCCGGGGGCAGCTGCAGGTGCAGGATAAGAACGTCCGCGGGCTCAAGGAGGCGTCTCCCCCGCGGTGCAAGAAGGACCTGCGCAGCTTCCTCGGGATGTGAAACGTTTATCGGAGGTTCGTCAAGGACTACGCGCAAGTGGCCCGGCCGCTGGACGCGATGACAAGTTCCAAGCGGCCCGACCGATGGGGGACGCTGTCGGACGAGGCGTTGGGGGCATTCGAGGATCTCAAGAGGAGACTCGCGGAGGCACCCATCCTCGCCCTACCGCGGCGGCGTGGGGCTTACACGCTGGACGCCGATGCGAGCGCGGGGCAAGTCGGGGCGGTGCTGCTGCAAGAGCAACCCGACAAATCCACGCGACCCGTGGGCTATTGGAGTCACTCCCTCAACGCAGCCGAGCGGAACTACAGCACGACGGAGCGGGAGTGCCTCGCGGTGGTGTGGGCCTCCCTCCTCCTCCGTCCCTATATCGAGGGGACGCGTTTCACGGTGCGCACGGACCACGCGGCACTCAAGTGGATGCTACACATGGATGGGGCCCATGGGAGACTGGCGCGGTGGCGGCTGCGGTTGGTGGAGTTCGACCACGTGGTGCAGACGCGACCGGGTGCATCCCACCACGCGGCGGACACGATGTCGGGCATCTCGACACCCGCGGTAGACGATGAGGCCACACCCGACATACCTTGCTTGGCGCTACCCAACTCGTCAGCCGCGTGGCAGTTACCACCGCAAACGAACGGAGGGCTCCTATCCCCCCTGACGCTCGCGGAGCTCCTCGAGGGCCAAGCGGAAGACGGACGGTGCAAGGAGGTCCGAGCGGCCATGGACAGCAGCGACAAGTCTCGGTTTCGCAAGGATCCGAACGGTCTCTTGGTACGCATGGCGCCGTTGGACGGAGCCACGCAAGTCTACGTGCCGACCCACATGCGCTACGGGGTGATGATGGGGGAGCACTACCCTCCGCAAGCCGGACACCCGGGGGCAAAAAAGATGGACACGTCGATGCGACGGTGGTTTTATTGGGAGTCTATAGTGGTGGACGTTTATGCCTTCGTGGCCAACTGTACGCAGTGCGCGCGGAACCGCGTCGGCAAGCGGCGCAAGACAAACTACCTGAAGGCGTTCCCCACGACGGAACCGCTGACGGATCTGTGCATGGACCTGCTCGGCCCCCTCCCCCGAACCGCGGCGGGGAATGAACACCTGTTGGTCATCGTGGATCGCTTCTCCAAGATGACGCGAGCCATCCCCCTTGGGCGGATCGACGCGGAGACCATCGCGGCAGCCTTTTTGGACTACTGGGTGGCGGCCTATGGACCCCCCGCGACGGTGTTGTCCGACGACGGCCCCCAGTTCCGCTCTACGTTCTTCCAAGGGGTTTGCTCACTCCTCGGGATCTCCAACCGGTACTCCACGACGTATCATCCGCAGACGAATGGCCAAGTGAAAAGGTATAACCGAACCATCGTGGGGCAGCTGCGGACGTACGTCGAGGATCACCAAGACCGTTGGGACGAGCTCGTGTCGATGCTGACGCTGGGCTACAACAGTCGGCCGCAGCAGAGCACCGGGGTGGCACCCCTCGAGTTCGCTACCCCCAAGCGGGTACGGAGCCTCTCCGTGGAGCGCATGGTCGGTTCCCCGACGCCCGAGGAGACGGAAGGTAGCCCACGAGCCATCTGCGAAGTCATACGGGCGAGGCTACGTAACCTCATCCACAGAGGACGACGGTCCCTCACGCTGGAACAGCGGCGGTACAAAAGGAACCACGACGCCCGCGTGAGGCCGGTCAACAAGGACATCCAAGCGGGGGACTTGGTGTTCGTCGATGGTCACGCGCGGACCAATTACAAGCTCGGGACCCGCGCAGCCGGACCCTACAAGGTGCTGACCCGCGGGGAGGGCACGTTCTCGGTGGACATCGGCGGCTACCCGGAGACGGTGAGCAACGACCACGTGACGGCCGCACCGGGGCCGCCAGGGGACCCGCAGACGCTCCTGCACAACCTCGGGGTACCCCAAGATGTTGTAGTCCCCGAGGGGCACCAGCACACGGGCAAGTTGTTCGTCTGGGAGGCCCTCGTGGGGCAGGAGGTCGCGGACGACGGCGCGTTACGCTTGTGGAGCCGCTGGTGGGGCTATCACCCCGAGGAGGACACCCTCGAGTTGGCCAGCCGGTTCGATCTGCGCAAGGTCCACCAGTACATTCGGCGTGTGGGCCGACGAGTCGAAGAGAATGGGTCGGTCGTTGACTTCTTCGCCTAAGGGGATCCCCGCGCGGGGACACGTGGCTTCCAAGTTTCGAGTCGTGGCAGACTTTTGGCCGTGACACGTGTCCGGGTGGGGGCACGTGGCCGCGGTGGCGACCATCACTGCCGTACCACGGGATGGTGGTCCTCCCCGTATCTCAAGACAGGGCCAAGTCGCCGGGATCGTCTGGACACTCCCGGGGGGAGGCGGCACCCGACGGCTGACCAGTATAAACCTGTCGGATGGCGGGCCGCAACGCGGGATTGGGATCTGACCCGCGGGACAGGGGGCTCTCCCGTGGGTGATACGCAAACGACCCATGCGGGGTTTATTGGTCGCTGACGTGCCTGACGACACCGTCGACACTACGGCACCCCCTACACAGTGAGCTACAACGCGTCAGTCACTGGAGCGCGAGTGCGGGCGGGAGCAGGACCGCAAGAAGGCGAAAGTGCAGGCGGGGGGGGCGACTGGGCAGGGCAGGCAAGCCGAGGATGGGCGCAGCAATAATATCCACGGCGTGACCGCCAACGTACCTTCGGGCGGCAGCACTACAATCGGCAGAACGGCCTGGACAGTCGGCTGGAAGCCCTCATGGATGAGGTCAGAGATGAGGCTGCTTTTCCCCACACCAGCTGCTCAGCGTCAACCACAAAGGAAAAGCCACCACCAAAAGATACATAGACAGCAGTGGACGACAGTACAATCTTGGGGTGGAAAGCAGGGCCCACCCACACGCAACAAGTGAGTACAAATCCCGCGCGCCGACACACAAGCTCCTGCATCCTGCTCTCCGAGGTTCCTTCGCCGGCCACACGGGAGAAAAATACGAATAGGGAGGAAAAATGGCCGTGCGCTCGAGTCGAAAGCAAGCAACCGGCCCTGTCATCGTGAGAGCATCGCCGCAACGTACGGTCACCGACCAACACCAGACGCACGTGGTCCTTCATCGCGCGTCAGCTGCCGCAGCGGCCACACGACCAGATGGCGGCGATACCCCGGTCAACAGCAGCAGCGGCGGCAACGGAGTGGCGTCGGAGGTGAGTGCGACCGAGACGCAACCACCAGCGCAGAGATGCCGACCGCGACGGCGGAACGAACAACCCGGTTGCAGACTGCACGAATAGGAGACGGCACGTCGCCACGTGTCACAATCAGCCGATGAATAGGTTCGGTCTTCGACGGCCGCGTGCACCGTGGTCGCAGGCGCGGCTGGAAAGTGACTCACACGTGTTTTTCGGTTGCGAACCGGTCGACGCAATGGCAGGACGCTATCCTATTTGTTGAACGCGGATCCTAATGCAAACCATCCACAATCGGCTGACACCCAAACAAAACTCCATGCGCCCCACAGGGTTGTTGAGCCGAGATGCACGAAACCTCGCCAGGCATTGGGCCTCTGCAGCACCCCTAGTTAAGACACCCCAAGAGCGGATATAGCGTTTTCCAGCCCGCTGGTTGGCTCCCGGCGTTCTCAGGGGCTCATTCTGGGCCCCCATTGGTGGTAGGCAAGTTTTTCAACAGCTCTTGAATACACTGCGGCTGACAGAGACCGCTCTGGTGAGGCGTGTGAGCAGGGCTACATGTGCCCGCGAATACGCCATGTCCGCACTTCACTAGGGGTGGCACACGCCTAGTTAAGGTGACTCTTACGGGTCTGAGCATTACATACGACAGAGCTGCAACGTGCTAAAATACCACTGGTCGAGGGCGACTTGGGACGCGTCCCAATTTTATAGGCCTTCAATGCCCCTGTGAGAGGGGTGGCTGACCGGAGAGGATGAGCAATAGATCGAGCCGTGATCCGCCGGATCACGTGTTGCCCGCGTTTTTTTGCCCGCTCGTTTCCACGCCAGTCGCCTGCAGGCGTTCCAGAGGCCCCCGAGCCCATACGATCGCCGACTGGTTGTCTTTCTGCTGCGGAGGGGTGCAATATGGCGGACGACGATGGAGACCGGATGTAAGTGCGGTCGTTTTGTGAGGAGCATCCCGCAGCGGAGCGGGGGGAGGGGGGGGGAGCGGCTGGGTCCTGCAGACCGCAACAGAGACACTCACATTTTCCGCGTACTATCTACGTACCCCCCCCCCTTTTTTTCTGGTTATTGTGAATGGGAAACAGGGAAACCACAGTAGACGTCGTGCAGTCCTTTGGAGGCACGATATGGGCGTTTCTTTGCGTCGACTGCGCGCGCCTTCTCCTGAAACCTACATCAGGAATGGCTGAGTGGCGCGACTGGGCCCAGACCTGCCCTAGTGGCTCCTCTCCAGACCTCGTTGCGCGCCTTCCAGTCGTCGCGTGCAAGCATGGGGCGGCGGCATTGGGTTTGCACAGCACAGGGACCCCCCTCGGTCTTTGCGGCAGGTGCTGCGCTCTGCGCAAGAGGGCGGCACGTCGCGATCTGGCTCCCTCTCTGTCGGCCACTACCCTGCCCCCCCGCTCCCATACCGCGGGCGTACCCACCCCTGGCGTTCCGCTCGCCCCGCGCCTGCTGCCCCACCTCGGGCAAGCACCAGCTCCCCCCTCCCCCTGTATGCCCCAGGACGGCTGGCTCGGCTCTGCACTGTCGTTCGGCACCCAGTCGGATAGCATGGGCGTTTCGACGAGCTTTCCAGACGGCGCCTCCTCGGGAATAGTCGACCGCTTGGGCGGGGAGCGACAGGCAGCCGCAAGAGCGGAGTCACTGGGGCAGCGCCGCCGCGCGGTCTCGCCCACACGCGTGGGGGAAGGTGCACAGCCGCAGGAGCTCCCAGTGGACGCGCGTCGACGGCTCTTGTTTGCCTCTGGTGGCGAGCTCAGTAGAGAGCCCATCCAACCACCACCGTCGTCGGCGACCAAGCTGCCGGCACTTCCCAGTTGTCGGGAATTCCTTGATTGTCTCAGGGCCGGGAATTACGACCGGCAGCAGGACAATTCAACACTTGAGGACATTGCAAGTGCAATTCTGTGGCGTGGTGACCGCCACGAGATCCGCCTCCGTCACAAGAATGGAAGCGTGCGCGTCTACCAACGACAGCTGTCGAGGAGGAAGGCCCAGGTCAAAACGAGCCCGACCGACAAGCGCCGCGAGGCGGCGCGTCGGCTGCAAGGGGGGGGGGCGCAGGTTGGGGTGGCGAAGACCAAGGGCTGCAGGACGCGGCCCTCGCGCGGTGCCGTCCAACTCTCTGTCACCGAGCAGGTGGGCCTTGTGGCGGCTCCGTCCATGAGCAACGTTGGGTTCAACCACAGGAGATTGGCACTCGGAGGGGACGCCAGCGGCCTCTGCAGCCTTCTTATACTGCGTTTTGAGCGGCGAGAGCTGTCCGCGCTGCCTGGAAAGAAGGTGGATGTGACAGGCTCGGGGGCTCATCTTGTCTCACTTACCGCGGCCATTCAGGAGCGCGTGTTGGCCCTGTGCGACGGCGGACTGTTTGTGGAGAGGCTGGCCTATGCCTCGGCGGCGCTCAACGACGCGGCAACCGCCGCAACCAGTGTTGCCACAGCAGCGGTCGCCTTTCCTGGCTCGCCCGCCACGTCGGGACAGGACGTGCAGATCGTTGTCGGTCTGGACAAGGGCGGAGATCCTGGGACGGTGAAAATTGTGGCTTCAAATATTAACCAGGCGCACCCGAATAGCCCCTCGAACACCATCCTGGTCGGAGTTTGCCCGTGTGACAATGACAAGTACGAAGCGCTGGCCGCCATGATGGAGACGCACCTGCCGCAAATTGACGCCCTCCTGCGAGACGGCGTCAAGGTGCATGGTGCGCGACGTCCGGTGCGGCTGATGTTCGGGTGCGACTACGACGCGCAGTGCTGTTTCCTTGGCCACAAGGGTGCGACCGCCTCGCAACCCTGTCTGATGTGTAAGCGCACCCGGTCGCCGAGTGTCAAGCAGGCGCTGCTGGACGCCATACACGGGACGCTTCAAGATGAAAGTGGCAGCGGGAACCTGCCAGAGGGCACGAGTTCTGCGGACCGCATGGTGATGGACTACGCGACGCGGACGATTGCCATGCCTGGCACGCCGGATCATCATTGCTCCGTGGCGCGGAGTCCCCTGCTTGGGATTGACCCCCGCCAAATTGTACCAATTCCTCGGCACACAACGCAAGGAATTAACCACCGATTCCTTCGACTTGCTGTGAAGACGGTGATGGTGTACCGGAGCGCGACTGACGGCGCTGCCGCCGGACGGCAAGCGGGCGCCGACTTTGTGCTGGAGCTGGTTGGGCTGCTTCATGAGAGAGTACGCGTCCGTCCTACCGACTTCTATGGCGGGCTGTTTATTGGACGAGATTGCCACACCATCGACGATAACAGCGCCCTGGTGCGTGCCGCTTTCGTGGGCAAGGTCTCGCCAGAGCACCCGGCTGCCTACGAGAAGGCCTGGTCGCTATGGAATAGGGACCGCAAGACCCTGAACCGCCCCGCCATCATCCCTGCCTGGGAGGTCGTGGCTTCTCGTGCGGATACGTCCGCCATGGTCACCGTGATGAAGGGGAGCCTTGGCTGGCTTTCCAATTCCCCAAAGATCCACATTTTGATGTTCCACGCTCCAGACTTTCTGGAGCTGTGGGGCAGCATTGGTCTTTACAGGGAACAGGGGCTGGAGGCATGGCATGGCAGGTACGGGCAGAATGCTGTCAAGTTTCCGGGCGCAACGGAGTTGGAGCGGGCAGCAGGATTTATGAGAGCAATGCTTCTGGCGCGCGAGGCGGGTGCGGATGTCCTCGCACGCTACATGGAGACGCGGAGGTCGGCCGCGGCTGGGGCCCGCAAAGCCACGAAGGCAACCGACAAACGGCGTCGACAGAACAAGCCGGCGTTGCCGGAGTGCACCGCCAAGAGCGCGAAGGCGGCCAAGAAGCGGCTGAAGTGGGCGGTGGACAATACTGAGGAGGCTGCCAAAACCGTAGGAGCCAATCTCAAGCGCGTTGGTCAGCAGAGTGTATGATTAAAGGATGAGACGTCTTCCTGAATAGAAACGAGACCGAAGGGGCACCCCGATGATCACATGTGTTCAGCATACTACTGGCCGGCCAGTATGAACCCTGCGAGACGCCCCTGGAGCTCCATGCCAGGAGCTACTCAAGCAGGCACATGGACAAACTCTGTGTGAGGCATGGCCAGTCGTTTGATCGTGCGGCCAGCGAACATCGCGCCCTGAGCGGCGCGGGGGTCGCTGTCACCGACCGTCAGTGTTTTGGGACCTCCTCCTATGCCACTCCGGGTGAGGCATGTGCGCTGAGCACGAACATGGCCTCAGAAAAGTTATTCCATAGGTTCTCCCTCTTTGCCGACCCCGTATGGCCCGATAAACGGGCGCCAGGGGCACCATGCCGACCTTGCATGTGCGACATATCACACAAGCGGTTCTGATATCCTCAGCATAAGGGCGTCGATACGCACGCCTCGATATAAAGAAACCCACGAGCGGAACAACACAGCAGGAGTTATGACTTGCCTTGCACCCGTGCGGCCGACCCGAATCGCACCAGGGGGGAGGGGGGGGTCGTTATCACCGACCGTCGGTGTTTCGGGACCTCCCCCGATGCCAGTCCGGGTAAATCATGTGCGCTGAGCACGATTATGGCCGCAGAAAGTGTTTTCCATAGGTTCCCCCTCTTTGTCGACCCCATATGGCCCGAGAAACGGGCGCCAGGGGCTCTCCGACTATCTTTTGTGTGTGCCACTTTTCTTCGACGTGGTGCGCATGCATAGCATCGTGAGTTGCAGCCTATCGTATGAAGCTCAAGCGGAGCTCACATGGTCCAGTAGGGGCGGAGCTATGCCGTTTTTTCCGCCGGAGCGCCAGGCACTCGTTGGTGCGAGCTCGATTCCGTTGTGCCAACCTCCAACGCGACCCATTCCAGATTTGCGCAACGACAGAAAGCGATTCGCTCGCCATCGTCCCGTGCTGGTCTTTGAGCGCTGGTGGGATTGGCCACGTCGCGATCTGGCGAAATAAGTACGCTTCCTTTCAACAGACGATAGAAAATAACTGACATGAAGGCAGTCGCCCAATGAGAAGTTGAATTTGGATGTAGGAGCCGACCATGTGCAGCAAAGCCTTCAAAATCCCGTAAGAGCGGATACACTGGGCCTTAACTAGGCGTGGGCAGTGACAGAGGCGGCTACGCTGGGCCGACCTCACAGTTGCCGTGGTGGTTTTTCTCTGTGTTTGTGGATATACTGTTGTGCTTGCTACCGCTATAGAGAAAAGGCGCTGGCCGCTGTGCGACCCCATTCGTCACGAGCCGATACAGCGACAACTCGTGAGGAAACGAGCAATACCAGTCACCGGTACATGTGGTCGTTGCGCCAAAGGCTGGACAGTCCCACACAGGCGGATCGACGTTTGCGCCAATCAAACGCACGAAAGCGCCTCTTTGACAGGCCTGGACTCTCTACTTTTTGGCGGAACGACAATATGCCACTTGAACTGACGGCTTTGTGTCCTGTCCACCACGTATTGAACAGGCACTGTGTTGCCATTCAGTGCGTCTTCTTGCCCTCTGCATTGAGGTACTATGCAAAAAGCATGGCACATCAGCCGTGGAGTGCGGCCTGCGAGGTTATGGCGTGCAGTCATCGATACGATTTTTAGCTCTGATCCGCTGCGCTGCCGGCGCTGCGTCGGCGGCCCGCGGCGCTCGTCGCGGCGCGCATCCAACGCGGCGTTGGGTCTTGCGCGCGCCCCTCCACCGCGGCAGCCGCGCGACGCACGCGGCGGGGGAAAGTGCGTGGCCGTTGGGCCGTGTGGCCACGCCGACGTGGGGGTCGCTCTTGACTGGGCGCTGGCGGTGGGG
>Ga0209186_1003452_pt1 | contig 10893 bp, 15 predicted proteins | sample SidtaG_FD_187426 | JGI IMG/M metagenome (GOLD analysis project Ga0209186, IMG submission 187426) | Marine algal microbial communities from Sidmouth, United Kingdom - Sidmouth_Male2 metaG (SPAdes) (version 2) | ecosystem: Host-associated > Algae > Red algae > Unclassified | place: Sidmouth...
GGGGGGGGGGGGGGGGGGGGGTGTGCAATCCTCGCTTTGCTCGACCGGCCCGATTGCCGAAATACTAGCCACCGCCCTTTCGGTCGCTCGACCGGTCTTTGTCGCTTCTGTCGATTTTCTTCATTCTTGACGCCTGAGCCGGGAATCGCTTCCGGGATTGCTGGCCTGGTGGTCATGCACGGCGCTTCCGATGATCAGATCTCGCGTGCGCTTCAGCGGCCGCTTCCAGGGGACCGCCTGCGGCTGCTGCGCGGGGACCGGTGCACGCGCGCCCAATTTTGCTCCGCGTCCACGATGGCGGATCCGCCTCCACCCGCCTGACAACGGTGGTCGCCGTGCCTGTGCTGCCACCTGTTCCAGTTGAGGCTTTGCCGTCGGCCTTTTGGGTCGTGACAGGCCCCTCGGTGCCTTCTTTTCCACCGGTATGTCCTCATTGTTCTCGTTTCCGCTTCCGGGACGTGGTGGGACTTTGTGACGGGAGTGACGCCTCTCTTTTACTTGAGTAGGTGTCGTCTCGTACCTAGGTGGCGCCTTATGCGTGGTCAGCTTAGCTGACGAATGTGACACTTTTCCTGTGTTTGCTTGACGACGTTGCCTCCATGCCGTATGCCGAATTTTGATTGTCTCGTGTTTTCTCTTTCAGGTGGCGGGTGGGCACCATGCCAACGTCGGCGACCAAGGAACCGCAGGAGTACGCGCTGTTTTTGGAGAGCCTGGAAATCACGGAAAGGGCAAAGGTGGCTCTCCTCGCAAATCTTCTCCGTGACGTGTATGAGGCCTCCACTAAGCTCGACCTGCATCTTGAGCCCCACGGGGCTTCCTTCCACTCAGCCCTCAGTCGGGTCCTCACGACCGACAACCCGCATGACGTGCGCTCCCTTTTCTGTATCCGAGTCGTCGACCGCATGGGATTCTTCACCGACGACGACACCTACGCCAAGCGCATCGTCAATGTAGGGCTGGCTTTTGCATATCGCCACAAGCAGCTAGATACGTTAGCCGCGTCCGGCGTGTTGCGGCAAGAGGCCGGTGCGGCCAACCGGCTACGGGCGGTGGAGGTCAGCGTTCATGACGACGACGCCATCCCAGTCGGAAAGGTGGGCGCGGGCGACGGCACTTCCGTGGAGGGGTCAGATGGCGGGGGCGCTGATGAGGACAGCGCAGACGTCCCGGTCCGTGGCTTCGTATTGGATCGACCACATGCCGGGGCGCAACGCAGATCAGATCCGCCCCAGTCTTTGCCGTTGGCGGCGGGTGTGGCTGGGGCCGGTGATGGCGGAGATGACCCCAACGGCGTCAATCGTGGAGGCGTCGTCGTTGCCCGGCGGTCGGGGGCTCTTGTACCAATGGCGCCTGAAGCAGCTGTCGGTGATGGCGGTGGAGATCCACCAGGCATCAGTGGTGTTCTTCCTGGTGGAATAGTTGTTGCCCGTCGATCGGCGGCGGCCGCTGGAGCAGCAGGTGATGGCGATGGTGATGGCGACGACGGGGCAGACGACAGCCAATTGACGGGCTTTCCTAGCACCATCCATGAGCAACAACCGGTCGTGGAGCCGTCGGCCGATGCGCTTCAAGCAGTCTCATATGTTCTTGGCTTGGTCGAGGAGCGGGATGACGCCCTGGGCGACCTACGCGGGCTACTGTCCGAGCGTTTGAAGGTCTTGCAGCGCTACCGCCCCCCTCACAAAGTCAAGCGGTCGGGCTCTTCTTCATCTGGTGGCGGGTGTGCGGTCCACGCGTTGGTGGAGCCATGGTGGCCGATATGGCAGGCCCCGAGAGACGGGATCAAGGTTAGTCCGGCCCCAGGAATCTTCGGCTACCATGTCAACTCGCTCCGCCCCGTGTGGAAGACGCGGTGGTGCATCAAGGTAGATATGAAGAAGACCAAATCCCGCCTAGACCGGATCCACGCCAACCACCCAAAGATCTTCGAGCGGGACGGGCGACCTGCTATAGAGGTCGTCGTGCTCCTGGTACAGGCGAGGCCGCTTCGACTGACCGTCGTGATTGCGTGCATGGTGTTGATGGAAACGAAGGAGCCCGACTAAGGCTCCATTTTGATGCGGATTTATTCAACCGGACGGGCGGAGCCTCAGCGGGTAGCACGTTGGTCCGCTGCCCCGGTCCATGAGTTCGTGTCGTCAGCTGTCACCAACTCGCATCCAAGTGGGCGGCAAGTGCAACAACCGGTGGGCACTGCCGCGACTGTGGCTCCGTCACAAGCGGACGTGTTTGTCGGGTTTCCCAAGAAGTCCCTTGATCAGGAGTATGCGACCATGGCGGTTACGCTCCAGGCCGAGAAAGTCACCGCCGCAACGGACAACCGGGCTGCTCGCAAGCGCGTGTTGCAGCAAAAAGGCCTTGGCACGAGTTCTTCATCCAGGGCGGCTGACAGACCTCGAGCCAGTCGCCCAACCCGCGGTGGTATAGCCGCCACCGGGCGCAGAGAGACGGCCGGTCCGGGGAAGCCGCCCGTCCCTGGTGCGTCGGCTCGATCGGGGGCACACGGCACATGCTCAACTGGAGCCGCCAGGACCGGAAAGCGACCACGCCAGGGCCCTGCCACCGCATCTGAAGGAGCGGCCTCTGCATCCTTGGCCGCCAGCGATGACGGACCTCCTGCTACCAAGCGCGCCACACCTCGTCTACCGCGTGCCCTTATTGACAATACAACCCCTTTTTCAAGCGCTCTTGCATCGGGTACGGCAAGAACAGATCACGCTGCACCCTCTTTGCCATGATGGGACCGGAAAATTCATAAAGCTGTCTGTTTCTGTGTTGTGCGGAGGAAACGTGGTGACAAATCCACACTGGAGCAGAGTCATGCAGACAGTAAAAAGAACAGTGTGACTACATACAATCTATAGCCGACGCCACTCGTCGTACATACGCAGTACAAAGGGATCAGCAAAGAACCGTCTAGGAGTGACCGAATTGATGTACAAGTTCTTCTTTTCACTCACGCGGCTCAAGACCAGGGCCTGAGGTGGATAAAGTAGAGCCAGACATATTCGCACACTATACTCATAATAATCCATAATCGATGCTGCAGCCGCGTATCCATATCGTACTCAGTTCATCTACCGCCGGATATACTGAGCCCTGATGACTCTCCAAAAGCAGGATATCATATAATCTGTATCGATTTACGACCTTGCTTGATCCGGCTCACAGATTCTGCGCCGCATTTCTGGCGCGTGGGGATACCGCCCCACCTGGTTGAGCTGCCAACATCTGGCAGTGCCAAGCGGCGATCTTGCCGGAAATTTTCCGAACGGTTCTGTCCCGCGTCTGACCCGGTTTGCCTTGTTGTCAACGGCCAGCGCTCGAACCCGAACGGGCGCCCCCTCGTGAGCACAGGAGAGTTCCAACGATCCCTACTGAGGAGGCCGGCTGCATCATCGAAATCAATTCCAACAACAGGATGGTACTTGACGGCGGTTCTTCGCAAACAATGCTTGTGAATAGAAGAGTCTATTTCCAGCACACTTTAGGCAGTACCTGGCGAGACGTCTCCTTTCAATAATGTTACCATGCGTCCAGATCCATCATCCAAGAGAATACAGTCAGTCTGTCTATCCGAACTATATCCGAGATCGCACTAATGAGTATCCGATTATAATATTGATCCTTACTCTGTCCGGCCCAGCAAGAGCTGAATTCGAATAGATGACTTTGTGAAATACTCAATTCAGAGTGCATGAAGGGGCATGTGGAATATATCCGAATGTAACAAAAAATGCCTGATTCCTGAGCCCCTGCTCAAGGCCGCGTTCACCATCCCCGCCTTGAATGACCGCGCCAAGTCGAGCACAGCCTCGGAGACCGTCAAACTCTGGGACATGTGGATGGTCATAGCCCAGCCCAGCACAAAAGGAACTTGGTGGCGGACGGCCAGCACATCAGGAACCGAGTGGATGCGCGCTCTGAATTCGACCCTTGGGCACTCCACCTCAATCCACGTACGTCCGGCATCGACTATGTCCAGGCCCCTAGGCAACGGGCCGTTGGCCAAAGGATGGTCGTCAAAACGCACGATGGCCACGGCTTCCTTCGTGTCTCTGACGATGTTTCCGATGCTGTCGTGCGTCAGGCCAACGTCCTTCTTGCGGTTCTTCACCATCATGATGCGCGCGCAGACCCCGTGCGCCACGGTCGCGAGAGCCACACAGTCGGCAAGCGCCGCACGCACGGCGAAGTTGGAGACGGTGTTGAGGTTGGGCTCAGGCGTCTTGGGGTCACGGTCCTTGTCCACAATCGCGCCGTCTGCCGCCTCGTAGCAAGCACGCTGATCCTGCACGCGCAGCCGAAACAAGCAGTTCCGGTTGTGCGCCGCCACGTCTATGCGGAGCGGCATCAAGTGAAGGACCTTGTCGCGCACGCTCTCGTACGCAGCGCCATCCACGGAGCACTGCTGCATCAGGGACAGGACCGAGGATGTGCAGGCACCGTGACACGCATCCTTTACGGCTTTCAAAAAGTCCGACTGGTGCTGTCGGTGTACGACCGTGAGGTCCAGGAGGTTGTCGCCGAAAAGAGGGACCCAGCAACGCGCCATGTACGCAGGCCGTCCTTTGACAGGGTGCAGTTGAAGGATGTCTCCGAACCCGAAGAAAAAGCACGCGGGAGCGGATGGCCGGCGACATTGGTCGAGTAGAGCATGCATAACGTCCATGTTCTCCGAGTTGACCAGGGAGATCTCGTCGAGAGGGACGGCGCGCACTGTCCGTAGCCGCGTATTGATAGGGTTGAAGCGGGGCGTGGACACCAGCCGGGCAGCCTCATCCGCCGGATCCGCCAGCTCCGGCACGTAGTCGCGCACAAAGCCAAAGAAGGAGTGGTAGGTGCCACCTCCAGCAGTCTTAGCGAAAGTGCTGGTGAAAGCGAGCACGACGACCTGACCATCATCTGGGAGGCGGTCCGTCAGGAACTGTCGAAGGAGTTTGAGCAGGGTGGACTTGCCTGTCCCGGGGCTCCCCGACACAAAAGCACTCTGCCGTCGCGACCACAGACGGTCGCACACCGCGTCCATCAAGCCTTGGTCTGCCAGCTCCCCAATAGGTCCATTGGGGGCACTTTTGGGAAGCCCGACGGATGCAGAGCCACCAGGAGAGGCCTCTGACATGGGGCCGACAACCTGCGCCTTGCATGCTTCTGGTGGATGGTACGACACCAAAGCGGAGGCGCTGGACGCAGCAGCCACACGTGCTAGCCCGTCGTCAGAGACCGCCGGCTCCGAGCACTTGTGGATCTCTTCCAGCGACAGCATGCCGGCCCATCCGTCCGGGGTAGTGTACGCGGGGTTGAGCGCGTTTCCCGGGCCACCCTCCATGACGACTGTCGCCTTGTGCCTTTTTGGCGCGCGCGCCGCGTGCTCGATAGAGGAGCGCTTTGCCGGCCCCTTGGAGAGACATCTCAGCGACTTCCCCTCATCCGCCACCTCCACGTCCTCTACAATGGTGGTCACAGGGCTAGGAAGGAAAGAGCCAGTGCCCCGCCGGCCCGCGTGCGACTGAAAGACGCCCAATGCAGCGGAGCTGGGGCGCGAGCGCTGAGCACCCGAAGGACAGTAGCTCGACGCCACGCTGCCGTGCAACGCTTGGAAGCGACGCGACGTCGTCGACCCGCCGGGACGAACAGCACGAGCGTGTCGAGCCGGGACGGGGAAGGCGCCAAAAGAGGATGTGTTTGCCGTCGTTGAGGATGTGCCAGCGACCGATTGTGGGCTGAGCTCTTGCGCGAACGTCCGCAGTGAGCGAGCGTCGCGGTGGATCGGACCTGGCCCCGAGGTTGCGCCACTTGGTGAAACCTTGTCAAGCAGCCGCCCCGCGGCACCTGCAAACCACCTACTCGCAAGCGCGCGGTAGGGGAACCAGTGTAAGAGGCACGCGCCCACGGCGGGGTGGCGTAGGAGCTCGACATCGGCCGTGACACCAGCCGAGTCCAACTCCAACCAGGGGCGGGATGTCCGAGTCATGGCCGCAAGCCATCCCGAAGAGCTCCGCCCCACGGACAGCGTTGACTGCTGCCCAGACGTTGGGCTGTTCCCAAAGGCCGACACAAGCCCTGGGTCCGTCGCCCAGCACAGGGCCTCGGCTTGTGACGCACAGCAACTTGTGGCAAAGAGCACCTCGTCGCTGCATAGTAACCACTCCGCCAGCCCGTCGCCGTCCGAGCCTCCATGGATGACGGAAAGGAGAGGAGTGACCATGCCAATGTAGACGCGCGTGGGCGCCTCGGTGCAGCCAATACCACAGCAAATACCGCGAGGGTGGAGCGGGCAGGACGTTGCGTGACAAGGTGGCGGAGGGGGCGGGGGCTGTACAGCGCAGCGAGAAAAAGCAAGCGGGGGGGAATGAGCCACCAGCGGGATTCAGCATCACGCGAGTTGTGAGCACGCACAGTAGGGTCCACCACCACCCTCGAGCCGAAAAATAGCCAAGCGCTCGATTTTGGACGTGCGCATGAGCTGTCTGAGTGCCAACCAGAGTTGCGCAAGTGGCTCACACCGGTGCGCGCCGCCCAGGTCCCGCTGCTCCGGCCAACGGTACCACGGCGCAATCACACCCGTCACTGCACCAGGAGATGGGGCCTCCCGTACCTGCAACACATGCCATTGGTAGACAACGGTCGTCAAGAGGCGGGCACCGTAAAGTACGAAAAGAAGCGGGGGCGGGGAGCTGCCAAAACAGGGCGCGTACAACCCGCCGATCGGGCTCGATAGGGCCAGTAAGGCGGGCAGTGTGGCGCGGTACACGACTGCGCGGGCACTCAGATGCCGCGCGGAAGCCTCGGTGCGGTCATCTTCTCTCACTGGGGGGCCGCATATTCCGGGTGCTCGGGATCAGGTAACGAAACGTGGCTTGGATGTCTTAACACCAGGGCCTTTCAGAATCCGGGTTTTTCAGCAGAATCTGGGATATATCCAGATATATCCGGATATATCCGTCGGAATCTTCTCGCCATCCAATGTGAGAGCAAAACGGAAGACACTGCGGAAAGCTCACCTCATGCTCTGGCTCTTCGTGGAAAGACTGATGAACATAAGATGTTGCTGCGAGCAGGATGCCGCTGCTTACAGAACGGTGCTTTATCCGAATCATTATTCCGAAGCCCCTGCTTAACACCCATTGTCATGTGACCTACTTCCTGGTTCACATGTGTCTCCTCTGTACAGCGCGATGAGCTGCCATCCTATGATGGCAGGGGGTGCTCTGCTGACATCCGTTACAATGCAAGGCGAGATGCAGCATTATGGCAAATCTCATCGAATGCAGTAGAACAGTCTTCACCTTGCAGTTGGCAACGTCCGGCAGGGTGCTACCAACGAGCTACAACACCCCATATGATGCCACTATATCTGAGCCTCTAGCACGGCAATGCGCTTCTCTGCAGAATCATGCAGGGAAGCAGAAGGGTGTGTCGTCCCTGGCCCCCATTGAAGGGACACACCATTCCAGAAAGGGGTGCATCCTTGGAGCGGGGTATGGATGGAAACGCATCAGAACGACGTCGCTGTGCGCGAACCCAGCCACATCACAGTGATCTGGCAGCCTTCGTGTTGCGCTCGTCTGGCAGAGCGCAGCAGACGGGAGGTATCAATGCTGGAGATGTATCGCGCGTTGAATGAGCGTACGCAGAACGACAACAAGTCAAACCGTAGCGAGTTCGCAACATAGTGCGTGCCGATGATGCAGTTGTCGATCAATGAGGAGTGGTGTGAGAAGCGTTGCTTAGCCAGATAGCGACCAACCACAGCTCAGCATGTCCTCTAGCATATGAGCAGACGCTGCTCGGAACTCTTAATGCTTGCACACAGCCGGGGTACCGCCAAACAGCGGCTCAGGTCTGGAAAGCTCTCAGTTATGGGCAATGAGTCCATGGCTGTGCACTATCTGCATGTTCTCTCTATTCCAGCACCTCCGCGTTTGTCGCTCCACCAGTCCGATGCGCCGCTAACATGCGCATGCCTTGTGCGGCTCGAATGTTGTAGTCTGGGTGCCCATTGGTGCGCGGTTCGACTATGTGCCCATTACTGTACGGTCAGGGCGGTGAATAGGTACCCATTGCGGTACGGTCAGAGTGGTGAGTTGTTCTGTCCGCATCACGCGGCTTCCTGCGCTATTCCTCCCCAATGCTTGCAATCGAATCTGGCCTGACAGGTTGTCTCATACTGCACTGTCTGAACTCAATGCCGTCATCGTAAATCGTAAAAGGGACGGCACTGCTTTTCTTGTCGGCGCTCCGCGCACCCCCATGGTCTGCAGTGTGCCCCATAGATGCTGCGGTTTCCAGACTACTCTGCTGCGCGGTACAAACACCAACTGCTGGCTGGCGTGCCGTATGATGCTGCCCTTCTCACGCCCCGCGCCAATTCATGCGCCCGTGACTGAAGCTCCCCAGGAAAATAGCACGCTATTTATGGCACGCAGTACAAGCCGAGCGCACGCCACCCTAACCTGGATGACGCTCCGACAACACTGAACAGACTTTCAAACAAGCAACATGTTTTACATCATGCATCGTCCGTACGCACATCGACCTCGTCCGCCGACAGGGTGCTCGGCTCAGCGCCAGATGGACCACTCACAAAGACAAGATCGTCCATAAACAAAACAATGGCCATCCGAGAACGGACCACTGCAATGTGCTCCTGCGAGAAGGAAACCGCACGCCCAGCAGCCAAGCAGTGAGCGACCATCAATACGAACACACCACAACTACCACTGTCCGACTGCTTTGGAAAGGCCATCCCTCACAAACACACCACGAGTCCACATCCCACTGCGTGACCGCCTCCGATCCCAGGTGCTTGCGGATCTTGTCCTTGAGCCACCGCCGCAGGGTGCCCACAAAGTCGCCCCCGTCCTTGGCGCCAAACGGATAGAAGAAGAGGAAGGCTTGCTCTTTGAGCTTGATCTACAGAAAGACCCAGCCGGGGCGCGCCGACAGCCGCGAAGAAAAGTACATGTTCAGCGTCCTGGTCGCAAGCTGCCCACTGCCCGCGAGCGCGCAAAAATCGTCACAATGGTCGATGAGGGAGATGAACGAGTCCATGATAGCGTCGTTGAGCCATTGCTCGCCTTGCAGGCGGCGGAAGTCAAACACAGTCAGCGTCACGTTTGGTCTCGTTGACGGAGCGCACCGTCTCGCCTCCATCTCGGCCGTCCGTCAAAGCGGCTACAAACTCCTGCTGGACGTCGGTGAGCGGCTCGGTGCTCATCGTGTTGAAGCCACAGTGCGAGTCGGAGAGCGCGTCGAGTTGGCCGCCTGCCGGTCTGGGGACCAGTAAGGCCGTGTCGACGGGTGCAAGGGGAGCTTCCTCTCGCCCTTCACGCGACTCTTCAGCGCCTCGGGAAGGGGCAGGTAGGACAAAAAGATGACCGGCTTGTGCCTCAGGATGGAGCTCCGGTGCCGACTGCGCTGAAGGGGCGACCGCATTGTCGGTGGCCGGCAACGACCCCACGGGCAGCCCAGATGCCAAACAGCCAAAGTCAGCTGCGTCCGCCACTGGCCGATCATGCCAACCACCGGGGGATGCGTCGTCGGTGTCATAGGCCGGGAGCTTGTCGGCCGACGGAAGACACGAGGCGCACAGGGACCCAAGCTGGCAACGACGGGACACGACGCTGTGAAAACAGGCGTGAGGGGAGGGTGGTCGACCTCCCTGGGGCCCTGGTTCTTGGACAGCCGAAAACGTTTGCGCACGTTCATGAAGCCGACCTGCAGCATGCGGTGGATCATGTACGTAGACGGCCGCATGTATGCCAAGCTGGTCCTGTTGGCGACAGAGATGGTGTTGAGCATGGCTCAGCAATTCCATTTGTCTCTACTTACCCGCTTGCGCATTGGGACTCAGTTTTGGGTATTCGCCTATGCACTTGTTGTGTGTTTTGTACTTGTGTGTACTTGATTTGTTGGTCTCGTAGTGGGCACGCTCTGCTTGGGTGAGCTCGAGGGGTGACTTGTGTGGGGAGGTGCATGCCCCGTTCTGGGAGGTGCGCCGCGGCCCGCGCGCACTGAGAACTGTGGCACGTGGGTGTGCTCCGAGAGCGGGCTTCCCGACGACCCGTCGTGGGGCCGCCTGGGGTACATTAGGTGGCTGGACACGGCCCAGGACCTCTGCCATAGTAAAGTAACGCACCCACTTGACCACACCGACTTCACAGATGGCGTCGGGGTTGCTTGAGTCGGCCACCCCTCCGTCTCCGTACCGGTCGCGAGAGAGAGTTGCATCGGGAACCCCGGATCAATACCCCGGGGTAACTCTCGCTCCGCCCCCCCGCCCTGCTCACCTCCCATTGAGTCAGGAGTCGGTAGGGTTCTCGGATCAATACCCCGAGTACCCTCCCTCACAGTCGACGGCGTGGGGGTAGCGCGGACTGCACCTAGTAGGGCCGCAACGGCCGACTCGTCCCCCGAGCGGGAGACGTCCGTGGTTGACGACGACGACGAGTCGTCCATCCGGTGCCGACGGGAAGAGCGCCGGGCTCTGCCCCGGCGATCAGCGGGTCTGGGCGTAGAGCCCCGCAACATCGTAACTAGCGATCGGGTAACTTCATACCGAACGAGCTCGGGCACGGAGTCTCTCCACTCGAGACCCTAGCCATCCCTGGCACCCCGTGAGCCTGGAGGAGCACGACTAGAGCTCCCACTCGCAGGCTCCCGTGCCGAGTCTGGCATCGACCCCCCCTCCCAAGCTCCGAGAGGGGATCTCCCACCGGGCCCGAGGGCCGAGGGACCGATACCATAGGTCCCGGCGCTGTACTCGCGCGCCGGGGCACCCTTGGCACTCCGTGAACCTGGGGGAGCACGACTAGAGCTCCCACCCGCAGGTTCCCGTGCCGGTGGTGGCACAGACCCACCGCCCCACGTGGTTACGTCGGGCGGCTG
>Ga0209186_1003454_pt1 | contig 10890 bp, 8 predicted proteins | sample SidtaG_FD_187426 | JGI IMG/M metagenome (GOLD analysis project Ga0209186, IMG submission 187426) | Marine algal microbial communities from Sidmouth, United Kingdom - Sidmouth_Male2 metaG (SPAdes) (version 2) | ecosystem: Host-associated > Algae > Red algae > Unclassified | place: Sidmouth, United...
TTATTTAATTTTTATTAAAAAAATAAATTAATTCTTTAATAATATTTCAAATATTAGAAATTATTCCTAGTTGAGATATTATTACTGTTTTTCGGAAATTATTTTTTGGATTTACTATATAAACCAAATTTATTTTTATGAGTGAAAGAAAGATAGTAGCACAAGAGTTAACAACTCTGTTTTCTTGTTTATCTAACCCAGATAGAATTAGAATAATTGAAGAATTAAGTCATGGCGAAAAAGATGTAAAAACTTTATCTACTTCTTTAGATATTTCTCAGTCTAGTACTTCTCAGCATCTTTCTAAACTTAAGTCTTTAAGACTAGTCGAGGAAAGAAAGGAAAATAAACATCGCTTTTATCATTTAGTTGCCCCTATCTTAGCTGAGTGGGTTCTTGAAGGTTTAAAGTACTCAGAACTTTATTTAGTTGGAAGTAGTGATTTTAATAAACTGATTAAGAAAGCTAAGAAAAAATGGTCTTGTTAAAATAACTGTATTTTAAATATTAAACTATTTTTTTTATTATTACCAATACATATTGACCCTTAATATTATAATATTATAATATTTAAGTAAATTGAAATAACTTTTGTATAAATAACATTTAAATATAATGAAAAAACTAATAACAGACATTACACCTTCTTTAGTAGTATTTTTAGTAGCTCTTCCATTATGTATGGGGGTTGCAATTGCAAGTGGGGTTCCAGCAGAAAAAGGTTTAATAACAGGAATAATTGGTGGAATAGTAGTAGGTAGTTTAGCCGGTTCACCTTTACAGGTAACAGGGCCAGCGGCAGGTTTAATTGTTATAGTTTGGGAAATAGTTCAAAAGTTTGGTATCGAAGGTTTAGGGATAGCAGTATTTATTGCTGGTTTACTTCAAGTTGTCTCTGGTGTTTTAGGTTTCGCTCATTTGTTTAGAGCAGTTTGCCCTGCAGTAATAAGAGGAATGCTTTCAGGAATAGGAGTGATAATTGTTGCAACTCAATTTCATATTATGATTGACGATGCACCTAAAGAAACAGTACTAAAAAATCTTTTAACTATTCCTGAAGCAATTATTAAAATTTTTGATCCTATCCAGTCTGTAAATAATACCTATGCCTCTGTAATTGGAGTACTAACCATTGCTACGATTTATTTATGGGATAGATTTAAGCCAAAATATTTAAAAATGCTTCCTGGTGCTTTAGTTGGTGTAGGGCTTGCTACAATTACTGTTTTTATAACAAAATTTCCAATTAGTTTTATATCTATACCAGATAATTTAGTTTCATCTATTTTTGATTTACCTTGGTTAGGTTTAGATTATTCTGGGTTTTTAAACTATTCATTTTTAGGGTTAGTTTTAGCATTGGCATTGGTTGCAAGCGCAGAAGCGCTTCTTTGCGCTGTTGCAGTTGATAAGCTTCATAATGAAGAGAGAACAAATTACAATAAAGAATTAATAGCGCAAGGAGTTGGAAATACTATCTGTGGGATCTTTGCAGCTCTTCCATTAACAGGGGTTATTGTTAGAAGTTCTGCTAATATTGATTCAGGTGCAAAGTCTAGATATTCATCGATTCTTCAAGGAGTTTGGCTGATATTAATAGTTGCGCTTTTCCCACTTGCTTTAAAACTAATACCAACGTCATCGCTTGCGGCTTTATTAGTTTTTATAGGATTTAAGTTAATAAATCTTAAAGAAATATTAAATATAAAAAAAGAAGATAAGGCTGAATTTATTACTTTAATAATTACTATTTTTTCAATTGTTGTTTTTGATTTGTTAACAGGTATTTTGATAGGACTTGGTGTTGCAATATTTCAACTTGCTGTAAAAATGTCATATTTGGATATCAAATTAGAGCATAAAGATAAAGAATATTTTATGAGTCTTTACGGAACGGCTACATTTTTAAAATTACATATTTTAGCAAAAAAACTAGAATCACTACCTGCTGATGCAAAGCTACATGTTTTTCTAAGTCATTTAAATTATATAGATAAGGCTTGTTTTGAACTTTTTATTGACTGGGAAGATAAACATAAGTCTAAAGGTGGAAAAGTGTTTATAGAATGGGATGAGCTTCATAAGACAAATTTAATGCCTAAAGATAAAATATCAAACTTGAAATCAGAATAATATGATAAATTTTAACTGTTAATGGAGATAATATGAAAAACTTAGACGCATTATTAAAAACATACTGTGAATTTAATAAAGGACAAACTGCTGAATGTAAAGCAGAGCTTGATAAAAAAACTCAAAGTCAATCGCCTGATGTATTGTTTATAACTTGTTCTGATTCAAGGATTGTTTTAGAAAAGATGTTTAAATCTGAACCTGGAGATTTGTTTGTTATCAGAAATGCTGGAAATATTATTACAAAAGCTGAACTGGGGACAATTCAATTTGCTGTAGATGTATTAAAAGTTAAAAATATTGTTGTTTGTGGACACACTGATTGCGGTGCTGTAAAAGGGCTTTTAGATCTTGAGAGTCTTTCTTCATTACCTCATCTTAGTGATTGGCTAAATTGCTGTGATCAAAAAAGAAAGATTGAAACTTCTAAAAGTATAACAGAAAATATTCAGAATAACGTGCTAAATCAAGTTGATGTTTTAAATAAAGAACAGTTTATAAGAAGTAGGGTTGATGAAGATAAGCTTAAAATTCATTCTTGGGTTCTTGATTTAAGTAACTATGAAATTACTTCTCATTCTGATGATGATTCTAACTGGTCTCAGATTTAAAAAAATAAAGTGTTATAAATTCTAAATAACTCATTTTGACCCTAACCAGAAAAGTGGACACAAGACTCTCACAAATGAATTAAGAGCTTTATATTAGCACTTGAAAGATTAGGAGCGCATTAAGCTCTCTTAAAACTCTGATAAAAGCTAAGAGGTAAGATAGTAATAGATTTATTTGTAATCTTGTTGCACTTGCAAAAGATTCCTTGAAGAAGTTCTAACTAATTTCATTCAAGAAGCTGTAAGAAAGAACGAAGATGAAAAAAATACTTTCAGTCAGTTAGTAGTTAAAAATTTGTTTAATTAATTTCTTAGCAATTTTATCATGTTGAGTTAACTTTTCATTACTCATTTTATTTAAACCCATATAAGTAAATTTCATACGAGCATTGTCTTTTAATTTATCTGTATTAATATTAACAAAAGACCAATATAAAGCTGTTAGTTGCTTTTCCCAATCTCCTTTTTTATAATCTGACATCTTTTTAATATAATTTGAAGAAGCAATATATGGCTTAGTTGTAATTAAACCTCCATCAGAATATTGACTCATGCTATAAACGTTAGCAATCATTACCCAGTCATATGCATCTATAAATAGTTCCATAAACCATTTATAAATATCATTAGGTTCAATTTTTAATAATAACATTATATTACCAACTACCATAAGCCTTTCAATATGGTGTAGATACGAGTTGTTGACTGCTTTTTCTATACAAATATCTAATGGTAGTATTCCAGTACTTGCATTATAAAATTTATTATTAAGATTATTTTTATGATTAAAAAAATTGCTATTTCGAATTTCTGAACCCTTAGATAGATAAACAGCCATCATAAATTCTCGCCAACCAATTAATTGTCTTATGAATCCTTCAAGTGAATTATAAGGAACCTTATCAATATATTTCAAAGCTTCTTTTGCTACATATTTTGGAGTAAGTAAACCAACATTTATATACATACTAATAAGTGAATGATTTAAATAATCATATTTAGAGCTAATTGCGTCTTGATATTGTCCAAAGTTAGTAAGTTTATTGGTTAAAAATAATTTTAGATCATTTTTGGCATGCTCAAAGCTTGATCCATAGATATAATTATCTGTATTTCCGTAATTAGAACTAAAATTTATATTTACATACTCAATTGCTTCTTTAACATGACTACATTGATACTCTCTTTGACATTCTAAACTTTCATAGTTTTTAGGAAGTTTTTTTCGATTTTCAGCATCAAAGGTCCACTTAGACTTTAAAGGTTTATTATTATCAACTAAAATTTGAAATTTCTTCCGTTGTTTAATATAAAAGCTTGTGAAAAATATTTTATCACCCAAGTCTTGTACCAAGTTGTTTGAATTATTCATTAAATAATCTGATTCGTGTTCAGAGTATTTTATAGAATATTTATCTAAAGACTTTTCTAATCTAAGCTTTAACCAATTATCAAATAAGTTGTTAAACGAAATTTTTTTAATTTTTTTCTTTGATAAGATATTCGCTATATCTGTAGTTTTAGCAAGCTTGCTTGTGTTTATATAAATAACTTTCTCATCTTTACTTTTTAAAAAAGATTCATAAAACTTCATTGTAGACCTGTGAAGTATTAATTTCTTTTTATTAAATTTATATTGTTTAAAATACAAAGGTTCTTCGATTAAAAAATAAGTTGAGTTAGTTTTTGGTTTTAAATAATTTTCAAATAATTGATGCGGATATATTAGTATAGCTTCAGACATATCTTCTTTCTATGTTTTTCCAATTGTAAAAAAAACTTTTTTCAGGATTAAATCTTTCATGATAAAATTCAGAGTTATTGTTTTTTAGAAAATTTATTTGTTTATATTTTTTAATACTAGGGTGGTAATTGGCACTAATTTTGTCTAATGAAGAGATTTCATAGCATACAGAGATATTAAAATTATTATCTTTAATAATTTTTAAAATAAATTTGATTCTTTTATCTGAAATGGGATATTCATCAAAAAGAGATTTATCAATAAATAAGATATTATATTTATCTTCATCATATGAGCCTAGGGTAAAGATTGTTAATAAATTAATGTTTTGTTGCTTTGTTTTAAAAGGTTTTAAGTCAAAATTTTCATAATTTGTTTTTAATTTAAAATCAACTTGTTCACTTTTAAGATATAAACTTTCAATTTTTTCATATGAAACATCAACTATTGATGTGTTTTGTTCAGAGTTGGAGAACTTTAATAAATTTTTATGATTAAAATAGTATTTTTTGTTTCTTGAAGTTCCTGCTACCCATTGCCATGACAAAAAGTTTGAGGCTAAATCGCCATCAAGTAAATGATAAAACATCCATTTAGCTGGTTGGATCCAATCATATGAATATAAATTAGTTATTAAACTAGCTATCCAAAGCCTTGAGTGATTATGAATATGTGATTGGCTTATTAATTTATCTAATTCATTATCTAGGATTGAAATGCCAGTATTTTTTTTAAAAATAGAAGAGGGTAGTCCTTTATTTTTAGCTTTTTGTTCAAATTTTAAATTTTGAAATATTTTATTACCAAAAAATTCCCAAACTTGGTAAAAATAATAACGCCAATAAACTTGAAATATTATATCTTTATATTTTTTATTTGGTTTTAACGTATTAAGCAAGTCATCTATAGTGATTATACCGCAAGTTATATAAGGAGATAGTTGTGAACATTTATAATTCAGATAATTTCGTCTATTTTGATATTCAGAGAAATCTATACGTTCAATATATTCTAGTATTTTTTTTCTGTTTAGTTTGTTTAAAGTCAAAGTATTCAATCGTAAAATTATAAATTAATATTTAATTAATAACTAGTATATTTAGTTCTAATTTAAATACAACTTATTATATTACAAAAAAACTATTGATGCAGATAAAATAAGCTTTTTAATACTTTATAAAATCTCTGTATATAAAAATAGTATTAAACATAAAATTAAAAAATCAGCCAAATCAAACTTGAAAATATACTCTTCTCGTTCTTATTTTAATATAAATAAGGATAATAATTATGTTACAGACCCTAATCAGAAAACTGGTAGAGGTTATTGTTAAAGAGCTATGCTTTAAAATATGGTCTCAGAATAAACTTTCTCAATTAGTTGGCATTGCTGTAAATAATATTCCTAATATAAAAAGAAATATATCTAGATTGGGATAAGATTGAGCAATTATTTTAGCTGAGGGGTTAGGGTGTAAACCAGGATTTTTTACTTTTCTCTAGAATCTTTGAAAGAATAGATTTAAAACATAGACTAAAGATTATTAAAAAACGTAAAAAATTAAAAAGATCAAAAGCAGTATAGTTTTTTTGTTTAGAGTATTAGGTATAATACCGGAGTAGGGAGGGTCTTAATCAAAAACAGTTAATTGATAATTTAGTCAGTTAAAAGGCATAGATAAATTTAATAAAACTAAACGATTAATTTCATGATAGAAGTTAAATTTGCGACAATAATTGATTCATATAAAATAAAAATAGAGTTCAGTAATAGAAATAAAAGAGTCATTAATTTATACTTAACTTGATCTTGAAAATTTACTAAAGTACATAGTTCACAAAGATATAAAAAAGTTTCTAAATGCCAGCTATAAAGCCATGGTATACTTTGAGTATTTCTCATAGTATACCGTGGCTTTTTTAAAAAATCTTTTTCGACTTTGAGTTTTTAATTCTCTGATCTTAATCTTTTTAATTCAGATTTCTCATTAACTGTAAACCATTGTTTTCTGTAGTTCGGTAGTCTTTTAACCACCTATGTAAAGTTGCAGGACTTATTCCCACTACTTATGCTACTTGTAAAATCTTTAAACTAGACTCTTTAACCAACTTTATAGTTTGAGTCTTAATCACTTTATCTACCTATTTTATCATTTCTTTGTTCTCACAAACATAGTATATCATAATCTCTAACTAAGCTCATTTGTAAGAGTATCCTTCAACGTTTTCGGGTTATGGATCACTTACAAACTCGAACACTATCTGGAACTTTTTTAATATGCTTTCTAACTTTTTTTATTTTTTTGTTTATTATTCTTCTTAGTTTTAAAGCCTTTTTAGAGTTCATTGAATTACATTTTGAAATTCTTTTAGAAATCTTTTTAAGTTTTCTAAACTTTGATTCTATAGTTCTTTTAGTATCTAAATTAGAAACCATTTGACAATCAACTCCATTTGAAGATAATTTTAAATCCACCCAAGCCATATTCCAAATTTTAGAATATAAATCATCAGATTTTTTAATTAAACTTCTAATTTTCTTTTTTGAGCAATATTTTTTATCATAACTACTTTTATCACTTGAAACTAACTTTAATTGTCTAATTAACAACCTACTTATTTCAATACCTGCATTATCTATTTCAGCTTGAGTTTGAGGAGTTAAAAACCCAAAATCATAACTATGATCAAAACCAGAACTTGGTGCAGTTAAACTAATACAAGGATATCCATTAACAACCAATGCATCTGAGTCATTTAAATCATTACCCTTATCATTAAAAGTTAAATTAAAGTCTTCAAGAGGTCCCCCTTGAGCATAATCAGCAGGATTATCTAAATATATTACATAATCTTTCCCAGCCGGTACATCAAAGTAATATTCTCCATTTGAATCAGTTATAGTACTTCCTACTAAATTTCCTTGATCATCATAAATATTAACGGTAACTCCAGGAGCACCTAATTCTTCAGGGTCTTGAACTCCATCACCATTAGTATCAAGCCAAACATAGTTTCCTATTTCAACATCATCATCATCTTCTTCTTCTATGATCTCTTCAATAAATCCAAAGTCATAAGTTAAATCTTCACCTTCAGTTGGCGCAGTTAAGCTAATACAAGGAAATCCTGAAGCCAAAACCGCATCAGAATCTAAAGCATCTGAAGTAGTTGCAGAGTCAACAACTGTAAGACTTAAGTCTTCAAGCGGACCCCCTTGAGCATAGTCAGCAGGATTATCTAAATATATTACATAATCTTGCCCAGCTGGTACATCAAAGTAATATTCTCCATTTGAATCAGTTATAGTACTTCCTACTAAATTTCCTTGATCATCATAAATATTAACGGTAACTCCAGGAACACCTAATTCTTCAGGGTCTTGAACTCCATCACCATTAGTATCAAGCCAAACATAGTTTCCTATTCTTACTTCAGGATAAAATCCAAAGTCATAAGTTAAATCTTCACCGTCAGTTGGCGCAGTTAAGCTAATGCAAGGAAATCCTGAAGTCAAAACTGCGTCAGAATCTAAAGCATCCGAAGTAACCGAAGAGTCAACAACTGTAAGAATTATGTCTACAAGCGGACCCCCTTGAGCATAATCAGCAGGATTATCTAAATATATTACATAATCTTGTCCACCCGTTACGTCAAAGTAATATTCTCCATTGGAATCAGTTATAGTACTTCCTACTAAATTTCCTTGATCATCATAAATATTAACGGTAACTCCAGGAATACCAAACTCATTTGAATCTTGAACTCCATCAGAATTTGTATCAAGCCAAACATAATTTCCTATTCTTACTTCAGGATAAAATCCAAAATCATAAGTAAAATTATTTACTCCACCACCTGATGTTAAAAGTGTAATACTTGGATCAGAATTAGAATTTAAAATCCCATCAGAGTCATTAACTCCATTACCTTGAGAATCAGAAGTTAGTACTAAATCTTCAAGAGCTCCACCAGAGGCAAAATTACTAGGATCGTCAATAACTACTTCATACTGATTATATGGACTTAAGCCTGTAAAAGTATATTGTCCTAATGAGTCAGTTGTTACTTGAATCGGTGGGTTTGATGGATTAGTTAAATCGTATAAAGTTATAATTACACCTGCTATTGGCGGCTCACTTGGGTCTTGTATGCCATCAGTATCTAAATCTAGCCAAACTCTATTTCCTATTTCAAGTTCTGGTGCTTCACATAAAAACTCAATATCACCTAAACCAGCAGCTTTTGCGAACTCACCGTTAATATTATCTAACCCCTCATATAAAGTATATCTATAATCTCCTCTTGCAGAGTTTATTTGTCCTGTAGAATTATTAACAAAAAATACCCCACCTGATCTTCTAATAACTGGAGTAATCGCAGTAACTAAAAGTTCTCCAGATCCAGGTTTTAAAGCAACTGAACCAATAAATGTTTCCATGTGATTATTAATATTCTCACTATCTGCACAATAGTATTCAGCGCCTCCAATTCCTTGATTTACAGCTCTAGGATTTGTTATTCCACAACCTCCTCCATTAATTGAGGTTCCTGCATTTTCTACTACATATGAATTAGTTCCAGAATCATAAGCAAACCTTAAGATCTCACCTGCATTCCAATATTCATCATTATCATTTCTATGAGATGACCTATTGGTAAAAGCAAGAATTAAATCATTATTATCATCAAATTCAATATCAGATAAATAGATATCACCAATACATCTAAAACCATGTCTATTATAATTTGTATCTGTCCATGGTTCAAAGAAAACACAGTCTGTACTTCCTACTCCACCTGCTGGCCCTTTTTGATAGTCCATTGTTTGATCAACAATATTGACCCACAAAGAAGTGTTAAAATCATACTCAAAAACTAAAGCTCTTAAATCAGCATTTCCTGAGGTTGCAGGAGTTGCCGAAAAAGGGTAATCACTTCCATCACAAACAACACCTAAGTAAATTTTTCCATTATTAAATTTTAACCCAAATGGTCTATCTTCACCCATATTACAATTTGGATTTGGATACGCAGGAAGCTCAGCTATCTCTGTTGTTGTTATACTTGACCCTGTTAAATTATGGTTTGTTAAATCAACAGAAACAACTTTTTTTGTAAATAAGTTTACAACAAATAAAGAATTCCCATCATCAGATATATCTAAATCTCCTAGTCCTACTTTTGCCACGTCAACTAAACCCTCTAAATCTTTTGTATCGTCATTAACAAGAGAATCAGAAACTAAACCACGTGCAACATTATCAGGATAGCCAGTAGTATAAATAGAAGAATCATAAAGATTTTGTCCTAAAGCTTCTAAATCCATAAAAGGAATTACTGTTGGGGTAGCTGCGCTATAATCAATTTCATATATCCCACCAACTCCTAAAGTTCCAAGTCCTGAAAATCTTTTAATAAATGCACTTGTGTATAAATGTTCATTTGACCTGTTATAAGCTACTCCATAAACTGAACCAGTTTCTTCTGAAAATCCATCATGTCTAACTTCTGGCATTGGTCCAGAATAAGCTGCTGATAGATCATTTTTCATACTAACAATTGAATCTCTTCCTGAAGCTGGGTAAGTATGTCCCGCAGTATTTGTTGGATCAATTAATGGATCTCCTTTTACATAACAGACAGTTGTAAACTCAGGATTCTCATCGCAATAATCTGAATTATCAATTAATAATAAATCTACTGCTGAGTCTCCACCTTTAGCAAAAACTACTTCAGAGTTTATTCCACTTGAATGATAAGCAACGCTTAAAGAACTGCTTAAACTTATAAGATCGTATTCAAGTCTAAAGTCATCAGTGCTTCCTACGTTTAAAGAATAAGCACCTAAAGAATCTGTAACTGCTGTTGCTACTAATGTATTTAAATCATTATATGCATTTATTGTTAAGTTACTGACTACTTGATCTGACGCTGTGATTAAATTATCAAAATCTAAATCTTTATATACACTTCCTGAGATTGTTTGAGCTAACAAATTAAAAGCTGATAAAAGAGTTGAAAATATTATTATTTTAAATTTCATTTGTTCCTTAATTTCTTGTTTCTTAACTATTACAGTCGACACTTTTAGTATCTTTTAGTATTAATTTATTATAAATTTTATAAGTTGTTGAAATAACTGATTTTTAAAAAATTTAAGTTCACTTTTACAGTCTAATTACAAAAGTTGACCCTAAATACAAAAGTGAACACCAGACTCTCTTTTAAATTAAGTTAACAATTATACTATATTATTTATGAGAGAATAAAAATGAGAAGAAGCTAGATAGTTCCTGTCCGGAGTAGCCTAAGTATCTGAAAACAATAAGAAAAAATGTATTTTCACTTGATTTTTAATATACTTTATAATATATAAAGTATTGAATTGATTAAATAAAA
>Ga0209186_1003455_pt1 | contig 10890 bp, 16 predicted proteins | sample SidtaG_FD_187426 | JGI IMG/M metagenome (GOLD analysis project Ga0209186, IMG submission 187426) | Marine algal microbial communities from Sidmouth, United Kingdom - Sidmouth_Male2 metaG (SPAdes) (version 2) | ecosystem: Host-associated > Algae > Red algae > Unclassified | place: Sidmouth...
GCCACGAGCACACACGCTCACAGCCCCTCAAAATCCCGACCATGCACCTCGCTAATCTCCCGGAGCTCATCCCCTAAAGGGTGCCCCCAAAATCAAGTACATGCGATAACATCAAATACAATGTCAAAGTACAGAACAAATTGCAATGTGACATCCCGCCAAAGCATTGAGTGACATGGAATTGCTGAGCAATGCTCAACAAGAGCCAGTAGGGTGTGGAAGGAGCGGCGCTGGCAATAATAGTTTTCGGGGGTGCAAGGGTGAGGGGGTCCTGTAGCCGAGAGAGCGATCCTCGCGTGGAGTGTGCCGGGAACATCCGTTCTCGCTCGACCCGGCCTCTTGCTCACGCGTCCCGTTGTATGTCATGCGTACCTCCTCCCTCCCTTTGTGTGTGTGATTTTCTTTTCATTCTTATTCCGTCAATCCTGTGCTGGTCTCATGTACACTCCGCGGTGTCTTATGGACGCCCATGTTGCGCAGTCGGCGGTACAGGCGGCGAGTCTACGGGTCCTTTCATGGGTGCTCGGCGCCATGCCTCTGTCCTGCAGCAGGACAACACTGGGCTCTCTGTGGAAGCGCTTCGCAACGCCAGGTGCTGACCTAGGTCGTGTCTCTTCCCTTCGTGTTTCTTCGCCCCGGTCACGACCGCGCCGCAGATTGTGAGGTACTGGCCTCTGGCGCTGGACTGGTGCCCGCGTGCCCCGAGAAGGTCTGCTCACTGTTTGTCCCCTCACTGCTTCCATGTATGCCCGCGTTCCTGGCCCGTTTCATTGCCCCCCCCAGTGAGCTGCATTGCGTCTCCGCGCGTCTCTCTCGATTCCCCCGTTACCTTGTGCTCCGTCGCATGACATTTCACGAGACACGGCCACTGTGTGATCGTTCTGTTTACACTTTTCGTTACGATGCGATCCCTCTTGCACTGGTACCCAGTTTCCTGTCACGAGGTTCGTCCGCGTCCGGCTGTTGTCTGAGACGTGTCTGGCGCTCGTTGGTTGCTCTTGCCTGAGCCCTTCGCGCACTTACTGCAAGTGCGTCATACATAGATGACTTGTCTCAAATGTCGAAAAGTACACGTTTTGTTAATAATATATATATAGTGCGGTACTATATAAACTCCATACTTTTTGCCGATAACTAGGGCTGTTATCCGACCACGCTGGATGTGCATCCGGTCGTTTGGCGACTTCTTGGTGCCACCGTCTCAGTTTGACAGTGGCTCCCGTTGGTGACTTCCTTGTGCCTTCTGGTTTCTGTGTGTCACAGGAGAATCTCCAAGAAGTAACCAAAAAAAATGGCCTGGACAGGACCGCCGACGTTGTTGACCGCATGTACACGCAAATGTACGTGCATGCTGCGCCCTATCAAACGTTGACGTCCGTTGCGCACGTTGCGGACCAGCCGCCGCGCCAGCATCCGAACGGTGCTGCTGGCTTCGGCCGCCAAGATGGACCCATAATCGGCGGGATGGGCGGTTGCTGATCGGGTGACCGCGCCGACAAGCGCCACATTCTCTCCGACAGCAAGGCCCACAACGTGGCCAACCGATTCAAAGATGTCAAAACCAAGTTTTCGGGTCATGCAGGTCCGTGTTGGCACGACTATGTGTCGGACTGCGACCTGGTATGTCGGGACAACGACGTGACGGACGTTCACAAGCTCCAGTTCCGGCACAACCTCCTCGACGGGAAGGCGAAGCACTTCTACCTCGGAGAGGCCCTGGCGCCGGTCAGCACTTTCGCCGAGGACGTCCAGCGCGTACACAGCGAGTTACATTCGGTGGTGCAGAAGATCCAGGAGCAACACTTCCTCTCCAGCCTGCGTATGAGTTCTCTCTACCGCAAGGGTATGTTCGTGGAGGCAGCGCTCGAGGAAACTTACAAATTCGTGGCCGCACACTCCAAGATGCTACCTGCGTCGTAAAGGGAAGAGTCGCATAGCGTGGGGTTCTCACGCTGTAGTAGTACGGGGGCTCCTCCGCTCTTGGGGTCCCGCCGCAGGGACGTCGGGAGCTCCGGGGGCGCGACGACCGACGGGGGTTGGCGACGCCGGCGGCGGTAGTCGCAGACGGGGCGGTCGCGCGGGAGCGCGGATGACGGGCCCGCTCGCGCACCGGTGCGAGCCACCGAAGGGACGCGCCCGGCCGCCGCGCCCCGCATTGCGAGCCTCACGGTGGGGCTGGGCTGCCGCGGCCAGAGGGCGCGGCAGGCGACAGCCGACCGGGCGCCTCGTGGCGGTTGCAACGCGCTGCGCGCGGAAAGTTCACTCCTTCTCTTCTGCAATGATCGCTTCGGGGGACTTGATATGCATGGAGGGAAATATCTGCATTGGTTGGTGACTGCCCGGGTCAGTTACCAATCGCGGAATTGAGCACGGGCAACTGTTTCCGCCCTTTTAGGACGAAGGGCGACGACGGTGGGAGGCACCGTTGTCGCCGGCAAGTAAACCGTGTCTTCATGTCTTTGCGCTCCAATCGGCCCGACTCCTTGGACCTCGAGTCCCATAGCGGGTGTCGCGCGAGCGGCTGAGACGGCCGTTACTTCCTTTCTCCTGAGGTAACCCCGCTGATCGTGGTACTACACGCACCAACATGGCGGGCGCCAGGAGACTCGGCGGGACCGCGTCGGCCATCTTCGACGCGGGTAAGGCCACGCCGGGGATAACCCCACCGAAAGGAGTCGAGCTAGTACCCGGGGAGCCACCATGTTCCCCAGAGTGGTCGACAGACGCCGGCGCCACACCCTCGGACCCCGACGACGACATCTTGGCCTTGGTCCGGGAAACCTTGACCTTGACCTTTACCTTGACTTGGGACGCCTTAACCTTGTGCCCGAGGTCCCCGCCAACGCCGGACCTCCTCCAGGGGACAAGGTGGGAACTGGGGATAGTGGACCTGGTGACGGGCCCGAAACCGCTCGGGGATAAGGTACGTACCAGTGGAACAAGACAACGGGGGGGACTTCACGTGCGGACTCTCCCTCACTGGGGCGCGCACCCTCCTCCTCGCTCTTACCCCGGACAACCCGCCCACCAAGACGCGGCAACCCCTCAAGGTCCACGCACGCGCGGGGAACCGGTCAGCCACGAGACCGAGACCGGGGTGATCCGGGCACCCACGCCAACCCACGAGAACCACGATACACCGAAGGGTCGTGACAAGGAGCCGGTTGGGGAACCGCCTGGGCTGGCCCGGGACGGTCCACGCTGAGAAGGGAGCTCTGTCGCATTACGTGGCCCCTGTCCATGCCCCTTTGCTGGCCAGGAAGTTGATGGGGCGCCGGGCGACGCGGATGACGTGTCATGCCCAGGTTCGGACAGGTGGCGCTGTCCTTGCTGGTCGGGATCTTGGTTGATTGTGGGTCTTATGCTTTTGCATGGCAATTGCTTGAATTATCTGCTTTACAGTAGGGGGGTCCACTGGTATGGAACCCACGATCTCCCCTTGTGGATGCTACTGTGTGGGATTCAGTGCCATTTGGGTCCGCTCGCTCGGATAGCTTAAGGGCACAGCGGGGCGCCCGTGGCCCGGCTTCCCCAGATAAAATAACTGCGTGCTCACCTCCGTCCTCCCTCTCTGCGTCTTCGGGTGGTTTTCTCGGTGACCGTGTCACAGGGAAAGAGTAGAGCAAGGGTGTGCGGGCGGGTTCTCTCAGCTGGGCAGGTGTCCATATCAGAGGTGTGATTATGATCATTCCTCGGCTTATATATAAAACTATTGGAATCCACCCCTTGATTTTAAATCGTACAGGGCGATTCTTATTGATTATGATCATCGGCCATGAATATAATTATTGAGCGCCTTTACGACAGAGCAGAAGTATGCATAAATATTATAGAAGTCCATCCAAGTCGACATTAGACGTCATAAGCCGTCTTGCTAAGCATCAAGTGCAAACCTACGAGTGTGACTTCGGCAGGGTTGCAGGCTGTGTTCCTGAAGAAAGAAGACATTGCCGACACTGACGCCGCTGGGCGGCAACTGATGGCAAGGAACGACGTTAGGGACGAAGCGACATTTCTTCTGGGTAGTGAGACTCAGGTCTGGCCTGAGCGGTCGCGCGAAACGACGCCGTGGCTTTGACGAAGCGTCCTCCTGCGCTCCAGTAGCTTCACGTGCCATAAAAAACGCATGGGTGGCCAGCGTGAATCGACCACATCTGGCAATCTCACTCAGATGTACTATGTACGATGCTGTGTGGCAACTGTGCACTGATGCCATGGCAACCTTGGCTTTTTCTGGAGAGGTCTGTCTTCATGTGCATGTGTTGCTCTCCGACGCTCTGTCACTTCGCTCAGACTCTGTCTTTGCTGTTCCCTGTGCGCAGAAGAGTCAGATTGCCATGCTTGTTTCCAGTTCTGCCATCTGTTGAAGCGTAGCGTGTGAGTGGAGCAGTGCATGTCCTTAGCATTGATGACACCAATGACAGTCGTGGACTTTCCAAACAGCCAGTGAAGTGCTTGAATCTGAAAGCTAGCGGGCCAACCATCTGTCTCTATCCTTTAGTATCCCCCATCATGTAAGCCCAACTGCAAAGCACCCTGCATGCCCATGTGATTATAATCATCAGCCCCGTGATGTAAAATGATTATAATCATTAAAATTACCATGATTATAATCAAATAAAAATCACCTGCCACCTCTTCCCTATCTGCTTCTGTGAGCTGGGGTGACACGGCGTTCCATGCGACACTGGTGGCCCTCAGTTCTAATCTGGCGTGTGCGAACCCCCTTTCCATGGAGCAGTGGCACGATTCTGGACGCTCCAGGCGCTGTGGTGTTTACACACGTGCCGATGGCCCCCAGATCGAATCTGGAGCGTGCCTCCTCGATGTTTAAGCTGTCGTGTCACGCGTATGTACTTCTCCGGCTTCCGACGGTAGCTTCGGGTGCGCCGTCCATGTCTGGCACGTGGGTCCGGCCTGGAAGTGCGGTGGTGGCACGAGTCCCTTTTCTATGCGAGATGCGTATCGAACACTACCATGCCGACTGAAGCGCCCTGGTTCCGTCTTCACACACTGCGGGCGAGGCTCTTTTTCTCTCTCGTCATCCACGTCCAGCAAGCACTGCCGCTCGCCGTCATCGTCCGAGGTATACCTCCCCCCCCCCCCCCCCCCCCCGCCTCCCACTGTCGCTGATCCCTGATGCGAGCCTATCGCTCGCGTCGGTGCGCGGCTCGGACGATGTCCTCTTCGGACAAGATTGGCGGGGAACTGGCAATTAAAAGTGTCGTTCCCTCGCAGTAGAGCGGCTCTGGTGCTTTTCCGCTGGCTACCGCTACAGTCATTGTCGTCGGAGCCGGCGGCGCTGTCGCCCAAGGCACTGGTCAAATAGCTTCGTCAGTGAACGAGGAAGCCTCTGCTTCTGAGGCCTCGGAGCCGCCCGTCATCAAACAAAAGCGGGTAACGAGTGGCCGTGCGTAGGACGACTACATCGAGGGCACCAAGCATCACCGCGATGGATAGCCAACATACGAGATATTCTGAAACTTTTGAAAGAACAACGGCGTCACCGTCGCCATGAATGGCCGTCCCGAGACGATGCAGATGCACCTACTCGAGTGCAGCTGTGCACCCACCGCCGTCAAGGTTGAAATGGGCAATAACGAGAAGCAGCGGGCCCATAGACCGTCGGCGGGCGGCTTGGCAAGCGGTACTCTGTCGTCGACAGCCACGGAGGATCCAATGGACTCATTCCTTAAATCCAAGCCCCTCTCTGCCGCTCGCAACAAGCAGCTGAGAAAGGAGCTGCTGCGTGTCATAATCATGTACAAGTTGGTGTTCAATTGTGTCCAGTCGCCCTACCTCATCGCCTTCTTAAATATGTGGATCCTCGTCCTGCCTCGCGTGCCAAAGAGGTGGGGCATGAGCGGAAATGTTCTCGAAGATGTGAACCAGAAAGTGTACGCCGCGGTGACCGAGGTCTACAAGAAGGGTGTCTTCGTTTTCGTGACCATAGACGGTTGGAATAGTCGTGCGGGCGCAGGACTCCTCCGCGTGCTGCTGAACAGCACGCACCATACGGACGCTCGCATCAATATGGACCGTAGATGAACCATGGACGTCACGGGGGTGGCCGAGACGGGCCAAAATGTGCTTGACGTTCTGAGAAAGACGATTGGAGACGGCAATTCAGAGGGGCTCTTATCGGTGTCGGGTGCCGCCGACGTCGAGTTCGAGCAGTCTTCCACTGTCGTCGGTGTTGTGAGTGACTCTGCGAGCCCGAAAGTGAGCGCCAAGAAGCAGCCACAAGCCCAGCACCGAAGCATCGGCACCGCGCCGTGCTTTGCCGACAGACTCACCTGTTCATGGGAGTCATCCTCAAGCATCCCTCCATGAAGACGGTCGCGGCGCAGTGCTGCTGGCTCGTGCTCTTCTTCACCAGCTCCACGAAGTACATGGAAAAGCTTCAGGAGCTAATGGAAGGAACCATTGGCAAGCGGTTAGGGTTCATGAAGAAGGGCGACACCCGTTGGTACAGCCAACACGCCATGGTAAGGCGCATCCTGGACCTCAAGCCCTCTTTAATCTCTTTACGCAACGCGTTTGTGCTTGACACGGAGCTGCACCAGACCACTCGCGGGCGGGATTTCATCCGTCTCCTTCACCGCCCTCGCTTTCGGGAGCAGGCTGCCATGATGCGGACGCTGCTATGTCCGCAGGTCCTTGAGCTCGGGCATAAAGAGCGCCGTGCCGCCAGCTTCTTTGACGTAGCCGCTTCCTTTGGCAGGCTGTCTTCCTTTTTTTCAGCCACCAAGAAGGAGACTGCCACCCTACCCCCTGGCGTGGCCACCCCACTGACCCCACTCTTTCCTGAGAACTCACACCCCAGCCCTCCAACAACGACCTACCTCATTGCGAGCTCCATTGTCACCCACCTTCAATGGAGGTCCAACTTCTAGTACAACACAGATCTTTTGGTTCTGGCGCATACCCTCGACCCCATCCGGCACCTGCAAGGATTAAGATCGGACAAGAACGAGTACGCGTCGAAGGGGAGTGTCCTCTCCATTATGATGTTGTTCAGATCCCGCCTCGGCCTGCCCTCACCAGGGAAAGACGATTCGGACACGACCGATTCCGCAATGGACTACTTGAATGATGGCACTTCCGGGGACCTCATGGCGGTCGAGATCGGTACCACTTCCGACGAAGAGCACCGAGTGTTGTTTTTCGAGCGATGGGCGTCATGCCCAACTTACGTAGGGACGCCGCTGCCCGAGATTTTCAGGCCCTTGCTCTCCATCCCGGCTCACGTCGCGGAGCTGAAGTGCGTTTGGTCAGCGATGGGGCTAGAAAATAACAAAAGCATCTCGCGGCTCGATATGATGCGTCTCACCAGGATGACACGCGTGTGTGTGAAGACACGGGAAGAGGCGGCTGCTACTTTGGAGAATGCCAAAACCTACACACCCGGTTGCCTCTACTCATTGTCGACCTCGTCGGGCGCCGATACGCTGGATGAGGAAGACGTCGACGACCCGTCGTCCATTTTCGGCGCACTTTCCGTGTACCAGGAGTTGGTGCTCCGTGGTGACACCGCGGCGGTGGATGCAACTCCTGGCGGCAGAAATGCGGAGGACCAGACAATGGCAGAGCACTTGACAGAAGTTGAGCAGAGCACTGTGGTGGGCCCCCCGATGAGGCCGCGGATGAGGAGCAAGACCGGCTGCACCGTTCCTCCAGTGGCGAGGAGCTGCTTGCCCGCTTTGCGCACTGTTCGGAGGGATCCGGATCTTTGGCTCCTCGCTCCACAGCCGATAGTGAAGGTGCCGATGGTCCTTCTGGGCGGCGCTACAGGAACCAACACCTGGACCGACCTGCCCTCCTGCGGGATATGTTCGACATGTCCTGGTTCTGGGAAGATGCCAGCAACGTCTATCCACTCTATTAGTGTGGGATGGTTTTCTGTCGATTAAAGTGACGGCGGCCGAGTCCGAGTGCCCTGCCCCTGAGGTACCCAGGACAGCGTGTGTGGAAAGGGTGGTCAAACGGCACACCCGTCCCCCACCCCCCCCAGAAGAGCTGTTTTGGGACGCTCGATTTTGAGGAGTTCAGTGAAGCCAGCATGCGGATCAAGGGCAGCTATTGGTCAACCCTCCAATCCTCACCCCCGTACTGTGCAGAAACTCATCTCAGATTAACAATCTTAAAAAGAGGGCCCACATTCATACAAACCATTTTTAGTGGGGGCTACTTGGGGCGTTGCAGGGCGTCGGCAGGCACAAAAAGGGCGTCGTTCAGACGTCCTTTAGTGATGGGAAGGACGCCTGCGGCACTCTTCAGAGGCGCTGTTCGGGCGTTGTTCGGGCGCTGTTCCAGTGCCATTCGCGCCCCGCCTTCTTCTACAATAGGGCGTCGTTGGGGCGCTGCTAACTTCCTCGCGACAAAGAGATCAAGGAAATTTGAACCAAGGTTTCCCTAGACTGCCTGAGAGAGCCTCTGAAATCCAATGTACACAGTTTCGGGGTGCTACATACTGTTCGAGTTGGTATTTTGGGGGCTACAAGGGGCGCTGCAGGGGCGCTGTTGGAGTTAATCGGGGCGCTGTTCGGGCGCTGTGGGCGCTACAGTCGTTGCTCGGTTCTGTTGCAGGGGTGCGCGCATTGTAGCCTACCCTATAAAGTATGTAGCCCGTAGTTGAAACTGCTGAATGGAAGGTCATCCTGACGCAATCGAAGGCGGGTGATCGACTCTTTGGACCAAGATGACGGTTCGACAGCGCAGTTGCGACGCTTGACCGCCCGTTGATCGTGACAAATTGACTTCGACCGGCGGCGATCGACGTGCCTCCATGCACAACCATCACTTCACACACTGGCTGATTCAATCCTCAGACACTGACGCACGGCGCGCATACGCGGCCACACCCTCCGCGTTCGAGATCCTTCCCACACAGCCGGGACGCCCGCGCACGGCCGGAACGCCCGCACATGGCCGGTACGCCCGCACACGGCCGGCACGCCCACACACCGCTGGCGTGCTCACACACCGCCGGCACGCCCACACACCGCTGCCGCGCCCACACACCGCCGGCATGCCCACACACTACCGGCACGCCCGCACACCGCCGGCGCGCCCACACATTGACGGCGCGCCCGCACACCGCCAGCACGCCCACGCTCCGCCGGCACGCCCACACACTGCCTGCACGCCCGCACGCCGCCGGCACTCCCGCACACCACTGGCACACCATCGTCTGACGCACAAACCGCTCGACCGCCATTCCTGCACACGACCGGCACGCCCGCACACGACAGGCACGCCCGCGCGTCACAGCCACGCCCCCACAACACAGGAACGCCTGCTCAACACAGGCACGCCCGCACACCGCCGGCATATCCGCGCACGGCCGGCGCATCCGCGCACGGCCGGTACACCGCGTCACCGCCGGCACGCCGCCGGCACGCCTGCGCACCGCCGGCACGCCGGCACACTGCCGGCCCACGCCCACACGACCGGCACGGCCGCCGACTGCCGGCTCACCTGCTCGCTGTCGGCACTCTGGCCGATCACCGGCCAACACGATTAACACCGGCACTGTCAGCGACCAACCTCTCGCCCACCGCCCGCCATCTCTCCCGCCAACCACCCGCTCGCCCGCCGACCTCCGTCTTTCCCTCCGGGCGTTCGAGCCTCCGGGGCACCGCTCGACCGCTGGAGCACCCTCCCACTGCCGGCACGTGTAGCGACGTTGGCCTGGACCGCCGACGTCAGCGTCGACCGCCGACGACTGTGCATGCGTTTTCTTCATTTTCGGGTTGGTGCGACGTAGTGCGAGGGGAGATGCCAATTTTCTCGTGATGTAAAGCAGCACAATGTGCCTCCATTGTGTTGAATGCCTCTGTCTGGATGGTTTTGCCTCTGCTCATTTACTATCTCGCCGAGTCGTGTCTCTCTCTCTTCTTGGTGGCACTTTGCGACGGCTCCTCCCCATCCTATTACTCTCTTCTTCTATGTACCACACCCTCAGATGGCCGTCTCATGCCAACGGTGCGCAATTTTTCTCAAAACGGACGGGTGCCAAGTGTGTTTGAGTCAGCCATTTTTTTCTTTTACGATTCCCCAGGGTAACCTCCTCTCGTTTGTCCAACATCCACTACTGGGAAGGATGTATGCGAGGGACTAGAGAAGTGATTCGTGCTTCATCGTTTACGGCGGCACCCCCATGTGCTTTTCTGTACCGCGTTCCAGTGGCTGGGGTGGTTTTCGACGCGTGCTGTCTTCAATATTCTCGGAACACTGGCATCAGTCTTGCCGAGATGCTCTCACCATCCACTTCGTGTGCACAGACCGGCGTGGAATCTCTCTTGGAGCTCTTGGTCGGCGTGAAGGTGGCCACGGAATTATTGACGTTCCGAATGGGCATACTCTTTTCCATGCTGATGGCTCGTGTGCCTCTCGTTTATACCCCTTGAACCTGTGTGCTCCCCCTTCTCTTGTGTCTTGTTACCTGTTGCGTCCGCTGAGCGACCAACCCTGCATCGGCTTCCCATCCGCGCGGGCACTGCGGCGAAATTTGTGAAGGAGGTGTCACGAGGGGGGGCTCGGTGGCGCGGCATTGTATCTTGGGCAATGGCCGCTGATTCTGCAGGCCTCTATGTGAGCATGCACTTACTTTGGCCAGAGTAACACGACCTCTTGTAGCCGGTGCTGCGTTGTGGGCCTTTTTCATCCCGCATGTGTTCGGCCTGTAGTCGACATCAAAAATGTGGTACCACAGTCAGGCCGACCCCACTCGGGCGGCCTTCCCGACCAGGCACCCGGTATTCTCGTCAAAGACCCCGGAAGTAAGCGCCAAGACGCACACACACAACTGGTGTGGGCGGCAAAGACAAGCCGCAAACACGACACAGCGTTGTGAGGCTCAACGTTTACTTGCCTCCCTCGGGGGGT
>Ga0209186_1003459_pt1 | contig 10882 bp, 8 predicted proteins | sample SidtaG_FD_187426 | JGI IMG/M metagenome (GOLD analysis project Ga0209186, IMG submission 187426) | Marine algal microbial communities from Sidmouth, United Kingdom - Sidmouth_Male2 metaG (SPAdes) (version 2) | ecosystem: Host-associated > Algae > Red algae > Unclassified | place: Sidmouth, United...
CAGCACGCTCGCACGGGCACCCTTTGGGAAGGACGTTTTAAGAGCATTGTGGTCGAAGGCCAAGGCGATCCTTTGCTGAAAATTGCCGCGTATATTGACTTGAATTGCGTGCGTGCCGGCATCGTTGATGACCCGAAAGACTATCGTTGGTGCAGTTATGCCATGGCGGTGGCAGGCAAGCGTAAAGCACGGGCGGCCATCTCTGGGATCATGGCGATGACGCGGAATGTGACGTCAGCCAAGCATGCGTTAGCCTCGTATCGCATTCTGTTGTTTGGGGAAGGGGAGGACTTGGGCCGTGATGCGATCGACGGGGAAACCCTGCATCCCGAAGGAGCGACGCGAAAGCGTGGGTTCACTCGTGAGGAAGCCAAGCGGGTGTATGATGCCGGCGGGGAATTGCCTTTACATATCATCTTGCGGTGCCGGATTCGGTGTTTCACGGATGGGGTAGCGATTGGTAGCAAGGCGGAGCTACAGCGGATGTTTGAAGGTCGAGAAGATCTTTTGCCAGCCGGCTTTTTTGGGGACAAGCGGGAGACAGGTCCGCGCAAAACTCCGGTGCCTGGCATTACATCTTTCCGCGATTTGAAACTCGATCCCTTTGGTTAGAGGATCGGATGTGAAGAGGATGTGAAGAGGATGTGAAGAGGGTGTGAATGTTTCCAAGCCACCAAATCGTCTGGCGGTTACTATACACACGAAAAGCGTGGGCGTAACCATTTTTCAACCGTGTCCAAAAATTAATTCTGAAAGAAGTTATAGATGTGGTTCAGGCGGTCTAATTTCGGATAATGTATCTCGATCCTCGAAAAAGATGTCTGCCCCCGTCTATTTTTCCTTTCGATTCCCCCTCTATTGAAATCCTAAAGTTACCACGCTACGATTTATTCCATCTCATCTGCTCTTTACAATCGACCTCGGTTGCTTTGAGCTGATGGACGAATTCCTCAGAAGGTAACTCATACCTCGCGCCGCAATCTGAGCTCGAAGGAAACGAAAAACGACCCGATAAAGCCTACGGATTTCTTTTAGGCGTTTCCATTCTGCCACTTTTCGTGTCTCTGCTTGTTGCCTTCGCGTCTCTGCATTTTCAAACGATTTATACGGATGTTCTCGGCGAAGGGGCCTATCTTCCCCTCTCAACCCGCTTTCTTCTCGGCACCGTTTGGATCTGGCCGATTCTCAGCGCTGGTCTTATCTGCCTCGTGGCCTACTTGGGCGGCTTAATGAATCGCAAGTCGATCAGTAAATTGCACGCGGGCCTGTTACTCACTTTTATATTTTCGGCGGCGGTTGCTATGATCTTTTTCGCTATTTTAGCATTTCTTTGGCCGTTCGTAAGAATCGTAGGACTCGGTTGATCCCGGCTTCTTGCTGCGATTTGTAGGCCCCTTAAGCGCAGGGCGTTACCCTGAGCGACCGGAATAAATCCCGTTGTAGCCAAACCACGTAATAAATTTCGCGCCACACGGGCTACCCTTTCCCGCCGACTTTGAGGCGGATTCCCACGATTTAAATTATCTCAAAAAATGACCACGATGGCTTATCTAAGTGTCATTGATGACAGAGGCTAATTATTATCATAGCTATCCGAGAAGGTCTCGAAGCGTTTAAAGAAGTTAATGATGTCATCTTCCTCGAGATGTGCATTCACCGCAACGAAACGAACAAAGGTATGCGTTTTAAACGAACCATGCCCGACCATCAGCTTCCCTTCATCGGCAAGTGCTTGGCAGATTTTTTCCACCGGGATATCTTTGTAGGTGAAACAGACTGCAGTGGACTCCTCAAAACTATAGAGTTCGTAGTCGGGGTGCTGGTCCACATAGTCGCGCGCCACATCCGCTAGGTGGTAAAGTCGGTCGATGATTTTTTCAAGACCTTGGCTGCCTACCGATTTCCACAGCACCCAAAACTTAAACGCGTCATTTCGTCGTCCGCATTGGATAGACGTCTTGCCGAGATTGAATTCATCGCTGTCGCCTTGGTAGAGGTAGCTCGCATCTTGCGCGAAGGACTCTAGGAGCTGGCGCTTATGCCGGGTAACAAAAATTGAGCAGGATAGTGGGGTGCCGAGGGTTTTGTGCGGGTTGAGCGTGAAAGAGTCCGCCTTGTTGATCCCTTTGATTAATCCTTTATGTTTCTCGCTAAACAGCACGCAACCGCCGTAGGCGCCGTCCACATGTAGCCAAACGTCATGCTTCTTTGCGATGTCTCCCAGGGTGTCGACATCATCAAAGGCACCCAGCACGGTGGTGCCTGCGGTGGCGTTGATCAAGAAGGGGTGGAGCCCAGCCTCCTTGTCTTCGATCAGCTGCCGTTCAAGTAATTTAGTTTGCACTTGGCCAAGTTCGTTCACCGGAAGGTAGCGCACATTCTCGCGCCCAATCCCGGCAAAGGTAGCATTTTTTGCGATCGAGTAATGCGCTTCCCGCGAGGTGTAGATGATCAGCTGCTTCTGCATCCCCTTGTTTTTGATCTCCGCATCATAGGCGTCTCGAGCCATGATTACCGACATGAAGTTGCTCATCGACCCGCCAGGGGCAAAGGTGCCACCGCTTTTCTTTTCCGCATATCCCACGCGTTTGCAGATCTGCTGAATCACTTCGCGCTCGATTCCTACATGCGGTCCGCCCACTTTATAGGTGTACATGCTGATATTCAGCATCACCGAAAGGAGTTCTCCTAGGGTAGCGGTCGGGTTGCGTCCGCCAAAAAGCTGGTTGAAAAAGGAGCGGCTCGCGGTACGCGGGGTGTTTAACACCACTTTTTGCAACAGCGCGTGGAAAGCATCTACGTCCATGGGCTCGTCGCCGACCGTGAGGTCAAAGGTCTGCGTCATCGTCTCAGGATTGCCCAGCTTAACCACGGGATCGCTGTTCTCCAGCTTGAGGAGCTCAGCGACAATATCGTTGAATATGTGCAGTTCGTTTTTCATGTTTAAATTTGCGAAAGCTACCAACGTCAAATCCTTACAAAAGGCAAAACCAATCGCGTGATTGGAAGTGGATGAAGTCACAATTTCTTTAATTTATGCCGAATTTTTGTGGCTTAAGAAGGCTTTAGGGTTGACATAAATGTCGCTTATCTCCAATTGACCTCTCAAAGTTTGACGAATTGCTTATGAAGCGGGTCTTTTCTCCCCGCTTTTTTGCTTTATTACACATTTTTGCAAGACACACAGGAACCGACAGGAACAGAAACATGAACAACGAGCTATCTGCAGTTGTAGACTATATGGAGCGCGAACGGAATCTCGATCGCGAGACCATCATTGTCGCTATTGAGTCTGCCATCCTTAGCGCAGCCAAGAAATCCTCGGAAACCGAGTTGCGTGACATGCGTGTCCTCATCGACCGGAAAACCTTCGATATCAACGCGAAAGCCTTGATGGAAGTGGTCGAGAAAATCACCTCCCCAGACTTCCAGATCACCATTGCAGCCGCGCGAAAAATTGATCCTGAAGTCGAACTTGGCCAATTGATCGAAGCGGATGTTCCTCCACCAGACTTTAGCCGTATCGGGGCGCAAGCCGCGAAACAGGCGATCATGCAGCGCATCCGCCAAGCGGAAAAAGATCGCGTTTACAGCGAATACATCGACCGCGAAGGGGATTTGATCTCTGGGACGGTTCGCCGTTTTGAGCGTAATGATGTCGCCATCGATCTTGGTCGCGCGGAGGCGCTTTTGCCTTCTTCCGAGCGGGTTCCGACCGAAGAATATTCCATGGGTGACCAAATTCGTTGCCTTTTGCTCGATGTTCGTTCGCAGACTCACGGCCCGGAGTTGATCCTTTCGCGGAGCCATCCTGATTTTGTTCGCCGTCTGTTTGAAATCGAAGTCACCGAAATTGCCGATGGAAGCGTCGAAATTCGGGGCATCGCTCGTGAAGCTGGCTACCGTAGTAAAGTAGCGGTTCGCTCCAAAGATGAGAAGATTGATCCGGTAGGCGCTTGCGTCGGCATGCGAGGCATGCGGGTGAAAAACATCGTCCGTGAGCTCAATGGCGAAAAAGTCGACATTGTCCGCTATAGCGATGATATCAAAACCTATGTCACCAACGCCTTGGCCCCGGCCAAGTTGGCTCGCCTCGAAGTAGACGACTCGACCCATCGGGTAAAGGTAATCGTTGACGACGATCAGCTCTCTCTCGCGATCGGTAAAAAAGGGCAGAATGCTCGTTTGACCGCGAAGTTGACCGGTTGGAAAATCGATATCCAAAAAGATGAAGCCAAAATGGACTTTAGCGAACGGGTTGAACTTGCCATCAACAATCTGGCGGCCATCGAAGGTATTTCGCGTGAAGAGTCTGAAGCCTTGGTCGGCAGTGGGTTCTTGTCAGTTGAAGGGATCCTGGCGGCTGATCTGGCTGACATCGAGTCAATTGAAGATTTCACTCGTCCGAAAGCGATTGCCGTCAAACGCGCGGTTGAAGGCTACTACGAGCGTACCCACGGGCGCATGGAAAACTAGGCTGAATCTCGAAAATCAAATCAGCCTACGTACCATCCTTATCCACTACTTTTAATTTCCTTTTATCTCTTTGATCGAATCCATGAGTACCGACAACCCAGTAGAAAACGCCGAAGGCACAGATAGTAAAATTATCTTTGTCCAGGGAGCGTTTGTAACCGTAAAAGACTTTGCCGAGCGTCTTGATCTCAAGCCAAATCAGCTCATCGCAGATTTGATGTCTCACAACGTCTTTGCCACCATCACCGCGAACATCGATATTAAGGTGGCCGCTTTGATCGCTGAAAAGTACGGGTTCAGCTTGGAGATGGAAACCGAAGTCGAAGCCCCACCGCCACCACCTCCGCCGCCTCCACCGCCACCGCCCCCTCCGCCGGAGCCAGAAAAAGAGGACGAAGAAGAGGAAGAAGAGGTTGCCGAGACAGCCGAAGCGCAAACGCCGGAAGAAATTGCCGCAGCCGCGCTAGCGTTGAAGAAAAAGGAAGAGGGCCCTCCGACCATCGACCCGATGCAGAAACCCAAGAACAAGAAGAAGAGCAAAGCGCAAAAAGAGGCAGAACGTCTCGCCGCCGAAGCTCTCATTGTTCCGGAAATGCCGGTCAAAGAGCGGAAGAAAAAGAAAAAAGTTAAGAAGAAGGGCGATGCGTCTGCCTCGGCTGAAAACGTCGAATTGGCTAAGCCACCGGTTGTGACCTTCATGGGTCATGTTGATCACGGTAAAACCTCGCTTCTCGACTACCTTCGCAAATCCCGCATCACCTCGAGTGAAGCCGGTGGAATCACCCAGCACATTGGTGCCTACACTATCGAGCACAAAGGAAATCCGATTACCTTCCTCGATACGCCTGGTCACGCGGCCTTCACCTCCATGCGGGCTCGCGGCGCTAACCTCACCGACATTATCGTCGTGGTTGTCGCGGCTGATGATGGCATCATGCCGCAGACTGAAGAGGCCTTGCGTCACGCGCTCGCAGCCGACGTAACCGTCATGGTTGCGATCAACAAAATCGATTTACCGGCGGCAAATCCCGACAAAGTGAAGCAACAGCTTCAGCAACGTGATTTGACTCCGGAAGAGTGGGGTGGCGAAATCGTCACGGTCGACGTTTCCGCTGAAACCGGTGAAAACATCGAAGAACTTCTCGAGATGATCGTGCTTCAGGCCGAAGTACTCGAGCTCGAAGCCGATGCAAACGCACCGGTTGAGGGCAACGTCATCGAGGCCGAAATGCTTCCCGGTGCCGGACCCTCTGCTTCTGTAATCATCACCAACGGCACTCTGAATACAGGCGATGCGGTTGTGATTGGTCAAGCTGCCGGCAAATGCCGCGCCTTAACCAACGATATGGGTGAGCGGGTTCCTTCTGCTGGCCCCGGTTACGCAGTGAAAATTACTGGCCTATCCGAAGTGCCACGCGCTGGCGACACCATCACTCCATTCAAAAGCGAACGCCATGCGAAAAAGTTTGCCGCTGATTTGATTCATGAAAACAAGCAGAGTGATCTTTCTGCTCCGGTCAAAGCCTTCACGCTCGAAGACTTGATTGGTGAAAAAGAGCAATCTGAAAAAGAAGAACTCACCTTGCTCATCAAGGCGGATGTTCGTGGATCTCTAGAGGCGATTGAGCAGTCGATCCAAGCCATTGAAACCGATAAGATTCGGGTTAAGTTTGTTGGCAACGGCATCGGAAAAGTAAACGAGAGCGATGTGGTCCTCGCCTCTGCAGCTCGCCGTAGTTTGATCGAAGCCGCTGAAGACCAAGGTGGAGCAGATGGAAAAGTCATGCTCCTCGCATTCAATGTCGGCGTTGAAGCCAAAGCTGAACGCGTGGCCAAAGCGGATCAAGTTGAAGTTCGTTCCTACGAAATTATTTACCGCCTTCTCGACGATGTTACCCTCGCGATGGAAGGTCTCCTTTCTCCCGAGCTCAAAGAAACTGTCATCGGTCATGCTGAGATTCGCCAAGTCTTCCGCCTCTCCAAAGGCAAGGGCGCGGTCGCAGGTTGCGTGGTCATCGATGGACGCATCCAGCGCAAAGCCAAAGCACGTGTTCTTCGTAAAAAGAAGGCACTCTGGGAAGGCGACATCGTCTCACTTCGTCGTTTCAAAGATGAAGCAAGTGAAGTTGGAAACGGTCAAGAATGCGGTATCGGCTTGAAAGACTTTACCGAGTTCGAAGAAGGGGACGTGATCGAAGCGTTCTCTCTCGAAGAAGTGACGCAGCAACTTTAAGTCCTCAGCGCTGAAAGAACCGAGTATGATCGTCTTTACCTTCACTCGGCTCTCTTTTTGCTTTCCTGTTCCTGCTTCCTGCTTCCTGCTTCCTGCTTCCTGCTTCCTGCTTTCTGCTTTCTGCTTCCTGTTCCTGCTTTCCTGTTCCTGCTTTCTTCTTCTTCCTGCTTTCTCCAAGCTTTTAAGTTTTTGTATTCGGGCATCTTGATCTCTCACCTTCGCGCCAAAGGAATTTTCGTATGAGTCAACGCATCACCCGAGTAAACGAACTCCTTCGTCGCGAAATCAGCATGCAGATCTATCGCATCATGGATGGCACCGAAATGGATCTGGCGGAAATTACCATTAGCCATGTCGAGACCAGCCCTGACCTTCGGCACGCCCGCGTCTTCGTGAGCGTGCGCGGTGAAGAACTCCACGGCAAGCAGTGCATCAGCTTGCTCAACAAGAAGAGCGGCGAGTTTCAGCGGGTCGTCAGCAGCAACGTGACCCTCAAATACACCCCGCGCCTTCGCTTCCGCCTCAACCGTGGCATCGAACGGGGCGAAGTCGTTATCGATCTCCTCGAAAAGATGGAAACCGATCATCCCGAAGTCTTCCACGACGAAGACGAAGATTAAATTTCTGGCCAAGGCGTCTGTCGAGATTCTGAATGGATTCAGGCATCGGCTCAGGCGCCGCACACACTTTCACTCTCCGCAGTTTTTACAGGTATTGATATGGGACGTCAAAAATTTGGTAGCGTAACCGGCATCGATGGGGTCTTACTCGTCAACAAGCCCAAAGGCATGACCTCGCACGACATCGTGCACAAGGTTCGTAAACATTTCAGCTTGGCCAAGGTCGGCCACGGCGGCACCCTTGACCCGAATGCAACCGGCTTGCTCGTGTTGCTCATTGGGCGCGGTACCAAGTCGTCGCAGGCGGTCATGGACGGCGATAAAACCTACGAAGGAATTTTGCACCTCGGGATCGCCACTGCGTCCCAAGACGTCGATGGTGAGGTCTTGAGCGAAACCGATGCATCCGGAATTACCGAGGCCGAGCTTCTGGATGCTTTCGTGGCGCATACTGGCGAGTATGAACAGATTCCACCCATGGTCTCCGCGATCAAAAAAGATGGAGTTCCCCTCTACAAGCTCGCTCGCGAAGGGAAAGAAGTCGAACGCAAAACCCGTCCGGTCCATATTTACGATTTCGAAATGCTCGACTACAACAACCCGCAAAGTCGCTTTCGTTTTAGCTGCTCCAAGGGGACCTACGTGCGGACCTTTTGCGCCGATGTAGGTGACAGTTTGAAAGTAGGCGGCCATCTCGCGGAGCTGATTCGTCAGCGTTCCGGTGATTTTCATGTCGACGATGCTTTCGAGCTCGAAGATATTATGAGTTGGGAGCTCGATCAGTTGATCGAAGGGGTACAGCCTGCTCCCAAGCCCGTCCCGCAACCCTAACCTGCCCGGATTGTTCGCATGAGCCCCATGCTCAAATCTGCCAGTCAATGGCAGATTTCTTTCAGCCTCTGCCACTCAAGGCCTCACCCGAATTCTTCGGGTTTCGCCCTTAAAGCAACATCCTTTTTGCAAAAGGAATGTTGCTTAGGAATAGCAGGCCTGCGTCAGCCGGTCCAAACGGCTGGAGGATGAGGAGCGAAATGAAGGTTCATCGTAGCTATGATCTTGTTGGTGCGAGCGCGCCGCCGCTCCCCGTCGTCCTTGCCTTGGGCTCGATCGATGGGGTGCATCTCGGGCACGAATTGCTCTTGGCTGAAGTCCGTTTTTGGGCGCAGGTGCATGCTGCCGAAGCCTGGGTGGGAAGCTTTCATCCGCATCCTCGTGTGGTGCTCGCGCCCGAATCCCAGCCGCCGTTTCTTATTTCCTTAGAAGACAAGTTGGCTCGCTTTGAGTCGCTTGGCATGGCTGGGGTTTGGTTGGCTCCCTTTGATCGAGAGATCGCGGCTTCTTCTCCAAAAGAATTTATCCTGAAGTTACTGACCGCCTTTCCGGGCTGCAAAGCGATTGTGATCGGAGAGAATTGGCGCTTCGGCAAAGGAGCGGTTGGTTGCCCCGAATCCTTGGCTAGGCTCGGCGAGGAGCTTGGCTTTGAGGTTAAGACGGTGGGGCTGCTTGAGGTGAGTGGCGAGTCCGTGAGCAGTAGCCGGATTCGCGAGTTGATCCAAGCGGGGGAGCTGGCCTCGGTCGAGCCGCTGCTTGGGCGCGCCTATTCGCTCCGTGGCGATGTCGTGCATGGGAAGAAAATTGGGCGTCAAATTGGCTTCCCGACCGCGAATGTGAAGACCTCTGGGGCGCAGCTATTGCCGCCGCCAGGCATTTACGCGACTGAAGTGTGTTTTTTAACGAACGAGGCTGCTCAAGGGGCTACTCAAGAGCCTACTCAAGGGGCTACCCAAGAGGCTGCGCAAAGGGCAACTCAAGAGGCTACGCATGGGGCAGGGGAGGACATGTGGTTGCCGGCCGCAGGTTATGTCTCTAGCGCGATGGCTGAGGCGGCTACAGTGGAGGTCCATTTACTCGATTGGAGTGGGAATTGCTACGGCCAAAGCCTCCAGGTTCGCTTCCTTTCCCGCCTTCGAGAAGATGCTGAATTTACTAGTGAAGCTGCTTTAATCGCTCAGATTCGCAAGGATGTGGTGGCTACAGGTGATTTCTTCAGAAAACGCGAAATATGTACTTTACATGATGATGCGGATGAATAGGCAGACTTCGAACATATAAAGATAAGTTAAAAAAAAGCTGAAAGGCAGACACGTCAGAATGGATTCTGCAAAAATAAAAAAAGTTATCGAAGAGTATCAGTTGTCCGAAAAAGACACTGGCTCGGTTGAAGTACAAGTCGCGCTTCTCACAGGTCGTATCCTCGAACTGACGGAGCATCTCAAGTACCATCACAAAGATCACAGTACACGTCGCGGTTTGTTGGCCATGGTTGCCAAACGCCGTAAGTTGCTCACCTACGTGAACCGTAAAAGCTCTGCGCGTTACCGCGAACTAATTGAACGTCTCGGCCTTCGCCGCTAACCGACAATTATCGATAAAACCCAGCCTTCCTTTTTGGATGTGTTGGGTTTTGTCTGTTTAAGCACCTTCGCTGAAGCGTTCCGCTCGACGAACCAATGGGGCTCAGCCCTCCGCGTACATTTCCGCTTACACATTTCCTGTTTCTCCGCTCGCTTGAGCGATGGTGGGCATGTAGACGGAACTGCGGCTTCCGCCCTGTAAAAGGGTGTGATTGGTTTCAGGCAGCTCGCCTCAACTAAGGTCTTCGCTAAAACAGATTCCTTGTCATGAGACTCATTAGCATACGCTTCCAAGGCCAACGCTATAAAAGCCAACGCTGTAAAAGCCAACGCGTCCGAACTCTCTGACCCTTGAATTCCACCCCCACTCGCAAGGTTGCCCGATCGGGTACTCGCTTGGTGATTCCATTGCCAATCGTTTATTTCCAACCTGTGCTCTAAGCCCTGCGACTGACGATTCCCTTTCTTGCTCTTCCTCAAAAGGAAAACCCTATGAAAAATGCTACTACTGTAACCACCAAGCTTGGTGAATACTCCATAAATATCGAAACCGGTGTATTGGCCGGTCAGGCTGACGGCTCCGTCGTTGTCACCATGGGCGACAACGTCCTTTTCTGCGCGATCTCTACCTCACGTGAGCCTCGCCCTGGGATTGATTTCTTCCCTCTCCAAGTTGAGTACCGCGAAAAGTTTTACTGCGCGGGACAATTCCCAGGCGGTTATTTCAAGCGTGAAGCGCGTCCTTCCGAAAAAGAAATTTTGACCATGCGGGTAACGGATCGTCCGTTGCGTCCACTTTTTCCTAAAGGCTTTTGCCGCGACGTTCAGATCAATAATTTGGTCATGTCTTGCGACGGCAGCACCGATACGGATATCTTAAGCGTCAACGCGGCGAGTACCGCATTGGTGATTTCCGAATTGCCATTCAACGGTCCCCTCGGCGCAGTTCGCGTGGGGCGGATTGACGGTAAATTTATTGCCCTTCCAACCCACGAAGAAGTACTCAAGTCAGACATCAATCTCATCTACGCGGGTACCGCGGAAAAAACGATGATGATTGAAGGCGAAGCGGACGAAATCAGCGAAGCGGATTTGATCGCAGCGATGAAATTCGGCCACGAAGCGATTCAGCCCATCAT
>Ga0209186_1003462_pt1 | contig 10875 bp, 8 predicted proteins | sample SidtaG_FD_187426 | JGI IMG/M metagenome (GOLD analysis project Ga0209186, IMG submission 187426) | Marine algal microbial communities from Sidmouth, United Kingdom - Sidmouth_Male2 metaG (SPAdes) (version 2) | ecosystem: Host-associated > Algae > Red algae > Unclassified | place: Sidmouth, United...
GGGGGGGGGGGGGGGGGGGGGGGGGGGGGGGGGGGGGGGGGGGGGGGGGGGGGGGGGCACCCCCGCCGCTGCCGCCGTCAGCGACCGTCGCCGCCCGTCTGCGCGGCGGTGCCCCCCCTTTGGCCCCCGCCCGTCGGCCCCGTCTGCCGCACCGGGGGGCTCCGCGGCCCCGCGGCCGGCGGCGGCGGCGGCGGCGGCGGTGCCGCGCGCGCAGCCGTCCGGCGGCCGCCCCCCGTGCGGCGGGGGAGCGCACCGCGGCGGCGGCGGCGCGGGCGGCGGCGCGCGTCGGGGCGGCCGACGCGGGGCGGCGGCGGTGGCGGCCGTGCGGGGCGGAGGGGGGGGGGCCCCGGCGTGGACAGCGACGCTGGCGCGGGCGGCGGGCGCGACGGAGCGCCGGGGAGAGGCGTCTGGGCGCGCCTGGTGGGGTGTCGGTGCGGTGCGGGGGCGGCAGTGGCGCACCCGCACGGAGGGATTTGTGTGTTGCTGGTGGACATGTTCTCTGGCGAACAGGGCATGGATCGTTGATTGCTCTGACTCTTGCTCCTCCACGTCACCCTCACGTTGCACACACCTGCTTGCAACAAAGCCGAGCACACCCGGCCAGCGACGCCCGCCCCGCCCAGCAGCGCTCCGCTCACCGCACACGGACGACCCGAGCCGGCGGTGCCTCCAAACGCGGGCACATCCTCCCAGGTAGCCGCCGTCGAGCTCTCCACCCCTCCGGGGGGTTGGGGGTCTACCACCGGCGCTTGCCGCACACAGCGCCCGTGACGTAGATGGCAGCACTGGGGCGGGTCCCCCCCTTCTTCAGGAAACAGGTGCCGCTCCTCCACGTACAGCGGGTGCAGTCCCTCGTTTGGATGCACGAGCCGCCACCATCTGCGCCGCTCGTCAATGAGCTCTTCACGTCTGCACCGAAACAGACGCAGTCGAGGGCGTAGAGGATGCGTCCGTTCGTGCCGATGTTCCACTACAATGTCGAGGCGGGGGTCGCCATGACAGCCACCCCTGCGACGGCAACGGCTGCCATCAGGCGGAGGACCCCGACCAAGGAGCGGGCGGACGGCGCCATGGTGGAGGGGGGAGCGGGCAGAGGGAGAGACACGCAGCGACAGAGGGAGACTGCGCGCCGGCACTTGGCGGAGGGCGACGGGGCGTGGATGGGCGATAGCAGTGCCAGTGGGTTCGGTGGTGGTGGTGGATGGCGTGTGTGTCGACGCCCCACGTGGCCACCCGCACCGCCTTTCGTACTCATCGGGCGGCGCCAGTGGGTGCGCCGCGGCTTTCGCTTCGCTGCGTGGGTGATGCCGCCGCGCACGCCCACAGCAGCGCCGGCATCGCGCAAACAGGGGGGGATGGGAAAGTCCGTGGGGAGGTTTTCTCCGACCGACCTCTGGTGGCTGGTAATAACAGCACTGAAAGACCGGCGGCCGACGGCCGAGGCCCACCACGCCATGGACGGCCGTCCCCGTCGGGCCTGCCGGGTGCCACAGCTGTGGATGCTCACAGTGCGGCGCGGCGCCCACTGGGGCGCCCACGTACCCCTATTACACCCCTTCAGACAGCCTCATCCGCCCTCACGGCGTAGGCACTGATGCCGGCGACGTCACGGCCGGTGCTGACCGCCCTTTCAGTGGCCGCTAGCTATCAGGAGCGGGGGAGCCCCCTGCTCGTCGCCATTCGGCCGCGGAGCGCAAAGGGGATTGCCAACGGTGCCATTGCGTCTGTTTTTGTTTTCAATGCACTCCCTCCCACACTGGTTTCCCACACAGGTTTCCCACACAGGGCGGGAATGGAGGTGGCGTGGAATCGGCGCACGTACCACAGCGGGCGCGGTGCAGGGACCCTGGCATTCTTTCCCGAGCCACATCTGCGCCGGATCAATGGTGTAGCGAACGCCTCTGTTGGCTGAGTGAGGGAAATCGGAAGCGGGGTGAACGTGGTCCACGTCGGACGGCGAGTGGCCGCGATGGACTCTGTCGAGCAGGCCGGCGGACAGTTCCTCGAACGAGACGTCACGAGAGCCACGGGAGCCACAAGGGCCACAAGAGCCACAAGAGCCACAAGAGCCACAAGAGCCACAAGGGCCACAAGGGCCACAAGGGCCACAGGGGCCACAGGGGCCACAGGGGCCATGGCCGGCGCCCACGATGTTGAGTGGCAGCGGGTCGCGGTGTTTTAGACATGAATGGAAAACATGTCCATTTTTTACTAGTGAGGATCAACCAATTAATCGAATACACATCGATTTTTTATTTTTTAGTTATTGCCTTTCCGTCGCCGAACTTGGCGGTGAGCCGTCGAAGCAGTAGTTTTCCTTCAAGCGGTAATCTGTGGGATTCAAGTATCGCGGCAAGCTCTACTTGTCGCAGAGAGCGCGCGTTGCTGGCCGATGCGCGCAATCGTGATGGCTGCTTGTTGGTGCGGTGGCCGTGCCTTCCTCGGTCGACGTCCGCGACGCAGCATGCTGCCATGGCACGAGGCGTGACCGGCAAACGCAAGGAACCCGAGCCGGACAGCCGTCCCTTTGTTGGTGGTAGCGGTGGTGCTTCGGCATCTGGCGCGGCTGTCGCTCTTCCCCCCCCTCCTCCTCCCGGCGGTAGCCGCAACGGAACGGGCGGCGGTGCGTTGGCGCCCGCTGGCGTGGCCTCCTTCCCCGGCACCTCGAATGGTGCGGCCGGAAGTAGCGGCGGCGGCTCTGCGGCTGCAACGGCTGTCGCTCCCGTGAACGATGTTCCCCCCCCTATCGACCTTGCCACCGTGCTGCGGTCGGTAAATGATGAGCCGCTCGTAGGACCCGTTGGCGACGATGACGTTTACTACCTGCAACCGCGCCAAGCAGTGCCGGTTAGCAAGCGGCCTCGCCCGCCTCCGCCTGGGGCATGGACGCAGTCGACCAAGGACATCCTCGGGCCGGACTCGCAACACGCCTACGTGCAGCGGTGGGTGCGGATGACGCAGCTCGAGGCCAAGGGCGACGTCTCCTTTCGGGTCGTTGTCAATGACGGTTCCAAGGACGCGCTGCTCAACTTGCTAGGGCTGAAGAACGTGTTCATCAAGCAGCTGCCGAACATGCCCCGTGCGTACGTGTCTCGCCTAGTGTTTGACTGCAAGCACGAGTCCCTGGCACTGATGAAGCCGGGTGCCACCCCTGTCGGCAGCGGCTCCGCGGCTGCGGGCGGCCAGACCGTGATTGGCGGTTGCTGCTATCGGCCTTTCCGGGAGCAAAAGTTTGCGGAGGTGGCCTTTCTGGCCATCTCCCAAACCGAGCAGGTACTCGGGTACGGGACGCGGTTGATGGCACAGGTCAAGGAGCGGGCCAAACGCAGTGGCCTCACACACCTGCTGACGTGTGCCGACAATAACGCGGTGCCTTACTTCAAGAAACAGGGCTTTTCCAAGAAAATCACGCTGTCGTATCCGCTGTGGCAAGGCCGCATCAAGGACTACGAGGGGGTGCTGCTGATGGAGTGCAAGTTGCACGCGCAGGTGGATTACCTCAACATGCCGCTGCTGCTCAAAGCTCAAAAGTGCTGCCTGGTGGAGAAGCTCAAGGAGGTGAGCCTCAGCCACGTGGTCTACCCGGGCTTGGATGTGTCGACCATGCGCAAGCCTGTGCGACTGGAGAACATCCCTGGACTTGCCGAGATATCGTGGCGCAAAGACGGCCGCAGCGGCGCCGCTCCGTCCACCCGTGGTGGTGCCGCGTCTGGCGCCGCGCCGCGAGATGAGGTCTCGCTCCAAGCGCTCAAGGCGCACCTGCAGTCGGTGCTCGATCAGATCAAGGCGCACGGCAGTGCGTGGCCCTTCCTTGAGCCAGTCAACCCCAAGGAGACTGGCGCCATTGACTACTACGATGTGATCAAGAACCCGGTCGACCTCAGCTCCATCCAGGCCAAGCTCACCGCCGGCGGGTTCTATGTGACGAAGGAGATCTTTTTGGCGGACTTGAAGCGGATGGTGGAGAACTGTCGTACGTACAATGGCAAGACCCACTACGTGACAGACCTGGCGTGCCAGCTGGAGCGATTGTTCCAGAGCAAGTTGTAGGTAGGTGTACGTAGAAGCAGCTTATTGTACAGTGTCTCCCCCCTTTTTTTTTAGCACCCTCCAGTCAGTCACGGTGCGCTCGACAGCTGACATTGGCGCAGCGTGCATCTCAACCTTGACTGCACCGCCAGCTTAGTCCCATCGTATTTTTCTGCTGCACAAGACTGCTGGTAGTACGTCGTGTCTGAGTTCAGACGTATCCTCGTGCCCAACTTTTCCGCAGCCGCATGGAGGCTACCATACAGTGAAGGCGACGAGCGCTCCATCAGATTGGCTCCTGCCACCATCCGACGGCTTGCTATCAGCGACGCACGATTCCTCAACTGGTATACATACCTTGTGCTCCCGGTGCCCAACTCGTGTGTTGGGCTGGAGACTACACGCTGCGCCGACCCAACCAGATTGTTCCAGAACACCTACCTACGATGAAGTTTGACCACCAAGGTACGTTTATCATGCGTGACAGCCGCACACTGCTGACCATGAAGCCCATGATGGGCACTGCTGGCCGTCACCTCGGCGAGACAATGGCCCGACTCAAATCGAGAGGCCGACCGCCACCCGTACTGCCACCCTGGACTGTCCTCATTCCGTGTCTCGGGCATCTACAAGGATTTAAACCAAGGATGCAGCATCAATTGGATGTGAGAAGAATCTTGGGACACCTCGAACGCCACCACGGGCCACGAGCACCTCACATCTTGCCCGACTTGATCGATGGTGTCGCGGACCAGTGGCATGGGTCGTGCACGGGAGCTCGAGCGGACGCGTCACCCCGACTTCGGGGGCACGCGGTGGCCCCAGAGCTCCGTCCTGGTGTGGTCCCGCCGCCGCTGCCAGCCTCACCGGCTCGACTGTGGACCGCGGTCTTTTGCACACCACCCAAGGCTTCTGCAAGTGGGAGGCGCGCCCCAAATCGTCTGGTGAGGTGCCGAGCGATGAGAGGAGGCTGACCGGCGTCCGCACCACCCATACCAACCTCTGGTCTCTGGGACTGTGAGGTGCCGTCAAGGGCCCGGGGAGGGTGGGGCAGAGCATCGGTAGTACATAGGCCAGTCGCCGTACGCGGGGCATTGCATTGCGCGGTTCCTCCGCAGTGGACGTTAGCGAGGCGACGGTGTGTCGACGCGGCGGAGGGTCAAGGGGCAGAGGTATCACGAGCTATCCGGGCGCACGCACGCGTGGGCACCCACGATGAATCGCGTTTCATCGTTTCTCCAGCTCGCCGAGGCTGCCAAGGGCAATGCCGACCTCCCGGCCGGCGCGGACCCGTATGAGGACTTTGACTTCTCGCCGTACTTGAGCGCGGAGCAGACCGAGGAGGATCTGCGCAAGACATGGAGGGTGTTCACCAAGGTCAAGGTACGTTGTTCTGGTGCCTTTCGACGCATGGACAATTCTTCGTCACCCTTGTTTGAACATTGCAGCCATAGGAGAGAGTGGCCCGTCGGTGTGGCGCCCGCCTGGGTCTGCCGTCCCGCCAGAGCGTTGCCGGGTTGTGAGAGAAGCTCCTGTTCTCCTGCTGACAGCGGCGCCTGCGCCTTTGTCTCGCCTCTTTCACGCCATGTGCTTTTTTCCTGCAGGACGTCCTCGATGATGGTCGTCGCCTGGAAAACGCGTCGTGGCGCCTGTGGTTCCGGGAGCGCAACAAGGCCACGGCAGCGGCTGCCAGCGAGGAGTTGGGTGGGGCCCCTAGCGGCGTCCGGAAGCCCTCATCGGTCCCCACCGAGGCGGAGAGTGCCGCTGCCTTGAACAACTTGCAGATGAAAGACCTCAGCCTGGAGAAGTCGCTCGCCCGTGCTGAGAATAACACGCAACGGATGGTCGGTGACATGTTTGGCGGCGGCTCTGGCGGCGGCGCGAGCAAGGATGGTGTGGAGGCGGCCAACGCAGAGATGCGTGCCAAGGTGGAGCGCACCCGCCGCCTGCTGTCGTTGCTCTCCAAACACGCCCTTGGCGATGACCCTGCGCTTGTCGACGACCTGCTTGCATGGGTACACATCGACGTGCTGTCGTCGGCGGAGGTCAAGACCACCACCACAGCGCCCAAGGCCAAGGACGGGTCGGCAGACGTTGTCGCAGCCGCTGAGGCAATCCTCCCCCGCGACGCGGCAGCTGCCCGCGAGTTCCTGAGCAACTCAGGCGTGCAGGCCCGCAAGCGGGCGGCGGCCTTTGGCCATTCGCTCGAACGCAATGGTGCCAATAACTTCCTTCTATACCTGCTCCGCGAGCTCCGCGACGACCTGTCCTTCGACGTGTTTTCACCCAAGGACGGTCCGATGCGCGGGGACTATGCCTCCCTGGGCATTGCTGTACGCATCCTTGACTCCAAAGCCACCGACTACCCGCAGCAGCTGCGCACGGCACTGTCGGATTATGACTACGTCGTGGCCAACACGATCATGTCTGCGCCGGTGGTGAACGTGGCGGCCATGATGAAGCTGCCGACCCTGACCGTCATCCACGAGGCGTGGCGGCCCAAGGAGATGGACTACTATGCCAAGGAGGTGTTTCTCATGCCTCATCTGGGCAAGGCGGAGATTACCGCGGCCTTCAGTGCCGCTTCCCGCATCGTCTTTCCTGCAGAGGTCCAGAAGCGGTGCTACGACGGGCTTTACACGGAGGAGGCGGCCTCGGTCGTGTACAACGGTATTCCCTTGAAGTCCATCAACGCCTTCCGCAAGGTGCAGTCGCGTGCATCGGTTCGTGCCAGCCTCGGCTACAACGCAGATGACATGGTGCTTGTCCAGCTTGGCACCGTGTGCAAGCGCAAGGGCCAGCTGGTCACGGCACAGGCTTTCTCCAAGCTGAATCAGTCGATCGGCGCGAGCTGTGGCAAACAACTGAAGCTGCTCATGGTCGGTGCGCGCTACATCCGCCAGCACGAGATTGACTATATCGACTCGATCAAGGAAGAGCTTGAGTCGTCGGGCTCACTGGATGCGGTGACCATCCTGGACGTCAAGAAGAACGTGCTGCCCTATTATCTGGCCGCCGACATGATCCTGTGCCCGTCACTGAACGAGGTGCTCCCGCTGGTCATTTGCGAGGCGATGGCCTTTGAGCGTCCGGTTATTGCCACGGCGATTGACGGCATCCCCGAGGCGCTTGACAACGGCGTTGAGGGCTTCCTCATCCCCCCAGACAATGCCGACTCCCTCACCGAGGCCATGTCCAAGCTGGTCTGCGACGAGGACTTGAGAAGGGATATGGGTCAGCGTGGCCGCGCCCGCGTCCTCTCCCAGTTCTCATTTGAGACGATGTCGTCCCGCTACCGCGACATCATCAAGTCAGACCTGGGCAGCCTGGAGGCCCCACCGCTGGCGCTCGAGTAGATTTGGGGTGGTCACGGGATTAGGGCGCTGGACTTGGGCGGGCGACAGCCAGGCGGCTTTTGGGACGCGATGTACGCTGCGTAAGTGCTTGTGTCTATTGAGTGGATGCTGCAGTGAGCTGTGTGCAGACGACTGCTCCCAACGCGCGGTCTCCATTTTGGGGCAGGAAAACCACGATTGGTGGTTGCCCATCCTGGTAGGCTGTTTTCTTTTTTTCCTTATTCACGAATGGTCGCGCACAAGTGCTATCAACAGAGCAGCGACGCTGCTCAACTCTGCAAGGAATGCAGCGCCTGCAACAGAACACAACCAGCACACTTGATGACACTGTGCCGGCTTGCTCCACTTATATACACGGGCCAGGCTGCTACGACGCATGCCGGTCGTGGGCACACAAGACAGGGTCAGCAGTCACGCACTACCACCCCGCAAAGAAACCCCCCCGCCGCCGGCTGCTCGACCGGAGTGCCTGCGACGCCGGGTGGCGCGCCCAGGTGCGGCCAGGCGCGTCGCGGTCGTTGACGAGCTCCCGCCCCCCCTCCACCTCGTCGTCCGAGCCATCCGTCACCGACCGGTCAGTGCCTGCAAAAGCCGACTCTAACTGCTCGTCCTCCTCATCCTCAATGGACACCTTGACCGACGGGGCGGGCAGCGGTGGAGGCGCCATGGCAAAGCCGCCCTTGACGCCGAAGTCGTCCAGCTCAGCGGCCTTGTCCGCAGCCGCCACCGCCTCCGCCTCGGCAGACGACCGCGAGTAGGCAAACGACGCAAACAGGCACGCGTAGGTCACATAGTAGAGGAAGACACAGCTGGGCAACTCGTCCTCGGTCCAGATGGGTGCCCACACCTTCATGTACGCGTGTTGGCCAACGACGACCACACTGAACGCCTCGCCCGCCGATGACAGCCGCGCGTCCGTGGCGAGCAGCAGGCGGAGCAGCACGACCACCGCAAACGCGACAAGCACCACCAGCTGGAAGACAATGAACACTGCCTCGGCGCGCTCCCGCATCAGTGGCAACGGGTCCCGCAGCAGCACCGCATACCAGCCCGCCAGGAGTGCCCAGAGGCCCGCAAAAAATACGTCTCCCGCCAGCACCAGCAGGCCGACGCTCAGCCGTCCGCGGAGGCGCTTGATCAAGTCCACGAGCAACGACCCGGCCGTGACGATAAACGCGTACACGGTCAGCGAGACGGTGATCGACGTGAGCGCGTTGGTGTGCGCCATGCGGCCGCGAAAGTACAAGGCCGACTGTAGCTCTCGCTCCAGCGGCGGCAACAGCGCGTGGACGGTGCGGTTAAACACCGCGTGCGGCAACGGCCCGAGCTCCTCCGTCCGTGCGTCGAGGACGTCATAAATCGACGGGTGCGCGTACTGCGCCTCGGTGCGCTCATTTTCCTTGCGGACCGCCTCGAGTTGGGAGGTCAGCCCGGCCACCTCCTTGCGCAGCTCCTCAATGCGCCGCAGCATCCGCGCCTTTTTCTGCTCCTTGTCGACGAGCACCGTCTGGGCGAGCCGCAGCTCCTCCTCCCGCTTCTCCTTTTGGCGGAGCTCCCAGTCGCGCCCGCGCTCCAGGCGGCGCACTTCCAGCTCCGCCGCGTGGCGCTCCGACGATAGCTTCTCCGACCGGCTGCGCAGAGCCGCAATGGTCTTGTCCGCCACCACGTTTTCCTCCCGCAGCTGCCGCTCAATGGCGGTGAGGTCGTCCAAGCTTAGCGTGTCGAGCGCCGCGTCCATGGCGACGCGCGGGTCGGGGCCGCCGCCGCCACCAGCGTCGTCGCCACCGCCGCCAGCGTCATTTCCGAGAGCGTCGTCGGCGCCATCGTCGCCACCCCCGTCGGCCGCGCTGCCGTCCGTCTGGGCGGCGCCTCCGGCGGGCAGGGCGAGCACCACCGCCGCGACGCACAGGCCGCACAGCAGGGTAAACGCGAGGGACGTCGCCGTCGCCCGACGCGACCGCGCCATAGCAGAGGAGGAAGGGTGGGAAGAACAAGGAGGCACGTGGCTACTGAGAAGACATCAAAGGGCGGCAGCACGAGACGGAGAATGCTGGGGGGGGCACCGACCACAAAAGGGGCGACGCGAGGTGAGCCCTACCTCGCCACCCAGGCCAGAGCGTGTGCGGTTAGCAAGCCTGCCCTGTGGACAGCCTGTGAAAGACCGCGCAGGCGCCGCAAGGGGGCCTGGGCAGCAGCGGCCGGTGCACCGCGCAGGCGCCGCGTGGGGGCCTAGGCAGCAGCGGCCGGCGCACAGGAGCGGGTGGGCGGCACCGCGGCGGGTGGCACGTCTCCCGCTGGCAGCGGCTGGTTCAGTACCGACAGTCAGAAGGTCGGTCCGGCACAGGCTGGGGGCGGCACAGCCGCGGCCAGCAGCTCCATCGTGGCAAGGCCGCACAGTTGAACCACGACAGTGGGTATCGGGATGGGGCGCGGACTCTCATGGAGAACGGGCAAGGCATCCACGGTGAAGGCGACGTCCACGTCCGCCGGTGGCATGGAATTTGACTACTCGAATTCTGCAGCTGTGGCTCATAAAAAAATATTTCGGATGACTATGTATTTGATCCGATTGGAAGTCCTTCCAATTGCCGATGCTTGACAGGGCAGGAAGAGACCCCAACTTAAGCCGTGGACCCACCACGCGTTGGCCACAGGGAGACGCTACGAACACACCCGAGCCAGGCGTCCACGTGCCGCTGCCGCGTTCGTCAAGCGCACACAGATCGGTCGGGGTCTTTCTGCTGTCAAGCAGTTGCCACCCACCACGGTTCCGAATGCGGTTGTTAGAAGAGAGCAGCGAGCTTGTTGGTCGCCTCCTGTCGCGTGTGCGCGCCACAGGGAGGAACTACCGACACGCTTCGCTCTCGCAAGCACTGTACGGCCTGCGTTTCTCGATTGCGTCGGTTCTCGAGGGTCTCCTGGCTTGGAGGCGGCTGCATCATCACTGGGCGAGCAATCCCGTCTCTCTCAACGGCGGTGACAGGACGGAGATGATGCGTACACGGTCTACTGAGTGCGGGACCGGTGGCGCGCGGTCTCCCCCACGCACCGGAGCTCAATGGACGTTGCGATTCTCTACGTCACATTTCTCTCCGAGCACAATGCGTTGGCATGCGTGGTTGCCGAGAAACTGCACGTCGAGCGGGGCGGGCGGTCACGCGGGGAATGTCAACGTAGGGCACTTCTGGATGCCCCTCGGCTCGTTTGCAGAGGGGGCCCTCGTCGAAGCTGCGGCCTCCCCGCTAAATCGAATCCTGCACGGCGTCCCACTCGAACCTGACAGTTGCGCGCCCTGCGCTCGTGCCCGGTCCGGCTGCCGCTCCCGCCGGCTGGTCATCGATAAAGACCCCCAGCACAAGCCTCGCCACGGACGCGATAAGCCACCATCACCGCAGCGCGAGCAGACGGTCCCGCTGTACTCCCTCCTCCACGACGGCATCGCGACCCCTCGCGCAGACCAGCACTTGCTCCGACACCCCCCCCCCCCCCC
>Ga0209186_1003465_pt1 | contig 10869 bp, 15 predicted proteins | sample SidtaG_FD_187426 | JGI IMG/M metagenome (GOLD analysis project Ga0209186, IMG submission 187426) | Marine algal microbial communities from Sidmouth, United Kingdom - Sidmouth_Male2 metaG (SPAdes) (version 2) | ecosystem: Host-associated > Algae > Red algae > Unclassified | place: Sidmouth...
CGGAAGCTCACCTTGGCCTCTCGCACGGGCTATTCTTCGCATTGGTCGTAGAACGCAGCAGATAAGTGCGCCTTGCGCACCACCGAGAGTATTGGTTTCAGGCTTGCGACCTTGACCGAAGCCCACCGCCACTGCCAATCGATCAACTCAAAGACAGTCTTGGTGGTGGCGTACAGGGCGCCCCGAACCCGCCGTGCGTAAGAGCGTGGGGAAGAGCACCAGGGGATGCAGTAGGGAGGCGCAGGTGTTATCGCCGAGTGAGTAGCTGGGGATGAAGGTGACGTCACAAGCATCATCCCGCTCACGACCACCCCGCCCACGATCGCGTCGCCCACCACCGCCCCGCCTTCGACTACACCCATCACGGCCCCGACCATCACCGTCCCGCCCATCACCGCCCCGTCCGCGATCACCACGCCCACCGCTCCCCCGCCGACCACCGCTCCTCCCGCCACCACCCGGCCCGCTGCTGCCGTGCCCACCGCCGTCCCACCTACCGCCGCCCCCCCTGCCGCCGTTCCGCCCACCGCCATCCTGCCCATTGCGATCCCGCCCGCGGCCGTTCCGCACGCTGGAGGGTTGGGGCAGTGGGGTATAGTGGTGAGCGTGGAGGTGGGCTCTTATTTTGTGACGGAGGCAGGAGAGTGTACGGCCATGGAGGGGCCAGCGTGGTGGGCTGGTGGGCGCAGGCGGTGGGCGACGGGGGAGATAGGCAGCCAATAAAAGATGAACAGCTCGTCACTCGGTGAATAGAGGCTCTGGGGAGCGCGGCGACGCGCGGGGGGGGCTCAGAGGTCGAGATTATGGTAGCTGTCTGGTCACCACGCCCTCCCAAGCTCATAGGCAAACGATAAAGGGCGCCCCCTTACCCTCACCTCCCCCGCCTCCCTGCGAAAGACGTGCCCCCTTCCGCCCCCGTCAAAGGACGCGCTCTACGTCTGTGTCAGCATCTTGACCTCGCCCAAAGGCGGCCCGCCCGCGAGCCGCCGTCGGCGGAGGGCGGGGCCGCCCAGTTGGTCGTCGCGACCCCGGGGGAGGTGGGCCGGCAGCCCCAGGACGAGGCGGCAGGGGGAAGGAGCGACCGGCGCGGGGCGACCGGGGAAGCCACCCACTCGGCGTCGGGCACATCGGCGGGGGGGGGGAGCGCTGCGCCCGCGCGCACAGAGTCGGCGTGGACGCCAACGCCGCTCACGTGCGGAGGTGCAGACGTCCTCGTAGTCGACGCCAGCGGGCAGCGGCGAGTCACCGTGGTCAGGGCCGCCGCCCGTGTACATCAGCGCGTCGGCAGCCTTGCCGCGGCGCCCACGGGCGGCAGCGAGTTGGCATGGGTGTTGCCGCCGCCCGTGTGCGGCGGCTGGGTGGCGGCGTTGACGCCGCCGCCCGTGCACGACAGCGAAGCGGCGGCCTTGCCGCTGTCGCCCGAGGGTTGCGGCGAGTCAGCGGGCGTGGTGGCGGTGCCCGCGGGCGGCGGCGATTTGTTGTGGTCTGGGCAGCCGCCCTCGTGCGACGGCTCCTCGTCGGCGGCGGTGGCGGCGGCGCCCGCGGGCGGTGGCCTGTCACCGTCCTTGTCGCCGCCTGCGGGCGGCGCGGCGCCGCCAGAGACGCCGTCGACGGCTGAGAGCGACGGCGCCGGGGACGCGGCCTGCGGCCGGACGGGCGCGAGTGTGGGGGGGGCGGGGGGGAGGGCGTCCCTAACGCTCCCCAATGGATAAGTGGGCCATAGAGAGAAGCACACTAGTGTTTCTTCCAAGAGAGCACGGCAAGAGAGGGGTTGCATAGGAGGGGAGCACGCGGGGCAGCTTCAAAACACTGAAATGACGCGAAAGCCGTACGAGCGAATAAACGGGCCGTGACAGACCGCATGGCAGCGGAGAGGACAGACATGACCAGGAACCCAGAGAGCGGTCGGGTATGCGGCTCCAGCGGAGTCAGGTGTGGGTGATGGAAGAAAACGGGGTCTGTTACCGTACATGCCTTTGGCTACGATGGGTGTAGCGGTGGCGAGCGGTGGTAGGGGCTGGTGGGGCACGGCAATGGAGGGGGGTGCATCGAGGACGACGATGCACCCTGGTATGGAAGCTCCGCCACACCCCCCCCCCCTGTTTGCCTCAAAATGCCATTTTTGATCGTCGGCGATGGATGCCGCATCCTGTGGCCATTAGCGGCCAGCGTCGTCAGGCCCATCTGAATCGGGGGCTGTACATCATTTTTGCCCGTGATCATGCCGCGAGTGACTTTAGGAATTCCGCCCAGGACGATCGGTCGCTTCGCGAGGATATCTTCTGGGTCAAGTCTCATGTGCGTGCAAGAATAACCGCACGTTTCGTAGGACGGGTGACTTTGTGCTCGTCAAAGGCCGATTCCGAGCGATAGCCTGCTCTCCCGGGTCCAGTGCCTGTCGGGGCACTGGGAGAACGGGGTGTATGCGCCTCATTGGCCGAGAGCTATCTCGTGATCGAGTGGTCCACATATAGTTTGGGCAAACCATCACCCACCCAGGCTGGCCATTTTTCAGAAAACCACCATAGCAACGGCCACCAGATGACCCCGGCCGTATCAACCGCTCGATTTGGCACTCCACCTGACCAGTGCCACGACCACCACCGTGACGGACCTTGGTTTGGTTGGACCTGCCCCTTCGCCCCCACATCACTGATTCTCCTGCGTGCTATGCCACGCCATTTGTTCCTCACGCATCAAAGCACACATATCAACAACAAACTGCTCTCCCACCCTGCTACCAACTATGTGGCGCAAAGGAAACTTGGCGGCGCGGAAGTTGCGCAACCGCCACACTACCTCTTAGGCGAAAACGAGGCACTTTATTAAATGGATGTGGGCGTAAGTGCTCTGGAAGAGGGGGTACCGAAATTCCAAATGCCATAGAGGCCGGCACCTCGCCCCGCAGATCGTGGCGTACAGCTTCGTCCGCGTCCTCCACATCCCCCAAAGCGGCTGTCCACTCGACCAGCACGTCGGTCGAGGGCGCTGGTCCGTCCTCTGTGAAGCAGTCGTCAACCTCCCCGCCAGCTGACGCCGGCGGTGCGTCTAGAGACTGCTTAGCTATCGACCTGACGCGTTCTGCAGCTATCAAGTCGCACTTTCCTGACTTGGTACGCTCTTTGACACTTCAGCGCTCCTCTTGATGAACACTTGACAGCCGTGACCTTGTTGAGGGTTGCAAGCCCCATGCGGTTCCTCCGTTTATTTTTCTGAGCTGCATGCTCCTTGACGAGCCGCTCCACAAAGGCCGTCTGCGGCTTGGATCCTAGGAAACCGAGGGAAAACTTGGACAGCTCTGCACAGGTACCACTCAGCGCAAGAAACACCCCAAACTTCAACCAGGTCCACCCAGAAGCTTTGTACGACTGGTCATCCGGTCCTGGAGGAGCACAACACAGGCGCCCAATGTCGCCTGTCAAATATTAAGACATCTGCAGCACAATAGCGTTGGCGTGAGAAGGCACGTCCGCGAACAACTTGGCGAAGTAGACGGCCGAGGCGATAGCCGAACACGGGATGGAGAAGAACGGCAGGGGTGTGGACCGCCAGTTTTGATCCAGCATCTCTCTTCTCACGTGCGTGTACTGTGGGTGTTGTAACAAGGCTAAGAGGAACAGCACGTACTCCTCCGCGCCGCAGCGCCGCTTAAGATTACCACACAGGCGGGCCTGGCCCGGATGGGAGCTTACACTCGCAAGTTGCTGGTAGATAAACTGGTAGATCCCGAACGCGTCTGCGAGTTTTGTGTCGTCGTGGTCCAAGAGGAAGGAGGCCTGCGCAATGGGCCGGATGACCCACTCGGCAGCCGCCAGCTCCCTCCATTATTCGTCGGAATTCAGTGGGAGATTTGCGTCGGGAGCCGCGGACCCCAGCTCAGCAACGAGTCACGGCGGAGCCCCGCACAGACGAAGGAGGCTGACCATGAACTTTTTCAGCGAGCTCCACCTCGTCTCGCAAACGCATAGGATCGCCAATGAGATGCCATAAAGTCGGTGCATCAAGGCTCTTTCTTGGGGGAGAATCTTGGCGGACGACCGGACGAGCACGCTGGCCACGGAAACAGCAGCCTCAGAAGTCGGTCGAAGGCTGGGATTTTGGAGGACGTACTGCATCCAGAGGTTGACTTGGTGGGCCAAGCACCTCAAGAAAATCAGCTTCGGGTAGCGCAACGCTAGAATTCGGCGAGCGCGGCCGCACTGCCCCGCATAGTGCGTACAGACGCATCTGATAGGTAGATTTCCATCCGCTTGCAGCTTTTCAAATACGGACGCCATCTCATTCGCCGTCTGTACGCCATGGTTCTGGTAGCCCTCCTCCTTGGCGTCCAAACTGTAGCATTCCGAGCCAATGTTGATGACAGCTCCGAGGATATGGGTGTTTTTAGAAGTTTTGTAGCCATCAAGAATCAACGTCGCGCGCACCGATCCTCGGACCAAGGTCCGTACAGCATGAGGGGACTTGGCTATGGCGTCTAATGCTGCGGCGTCGAGGATGGGAGCGCAGAACTGGCTACGACTGGGAAGCCTGCCCACCACGTACTGTCGAAGTAGAATAACAAGAATGATGAGGACTTAGCTCTCCACGAACTAAAATGGAAAACGCCGATCAGCCACCAACCGGAGGAGACGCCTGTCCAGCTCCACATTCTCCATTGCCGAAAGTTCACGGCAGACAAAGGTCTCGAGAGTGGGGTCCGCCTTGTGCCTCTTCGGGCCGGGCTGTAGCATATCTCCTTAATATTTGGATATTGGCCCCGGTAGCCCCCCTGACTGGTCAGTATTCATGTGGAGGATTGAACTGACTTGTGGCTCGCCCTTTGGGAGGTTACTTCCGTCTTGTGTATCTGTCCTTTCTTTTTATCGTCTCTATTTTGGTGGTTATTCGATCTTTTTGATCGCTCGGTCGATCGACCCCGCCCCTTTACCGTCTGATAATAGAAGCACCATGGGACCGGGGTTCACCGTCGTCGGCACCCCCGGCTCCCCATCGGATGCTGCACGAACGAAGGTTCTTCTTCCTCGCCTCTAAGGCGATAGTGTTCACTTTATCGTGCGTCTACGGTCGGTCGCTACTTACTGGTTACTTTACCAACGTCATTAATCCCACACGGGCGTCGGTTGATCAGTCTGGCGGCCGAGGTAGCTGCGGACACCCTGAAACTGAGAGCTTTTCAAGCCCAGTCGACGGCACAGGCCCACCTCTGTCTCCCGAGAGGCAATTTCTGATGATGATGACGACGCTGCAGCTGAATCAGTGTGGGGCTGATTGCGAGCGCGCCCATCCGCGTCGGCAACAAAAAGCTCGTCGCGTCCCACAACCTACAGCTCTTTAGGTGAGAAAGCATTCTATCAGACCGCTCAGGAAGACGCTCCGTTGGGCGCACGACATCAGTCTTGGCGATGGCCTCATCGTTGCCGTGAAAAGCGGCGACAGCTTCCTCGTACCGTGTGTACGCCCGCCCACACGCAATGCAGAAGGCGACCCAGTAGTTAGACGCACTGCTGTACTCCCGCAGGTAGCGCTCTTCCGTCTGTGGAACCGCCTTCCACCCTCGCACCGTGGTCGTCTGCACTATGAGAGGGTTAATGGTGAGGGGGTGGAGATAAAATGGAAAGATGGGTGCAAGAAAGAGTGAGCCCAGAAATGTGCACAGGGAGACGTCCAATGCTCCTCGGAACAACGGACCATCGTTGCGTCTTGGAAAAAGCTCCGAGGAAAACAGAGGTGCTCCCATGTACAGCCGTAGCGCATGGTTACGGGTCAGCGCAACTGCGGTCCGAGTGATTGTGTGGAGGGTGTGGGATCCTGATGCCCTGGTAAGCGAATCTAGGCTGGTGGCGGTGCGTAGGGCGCGGCCACGGGGTCAGCCGGACTCGGGCGCGAGGGCCTGGGTGCCTGAAGCGAATGCCCGATGCGCCGACGACCGTATGTAGGCTGGTCAGCTAGTGGTGATGCGGACATTGAGTGTCGCCAGAGGACTAATTGGACTGGGGCAGGAGGCTCTCAAAGCTTCACAGCCTTGACCCAAAGCGCATGGCGCGCTCTCATCGCAAGAGTCTTGCAGGGTTCGATACATGTGCTTGTTGACGCACTCTGGAACGCAGTTCTGCAGCATGAGAGTAAGCTCTTTTGCACTCATCATCTGCACCGCCGCGAGACGCTTCTTGTGATATGAATGTTACCAGTGCGATCCGAGCAAAATCTCGTTGCAAACCACTTGTACTGAAAATCGGGCCACAGGGTACTGTGAGGGGGGTGCCAACAAGTTCTTGCAGCCCAAAATGCGTCCATTTGCTGCTTGTGTGCACCCACGCATTAAGGAGCACTGCGCTGGCCGTAGCAGGCGACGGAGGCCAACACGGACAGGCACTGCGAGGGCGAGGCACGCCTAGTTAATGGGGGGTGTTTCGTCTCATCTGGGTTTCGGCACAAATTCTTGCGTCTGGTTGGCTCCTCCTACAAGTTTGTCGCTCCCATTGGCTGCAAGCATCTGTTTTAACACTTGGCAGATTTCTCAGAGGGACCTCTTCAAATACTAAGAAGTGGCCACTCGCAGAGCTTATGGTGGGGGGTTGTCTCCAAACGTGGCCCGAAGATGACTCGAAATAAGTCATCACACAGCTGAAATGCCCTGGATGCATCGCTCGCATTGGGGGCGCGAATGGCCAGTGCGGCTCCACTCGCACAGATCGCCTTCATAAGAATGTGCCGTTCGGCGCCCATTGCGGCGGCTGGCCGTGCGACACGGGTTTCGAGAGGTCATCGGCCATCGAACGCCCTGTCGGTGTGGCATTCCATTTTGCTCATTCAGATGGTGGCCACGCCGAGCGCTCCTGAATGGTCCCCACGGGTGTCAGGGAACAGGTGGCGTGGGCGGGCGTGCGCTGTTGCACGGGAAGCCGTGCCAACGACTGGGCTGTGGGCTGAGAATGCATCGGTCTCGCGTCAAAACTGTTGCTCGTCGAACCGTCCGACTGTGAAAACGGTGGTAAGCGGGTACCATGAGCCAGTAAGGAAATCTTACGGCAGACAAACATTCTTATCTATCAACTCTAGCAGCCAGACGAGTCAAAAACATTTCGACCGTACGGTCACCCTCCTCAAACACGTTCTGAGCCCACTTTCTCCCATCTTGAATTGCCTTCTCCATCTTCGACTCACACTCCACAGGTCCGCCCTTGTTCCCCCTTTTTCGCCGATCCCCGGCCTTCTTCGCCGTCCTCGCTACCTCTGGCGCAGGCTTCCTAGCGTCAGTCGACAAATTGGCGTCGCTTGCCTCCCGCGCCACAGCCATTACGCGTACAAAGTTTGCGCACGCGCCCACCTCCGTCTCTGCCGCGTACTTCGCGGCGTTGTACGTGAAAAAGCCGTGCCACGCCTCAATCGACTGCTACCCGTAGAGGCAGATGCTACCAAACAAGTACAAAAAGTCGGGCGGGTGGTACATCAAGACGTGCAGCTTCGGCGAAATGTTGACCCATGGAAAGCTGCGCTTCAGATGACGAACGAAGAGCTGTACGTTGGAACGAAATTCAAGTGCTTCAGATGCATGGACTTCAGCAACTCGGCTCATTGTCCTCGAGATTCCTCTCCAGAGGACCCAAAGCCGATTGTAGGCCACGGGGTCGGACTCAGCCACGAGGCTGAGAAGGGCGCGGCAAATCACGTCGCTTCGTTGAGCAATCGCGTGGCAGTCCCGCCCAATGAGTAGTCCCCCGTTATAGGGAGCAGGCCGCACGCGAACCACACGCCTCAGCTTCTCAGCAAGCTCAAAAGAGAATGCGGACCCAACGGGGCGCCCACGGCAGGAGATGACCAGCTCGATGGCTAATCTCAATAACTGGAGCGTGATGCTGTGCAGGATTTGCAACGAAATGGGCACGATCTGGCGAGGATCGACCGAAAACAGGGGTGGTCGCGCGATCGACCGCAGCGTGGCCTGCGACTGGTCATTCGCCGGCCCATCCGCTCGAGCTGCCATGCTAACTAGATGAGCGGACGTGCGCGCGTGCGCGGGGGAGGGTGCGTCAACATCTTGCATTGTCCCGTAAATCCCGTCGAGCGCCGCGTGCATCCTGCTTGGAGCTCTTGTGCAATAGCACGTCAACCACGGCATGGTCGCGTTCGGGCCCTTATGCTCGTGAACGGTGCACAACGCCTCGTAGTCCCCAGACACGAGCAAGCGCACGGCGCGACGCACGCCCCCCACCACGACGCCTTCGCGCACCAGTTGATAAACCTAGTCAAGATGCTCCCCCAGTATAGACGACACAGCGTCATAATCGTCCTTATGTGAGGGACAGACGCCCACCAAAATGGTGTTGCGCAGTCTATGCGGACGGCGCTGTTTGACCAACCCCGCCGCAATTTTGACAGAGGCGGGCGTGCCCCCCTTATCCACTCCGAGTGCCAGATGAATGTCCTGGACGGTCGGGGGGGGGGACGCCGCCGCGATGCTGCCAGCGTCGATAGAGGACACTTCGTACGAGTGCGTCTGCGGGAGTGGAACTAGGTGGGAATCCCGCGGAAGCCCCTCGACGAAGCTACCGGAGGCCCATAGGGCTTCCAGCTTCTCCTGGACAGCGCCCGTCAGGCTCACCAGGTGGACCCCAGACCCCGCTACAGCACCTTTCTTGGCCGGAAGACCAGCCAAGCGCTGCCGAGCGGCCCGCAAGACTGGAAAACTCGCGAGACCGAGTCGAGAGCCGCCAATCCCCCTGCGGATACCGTTGAGCGCCGTAAAGCTGATGCCGCTAGCTGCGATCAGCCCCAACTGCTGCTCCGGGTACAGAGAAGTAGCGGATGGCTGAGAAAGATCCCGAATCCGCAATGTGCGACATCTGCTGTCGAAACGGTCACCGCTCCGGCCGCCACAGCGTCGCGCGAGTCTACCTCAACTGGTCTATTGAGCGATTGCAGCCCAGAAACCAAGCGCTTATAGCGCTGGCTTCGTCCAACCACCTGCTTAGTTACAGCACGCTGACGCACGTACACGCATTCAACTCCATTAGCCCACTTCAACCACGTTCTGGAGGGCTACCAGGCAGCACAATGGTTGCAGCAATGGCATGAAAAACAGGACCATTCTGGTCATCCCGTAATGCACCGCGGCGCAACGCTTCCAGAAATTCGGGGCACGAAGGAGGTGGAGGAATCGACCGCGGCGGAGTGGTCGTCAGTGCTGTCAGGAGGCGAATGCGCAAATCGCCAGCCGCACGTTGCGCGCGGAGGGCCCGCCTCGTCGCTCCGCCCAAAGCTTTTCTGAGATGCTCGATACGTGCTTGCGCCGACAGGCACGCGCGGCAGCCCAGATCGGAGTGAGTGAGGTTTGCCACAGCACTCGGCCGCGCATTCGCCGCAGTCCACTGGTCGTCGGGCTCAGGGGATTTCTGTGAGTCCGAGCGCTGAGCAGCGGACGCAGGGGTTGCAGCGAAGCCCCGATGCGAAGTGGCGCCTGAGCTAGCACGCTTGGCGCGCTTTGCTCGACAGTAGCAGCGATCACACCTGCCCAGCGGCACACCGAGGCTGTCCTTCCCCGCGGACTCCTTGCATCGCACTTCTGGAAGACTGCTGATCGCCGTGCAGAGGGCATGGCCGAACAGGCTAGCGGCGGACTCGCGCCAGATTCTCAAACCTGCGCAAGGTTTGAGCAATACGTCTGTGCAGTCGGAGCAGCGAAAGACCCAGATATCCTGGGGAAAGGCTCGTGTGCGGTCAGGGGAAGAAACGCTGCAGAGCACCAGGAACACGTAATGAGGAAACACGACACATCGACCGTTCAGAGGAGCACTGCTGTCAGCGTCACGTTGGGACATGCCAAGTACTGGGCCTTTCAACCTGGTTCCATTGAGACGCTGTATGTGAGTCGTCGTCTGACGTACCATTGCAGCGACCGTTTCGTGCCCATTGTGGCCCCCTGAAAGGTGGTTGGATCAGATCGACCGATTGACTGTGCGTACCATACTTGATACGATTCATACACGGCACAGAGTGATGCGCGGATTGGACTGGTCAGACGAAGTACAGGGAATGTGACACTCTCCTTAAGAGGATGCGACTAAAGCGACAAAAGTGGATGCAAGGCTCGGATTGAGCACGAGATACGCGTTATGCCTCCGACGTTCAAGTAAGCGACATACCTGTGGAAGAATCGGTACAGGTCTGATGCAATCGATGAGTCGTGAAGTTGATCGACAGGCGCTTCGCAGCAGCGGTCATTGGACTGTGTCGACGCCGTCGACCTCTGCACGACGCGCGGGGAAACCATTTGCGCAGGAACCCCTCTCAGACACTCCCAATCGCGCGGGGTCGCACCCCTCTCACAGTGGCACACCCCGAAATTACAGGGTCGCGGCCGCGACCCCGTGATCCGTACAGAATTCGCCACGTTTTTCTAATACTGCTGTAATGGCCAAACCCAGAGGAGACACCTTAACTGGGCGTGGAGGTGGTCGGCAGCGTCAGCGATGTTTCAGGTGGCGGCCTCTCGCTGGCACCGCGATACAATTAAAAAAGGCAATAATTGCATGAGGTCGTCTCTGTATTAATCGTCGATTATTCTCAGATTAGTTCATTGGGTAAAATGTACCGTGTTAATCGTTGCCATCCCTGCTCGTGGGGCCTCATCGAAGATTGATAGCAAATCTCAACCTGATGGCGTTTGAGCCCAAACGAGACGATGCGCCACGTGCGTCTTGGCGTCGTCGCGCGCCTCGGTCGAGGTGTCTTGCTGCCGGGCGCCGGTGTCGGCAACGCCCCAACGGTGGCGCGCGCGCCGCGGGTGCCGCCGCGGCGGCGGCCCGGCGCTTGGTGTTTGGGCGCTTGGTGCTTGGGCGCTTGGTGCTTGGGCCGTTGACGGCATTGTCG
>Ga0209186_1003467_pt1 | contig 10864 bp, 18 predicted proteins | sample SidtaG_FD_187426 | JGI IMG/M metagenome (GOLD analysis project Ga0209186, IMG submission 187426) | Marine algal microbial communities from Sidmouth, United Kingdom - Sidmouth_Male2 metaG (SPAdes) (version 2) | ecosystem: Host-associated > Algae > Red algae > Unclassified | place: Sidmouth...
CAGGCTGGGGCAGCGGCGGCTGGGGGCGTCGTCAGCGGCGGTAGCAGTTAGAGGTGGTGGCGGCGGCAGACAGGGGCGGGAGCGGCAGAGGGCGGCGGCGGCGGAAAAATCCGGGCGCCAGTGGTAGCGGGCGGCGGCGGCAGCGGCAGCGGCTGGTGGCGGCGGCGGTGCAAGCCGGCACGCCAAGATATGGCTGCTCTTCTGAGTCTAAACTTTACACAGGCCAGATGTTATCCAGGCTGCAACGAGCTAAAGATCCACTGGTGCAGAACGATTGGGAGCGTCCCAAGTTTCTAGGACGCGTCCCAATTTTCTAGGCCTTCACAGCCTCTGCGAGAAGAGTACGTCGTTCATAACCCAGGATGATCCGCGGACGGCGTGTCGTGATCCACGGCGGATCACGTCTTGCCCGCGCTTTTCTGCGCCTGTCGCTTTCAGGCGCTTTCACAGGTGGCTTCGCAGTCGCTGTGCAGTTGCTGTCTTACTGTGGTGGTGCTCAACATGGTGGATGATGATGGCGACCGGACGTCAGTTTAGTCGATGTGTGCCCTACCCTCCCTCTATTCGCAGCCAGGCTCCACTGGTCATCCCGTACCGTTCCCATGTACGGTTCTCTTTCTCGTGACAATCGCGGGGCAACTACATCACAAAATCGCGCAGGCGTCTCTCGGCAGGATATGGGCGTACCAATGCGTTGACTGCCATCGCCTTCTCCTCAAGCCAATTGCCGGGATGGCCGCGTGGCAGAAGTGGGCCCGCACGTTCCCGTCCGGCTCACAGCCAGCCGTCTAGGCTCGCCTTCCAGTCGTGCCCAGAAAGCAGGGCGAGGCAGCTTTGAAAAGGGACACTTCAGGAACCCCCTGGGGACTGTGTGACACCTGTTGCGCTCGGCACAAGAGAGCGGCACGGTACGGACGCTTCAGGTCACGCACCCAGAAGCTCCCTCTATGCCTTACAGCGTGACTCGGGGCCCCTAAGCCCGTTTCTGCAGGCAAAAAACGAATCCGAGCTCCTCCGGCACTCTGGTGGCCACGTGCATTCGTGTGCCGCTCTTACACAAAAAACGCCGACCGGCTGCTCTTGAGACAAGTGAGCATGTAACGTTGACAGCTCCCCTGCGTTCTTCTCAACGAGACATATCAGATGCGCGAAAGAACAGTCGGAACGAGTTTATAGAGCCGGAGTTATGTCCCATCGCCAGTCGATAGAAGCGCAGCGTCGTGGATGCTGCTCCGCCCATTTCCTTTCCGCGTGCGGAAGATGCCGTTCGGGAAAATTCGCGTGGTCCGTGAGGGATTCAATTCCAGCCCGTTTTTGTATCACACAATCGAAACCACTATTCCGCACCGGCTCCTGATTGCCAACCTGAGCAGTGGAGCCTGTACACATTGAATGTCGGCATGAAACAAGTGTGCCTTTTTTGAAGGATAACCGTGATTGCTGACAACGGCGAGGGCGACCAATGATCTGTCGCATTTGAAGCAGGGACAAACCGTGACCGACAAGACTCTTGAAAACCCAAAAGAGCAGGTACACTGGGTGTTAACTAGGCGTGCCCATATGGGAGCTGCCCGCGGCGCATGGAAGGCCGCCGCCGACGGCTGCCGCTGCACCGCGCTGCTGGGGGAGCTACCGGACTTACATCCTGCCGTCATCGTTATCCACCATGTTGAGCACCACCACAGGAAGACAGCAACTGCACAGCGACTGCGAAGCCACCTGTGAAAGCGCCTGAAAGCGACAGGCGCAGAAAAGCGCGGGCAAGACGTGATCCGCCGTGGATCACGACACGCCGTCCGCGGATCATCCTGGGTTATGAACGACGTACTCGTCTCGCAGAGGCTGTGAAGGCCTAGAAAATTGGGACGCGTCCTAGAAACCTGGGACGCTCCCAATCGTTCTGCACCAGTGGATCTTTAGCACGTTGCAGCCTGGATTACATCTGGCCTGTGTCAAGCTCAGACCCAGAAGACAAGCCTTCACTAGGCGTTCCATACAGCGGGGGCGGCCGGCATGATGGCTAGCTGGTCGGACCTGTGACGGGGAAACGTGATTCCGGCACTGTGAATGATGTGATGGTGCTCAGCTCGCTGGAACGTTGTGACGATCTGTTCTCTGGCCTCTTGTGGTCATTCCCCTGTGCTGGACTTTCCGTCCGTCGGTGCATTTGAATCCCAACCGCATTCCATCCGGGGCGGGGCGACCGCCGCTGTAAGGGGTCCCCTCCAGTCGAGTGTACTGAGGCGACTTGATTGTGATTCTCTTTGAACTACAGGGCTCTGAGGCGTTGCAAACGGCACACACGACGAGTTTCCCTTGCGCAATCAACCGGGTACCTTTCTGGATGAGATACAGTCTTTCTCCATTCCTGTAGGTTCCTTTGCTATCCACCCCTGGATAAGAACGAGACAGCTTTGCACTGCCAGGAAGGGAGATTGTGCCGTCTTCTGCACGAAAAAAGAAGGCTTCTTCGGTCCCTGTCAGGCGACGACAAGGGTGGACAGCACTGGAGATAGACCGCAGTAAGACTGTAGTATGGCAGATCCCTGTTCTTTGGACCCCCCTCAGTTTCCAGGTCGGACCTGAAGTAAACGTGTTCAAACGTGCTGTCAACACCTGACACGGCCAGCCGCCCAATCGCAGGCGCGGCCTCGTGGACCGGTTGAATTCATACACTGGTCACGGGAGCCTCGTCGTATCTTTCGAGAATGTCCCGGAACGCACGGACTTGGCGTCGATTGGGGCGGAATCTTGTCGGGATACTCTGGCGACCTCTGACAAGCGGCTCGACGCCGCATGTTCCTGTCTCGTCGACTTGGCCACTGTGAGGCAGTGGATAGGTGGACGCCGAACTCGCGGGAGGTGTACGACGGCGTGCAAGTTGCCGCTTGCGTTTGGCGTGCAGTTTGCGCTGTTTCTAGGCGTGGTGGCGGCGGACGTGGAGCTGGGCGTGGTGACGGGGGCGGTGCGGTTTGTCGCGTGGGACGGTGTGCAAGTTGCGGCTTGTGTTTGGCGTGCAGCTGGTGCTGGTTGTCGGCGTGGCGGCGGCGGACGTGGAGGTGGACATGGTGGCGGGGGTGTTGCGGTTTGTCCCGCGGGACGGTGTGCAAGATTCAGATTTTGTTTGGCGTGCAGCTGGCGCTGTTTGTCGGTGTGGCGGCGGCGGACGTGGAGGTGGACATGGTGGCGGGGGTCGCGCGGTTTGTCCCGCGGGACAGTGTGCAAGTTGCGGCTTGCGTTCGTCGTGCAGCTGGTGCTTATCGTCGGAGTGACGGCCGTGGACGTTGCGGCGGACGAGCAGCTGAACTTGGGGGATGGAGTGGTGCGGTTTGTCTCGCGGGACTGTGTGCAAGTTGCCATTTGTGTTTGTCGTGCAGCTGGTGCTTATCGTTGAAGTGACGGCCGCGGACGTTGCGGCGGCGGACGAAGAGCTGGACGCGGTGGCGGGGATGGCGCGGTTTGTCGTGTGGCACGGTGCGCACGTTTCTGCCTGCGTGGGGCGTGCAGCTGCTGATTATCTTGGGAGTGGTGGTGGCGGACGTGGAGCTGGACGTGGCGGTGGCAGGGGTGGTGCTGTTTGGCGCGTGGGACGGTGCGCAAGTTGCCGCTTGCGTGCGGCGTGCAGCTGGTGCTTGTCGTCGGAGTGACGGCCGCGAAACTTGCGGCGGACGCGGAGCTGGCCGCGGTGGTGGAAGTGGTGCGGCTTATCGTGTGGGACGGTGTGCACGTTGCCGCTTGCGTGGGGCGTGCAGTTTGTGTTTTTGTCGGCCTGGCGGTGGCAGGGGTGGTGCGGTATGTCCCGCGGGACGGAGTGCAGGTTGCCGCTTGCGTGCGGCGTGCAGCTGGTGCATGTCGTCGGAGTGACGTCCGCGGACGTTGCGGCGGTCGAGCAGCTGGACGTGGGGGAGGGAGTGGTGCGGTTTGTCGTGAGGGACGGTGCACACGGTTCCGCTCGCGTGGGGCGCGCAGCTGGTGCTTATCGTCGGAGTGACGGCCGCGGACGTCGCGGCGGACGAAAAGCGGGAAGCTGTGGCGTGGGGGGTGCGGCTTATCGTGTGGGACAGTTTGCACGTTGCTGCTTGCGTGGAGCGTGCGGTTGGTGCTTTTTGTCGGCCTGCCGGTGGCGGGGGTGGTGCGGTTTGTCGCGTGGGACGGAGTGCACGTTGCGGCTTGTGTTTGGCGTGCAGTCTGTGCTTTTTGTCGGCGTGGCGGTGGCAGGGGTGCTCTGGTTTGTCCCGCGGGATAGTGTGCACGTTTCGGCTTGTGTTTGGCGTGCAGCTGGTGCTGTTTGTCGGCGTCGCGGTGGCAGGGGGGGTTCGGTCTGTACCGCCGGACGGTGTGCATGTTGGGGCTTGTGTTTGGCGTGCACCTGGTGCTGTTTGTTGGCGTCGCAGTGGCGAACTTGGACGTGGGCATGGTGGCTGGGGTGGTGCGGTATGTTCCGTGGGACGGTGGGAAAGTTGCGGATGGTGTTTGGCGTGCACATCGTGCTGTCTGTCGGCGTCGCGGTGGCAGGGGTGGTTCAGTTTGTCCCGCGGGACGGTGTGCACGGTGGGGCTTGTGTTTGGCGTGCACCTGGTGCCGTTTGTCGGCGTCGCGGTCGAAAACGTGGAGGTGGACATGGTGGCGGGGGTGCTGCGGTATGTTCCGCGGGACGGTGTGCAAGTTGCGGCTTGTGTTTGGCGTTCAGCCTGTGCTGTTTGTCGGCGTCGCGGTAGCGGACGTGAAGGTGGACATGGTGGCGGGGGTGGGGCTGTTTGTCCCGCGGGACGGTGTGCTCGTTGGGGCTTGTGTTTGTCGTCCACCTCTTGCTGTTTGTCGGCGTCGCGGTGGCGAACGTGGAGGTGGACATGGTGGCGGGGGTGGTGCGGTATATTCCGTGGGACGGTGTGCAAGTTGCGACTTGCGTGGCGTGGGGCGTGCAGTTAGTGTCGGTGTTGGTATATCCGCGTGGGTTGGTGTATCTGTATTGGTTGCGTACATGGGCGTTGGAAGTGTGGCACATCGATCAGTATTCGAAGTAAAGCGTAGTGGCTCAAAGCAAGCAAACCCACGTGCACCACCGTAAAGCAGCGCAGTACCCCCTCACTCAGCACGGCCTTTTCCCTTCTTCTTGTACGCCTGGCACACATGCGCCACGTAGTCGTCGCCAGAGCGGTAGTGGCAGCCGCACCGCGGACACTCAAACAAAACGCGGGCGCCCGGCGGGACCACCACCGCCACTGGGACGCAGCCAGCCCCAGTTGTCAATGACGACGACGCGCCGCCCGGGCTCGTGCGTGCAGAATACCCACTCGCCCATGTGTTATCGCCAACACCAGTCGACTGCGGAGAAGCACCGAACGAGTCAGAGTGGCCAGACGAGGTCGGTAGGCGTCCCCTCCCTGCGCGAGCAGCGTCCGCAAGCCTCTCTGGCCCCGATGCACACGCGTCGTCGTCGCGACGGCGCTTGTGCCGGCGGGCGTCAGCAGGAGGTGGCCCGGAGCGAGCTCCACCAGCAGCCACACCAGCGCCAGAAGACCTGCCGCGGCCGGCCGTGGGTGCGCGCGCGTGAGACGGAGCGGTGCGGCCCGCATCGTGAGCGGCGGCCGCAGGCGCAAGGATGCCGGCGTCGTGTTCAGCGTCACGCAGCACTTCTGCCAAACGAGCATCGTCGTCTCCTGCGCGCCTGACTTCTCTCGCCGCTGCACGCAGGCGAGGCAACAGGACATGGAGCTCGGAGTGTCGCCCGCTGTCCTTCAGAACAGCCACGGCACGTCGGTGGCCAGCGCCACTCACGTGACTGATGAAGCTTGTCGGGGCATCGTTGCTATCCAGGCATGTCGGGCACGTCCAACGAGTAGAGCGGCTGGCGTAGCCGGGCCCGTGCGTCGCGGCGGCGCGGAACGCCCTCTTTTTGTGTGGCGCAACGCGGACGTGCTCATTCCAGCTTGCCTCCCCGGTCATCAGGATGTTGCACGTATCACACTTGTAGAAGCCAGACGACTCAGGCCGCGGGGGCGGGGGGGAGGGGGGTGGTGCGGTGGCCATGTTGTGAAAAAACACAGAAAGGGAGGGCAAGGTGAAGCAGTGCAGCAAGCGGCTGCAACACCAGTCAGGAAGACCACCGACGAGATGTGTGGAGGGGACAGGACACAGGCATTGCTGGAAACGCACCCGACAGAAAGTCGTGGCCCTCGGCGGCCGCGCCACTGCCGGTGTTGCACACTGGGACCCAATTTGTGGGCCGAAACGATTCCGTCTCAAATTGGGAGTTACCTTAACTTTTTACAATCTGAAGACTGAAAGGATGCATTACACAGCGTCTTTCCTCAGGGTTGGCCAATGAGGCGACGGCGTCCCGAGCGAGTGTTGTAAGCATGATACTCAGTACCCCGGCGTCGCAGTGTAGTCCGCGCCTGCGTCTCCAGTACGTCAGTCGTGCCCAGCCAATGCGTCCAATTCGACGCGCGAAGCCGCCGTGGGCGAAGCGGGGACACAATCCGGGGCACCACGGCTATGGCATGGTGCCGTCCTTGGCCGCCGGATGCATCGCATCCGAGTGCAGCTCTGTAGTTGCGTCCGACGCATTTCACCCCTACAACGAGCTGCCAAGGCCCGGTCGGGACCGGCTCCCGCAGCAGCGCCCCGCAGGAAAGAGAAAGAGTACGGCACATTCGTCATGACCGTCTAGTGGGGTTCCGGCTCAATTACACGCACCCCCCCGCATCAAATACCACTCACATATGTACTCTGCCAATCCGACTGCTGTCAAGTAATGATGCTCGACTGTTTCATCCTCCATCATGTACGGCCAACGATCGATCGGATGTGCGCCACGACCGTGCGCGCCAAGTGTAAAACCCCCTGCTATGCATGCGTCGTGTTGTATGTTGCGCGAGAAAGGCACGCCGCACTCGTCTTGTCGCCACATTCTGGTTCTCCTATCTCAGCTTCGCAGTCCACTGTTTTTGGAGCAGCTGCGCACCGCTGGCAATGAACGACGTGAGGCAGCACTCTTTTTCTGTCTCGCTCCACAGTGGAGCGACATCGTCAGAGAGCGGGACATGAAAACTGCATCACGTGACGCGAGGAGACGACTGGCGGACGTACCTCGAGCCTGTTCGGAATGTGGTTTATGTCGTCTGCCTTTCGAAGCTTCGTCGTCGACGGGCCGGACGACAATCTGTCGCCAAGTCGAGTCAGTGCGTGTGCGGAGAATTTTCAGAGGACTTCTCAGTGGGTTTTCACGTTCCTAACGCTGATCCGCGGCCCTGGCGCCTGCGTCGTTTGCCGTGTCGGCGTGTTTGGCTGCCAGATCGTCGCATCAATCGTCGTTTGGTGAAACTCTGTCAAAATTTCTGAGGGAGGTAACCTGTGGAGCAGGGAGATCGCCTTCCAGCAGACGAGCGAGTGGCCACCAGTGTGTCTTTCGTGGAAGCGCTCTCCTGATAGGTCGAGACAGAAACCTCCAGTAGTCCGCATAGGTTGGGGTGGCGGACGGCGCTACCGTCGGGCTGTCGTCCCCACCACCGTCGAGCGCTTCGTCACTGTCATGACCCGCTCCACATCCGCGGTCACCATGACCGTCGCTCTTGCCGGCTCCCCAGATGCCTACGTCGTGTGCTCGCCAGCGCTATGCGGTACGCCTCAGAATGTGGGTCTATTCAGTACTTTGACTGTACCCAGCGGGTCATGTTTCTTTTCGCTTTTTCGTGTGGCCGTGAGCAGCAGAATCTGTACGGTCTCTTTTTACGCCGTGGTGGGATGCGTGCAGCACATGCTGTTGTCGTGGGCGACGCGGCCTGCCCGACTGCGAACCATGTCACTGCATTCACGTCTTGTTACCCGTGTGTCGCTCCCCATTCATCATGCAGTCTCCCATGTCGCTACTGCGTCTGGGTGCTGACAGAGCCATTCCGCATTGCTCCGCGCATCCTCAAGATGACCGCCCGACGTCTCGTTTTCATGTAAAATCCCTGTTCTATTCTTTGTCGCAACGATTTCAGATACGTCGGTAGGAGGCAAGCGCCCTTTCATACACGAGGGCCTCCTCTACATTGTGGTGGCGGTGCCGATGTTCGCCGTGGCCAGTTGTGCACGATGCCCACGGCATACAGCGTGCCGTTTGTCTTTATTCTTGATGTGACAGTGGCCGTGGTGAGGGTGGCCTGAGCAGCGGAAGAAGTGCAGTCTGATCAGTGGGGCGCCGTCCAAGTCGCCGCCTGTGTGCACCGTGCAGTTTATGCTCTTTGTCGGCGTGGCGCTGGTGAACGTGGAGCAAGACGTTGTGGCGGGGGAGGTGCCGTTTGTCGTGAGGGACGGTGTGCAAGTTGCCGCTTGCGCGCGGCGCGCAGCTGGCGCTTCTTGTCGGCATTGCCGTGATAGACGTGGAGCTGGACGTGGTGGCAGGGGTGGTGCGGTTTTTTCGTGTGGGACATCTTGCAATATGCCGCTTTCGCGCGGCGTGCAGCTGGTGATTATTGGAGGCGTGGCGGCGGCGGGCGTGAAGCTGGACGTGGTGGCGAGGGCGGTGCGGATTGTCGAAAGGGACGGTGTGCAAGTTGCTTCTTGCGCGCGGCGTGAATTTTGTGTTTCCTGGCAGCGTGGCCGTGGCAGACGAGGATGTGGACATGGTGGCGGGGGTGGTGCGGTTTGTCTCGCGGGACGGTGTGCAAGTTGCGGCTTCTGTTTGGCGTGCAGCTGGTGCTGTTTGTCGGCGTCGCGGTGGCGGACGTGGAGGTGGAGATGGTGGCGGGGGTGGTGCTGTTTGTCGTGTGGAACGGTGTGCAAGTTGCGGCTTGTGTTTGGCGTGCAGGTGGTTCTTTTTGTAGACATGGCTGTGGCGGACGTGGAAGGGGACGTCGTGGTGGGGGTGGTGCGGCTTGTCGTGTGGGGCGGTTTGCAAGCTCCCGCTCGCGTGGGGCGTGCACGTGGTGCTTACCGGCGGAGTGGTGGCCGCGGACGTTGCGGCGGATGAGGAGCTGCAATTGATGGCGGGGGTTGTGCGGTCTGTCGCTTGGGACGGTGCGCAAGTTGCCGCTGGAGCGGGGCGCCAGCTTGTGCTTATCATCGGAGTGACGGCCGCAGACAATGCGGCGGCGGACGAAGAGCTGGACGCGGTGGCGGGGATGGCGCGGTTTGCCGTGTGGCACGGTGCGCAAGTTCGCGCTCGCGTGGGGCGTGCAGCTGCTGATTATCGTCGGAGTGGCGGTGGCGGACGTGAAGCTGGACGCGGCGGTGGCAGGGGTGGTGCGGTTTGTCGCGTGGGACGGTGCGCAAGTTGCTGCTGCCGTGTGGCGTGCAGCTGGTGCTTGTCGTCGGAGTGACGGCCGCGGACGCTGCGGCGGACGAGCAGCTGGACGTGGGGGAGGGAGTGGTGCGGTTTGTCGTGGGGGACGGTGCGCACGTTGCCGCTCGCGTGGGGCACGCAGCTGGTGCTTATCGTCGGAGTGACGGCCGCGGACGTCGCGGCGGACGAAAAGCGGGACGCTGTGGCGGGGGGGGTGCGGCTTATCGTTTGGTACGGCGTGCACGTTGCTGCTTGCGTGGAGCGTGCGTTTTGTGCTTTTTGGCGGCCTGCCGGTGGCGGGTGTGGTGAGGTTTGTCGCGTTGGACGGGGTGCACGGTGCGACTTGTGTTTGGAGTGCAGTCTGTGCTTTTTGTCGGCCTGGCGGTGGCAGGGGTGGTTTAGTTCGTCCCGCGGGATGGTGTGGACGTTGCGGCTTGTGTTTGGCGTGCACCTGGTGCTCTTTGTCGGCGTGGCGGCGGCGGACGTGGTGCTGGACGTGGTGGTGGCGGCGGCGTTGCGGGTTTTCCCGAGAGATGGCTTGCGAGGTCCGAAGCGTCTAGCGTCAGGGGCGTCGTGGCCGCGCTCAGAGTGGGGACCTCTCGCCGGACTCGGCATGTGACGTCGACATCTGGCTGATGTGATGCCGTCGCTTGGCACGTCGCGGAGTGGGTGAGGGTCGCTTTGCTCTGGAGGACGTGTAAGCCTCCTTCGTTGAACAGAAGGTGACGCTGTGATGAAGGACTCAGATGTAGCCGTGGTTGAACGAGGACCTGTCGAGGACTGTACTCGACTACCAGCGCCATGTCATGCTGGAACAGTACAGAAACGAACTAGGGCGGAATGGTGTGAGTACGACGAGCAACGTCGCTTTATGAGAGGGGTGGATCAGGCACGACATGGTGAGCGGGACAGGCAAAGTCATTGGCATCCAGCGGACGTTGAGGCCGAGAAGCGACCACATGTCCATTGCGCAGCTCCCACCGGCCAGCCCGGGGTACCTGAGAGATCGGTTCGTGGACGACCCCCTTGCATACCGAGCAAATCCTGCTACACACACCCCCGCCGTTAAGATCACCATGAAAATGAACGGACAGAGAAAGATAAAACGCATCATCGACAGGAAGAGTATGGCGACGAGCAAAATCGCTGTGCGGGCACTTAGATGCGTTGTGATGCTGATGGCCGATGGGCAGCACCCTTCAGCAGGTTTCGCATGTCGTCATGCCTGAAATGGAGGGGTCTGGGTGACAGAATGGGACGTTGACATCAGCGAAAAACGGCAGAACGATGATCGTCAACACCCATTCCACCTCGTCATGCACGCTGAACCCAGCAACACAGGCGGTATACCACGCTGCATCAATCCACAGGACGAAACAAAAAACAGAACTTCAAACAGTACTCGACATTAAGAATCATTAGCATACCGGGCCTCCCGCAGAAAAACATACCGTGACGCCCGGAAAACTGTGAGACAGAATGAGCGACCACACCAGACAGTGGAGCATGCGTGGTGAGCGCAGGAGCGGGGGGCTGTCTCTTGTCGTGCAGGAGGGGGCTTGGCACCAACTCACAGATCGCGTGCTCCGAATG
>Ga0209186_1003472_pt1 | contig 10850 bp, 6 predicted proteins | sample SidtaG_FD_187426 | JGI IMG/M metagenome (GOLD analysis project Ga0209186, IMG submission 187426) | Marine algal microbial communities from Sidmouth, United Kingdom - Sidmouth_Male2 metaG (SPAdes) (version 2) | ecosystem: Host-associated > Algae > Red algae > Unclassified | place: Sidmouth, United...
GTAGCCAAACCCGCGATTTCGTCGCCGTAGAAGATGTGGCAGAGGCATGCGTGTCTGCGATTAGGTCAGACAACGTTGGTAAGGGCGAAGCGATTAATATTGGCACCGGCAAGGCGGTATCGATCCGAGAACTCGCTGAACTGATTCAGGCAACATGTTCTAAGCAGACTGAGGGCTCGATTCAAATTATACATGACGCACCGCGACCAGCTGATGTGAAAGACTCCTTAGCCAGTACTAAACAGGCAATGCTCTCACTTGGTTTTGAATCTAAATTCGAATTTGAATATCATCTCCCTCTTCAATTAGAGGGTTAGAACGATCATAATTTTATCAACGAAGTAACCTTAAAGTCCGTAACATGCGCATTCTGAAACTACTCCCCATCTTTGCTGTTATTTTATTATTTCAGAGCTGTAACAACGGCTCTTCAGCAGGCAAATCTGCAAAAGGGCTAAGCCAATTTCTGGATGAATTGACATCAGCAGCACAATTAGAACAGGCCCCAGACGGTGAGGTTGTTCTTCTTTCATCATTTGATCAAACGGGTGGAAACCAGGATTGGGGAAATTACGACAAACCGGCTGATCCCGATGGGATGGTTACGATCGCTTTTTTTGAGGGACCTGGAGTTATTAGACGCATATGGATGACCGGACAATACCCAGATTCGTGGGAGTTCTTTTTTGATGGAGAGTCAACGCCTCGTATTTCGGGTCTAAGTACATCAAAAGAACCCATAACTGACGCACAAAGCGCCTTCTCTCTTTTACACGACATGAAGAGCGGTGGGGTTACAACCTATATGCCGATTCCATATAAAACGTCTCTAAGAATTGCCGTACCTGAGGATTTCAAACCTGCCCGCCCATACTACCAAATTGTGTCAGAAAGTTTTAAAAAGGACGTACGTATTGAAAGCTTTCCCAAGAATCATGGCGCGGAACTGAAAACCAAGATTCAACAAGTTGCAACAGACTGGGATAATTTAGAAAAACAATATACTTTATCGGTTTCTCAGAAAGTGGAGAAAATCGCTACAGGAGAAGAGCGCGAATTATTCAACCTTGAAACCGAAGGGACCATAAACTCTTTAAACATCCAATGGGACGATGCTTTACCCCCCAGTGCTTCCGTCCTGACTAAGCGGCTTAACGAAGTGACCCTAGCCATCTATTACGATAGGAAGTCGACTCCTTCAATATCCATGCCATTTGGTGCATTTTTTATGCAGGCATATCGTATGCGCCCATACCGAAATATCTCGACAGCTTATTTAAATAATACCTTTTCAAGTATGCTTCCCATGTCATTCGGCAAGGGGATCCGCGTAACCTTAACAAATGAAGGGGAAATGCCAATCGATGTAAATTTTGGTTATTCACTAAGCAAGGTCCGTTCTTCGACCTCATATCTTCATGCACATTGGAGCCGAACAGACAGAATGCAATCTCCTCAACCGAGCCCCCATCCGATCGTATCTTGGAAAGGACAAGGCCATTTATCAGCGGTTTACTTAACTACTCACAGTAATGATGATGATTGGTTTATTCTTGAGGGTGATGAACGAATGTTTGTCAACGGTTCTTTTCGTCCACAATGGACAGGAACCGGACTTGAAGACTATTTCAATGGCGCGTGGTACTATACCGGCTTATCTGATCAACCATTCGCTGGCCTCATCGAAAAGGCAGCCATGGATACGTCTCAATACCGAATTCATCAACCTGATCCTATTTCATTTGAATCGTCCTTTCGAATGGAGATTGAATTTGGACACCCGCTGGGAGCGAGCGGTGGTGCCAACACAAGCCGTGGATCCATCACAAGTGTTTGCTATGGCTACCTAGACACACCGCAGAATGCGGAAACTTTACCAGAAATTAGTACCAGACCTCCTCCTCAACCTAGGAATTTTGAAACAAAAATTATGGCGGAGATCCTCGAATTGGAATCCATTGGAGAAACAGAAGCGGCTAAATCAAGATGTGAGTTGTATGCCGAGTTAGCAGGGGGAACAAAAACAGGAGAATTATTACTTCTGAGATCTCATTTATACGAGAACGATTTGAGTGTGGATAACTTATCGAATGTCCCGCCCCTGCAAGATTCAGATGCTCAAAAATCTCTCCTCTTAATTAAAACGATCGGTGCGAACGACGACGCAGCCTTGGTGCATATTGTCAGTTCGACCGCATTCACAGGTTATTTAAATGGCAAGAGAAGCTTTCAGGGGAACAACCCACTTGCTTTACATACGTTCCAAGTGAAACAATCAGATCTATCCAACAGCGAACTCATTTTTCAAATACATAATAACGGGCGGGTTAACGCGCCTTGGATAAGCGTGGTTGTTCAAAATAAAAAAGGTCTGTATCAGTTGCCATCCGCTTGGTCTTACCGCCAAGCACCTCCTGAAGGCTGGCCAACGCTAGGACTGAGTACAGCAGACGGCATTTGGGAGGAGCTAACCTCAACACCCCTACAACTCCCACGGATGGAAGCATGGAAAATACAAATAAACCCTTTTCCGTTAGTTCAATCTCGCCCCTTGCTTAATCTAAATAAAAACATCTTCAAACCAAATGCTCAAGGCGGCTATTGGTTAAGGCAATTACTACCGAATACCTTTTAATAAAACTAACTGCAGTTGAATTTGAGCAACTGCTCTTTGCTTAGGTTAAGAGATTTATAAAATGCTACTTGCTCTTTGTATCGACGCTCTGTGAATTCAAATAATTCGTCCTCGGCGAAAGCCCGAGAACGGGTTTTATATTCCTTGAGCCGAGGGTGAATGGGGCATGCCGAAAGCCCCCAACGCAGCTTTTCTCTCAAGCTAAATTTGCTAAGAAAATTGAGTTTAGATTCTGGATCAGATATATTTTTCAAGTTCTGGAGAATCATATTCCCGGCACGAACGTGATTCAGTCCGTCGTCCCATTGAATCGTTTCCTCAATAATTTCAGCTCGATGATCAACTCTCGTAGAAAATCCAGGTAATTCACAATTTTGGAAATAGCACCTAATGGCCTGTTGCAGACTATCTGCATTCGAAAAATTTGGTGACCCTTTGTGTAAACTCGCACGAGAAAAATCGCGACCCGATGGATTAATAAGGCCGGTTTGCACGCCCAACAACCACGCCTCGATTGCGGTTGTCGATTCATATGAAAGCCAGATGTCACTTGCTCCAATACATTCTATAACATGCTTCTCTTTATGAATAATCAGTGTGTTCGGCAAGGATTCAAGCCCCTCGATTCCAGATGCAAGTGCGCCTAGTTGACGTCCGGGATGCTCCTTCAAAAGAAATAATATATCAGGATTGGCTTCTATTACGCTCCTAAGTATCGAATTAAATAATTTCCCATCTTTTTTGAAACGGTCACATTGAGCTTGGCCAAATCGGTTGAGCGCAATTTCGTTCCGGTAATCCTTTGCATACGATGTTCCAAAGTCCCAACAACCAACCCCAACGACTTTAGTAAACGTAGAAAAACCCAGTTCTGTGAGAAATTTCGTTTTATCGATTTTCTCTTGAATCTGATAAATGTCGAATCCTACCGCCCCAGACACATATAATCTAGAAGCCCATTCGGGGTAGGCGTCAACAAATATTTGGCGAGTACGTTCAGACCACATCAGTTGTTGTGATTCATAAAGTACTTGTTCGCTATTATTTCCACTCCCCCATATAAACGCGTCCACAGAGTCAGGCTCTGGTGAGAAATTCCCTTCCGCAACCAGGGTTATCCCTGTAATCCCATTTTTAACCGCATAGCGCATCGTTTCAAAATTTAACTTATCGCCTATGGCACTGGCCATAAATAGAACTTTAGGGCGGTGGCACCGCATCAACTCTGCGCCCTTCCAAATTGAACCTTCAACCACTGTCAAGCCCTGGAGCCGCAGGTAGTTGCAAACAAGGGTAGACATTTGACGGTCTCGATTTGGTGATGAGCCCCATTCCAAATTTAAAACATCGATCGATTTAGAAATATTATTCACTTGCTCCAGAAGATATCGTCGCCAAGCCTGAAGTCAATGACCTTGAAATGGATTAAAAGTAAAATCGAACGATTGAAGCAGAACGAATTATGGTGGTATAGCTTGATTCTAATTCTCTCTGCTCGGGTTACCGATATAATCAATCTAGTCATTTCAATTTTCATCGTCCCTGACCAAATGCAAAGTTCTGACATGGGGGCGATTCTTCCCTTGATGCGGATGATCAATGTATTGGCTGTGCCAATTACCATCCTGGCCGCTGTAACGATCCGATTTTCGTCCAAATTTGAAGCTCAGTCTCAAAAAGAAAAAACCAATAAATTGCTACAGGACTTCCTACTTCTAGGCAGCTGTATGGGGTTTGTAATACTTCTTCTACTTGTCCTTTATGCACCTGAAATAGGTAAATACTATGAAGTTTCAGACATTCGTGTGATCTGGGTGGTGGGGGCTGTTGCGTTTATCGCCTGTACAGCCCCGAGCATGCAATCCACTATTCAATCTTTTGAAAAATATCGCATGTTTGCTTGGGGAAACTTTTTGGCCCCTTCCCTTAGACTTTTACTGGCGCTATTTTTGATTGGTCCACTTCAGATCCTCGGATTATTCATAGCCAATTTTTCAGCAAGCCTTTGTCGATTTCTACTGATGGCCTGGGATGCAAAATCACTTCTCTTTTCGAGAAGAGGACGCCTTTCATACGCCCAAGAAAAGAAAAGCATGATGCGCTTTGCCATACCATTTGGTGCCTATACGTTGATGATAAATGTTCAGGCCTTCATGGAGGCTTCCACGGTTCGAACTGTACTTGGAGAGGCAGATTCAGCAGGATTCTTCATGATTACGATGCTGGGTAGCGCCCCAATGTTTCTTTTGGCCTCCCTTACCCCCATTTTGCTTCCTATGCTTTCACATAGGCACGAAAGAAAAAATAGTTCTGAAAAAACACACGTGCTAATGCTTATAGGCGCCTTAGGCTTGGGGCTATTCATCACCGCGCTATTAGCTATTGTTGGGCCGTTTATTTTCACGTGGAAGACCGATTGGCTTCCTTTTCAACCTTACGGAAAATACCTTTGGATCTTAGGTCTTATTTACTGCATAACGGCAGTCGATACGATTCATCGAACCAACTTACACGCACAATCTAGATTTCAGTATCTTAAATATTACTGCCCAGTAATTTTGATTGAGCTCATTGCGCTCTGGTTTTTCTCACGACAAAGTGGCCTTCAAAACCTATTAGGTGAAGGGTTTGAATTTCTCACATCATTAATACTGATGTTGATGATCCGATTAATTTTACTAATTGGAATTTTCGTGGAGATATTCAGCCGCCGAACAGCAACGTAAGACATTGAGATGCAAAAAAGCAGGTCCACTGCCCTTTTCAGATAAACGTTGAATTGGATTATTCGGAGACAAGGAGAGTAAGATCCATAGGGGGACTACGTCGGTTGGAATGTAGGATCTACATGCTGCACAATTTGTTGGCGAATTTGTTCAATCGATAGCCAGTCGTGATTCTGGCCAGAATTGTAATAAAAATCGTCAGCTACAGGAACCGCGTTAAATTTCTCACAGTAGTCTTCTCGTGACCAACTTAAATTATTTGGGCAGATAATATATACACCATCTTTGGAGACAGTGTTCATTGCGTCGCTAACCGTAATCATTTCTTCGTGAATCTTTTCGCCGGGTCGAATCCCAACAATACGTTGTTCAGCCTCAGGCGCGATGGCGCTTGCTACATCTGTAATCCGATAAGAAGGAATCCGCGGAATGTAAATTTCACCGCCAAGCGATTCATCTAAAGCGCGAAGAGTCAAGGCAACCCCATCTTCCAAAGAGATACTGAAGCGAGTCATATCCGCATGCGTGATGGGCAGTACCCCTTCAGATCGTTTATTGAGAAAAAAAGGGATAACGGACCCGCGTGACCCGAGAACATTTCCATATCGAACAACAGAAAACTTTAAATCCCGAGCCCCCTTGATGTTATTAGCCGCGACAAAAAGTTTATCAGAGCAAAGCTTGGTTGCTCCATATAAGTTTACGGGAGCAGCGGCCTTATCAGTGGACAAGGCAACAACACGCTTAACCCCACAATCGAGTGCCGCATTGATGACACTTTCCGCACCAAAAATATTGGTCTTAATACATTCCATGGGATTGTATTCCGCAGCAGGAACTTGCTTCAATGCTGCCGCGTGAATAATATAATCTATATCTTCGCAAGCCCGCTTCATCCGGTCGCCATCACGAACATCACCGATAAAATATCGGATTTGTTTATATTTTTTCTGAGAAAAATTTTGAGCCATCTCTGACTGCTTTAATTCGTCTCGTGAATAAATAACAAGACGACGAACCTTAGGGAATTGGGTTAAAATGGTTTCGGTAAATTTCTTCCCAAATGAACCGGTACCCCCCGTGATTAAAATGGACTGTTCGTTTAGATCAAGCATGGTAAGTTACTATTATGATTCTTCTTCTTACGACATGAAATGTGTAATGCAAATAAAACGTTCTGTGCAGAAGAAATCACCTTGTTTTACTTGTTGCCTTCAAAATGCCGTGTAGGAAATCGACAAACTACAAGAGACATTTGATTTGAAACGCCAATCGTTAAACGCTTTCGTTATAATTCTATTTACACTATTAATCGGAGTTCTTTTTTGGGAACCCCTAACTAGCTCGACGACTCTATATTCAATGGATCAGGCTCCATTGTACACAGAAAGTCAGCAAACTGATGCATTAAGTAACGTGAGCGGTTACTGGTGGGTTGAAGGTATGGGCCATGCCTATCGCTCACATTTAAATCCAATGGCCTTTTTACAAAGAGTCCTTTCGCCTCTGCAGTACCACGTGTGGTCCTATATTTTAATGATAGCCTTACTCGGCATCGCCATTTATAAATTCATGAGACTGGTCGAGTTACCAAAATGGGTTTGTGGTGCCAGTGCCATTGGGCTCTGCTATTCTGGCTACTTATTCACCCTGATCTCAGCAGGTCACCGGAATGCATTTGCAATGTACCCCTTTGTGGTTTTCAGCTTATACTTCGTGAATAAAGCGATAAAAGGAGGTAGATGGAAACATTACGCATTCGCTGGTGGTTCAGCAGGACTTGGCTTTGCATCCGGTGCACCTGACAAAATGATCCTCTTCTCGCTCTTAATTGGAGCATATGGTCTATTTTTACTCTTAAGCAGGTTTAGAAGCCATGGATCTAGAATATTTAAACGGTTTATACCGGGTGTAGTTTTAGCGGGGTTATTCTTTGGAGGGTTTGTTTTTGGCACCTATGCCTTTCTCTTTAATAAAGACTCTGGTGCGGTAGCATTCAAACAAGACCTAATGGGTAAAACAAAAGAATCCAAATGGGAGTACTGCACAAACTGGAGTCTACCTCCTGAAGATATGCTAGAATTCGTAGCACCGTGTGTCCGAGGCATTGAAACAACCGATCCGAAAGGACCCTATTGGGGGCGCCTAGGGATGCCCGCCGCATGGGAAGGCAATGTTATTCAGCTACGCGGCGTCATGAATAACCCTAGCGCGAGCCCGCAACAAAAACAGGCAGCTCAAGGACAATTACAACAGCTACTGGGTCGAATGAATTACCGACAACATACGGTATACCTCGGTGTGTTACCTGTCGTTTTTGCATTTTTCGCTCTCTTCCTTTCAATTCCTGTCGTCCGCAATTCATCTATCCTAGGTAGCGCCAATAATGATTCCCAAGTCAGAAAGAAACTGGAGCAATGGGCTGGATCCATCCAATTTTGGTCAGCAGCCGGATTCCTCTGCATGATTCTTTCCTTTGGAAGATATACACCCATCTACAAACTCTTTTATTCACTTCCTGTTATTAACCAGATCCGTTGCCCCGTAAAAATCCATCATCTGGTTGAAGTCTGCATGGCAGTTTTGTTCGCATACGGGCTTGGTATATTTTTGTATATTTTGCGCGAAAGAGAACAGAACACCAAATCGGCAATTCCTGAACCCGCAGAAAGTACGAAGCGTAAAAAGAAAAATTCAAAGCAAAAGGCACAAACGAAAAAGCCTGTTGCAAGAATCTCAACATCCCAACCAAGAGCCTATTCGGGATCACTTCTTTTATTCGCCGTTTTGAGCATCTTTATTGGGTTGGTATTTCTCGGCTTTGCTATGTCCGTCACAGGGAATGGAGGCTTTATGCGGGAGTACTGGAACTCGATCGGGCGCGGCGCCTATGCCTCAGTATTTGCAAAAAATATGTCTGGAGCTCTCCTGCATGGTGGCTTGCTCTTCCTTTTTTCAGGAGGCCTCTTTTTGACCGCAGTTTTGAGTAGGTTTAGCATCAGTAGGATCCTCCCCTTTATTCTACTTCCCATCTTGGCTCTTGATGTGGGGATCGTCGCTAAGAAGTATATTCGGACAAAAGACATGACCGATTGGTATAAAAACATTCCAATCTCCCAAGATATCCTTGCAGCAGGACCTGGGGTAAAGGCAGCATGGGTTGCTGATGGAAGAGCTTACCCACGAACAGGCCGGCATTGGCTGTGGGGCAACCTTAGACGCACTGAAATCGATTTCGTAGAAGATCGAGTAGAGCAACCCCTCAAAGGAGATGTTAAATCAATTTTTGATAAAACCGCTAGAAACCCAGAAAAGCTTTGGCAATTAACAGGGGTTAATCGAATCCTCGGACAAGCTGAGCGCCTTCGCCCCTTATCAAATCAACCTGGTTACAAAGTGGAAAAAGAATACTCAATTTTAGGCAGCGAGGTTCGGGAAACAACTTCAGGCAAAGGAAATTGGATTTTACTAAGCAAAACGAATTCAATTCCGAAGGCGGTTGTTTTTCACAATTGGATAGCAGTCGAAAGTGCAAAAGCCTTAGATACCGTAACTGCAGCTTCTTTTGACTCTTTGAATCAACTCGTTGTTGAGCCAGACCTCGGCACGAATGTATCTGAAAGCCCCCCATCCCCAGTAGATATTTTATCGTACTCAACGAAAAAAATTGAACTAAGTACCACCCTAGCGGAAGCGGGAATCCTTCTTCTTAACGATCGTGTCCATGCAAATTGGGTTGCAAGAGTTAACGGCTCACCTGTGGAAATCCATCCTGTGAATGGATTCATGCGTGGGCTGAAGTTAGAACCTGGTGTGCACCAAATTGAATTTACATATTTAAAAGAACCAGCTGCAAAATGGGGCTGGCGAATCGGCTTAACTAGTTTACTTGTTTTATGTTTCTGGGGATTGGCAGACCCTTTTCTAAGGCGTGAGCCGAAAACAGAAAAACTTTAAACGAATATCAAGAACTTGGCTCGCTAGAAATACTAACCTTGGCTAAAGTGTTTAAGAACAATTTAGCCACAGCCGCTGGAGAGAATTCAGAAAGAATCAATGCCCTAGCATTTGCCCCTGTCTGACGGTAATCATCTGGATTCTTGATGAGTTTCGTTAACACCTCTGCCAACGCAATAGGATCTCCAGGCGGAACAACATGGGCCGCTTTTTGATTCTTAAGGACTTCAGAGAACGGTCCTGATAACGCGGCGATTATCGGCTTACCGCAAGCACTGTATTCCAAGATCTTAGTCGGAATTGCATACCGTAAAGTTGGTGTATCCTTCAGAGACGCAAAACAAAAATCCGAAGCTTGGATAAGTGAAACCAATTCCGATCGATCATTGGTAAAAGGCAATATCGTGACTGCTTGCTCCAAGCCGTACCTTGAGATTAAAGATGTAACATTGATACGTTCCTCACCATCGCCCAATAAGATGACATGTAGCTTCTCTTTACTCTTTTGGTCTAGTAAATTGAGTGCATCCATGAAAATAGGAAGGTCTATGTAGAACGCAAATGTTCCAGTAAAAGTCAATGTAACCCGCCCGTCAAATAGATCAAACCTTTTGGTTCGATAGTCCGCTAATAAGGAGTCATCCAACGGCATAAACCTATCGATACGAATAGGATTATGAACTAAATCGACCAAACTCGGGTCGAGGGTTTTTGAAATTGACTCAACTATGCCTTCCGAATTCCCAACGACACGCTCGGCTTTCAAATAGGCTTTATCCACGGAGCGCTTCAAAAATCGATAGGCTCGACCAGATTCCTTCATGAAGCCCATACCTGCAACTCCTTCTGGCCAAAGGTCACGGATATCTAAAACATAACGCAAAGAGGGACGCAGAATCGATGCGTAATAAACGGCGAGTATATTAAAGCCAGGACCTGATGTAACAAAGACAAGATCATTGGATTTATACCGACGGAAAACTAAATACATAAACAAAAAGCCTGCAAAGCTCACCATTCCGAGCGTCTTGCGATAGAGACCTTTAAAAACAGCGGGAAACTCATAGAGATGCTGAACCTGCTCTCCATGCTGTCCCATCGTTTTTTTCCAAAGACGAAACCTGAACCCTCGAGCAAGTTTTCCTGTCGGGTAATTCGGCCTTCCGGTTACGACCCTGAAGGAATCACGGCCTATACTTCCTGCTAAAGTCTCTGCAAAATAATCCATCCGGTGAGCTGGCGGATTGTTTTCCGGCGGATAATACATCGAAACGAGATAGATCATTTTTCAGCAGTGGGTAGATCATTTTGACTGGTTGCCCCAACGACGTATTTCGGACGTTGCCGCACATCTCCATACACGCGACCGACATACTCGCCCAGAATCCAAATTAAAATAAACTGAACCCCAGACATTCCAAGCAGGATAACAATCAACCACTTATAGAGTTGGTAATACGTGCCGTGAATGAAGTGCATGTAAAAGATGAAGAGGAAAAATCCTCCAGCCATCAGGACAGAAAAAATGCCGA
>Ga0209186_1003477_pt1 | contig 10835 bp, 8 predicted proteins | sample SidtaG_FD_187426 | JGI IMG/M metagenome (GOLD analysis project Ga0209186, IMG submission 187426) | Marine algal microbial communities from Sidmouth, United Kingdom - Sidmouth_Male2 metaG (SPAdes) (version 2) | ecosystem: Host-associated > Algae > Red algae > Unclassified | place: Sidmouth, United...
CTCGTCCCTATGCATAATGCTGCGAGGTAGGCTTGATCACCAACTCGGGAATATGCGCTCTCGGCGGGAGAGCCGCGATCATCAAGATGGCTTCGGCGATGTCTTCCGGCTGTAAAATTTGCGCTTTGTGCTCGTCGCTTACGGGGGTGGGTCGGTCGTCTAAAATCGGGGTATTGATTTCCCCTGGATAGATATTGGTGACGCGAATTCCGTTGGGCGCTTCTTCGAGGCCCACGCAGGTTCCCAGTGCGGTCATGGCAAACTTGGAGGCGCAGTAGCCAATCCCGGCCAGCTCGAGGGCGCGCTTTCCGGCCACGGAAGAAATGTTAATGATCAGCCCGTCGCCGCGTTCGCGCATGGTCGGCAAGACCTTCCGCATGGTGCTGTAGGCGCCGGTGGCATTGATGCGCAACAGCTTCTCCCATTCGTCTGGTTCGAGGTCGGCCATGCTTCGGTGGCGCACATTGATGCCGGCGCTGTTGATCAGGATGTCCACCGGATCGAGGTTATTGAATAAGGCGTCGACGCTGGCCGCATCCGAGACATCGCAGCTGCGGAACTGAATCCCCTCATGCTGAGCGGCGGTTTCTTGCAGAGGCGCTTCGCGTCGCCCGGTGATGGTGACGCGATAGCCTGCGGTCGCGAGACGAATGGCAGCTCCACGGCCAACCCCGGTGCCGCCTCCAGTAATCAATACATGTTTCATGCACTCCTTGTGTCGAGTCGGAACCCGAATGGCAATCCTACAATGCTGTCTCGCTGGCTCGCAGCGGACGGGTCGCTTGACCGTTGACGTAGCCCCGCATTTTTGGTGACGAGTGGGGGTGAACATCGTCGACATTGAAAGCACCCAAAACAAGCGCATCAAGCATGTGGTCAAACTGCGCAAGCGCTCCTTTCGGGACGACGAGCGCGAACTCTTGATCGAAGGTTACCGCGAATGCCTGCGTGGCTACGAAGCGGAGCATGCCATGCACGCTCTGTTTATGTGCCCTGCCCTCTTTTTGGGAGCCAACGAGGAGACCTTGATTCGCGACATTCACGATCGCGGGGCGACGATTTATGAATGCAGCGAAGAGGCCTTCCGAAAAATTTCGTATCGGGATCGGCCGGATGGTCTGCTCGCGCTCGGGGCGTATCGCGACACCGATCTGGCCAACTTTCCGGTGGCCGAAAACGGCTTGTATTTGATTGCCGAGTCGGTCGAGAAGCCGGGCAACTTAGGCACTCTGCTGCGCTCGGCCGATGCGGCGGGCGTCACGGGTTTAATTCTGTGCGATCCACAAACCGACCTGCACAATCCTAATGTGGTGCGCGCCAGCGTGGGCACCTTGTTTACGGTTCCGGTGGCGACCGCGACGCGCGAACAAACGCTTCAGTGGTTGCGCGAGAACGGGATTAAATACGCAGCCACGACCCCGGACACCGACACCCTACATTGGGATGCGGATCTAACCGGCCCGCTTGCGCTCGCGGTTGGGGCGGAGCAGTACGGGCTTACGGATGAGATGCTCGACGGGGCGGATATTGTTCTACGGATTTCCATGCACGGCAAAGCGGATTCGTTGAATGTCGCGACCTCTGCCACCGTGGTGTTGTACGAGGCGCTTCGGCAGCGCGCGCAACAGTCGGCGGACTGAGTCTACTGACGCGCACCGCAGTTGACTTCGGCGGAAAGGGAGACGAGGGATCGCCATCAGGACGGGGAATACCTGCTCGCCACGGGTGACGGCCCGAAGGGACGTGTCATCTTAGCCCACGGCAGCGCCGTGGGTTAGAATGGGCCTTAAATCGGCGGCCTGAACGGTCGCGTTATACTCGCCAAAGGTTTACAAAAAATGACGCGACCTTTCAGGCCGCATTCCCTGGCATTCATTTACCCCGGGCGGTGCCCGGGGCTATAATGACCAGACCCTTCGGGCCTTATGTTCCACAACCAATCTATGGACGTGCGAGACTGACCTGAAACTTGTTGATGGCGTACTCGCCAACGTGTCAACACGGTTTCAACCGCCAAGCGAAGCGCGGGAGGAGGCACCACTGTGTAATACATTGCCGGAATGACGGACGATCGTCGGGAACCGACGGCTTAATCATAGGCGGGGGTTTCAACCCCCGTTAAGAAGCACGTGCAACTGTTTGCCAAGGGAGACGAGGGATCGCCATCAGGACGGAGAATATCTGCACGCCACGGTTGACGGCCCGAAGGGACGTGTCATCTTAGCCCACGGCAGCGCCGTGGGTTAGAATGGGCCTTAAATCGGCGGCCTGAACGGTCGCGTTATACTCGCCAAAGGTTTACAAAAAATGACGCGACCTTTCAGGCCGCATTCCCTGGCATTCATTTACCCCGGGCGGTGCCCGGGGCTATAATGACCAGACCCTTCGGGCCTTATGTTCCACAACCAATCTATGGACGTGCGAGACTGACCTGAAACTTGTTGATGGCGTACTCGCCAACGTGTCAACACGGTTTCAACCGCCAAGCGAAGCGCGGGAGGAGGCACCACTGTGTAATACATTGCCGGAATGACGGACGATCGTCGGGAACCGACGGCTTAATCATAGGCGGGGGTTTCAACCCCCGTTAAGAAGCCCGTAATCCGAAATCTTGTTAAAAACGATCCAAAGGATCGTGTTAGATCAATTTTTGGCACCCGGATGCGTGGGGCGGGCTGAAGCCCTTCCAGATAAACCATCGGCTCCCGACGATCGTCCACCAGCGCTACGTTCCGTACACCCTTTCGCAAGTCCATGAATTGGTGACGGAAAATCCAAAAGTACGATAGATCGCCCAGACTTGCCTCCGGGGCTATCGAATGCCGCCGCTGGGCGGCTCCTACATATTAAGACGATTTGTCGCCCCAAATTTCGCGTTGCGCATCGGGCCCAGACGTTTTAGAACAAGGGTATGATACAACGTGAAACTGCTCTTCAACACCTTCTTGATTTACTCGCGGTCGAAGGCCTTAGCGGCCGCGAAAAGCCGGTAGCCGACGCGATCAAGGCTAAGCTGATCTCTTTTGGCGCGAAGCCCGAATGGATGCGTTTCGATGACGCGGCGGCCAAGATTCCAGGCGACTACGAATGCGGGAACTTTATCGTTCAACTACCCGGCACCCGCGAAGGGAAACGGCTCATGTTCAGCGGGCACATGGATACGGTGCCAGTAACCAAAGGCGCCATTCCGCGGGTGGAAGGCAATCGTATTGTTTCGCAGGAAGACTGTGGGCTCGGAGCTGACAATCGTACTGCGGTGGCCTGCTTGGTTTCCCTCGCCGAAGTGCTGCTCACGCATAAGGACGCGGACGGGAACGCCCTGTCCTACCCGCCGATTACCCTCCTGTTCACGGTTGGAGAAGAGGTTGGCCTCTGGGGCGCGCGCTATGTGCAGCTCGACGACCTCGGGCATCCCGCCATGGGCTTCAACTACGATGCTGGCGATCCGAACAGCGTCACCATCGGTGCGCTAGGCGCCGACCGCTGGGTGATTAACATTCACGGTATTTCCTCCCACGCGGGGGTGCATCCCGATCACGGGGTGAGCGCGACGAATATTGCGGCCAAGGCCATCGCATCCCTGCACGACAACGGCTGGCTTGGACGCGTCGAAAAAGACGGGAAACTTGGAACCGGAAACGTCGGCATCATTCAAGGCGGGCAAGCCACCAACGAAATCAACAAGCAGGTCTACATCAAAGGCGAAAGCCGCAGTCATGACGGCGACTTTCTCAATGTGATCACGGCAAAAATCAAAGCGACCTTCGAAGCAGAAGCCGCGGCGGTGAGTAACCATGAAGGAAAAACCGGACGGATCGAATGGAAACAGGATCGCGACTACGAAGCGTTTTGCATTCCAGATGACGCGCCGGTGATCGCGCACACCTTAGCAGTAGCAAAAACGATTGGCTTAGATCCTTTCACCAAGTCAGTGGATGGCGGCTTGGATGCCAACTATTTAAACACTCATGGAGTCCCGACCGTGACACTTGGAGCGGGCCAGCACGGGGCGCACACGGTCGACGAGTACGCGGACATCGATGAGTACATCAAAGGCTGTGAGCTCGCAGTCGCGTTGGCTACGGTTTAGCATAATTGGCGGGGCGGTTGTTGGTTTACTCCGTCGCGGGTCGAAGCGCTCACGATGCTGTGCCCCTTTTCAGGATCGGGGGTTAGGGGGTTAGATGGTTAAACAACTCGAGACGACCCAAGCCTGAAAGGCTTGCAGAAGGTAGCGATGGGCAACGCAAATAGGAAGTGGGTCCAGACTTTGGAGCCTGAAAGGCTTCCACAAATTCTCTGCAACGTGTGCAAGTCCTTCAGACTTGGAGTGCCCACCGATGCGCGACGATGGGCGATGGGCGTTGCCCATCGCTACGTTGTTTTGGCCGTTCAGGCGAGTAGGGCGCAGTTGAATCCAAAGCACCTCCTGACAATATGGTTCTATAATCGCCTCAGTACATCCTTTGATTATCTGTTAATCGGAAAAGGAATAAGACCCCGATGCGGGTCCCAGAAAACGCCTCTGAACTAGAAACGAGGCGCGGGGACATGCCCGTTTGTAACAACCTACTTTCTCACCTGACAGCTGAGGCTTTCACCTGACAGCTGAGGCTCTCGCCTAATACGGCCGCACCGCGGTACGACGGATCAAATCAGGCGATTCACTTAGTCATCGCGTTGGGTCTCGTCCGGATTACCACCGTCATCAAGTCCAACACCAAAACTGGAACCGCATGACTCATCATCACAACCAGTAAAACTAGGAACGAAGGCAAACTCCATGCCGCCGGCCCGAATTAAATCACCGGCGACCAATTCACATTCCGTAATCGGTTGCCCATTCACGAAGGTTCCGTTCTTCGATTTAAGATCTTTGAGCTTCATCACCTCTCCCTGCTTAAAGATTAGAAAGTGTGCCTTGCTTAACCGAGGGTCTGGAACCGAAAGCGTGGCGAAGGTATGGGAACGGCCGACCGTCACCTCCCGATCGAATCCAACCGACATGCGAAACTGACCGAGGGCAAATAGCAATCGGTAGGCATGCTCCTGAGGCGTATAAGACCCCAATAAATCGGACACCCGCTCTAAGCGCCGAAAAACCTCTTCCGGTGCAGGCGGTAATTTTGCAAACAGTGTGTAATTGGTGCTCGACCAATCGTCTAATTCCTCACTCATGATTCGCCTCGTTTACGAGTTTTTCCATGACCAAGATTTGTGTTGTTAATCTTCATCAACTTCCGCCTCCCCATCTTCTAAAATCTTCATCTTTTCGCGCAGGTATGTAACCAGTCGCGCTTTGATTTGATACACATTATTCGCATCCGTCTGGTACATCTCCGCCACGTCAGCCACGGGAATTTCCTTCAAGACATAGTCATCAAAAATATCGACCGTTTGCTGAGAGAACCGGCCGCTGGTCCGCATGTTCTCGATGCACTGCTCAAGCAGGCTAAGCTGCCAGAGGTTACGTTGATCGTTCGAGTCAACCGACTGGTCACTGATGTTACGAACGATCGCGAGACTGCTATCATCCAAACTCACGGAAATTTCATTGAGTCGGCCTTGCTTGCGAAACATCACCAAGGCCTGCTTGTGCACGATGCCAAACAAGAAGGAACGAAACTTGGCCCGCTCATGATCGTACTTATGGATCGCGGTCATCATCGCGACCATGGTTTCCTGAAGTAGCTCGTAACTGTGGTTCAGGGACAAACCTAATTTACAGCCGTAACGAACGATCGCATTTCCATAAAGATTATAAAAATGCGTCCAGTGCACGCCTTGCGGGGCACGTTTCATCAACTGAACCAATGTGTAACTGGTATTTTCCATATGACCTGCGGGGTGATCCTCGGAGCCAGCTTAAAGGTTCTAACCACGCGGCACAAGCACCTATTCGCGCCAAGGGCATTTCACAAGACCTGTTGACGATAGAATTTGCGCCGTTTCTCTATCGACCCAAAGGCCAAGTTTCATCACGACCGAGGCATGAATAAATATTTCGCGCACCTTCTCACAGCCTTTGTCGCCTGCATGCTCCTCCCCTGCTCGGCTCAGCTAAGCCCAGTTAAGGAGACGGTTGAAGAAGCGACTACGAAGGCACAAAGAGCAAGCGACGCTTCACGACAAGCCGCTCTCATCGCCACACCCTTAATCGTGGCGCATCGCGGCGCCTCGAAAGCGGCCCCAGAAAACACCCTCCCCGCCTTCATGCTTGCTTGGGAAAAAGGCGCGGGCCCGGGTGCGTTCCAAAAATCCTCAAGGCCTGAAAGGCCGAGGCAGAAAATATTCCGTAATTAACTCGACCTTTCAGGCCGTGCCTTGAATCGCATTCAAAACCCAGGCCTTCGACCTGGGCTATAATAAATCGACCCTTCGGGCCTGGCGGGCTGTTGAAGAAATGTGCCACACAGAAAACCGAGAGCATTTCGGCATCCACGGGGCGGCAGTAGGATTTTGTCTGGTTTTAGGCCCGAAGGGTCGCCGTCATTTTAGCCCGGGTCGCAGGCCCGGGTGCGTTCCAAAAATACTCAAGGCCTGAAAGGCCGAGTCAGAAAAGTTTCCGCAATTGTCTCGACCTTTCAGGCCGTGCCTTGAATCGCATTCAAAACCCAGGCCTTCGACCTGGGCTATAATAAATCGACCCTTCGGGCCTGGCGGGCTGTTGAAGAAATGTGCCACACAGAAAACCGAGAGCATTTCGGCATCCACGGGGCGGCAGTAGGATTTTGTCTGGTTTTAGGCCCGAAGGGTCGCCGTCATTTTAGCCCGGGTCGCAGGCCCGGGTGCGTTCCAAAAATACTCAAGGCCTGAAAGGCCGAGTCAGAAAAGTTTCCGCAATTGTCTCGACCTTTCAGGCCGTGCCTTGAATCGCATTCAAAACCCAGGCCTTCGACCTGGGCTATAATAAATCGACCCTTCGGGCCTGGCTCAAGCGGAATTACGAATCCAATATCTTAGGTCGATGGCAGGCTAAACGGTTTCATGTCATGAACAGGAATGAGTCTGACACCGCAACGCTTAACAGAATAAAGCAAAGAGCGGATTTATGAATACCTGGGCTGGGCAGATTGACCGAGCCAACAACTCGTTCTTTCAGGACAGGTTTTTCCTAACCAGCCAACATAGCCCACTCTTCGATCGAGAGGGTTTCTGGCCGGCGTTGCACATCTAAATCAGGAATGCGGGCGATCTCTTCTTCGCTCAAAAGGCTCTTGATCTGCTTGCGGCGCTGCGCGAAACATTTTTTCACCACGGCGCGAAAGCGATCTCCGGATGCATCAGGAACAATGGGGTTCTCGCGACGTTGGAAGTGAACCACGGCGGACTTCACCCGGGGCGGAGGATAGAAGCAGCGAGGCCCGATGACCTTCACTCGCTCTACCTCATAGGCGGCCTGAGCCACGATGCCGAGAATGCCATACTGCTTGTTTCCCGGTGGGGCGACGAGTCGATCCGCGACATCAAGTTGCACCGTCACGGTAATGGTTTCGGGGCGGGCCTTTTCGTGAAAGAGGTCGAATAAAATTCGACTACCGACCGAGTAGGGTAAATTAGAAACCACCCGCTTCACCCCGTGATCGTGCACCCACTCGGGATAATTTTGCGCCACCGCGTCGCCGACCACGAGATTGATGTCGACGTCGAAACGGTGCTTGAGCCAATCCGCGAGGGCTTCATCTTTTTCCACCGCGCTGAGGGTGACCCCACGCGCGAGCAGCGCTTCGGTGAGTACCCCGAGTCCAGGGCCGATCTCGAGGATGTGTTCGCCTTCACAGGCGCCCGACGTATCCACGATGCGGTTGAGAATATTTCCATCGATAAGGAAATTTTGGCCGAGGCTTTTTTTCGGCTGAAAGTCGAGTTGGCGAAGGAGTTCGATGACTTCGCCGGGGCGGGTTAATTTCATGTTAGGCCCACGGATTTTTTTGGCGCGCGAGCTTATCGGCAAGGCGTATGGCTTCTTCCATGCTCGAAGAATAGGCGATGCCTTTTCCTGCGATATCGAAGGCGGTGCCGTGATCAGGTGAGGTGCGGATAATCGGCAAACCGAGGGTAACATTTACCCCAATATCGAAGGCGAGCATTTTGAGCGGGGCCAAGCCTTGATCGTGATACATGGCCACGATGGCGTGCACCTCTTCTTCGAGAGCTAATTTAAATACGGTGTCGGCAGGAACCGGTCCTTGAACTGGAAAGCCTTCTTTTTTCAACTCGGCGACCACAGGGGCGATCACGTCACGGTCTTCGGTGCCGATGGTCCCGCCGTCACCCGCGTGTGGGTTCAGCCCGCAGACCGCGATCTCTGGCTGAAAAATTCCGAGCATTGGAAGCACATCGTTAAGCAGCTCTACCGCCTCCCGAATCGCTTCAGGAGTAATCGCGTCGGCCACCTCACGGATCGGAAGATGGCGAGTGACCAAAGCCACGCGAAGCGGACCACCAACCAACAGCATCGCAACTCGGTCTGAGCCGGTGAGCTGTTGGAGCATTTCCGTGTGGCCCGGCACGTCAACTCCGGCGGATTTAAATCCTTCTTTGCAAATCGGGCCGGTGACCATGCCATCGAACTTGCCTTGCTGGCAGGCTTCCACCGCAGAGGTGATCCACGCCGCGGCGGCTAGCGACGCGTCGGCATCAATCTCGCCGGGCTTCGCGCTGAGATCGGGCGTCCCTTCCGGCTGCCAAATGCACACCGAACCAGGCTCGCTTTCTTCTGACCAAGGTTCGATTTCGTCGAGCCCAAGACCCTCTGCGTAATCGAGTAAAATCCCTGCGTGACCAATCAGGACTCGGGTAAGGTCTTCGGGCCAATCATCGCGACAGGCTGCCTTAACCGCGACTTCGGGGCCAATGCCATTAATGTCCCCAGCCGTGATTCCGAGGGTAATTGCTTTGCTCATGGTAAATTCCGATCCGCTTACTTCTTGCTATCGGTGTACATATTCACCGGATATTTTTTGCGGAGGCTGGCAATATATTCATCGAGCAAACGCGCTTCTTCTCTCAAGCGAAGTTGCTTTTCGATCCGAGGTTGGAGCACCTCAAAGGGAATGGGTTCCGCTTCGGCTTTTTCTTCCAAGCGCAGCATGTTGACCCAGCCTTTGCTGATGAAGGGTTCGCTGATTTGACCCTTGCCCAGGCCATTGATCGCATTGCGAAAGGTATCACTGAGCATGCTAGTTTCGACCGCTCCGGAATCTCCGCCACGCTTAGCTTCGGGCCCTTCGCCGAGTGTCTCGGCGGCCTCGGTGAACGCCTGCTCACGCGCAACCGAATCCGGAATCGCAAGCAGGCGAGCGCGAAGGTCATTCATCTTTTGCAGCACCACTGCCTTCTCGGCATCATCGGCATACTTAAAGCCAATTCGACGAAACTTGCAGCGGGCGGGAAGAGAAAACTTGTCCAAATCTTTTTCGTAGGCTTTGCGAACATCGCGCGGCGATATCTCGCCAAGCTGGCGAATACGCTGCGAACGCGCCGCATCAAAAATCATGTCTTCGCGAATTTTGGTTCGGTATTCTTCCACCGTCATGCTTTCGCGCTTGATCATGTCGCGGAACGCACGCTCGTTCCCACCAAAGCGCTCGCGAATGTCTTCTTGCAATTGCGTCTGAATAATCTTTGGGGGAATCTGGATGCCCTGGCTTTCGAGATCGGTGATGATCAACTGACGGGAAATCAATTTTTCGAGCCCGAAGTTGTAAAGATCTTCGAGCTTGTCCTCTAGGTCGGCCCCTTTAAACTTGAGCGCCAGCGCTTCGCCATCCCGACGAATATAACGTACGACATCGCCCACGGTGATGATCTTACCATTCACCATGGCTTCAAAACTATCGAAGGTTTGAGCCGACGCGGGTGTGCTCACGCAACAGAATGCGAGGATCCCCAGTGATATTATCCAGCGTTTCATCATGATGCATCGAATATGACGTGGAGAACAGATTGCAATGGTTATCCGCAATTCAAGGAGGCTGAATTACGAATTCCAATGCCTTCTTCGCCCAAAATACAAAGCGTAGAAAGACGATATGACGCCGAAAATTGGCGGAGACCCATCCGCGTTAGGATATCTCTGGAGTCGATGAATCGCTTGCCGCCCCGTCAGAAGGCGCCGTAGATTCAGCATCCTTAGCCGCGCCTTTGGCTGTATCGCTGGATGTATCTTGAGTGACATCTTTGGCTTTTTCGGCAGGTTTGGCTTTTTCGGCCGGCTTGGCTTTTTCGGCCGGTTTGGCTTTCGAGGTAACGGCCTTCTTTTTCAGGCCGCCAGCTTTGATCGGGCTTTTACCTTCACCCATGCGCTGTGAGCGTTCGTTGCGCTTGTTTTTCGCTTCGTAATCGAGCGCATCCTGTTTGGTACGACCGATTTCGTTCCCAAGACAAGGGGTAGAAACCATAAATTGCCTGCACTCTTTGCAGGCCATTACTTTGGTTTGCAGCCGGAAGGCAGGGCCTTTTTTGCCGGCCCGCAGGGCGTAACAGCGATTTTTCTCGCCGGCATGGCAGACGGCATACGCCTTTTTGTCGACCAAATGCGCGGGGCACTCAACCGTCATCGCCTTGTACGGCTTCGAACATCCGGGGCAAGGCGGACGACCGAAAGTACGCTTCACTTTTTTAAGCGCCATGGTGTATAAGCCGAGAAGGCCGAGCACGACACCAGCCGCAATCGGAATCGCTTCGTGTATATCAAGCAGCTGAAGCAAGTACCACGTCGCCAACCCACCAATGACAAACACCAAGCCAAAGAAGATATTTTTCTTCTGAAACGTCTTTGTCGTTTTATAGACAATTTTGGTGGTGGTATCCTCGGTCCATCCATCGAAGGG
>Ga0209186_1003480_pt1 | contig 10828 bp, 8 predicted proteins | sample SidtaG_FD_187426 | JGI IMG/M metagenome (GOLD analysis project Ga0209186, IMG submission 187426) | Marine algal microbial communities from Sidmouth, United Kingdom - Sidmouth_Male2 metaG (SPAdes) (version 2) | ecosystem: Host-associated > Algae > Red algae > Unclassified | place: Sidmouth, United...
GAGATATTTCCCAACTAAAACGAGTAGAGGATCAGGCTATTGGCACCTACGAAGCACCCCAAGCGGCGGCTCCGAAAGCCTCCGGTGTATGGCAGACAGACATCAATACCGCCCTCGCCGCCGCCAAAGCGTCCAAGAAACCCCTATTCGTCAGCTTCTCCGGATCCGACTGGTGTCACTTCTGCCAAAAACTCGATAGCGACATCTACGACAGTGCCGTCTTCAAACAGTTCGCCAAAAACGAAGTCATTCCAGTTCAAATCGACTTTCCTAAAAAGACCCAACTGCCAACCGCCACAGCGACACAAAATAGACGGCTCAAGGCCCACTACCAGATCGAGGGCCTACCTTCCATCGTCCTCCTCAAGCCAGACGGCACCTACATAGGCCGAGGCGGTTACCAGGATATCCCACCCGCGCAGTTCGTCGATGCGATTCGGAACATTCTAGCGGAGTCGATGTAACAGGCCCTCCACTACTTCTTTCCCGCGACAAAAGACAGAGCTCCCTCGGCATCCAGCACCCGATAGTAGCAACCCGAGCGGCTGTTACCCGCTTCGCCTTTCGTATGGCAGGACCCTTGTCTCGCCGGACGCACGAGGTAAAGCAGCGAGTTCTGCTCGCAGTTCACCCGCACCTCCACCAGCTCTAGGTAGTCGCCGGAGGTCAGTCCCTTGATCCACAACTCGTTCCGGCTCGTGCTCCAAAAGACCGCCTTCTGTTCCTCGAAGGCCTTCTTCAGAGCCATCTCGTTCACATAGGCTAGAATAAGAACCTCGTTGCTGTCCACGTCCTGCACCACCACAGGCACCACCTCAGAGCCGGTGGCAGCCACTCCTGCTAACTTGCCGAAATCCAGTTGCAGGACATTTCCCTCTTCTAGTTCTTTCATAGACGACCGTATACGGCTAGCGTCTTCAGGCAATCAGATGCCTAACCAATCTAGTTTCATCCGACGTATTGACTTGCCATCTCCCATTTAGGCGTAATGTCTCATCTTTCTATTTTATGTTACTTACTATTGCTATTGGCCGTTTCCGCACAAGCTGACGGAATCAAGGGGCTAGGCAGTCCGTTCCTAACCGATCTATTCCAGGCCTATGAAGAAACGGAACTGTGGCAAAACGAGGCCCGAGCTTTTGGCCCTCGCCTCTACTACCGTCATGAGCTCGCCTGCGCTTGGGCAGACAAAGAAAAGCTGAAATCCGATCTGCAACACATCATCACGTTCGCAGAAGCTCTTGCCACTCTGGGCCCCCGAGTCATTCTTGTTCCGGTTCCGCCTAAATGGGCACTGTATCCGACCAGTTTTTCGCCTCACGATTCCACCGCCGAACTTTCGGAATTTTGGAGCCAACGTTATCTGCCCCTTCGCAACGATCAATTTGAGGTCCTAAATACTCTCGAGTCCTTTAGCCAGCTCCGCCGCGAAGGACACGAGGTATTTCACGAGCTTGACACTCACTGGAACCAAACTGCCATTAGGGAGACCGTGTCACTCCTGGTCGAGAGACTAGAGAACGCAGGAATATCTGCTCGAACAAATCCAATTCCATTTAAAGAGGTCGAAGTTCGCTTCAAGGGCGATCTCACTTCGGCAAAGCGAATGAATTTAACTCCATACGAAAACACCCTTGGGCCTCCACAATTGTGCAGGGTTGCTCTCAACTGGAAAAGCACTCCAGCCGCTTCAATTCTTGTCGTTGGAGATAGCTATTCAGGTCCTCACTGCGGAAGATCTGACTCTTTGAATATCACTACCGAGGCATGGGGACTTCCCGCCCAGCTCTCCATTGATCTAGGTTGTGATATCGAGTCACTCTTCATCAAGGGATCAGGAATTGACGCCGTGCGAATGGCGCTACTTAGACGTGTTCACACGGACCCAAACTATGTCCGAAATAGAAGTGCTATCATCTGGGTTTTTGCATCTCGGGACCTAGGATCAGGGATCAAGCCGGTTCCTATCGAAATTCTCAAGTAGCTCGAGCTGCCCTTCGAGCCACGCCGAGTCGCCTTAGAAGAATCCTTCCAGCCAGACCGTTAAACGTCTCGTAGGTATCAGTTGGCGGACGATCACGCTTCTTGGCAGGACTAGATAGAGCAACAGCTATCGCTGATCCGAATTCCTTCCGCATTCGCCTAATTTCAACCATACCGTCTGATACTGTTGAACGATAAGTTAGGGTGTCTGCATTATCGGCTACTGATAGAATCAGACTTCGCCAACTCGGATAAAGCAATTCTGGAGTGCCTAACAACTGAAGAACCGCAGCCATCTTAGAAGGAGGTCGTGGATGCACAATTGCTCCGTGCCTACCATAAGCCACCGCACAAATAAGGCCGTGCAGAGACGAACCGTAGTACGCTTCCGAAAACGCAATGCAGGCGGCAATGAGCCGAAGTGACTCGGGATTCACAAGTGCGATATGAGGCTCCGTCATTTTTCCCGACACTACGGCTACTGCCTTCTGATCTTCATTGCAGAGACCAATTGCGATCAAGATTGGCACTGCCCCAAGATCGGACGCCAATCGGTCAACCGCTTGTGCCACTTCTTCGAATGACAATCCAATTCTAGCCTTAACGTGAACAGCCAACGTTCTTTCGCCCCGAAATTCATTCGCCGACACAAGCTCCATATAGTCATCTAGGAGACTATCCCTCGGCCACCAATTGCTGATGCCGAAAGCCGAATCCGGCACAACCATGATCGCGTCCTCCGCGCAATCACTGCTGACCAAATTCTGAAGCGACGCTTGGTCCCGGACCGCCAGAAGATCTGCACTAGAAGTAGCCCACCGTAACAAAGCTCGGGATCTATGAGGTAGCGCAGAGGGAACACCAGGCGAGTTCCAGACAAGGGGACAGCCACTCTTCCATGCTCTTAGAGCCGCACCGTACCACAGCTTTGGATAAGCATTCAAAAACAAGTCATCCTCATCCACATAACTAGACACATCACTCGGTGAGACATGCACCAATTGCCCGCCGCCCAGAATAACGCCCGCTACTTCGCTGTTAGGTATCTGGCTAGCCTCTTCGCAAGTGATCGTGACACACGCGTCAGGCCAAAGCGACCGACTCGAACTAGGCGAAACATGAACGATCTCTCCGAAAGCCCCGCCAAGCCCAGACTCGATGACGTGCGGGAAGAGTAAATCGCCAAAATTGTCTACATCAAACGTACCGTAATGAAGGATCACTTAATTTGAAATTTCAGCGGATCGGAACCGCGTTCTTCAGCAAAATGGCATTGCGACTATCCGGCATATTAGCTCGAAAAGTTGGGCCAGTGCCTGATATCAACCTGTAGAACGTCCCGAAGCTGTTCCACATCGCTCAAATAAACCTCTCTAAGCCTCTCGATATCTTCCTGAGAAACCCGATAGACTCCTCCTTCTGTCTCTACCACACGCTCGCCAGAAGCAGACTCTGTTCTCGCTAGCCCTTGGAACTCTTGCTCACCCAGCCCCTCTGGAACGAAATCTACATTTTGGTTCAAAAACCCGAAGACATTTCGAGCAAGTTCCGCCGGGGCCCGCTTAATATTTCCTTCCAACGTGAAGACCATAAACCGGCCTCTTGAGAACTGTTCATGCCAGTACCCCATGTGACGGTAGTAGAAGCCTATATCAAGAATGCCAGTAAAATACAGATCCTTATCAAATATGGTCTGATCTGGAGCAACTCTTCCCATCCGAACATGGTGAAAGTACGCGGACACAGCTCGTTCGACTGGGTCGCGTAATGTCACCAAAAACTTTAATTCTCCCCCTAAGAGACTAAGAACAGATTTCGCAATTTCGGGGTTGTGATCAGAATAAGGCCTGCAGTATTCACAAGACTGATCTGTAGACCAAAAATATCCTGGAGTAGCCTCACCAATCAACTGATTAGGCTTAGCATTCTGAAACTTCGCCACGTAGTGAGACCTCGTAACATCGGAATCCACTTTAGATCGATGGGAAAAAAAGTGTAACTCTTTTTCAACAGGCATAAAGACATCGGGATGCTGACTAAGCACTCGATGAAGCCAAGTAGTACCAGCCTTCTGTGCACCGAGTACCAAGAACGTAGGGAATTTATTGGAAGTGCCTGTGGACATTCTACTCTTAGATTGAAAAATCGAAAAACTCCATCCATCTGCCTTCCCTAGAGGCAAGGGTAGCCCTACCCTGATAATGGCTCAAGGCATTCGCCCCGATATTTGATCTGAGCGCTTCTGAATTTGATAGCCTTACAATCCACTCAACCCATGAGTCGTTGTCGGATACATCGATGAGAATTCCGTCTTCACCATGAGAAATTACGGATGGATATTCTCCAAGATTACTAGCAATACAGGGAAGCCCCATCGCGCCATACTCAAAATACTTAAGCGCGCTCTTACTTCTGTTCACTCTCGAGTCCACTAGTGGAGCAATACCAATATCCCAGCAGGCCCCCTCCTCAATCAGCCATGGAATAAACTCTGTGTAGAGTCCTGAAACAGAAACCTCGACCCTCTCAATCCATGGATAGTCGCGATCTAAAAAATCCGAATCAACTGCCCCCACCAAACGCAACCGTAACTCAATCCCGAAATCAGCAAGCAGGATGGTAGCAGCGTCATTTATAGAAGCACAGACACTGGAGAGGTCATTCGTGTGAGTCTTTGTGCCGAAGTAGCCCAATGTGATCCTCTTGCGACCTCTCTTCTTGGATCTTGTCACCGGCCTCCAAATCCGATGGTCCAGTGCATTTGGAATAACTCTAACATCAGTAGTAGTTTTGCCCGCAACCCTAGTTGCCAGCGCATCAGTGCTTACCGAAACTCTATGAGCATGACTAAGGAGTCTTTCTAGGCCATCCAGTCGATCAACTTCCTCCAAATCAACAGAGTCACCCCTATCGAATATGTCGTCATCCAAATCTACCGTGTAGAACAAGCCAAGGGACTTGCAAGCCGCGATCAAACCATTTGCCTGGTCAAGATCTAAGGCTTCCCTCTGAACATGGACTTGCTCGATTTGGTTCTCCTCGAGATAGCGCTGAATTGATGGCTCGCATACCCTAGGATCTACGAATATAGCGGAGAACCGTTCTCTAAGAAGGCTTTGCGCCAATGGCAGAATACAACGTACGAAGCTCGACGCCCTATTACCAGTAGGCAGAACGACCAAGATTTTCCGAAGGGCTTGTCTATTCCCAAGCACCTCAAGATAGAGAGCATCGTAGCATACGGCCATTTCCTTAATACTAGAAAAGTACATAGCCCCCACGATCTCTACCTGATCGCGGATCGATTGCCGATCTTCAGAAAGGCAAACCAGTCGCTCGTAGAGCTCTGTAGACTTTGAAGTGGGATCTACCAACCATCCTCCGCCATTTCGACTTATCCGCTCCCCAATTGCGCCAAGATTAAAGGAGAACACCGGGAGACCTGCCGCCCAACATTCCGTCAGCGTATGTGAATAGGTTTCTGCCCAAATCGGCAACAACAATGCAACGTCTGGATCGATTTCCTGAATCATTCCCATCACATTCTCGCGGTCGTAGCCTCCGTGACAAACTGCAATATCAGCGAACTGTTCCGGCGCCCATCCGAGCAGATGAATCTCCAACGGACCATCCTTCAACTGGTTTAAGGTCGCTATGTCAAAGATATGATCACTGCCCTTATGAGGATCTAGATTCCCAAGAACAAGAAGCTTAAGTGGTCCACTATTTGAAACCTCAATACCCCGAGGCTCAGTAGGAGCGATATCCCTACCGTGCGGAACGACAATAAATTTCTCATCCTCCAACTGTGGATAATGAGCCTTGTGCAATTTTCTGACGTAGTCTGAAGTCGTGACAAAAGCCGAGCATCTAGCTAACACCATACTAGATACAGCGGACTGCCACTCTGCACAAAAGCTATCACTACAACTCGGAAGATCCTCCAAGAGTGGTGATGGAATATTCCAATCAATCGATCCAAACTTTTCACCAGGGTCAGGCCGATAGATCCCAAAGCGATCAACTAGCTGAATGCTAGGATGGATAAAATAGTAATCATGAAAGGAGAGAACAAAAGGGATCCCGAATTGCTCGCACAGCTCTGGAAGATCAAAGCTCTGCTTAAACAGATGCCTACAGTGTACTAAATCGGGCGCAACATCCTCAAGAACCTGGCGGTAGATCACGCGAGTCTTCTCACAGGTATACTTGCGAGCAGACCAAGAAGAAGTTCCTACTATCCATTCCTTAATGATTTGTGCCTCACCATCAACGAGACGCTTCAGACGTATTGTCCACGAATCAGAAGTTAGAAAGAGGCTTTCCCACCTACCGGAAACACCCATGGCCAAATCAAAGGATGTTGCAGGCACCCCGCCAGTGCCCTCGTGAAGAACATATAGAATCCGTGGTAAATGCAGTTGTCCTGAGGCGCACTCCATTGAGGATGCAATCTCATTGCGACGATTCGCTAGAGCTGTCGAAGAGGTGAATGCGCGGACCTGCTCCGTATACGTTGGGAACCTTTCATCAAGACGGCGCCTATGCTCGAGCAACAATTTAGCTTTTTCGTCACCGAAGGACATCGATCCATGATGAAATACAAAAGTCTGATCATCCAAAATATGGCGCCACCCGGATGAGGACATCCGCATACAAAGATCATTCTCCTCTCCGTAGCCGCGGCCGAAAGTCTCCTCATCAAATACACCATGCTCATCAATTGCCTTCTTCGAAACGAACATGCAAAATCCGTTGCCGGTAGGAATATTCAGATAGAGGGGCTCTCCCGCTCTCGCGACGATCGCCGCCATCGCCCGGTCATCAAGATGAGGGGGGAGAGGAGCATTTACTCCAAGCTCAGGGACCGAGAATGCGCCAGACGCATTGGAAAGGGGAGTAACCGTTGCCACCTTCTCCGAACTAGCTGCCGCACGTAGTAACTTATTCAGCCATCTTCGAGTGACGCGAGTATCACTATTGAGCAAAACGACATCTCCTTTGGATTGAAGAATTCCAATGTTCGCACTACGTACGAATCCCCTGTTCTCCGTCTGCCGTAGCACCTTACAGTTCGGTAATTCCGAGACCACAGACTCCAAGTAGGTTTGGGTCAAGGGATCGTCACTAGCATCATCCACAAGAACTATTTCATGAGGTAATGTCGTGTGACGAACGATCGATTCAACACAGTCCCTTAGGACCGCGTGCTGATTGAAGACTGGGATGACGATAGAAATCGGTTCTTGTCGAGCCCTGACCAACAGATGCTGTAGCCGTCTCTCGCTCCTATCCGAACGAGGTGCCGCAGAGATAGTTGGTGACTGTAACCGTTCTACTAGGTAGGCACTTGGCTCAGCCTTGGCGAGATAGCTCTTAGGCAGTCCCTGGAAGGAAGTATTCAGATACGGAAGTACGCAAGAAAGTTCATGAACCAGTCCGTCGTCCCAAAGTTTTGGGATAACTAGCTGAAAGGCATAGTAACCATCACCAATTTCGCCCTCGAGAAGATCAAGGCGAAATCGGTTAGCCACAGCTGTTCCCACGGACTGTCCATCTAACAGGACTTCGACTATCAGCCTTACGCCGGGTTCTGCTTTACACCACGCCCAACCGTTTACAATCCCCCCGGACTCTACCCCATCAACGATGGCAAATATCTTCAGGCCGGACTCCTTTTCGGCGAGAGCCTTTTGGAACTTCAGCGCCAATGAAGTGGTTTTAGCCTTCAGACGTAGAAGCTCCTGACGCCTTCTTTCAATATCAACTTCGGCCGCGCGCGTTTTCTCCCTACTAGAACTGCACTCCTGTTCTAAGGCACTTACACGGCTAAGAAGGGAGTGAACCTGTTCATTCAGACCTTCTGACTCGACCCGCGCCTGTTGCAACGCCCGCCGCGTCCGCCACAGGTCCGCTCTAAGTGCCTCGAGGTCTTCCTCGCTCAGAGGCGGGGAAGGCTCAGTATTCGCCATGCTTTACGTTTGTAGTCGGACCTGAACTAAAAGACAACGGATGAAACACCGGAAAGGGTCGTCGGCAGAGAGATGACCTGTTTGCGAGTCAAGTTCTGCATATCAAAGACTACCACGGCCTTGGAGATGGAATGATGCCAAAAGATGTCCGGATACTGATCCGTTGAGCCACCAAAGCCAAAGAGTGGTGACACTTGGGAAATTTGCCAATTTCCGTCCGGAACGATGAACGGCATTGCAGCAGAAGAAAGCTTCGTGAGACCATCGAGGTAGAAGATCACTAATCTTCCGCTTGTTCGATGTCTCCATAGGATATCCTTGTTCCCGTCCTGATTAAAATCACCTGTGGTGTGGCTCTTCCAATTGGCATCAGCTACAGAAAATGAGGGAACCTGTGAACCGATCTTTGTCGCCCCTCTCATGAAAAATACCACCATCTTAGAAGACAGCCGGTGGCGCCAGAAAATATCGGGATAGTTATCGCCATTGAGGTCACCGGTTTCCGCGATCTCCCAGTTGGTATCGGGAACAACGAAATTCGTAGCGGCCCCTGATAGCTTCGTTCCATTCTTTAGGAAGAAGATAACAGTCTTCCCTGAGAGACTATGTCGGAACAATACATCCGCATAGCCATCCAAATTGAAATCAGAATGGCTTACCGCTTTCCAGTTTGGGTCATTCACACTGAATCCGACAGGATTGTAAGAAGCTTCACTCCCCCCCACTAGAGTTGAGATCCCCATGGTTGATGTACTACTATTTCTCCAGAATAGATCCGGGCTACCGTTCCCGTCCATGTCCCCATAGCTGAGATTTGCCCTTAGATTGAAGAACCTATCGAGAGCCGGTTTCCATTGATTTGCCAAGTATACATAGCCCTGTTCGTTTGGGTGAACCCCATCAAAGAGGAAATAGCTCTCAAGCCATTGATCGGCGGGCACATAGTCATATCGCTTCCCGCTAGCCTTCCGTGAGAGAACCTCGGCTTCTAGTAGGTTGTTGAAAGCTACAATTCGCTGTGTCGTGGACTGGTTGTCTCCACTGAAGCCGGAAGCTACTGGGCAAATAGCGCTAACGATAATTGTGGCGCGACTTGCTTGGGCCTCTATAGCATTTAGTAGAATCTCAAGCTTTGCCTGTAAATCGGCCGTGTTACCGTTACCCCCATACACTACATCGTTAGTCCCAATTTTCAGCAAGACTACATGGGGGGCGCCTTGAGAAACGATGGAACGGGTAACGATTTCGTCAGTCAATTCAGTCATCGTGTGGCCACGATAACCTTCGTGCTGAGGATCGTTCATAGCGTCCCCGTGGCTCAGGGATCCGACGAAGTCAAAGCTGACACCGTCTATCTGGAGCATATTTTCCAAATAGTTACGGTAGCCTCCACGTGTCGTATTATCTAAAAGATCACCGAAGGTAATCGAGTCCCCCATGGGCATGATTCGCCAAGTAGCAGACACGCTTGAAGCAAGAGCGATCCATAGGAGAAAAGACAGTTTTAGAATTTGATGAGTTGCCATAGTTTTATTGGGTGCCCCGAGTGTGAAAAAAATTGCTGTTATAACGTCAGAATCGCGTTTTGACCTATTGTAGCCCCTCTATTTCGGAAAGAACCTGCGTTTGTTCATTAGGGCTAAGGTGGATTACTCCCGCCTCCATCTCCCGCAACAAGTTCGCCTGCTGCTCTTCTGTGAGCGTAGTTGAGATCAGCGAATCAGCAACCTGGTCGGCTTGGTCTGGCGTAAGTTCTTCGATCAACATCACGTCCTCCACAAGAATCGAAGAAGATGTCTCTGACATCGCATCAACGCCAACGACGGCCCCTGTTGGTTCGCCATCTGCGCTAAATCGCATAGGAGGAGCACTTCGGCCGGAATCTGCGGCATCTGAAGGCTCTGCTTCCGTATCTGAAGTGTGACCACCATTATCCGAAAAAGAGTATCTCTGAACTAGAAGGCCGACTCCAAGGAGTAAGACTACGATTGCCCCCGATAAGGCGAAACTAGCCCAAGTGAATTTTGACTCGGACATCTCTAGGGAGCGACCAACCAATTAACGTCTGGAACGGCTAAGTTTAGAAGTTTACAGTATTTCGTCTCGGTTCCGCTCAGATCGAAGGTGACAAACTCACCACTGCTAACGTGCCTCCACGTGGTGTTAGGAAAATTGCCCACAGCGAAAGCCCAGCCGTTCTCATGAGCGCCCTGCAAGGCCAATTCGCTGTTCAGTTGATCTGCTCCGGACCAGCTTGTAATATCAGCATTGTAGGCGCCCCAGTAGATAGGCTGACAACTTGTGAAGGTCTGGACAAAAGCAACCACCGAACCATCCGCCCCCTTGGTAGTATCGGACAGTCCCTTAACTGTAGCGAGCGCCCTAGCCCGACTCGGCATTTGCTGGCGCGCGACTTGCAAACTGATGTTCGCATCCGCCTGGGCTACTGGACTTAAACTATCAATGACCACCCTGGTTTCATCTGGGTAGACCATCACTTCTGCCTGAAGGACGAGACCCGAACTGAACAAGCTAAAGAGCGCGTAGATAGATCGATGAGAAATCGTGGTCATATCTGGATTGTTAGGGGTATGCCGCCGGCGAGTGCAGGGGTTGGCATTTGACGCGCAACCTAGTCCGATCTCCTTGTAATTTTTTGACTGCTAGTCCAATATAAGACGGGATAGCCGAAGAGTCTCTGATTATGTCCTTCGTCGGACTGAGAACAATTTTGCAAATACTATTACCTACCTACAGGAATCTGTCAATGCATGGATCAAAGCGCGAATTGCGGCTCCTAAGAGAGATTGATGAGCTTTCTAGGGCACTGGAGAGCGTAGGAAGGGATGCGGAAAAAAATGCGCAAGCCCTTG
>Ga0209186_1003482_pt1 | contig 10822 bp, 11 predicted proteins | sample SidtaG_FD_187426 | JGI IMG/M metagenome (GOLD analysis project Ga0209186, IMG submission 187426) | Marine algal microbial communities from Sidmouth, United Kingdom - Sidmouth_Male2 metaG (SPAdes) (version 2) | ecosystem: Host-associated > Algae > Red algae > Unclassified | place: Sidmouth...
TCCGCCTTTCTTTGCACCCGAGCGCCGCATCCGCCCTTTTTCTTTACCCCCCTCCCTCCCCCCCTCGGCACACCATGCAAGTCGCGCTGCACCCACGCTCTTTTTGTCTCTGGATGCGTTCCACGTCCTTCTCCGTCCCCCCCCCCAGCCCCAGCCGGGGTGTTCACTCATCTCTTTTTCATTTCTTGAGGCATCTGCCGGCCTCCGCTGTCGACCTTCCCCTGAGTGTGGCGGCGCACCGGGTGCTGTTCGTGTTTGCCTTTCTGACCATTGCTTTTTACTAAGAACCATACGACAAAGATGAAGATATCAAATGGGGACCGACAATGGGGACGCTACAACTGGAGAAAAGAAACGGACACAACGATATCTGGCGAAGAGAAAAGGGACAAAACGCCGTGGTGGTCAGAAGAGCGAAGGAACAGGACGACTGGCCGCCATTACAATGATGAAGCTCGAAACTCTGTGACAGCATCGAAAAGAGGCACTCCCTCAATGTACAACACTTATTCTCAATATTAAATCACATGATATGTAAATTACTCCGTCCGTCACCCCAGCAACATGACAATTCACACGAACAAGGTTCTTCACCCATTTTGCACGTTGTGTGGAAACGGCGAAGCAGGTGGCTAGCGTGACGGGAAACAAATGGACAAAATGCACACTGAGAACCACTGCACCGAGCATGTTGCCAGCTTGTGGGGGGTGGCGCTCCGGCCGGTGTGTGGACACTGTCCAGCTCACTCCCACCTAGGCCAGGACCAGTGCTATGCCTCACAGGCAGAGAGTGTTCTCCGTATGTCCGACACGAAACAGGAGAGCACGACAAGCCGATAACCCGTGACCGTCCATTACGTCCGTGGAGGAAGGCTACGGCGCGGCAACATATGGACAATACACATTTCCCTCAGGGACGGAGGCGTCGGTATCATCCTGAATGGTGCAGAATCTGACGGATCGCTGGATGCTACGGAAGCGAGGGGCACACGGCATCCATTTCTCATTTTTGTTCTTCGACGTTGAATGGGACAGAGCACCGTGTACAGTAGGTGGAAGCTAAATGCGAGCTTGTAATTGCGGAAGTTTTCCAAAATTGTGTGTATGTGTTTCTCACAAAAAGTGGAAGCTTCGCTACCTGGTCCCTGCCCTGCGGGACCTACTTGTTTCTATATGCGGAAATGAGAGCGCGTGTTGATGGTTATGGCCTTCCGAATTGAACCGGCCCAGACGTCCCAGTTGAATCCGCCGCGCTCGCGGCGTGTCGATGAGCAATCGTAGCTAAACCGTGACACGAAGCATATTGGGACCAGAATGTGGCCCAAATTTGCGGACGTGGCGGCGATCATCAAGCGAATAGGCGCCGGATTCACAATCAGCACGTGTCTCAGCTCATTTCCTCTGTAGCGCGGTGCTCTGAGCGGTGACATGTACGACCTCAGTGGAACTCGGAAGCGCTGGCACGGTCTACGCTGCTAGGGGGAGAGCGAAGCTCGGCAGGAGTGACGTGCCTCTTCTTGGAAATCCACTCACGGCCGGGCACGTGCAGCCCCGATGACGTTGTCGGCGGCCCGACAGGCGAGCTGATTTCAGTTGGAAGCAGGTCAGCGGCGGTGGAGTGTATTCCCGCGCAATGCGAGCGCGGGGGTTTGTGGCTTTCACTCCCACTGGGGTGGCGGAAACCGCGGTCGCACCAGCGCATGGAGCCCCGCGAGCACAACCTGACGGATGCTGTGGCGCAAAGCGAGTAGTGGGGGACACTGCCACTCTGCTGTACATGGAGGGGACATGCATTGAATGAATGCGGCTGACGGCGGCGGGGTGCCCAACTACGGCGCACGGCCCAGTATTAAAGGTGCCACCACAACGTCGTGGGTGATGAAACCACGTGAGCTGCCCCAATCAGGTGACGAGATCAGACACTATACCGACAGAGACGTGTCTCGGCTGCGCTCCGTCCCAAAAGGCTACTGAGAGCACATGTCCACTGTTGCTGGCCACGATGTACTGATGAGGCGGGCCGCAGAGCGTGGCGGCGTTGATGAGAGATCAGTGTGGTGTTCGAGAGCTCGGGACCAGTTGTGAGTAGCCAATGAGACTCGAGCATCAGGGAGCCTACGTGGAAAAATATTTAGTTGATCCGTGTCATGAGACATCAGTGTTGCGCTGCAGAGCTTGGGACCAGTTGTGAGCAGCCAATCAGACCCGAACATCAGGGAACCTACCTGGATAGAAAATTATTTGGTCCCTGTCATGCAACCATTTTTCCAATCATGTCGTGGGCGTTCGGGGAGCGATCCTGCGACTGGATTCCAGCGGGCCAGGCGCCCGACTCGATTGATGATGTTCCAGCACCGAGTTCGATTCTGGGCGGCCCTGGAGCATGGCGCAGGAGCAGCGCTCAGCCACCAGTGAGACTTTTCCAGGGAACTGGAGAGGTACCTCACGAGCCTCGCGATATAGAGAAGAGGATCCACTGAGGGCTCCACACGTGTGATGCAATTGAAGGTAGCAAATGCCCGCTGGGCAAGTGGTTTAAATGTTTGAAACCTTGAGGGCCCTGGATTGGAGGAGGGTCCCCGCGCCGAGCGAGAGACGTCAAAGGGTCTGCGCTGGATTCACATGGCCTAGAGGCAGGCTCCAGCGAAGAGCCCAGGGGGCCACTATATTCATTGATCGTGCCACATGGCTGTGTGCCATCGCTCAACGGCGCGCTCAGTGAGGAGCAGGCACTGTGCGACGGGCGCTGAACATGAGATCTCTGACGAGTGGGGCGGTCGGCCGGAGATTGCTTTTAGCACGGCTGACGCCCGCCCCCTGTGCAGGCTCTCGAGCCGTGTCGTCTCCCTGTGCTCTGGACGCACCGTAGCGTGTTTGCGCAAGCTGCACGAGCACACGTGATCTCACGATCAGTGGTGAAAGCACCCTCTGAACCTGGTGCTGCTCCCCGCAATGCTCTACGCGCTTCCCTTGCGGCAGCACACAAGGCCACGCTAAGGCGCACCAGCAGAGATGGCGGTGAAGACGTTGGGCCAGCCGGCGCTGTCGACGAGGCTGCTGAGCGGCCTGATGTCTCGGCCGAGGCCGACGCTAAGCGTGCGCTGGCCATAAATGGTGCGGGAGACCTCTAAGGTGTCGAGGCCGTGTCCATGGCAGCCGCCGTAGCATTTGTCCCGCATGTCCTGGTTAAAGAGAAGACTGGTGCTGGGATAATGGCCACCTACAAGGCCATTGACGACAACGGTCGCGAAGTGGGCGACAAGGATTATGCTGAAGACCTTATGGCCCTCAACGAGGCAGGTACCATGAATGTCGGCGCCTCCGCGAGTCGCCGCCGTGTGAGCGGCTCGACCTTCATGGGGAGAGGCGCGGCGGCTTCTGACGATGCCGGCACCGGAACAAGGAAAAATGCCGCCGCGGGCCTGTCGATCTGCTTCCTGGAAGGTTACAAAAATATAGAGGAGATCGCGGCGGCCTTGGACGTGGGCGGCACCGGGACAAAGAGCAAAGCCGCCGACGGCGTGCTCAAAGGCGAAGGCATGCACGGAAAGAGATTCAAGGTGAAGCGCGAAGCAGCCGCGGGCGCGGCCGTGGGTGCCTTTGTCGTTGGCAAAGAGGGTGACGCAGGTGACCTGATGGCCAAGCAGCTTGGGGCGTCCGAGCTCAAATTGGACAAGGGGTACACAGAAGCCCAGTTTGAGGGCTCTTTGAAGACCGTGAACATTATAGGAACCGTTGCGGCCCCGCTGAAGGTTCAGTTGGCCAACATCCAGGCCATTACCATCGACGATCGCACGCGCGCCATCCTGATGTCTAGAAAGCAGCACTATGTGCAGAACCACCTCTGCCGGACGGCCCAGACCTACCGGGGCGCGCTACGCTGGGCCGCGGACTGCAAAGCGGCTTTGGACGCCATCAGCAGTCAGGCAAAGGGTGTTCTCCCGTCTACCGCGGTGGCCTCGACGCGTAAGGCCACGCGTTCGTTGTGCACGCTATGCTCGGTTTCACTCACAACTGATTGGCAAGCTGGCTCCGCCCCGGAGAGCGATGCGCTTAAGGCCGGCGCGGCCTCAGACGTAGATGCCACTGACGATGATTGTGACGAAAACATTGTCTTTGTCGGCCTCTCTATGGATGGCGACCGTGCCTTTCTCAATATGTCCCAGGACAAGGCCGAGAGTGCGGGCAATCCAGAAGAGGACAAGGTGCGTGACGCGGGGGAGACTGTGTAGGACTGAGGGACTCGCGAAACCAGACGACGTCGTCATGATTTCTTTTTTCTGAAGGGAGAGAGAACGTGTCCCTCGCCGGGCCGCCCACGAGGGCCCATAACAGACCGCCTTCTTCATCGTTTTGATTTTTTGCATTGACGTTCTGACGATGCGCAGGTTGGTGGGAAAAGAGGGGGAGGGCCCGTACAGACTCCACGAGCTTGGTCGTCCAAGATTCTTCAGATGGAATGCTAGCGTGGGGTATGGCCTCGCCGTGTCAATGAAGAGACGATGCTCCGAGCATTAGTTTGCGTCTCGCCATGGTTCTCACTCCCACTGTCTCCCGTGTGCACCAACTAAAGTCGATGAAAGGGGGCCGCAGATAGCAAGCACGAAGACAAGGTACAAGGATGGCTCTGTGAATTTTTATTTTCACAACTGGCGGCGCACGGTACCCTCCCGCGCGCTGCTGTAGCAATGTGAAAGCAGGTCATACGCACTTGAGGGCGGGGCGGGCGCCTGCCACCGCCTTATTCCTACCGTATCCTTGCTTCCAGGCCCAAGGTGCTCGACCACACGCGGAACACAAAGTAGCGAAATCGACGGGTGGCTCTGAGCGCGTGTTGCGCCTTATGCTGACCAAGATTGCAGAAGATCAGATTGCACTGGAAAGTAGTCCCCAGATGCAATGGTATGATTAACAAATCAGTTGACAACGTCATGTCATCAGCATCACCTATCTTCCGGTGGAGTCGCGAGGCGCATCTATAGGAGAACACGTCTCGTGCAAGGCCTTGGGACGCATCGCAACGAACTTCACTGCGGTGCGATGCCGTGGAGACGTATGGAAACTGTGCGCAGAGGTACGGCCACGCCCGAGATCGGGAAAATTGATACGAGCAGCGCCTGCCAGGGACACGTATGCTGTGCCAAAACCAGTGCGTGGACACCACTGAAGTGGCCAACGTGGTTTCCGTATGTTTTCTGTCGTCCCACCGCCGCAGCAACAGCAACTTGGCCATGATACGTCATGAGAGCACCTCGGTTAGGCCCGGTGGTGTTTCAGACTGTCATCTTTCACGAGTCTTCCGTCGTTTCTTTGGGACGAAGACGCTTGTCGTGGCCAAGCTTGGGCCCGGAATCCTCGTCCTGAACGAGGCGCGGCGCCAGGCGTGGCGCTGCTCATCCAACACCACAGCTGATTGGACATGATCACTTCATCCCGACAGTGGTGTGTGCGAGCTGAAGACAGTGGTGCCTCCGTATTGGGCTTCCTCGCACGCAATACGTTGACACACGCGGGAGGAGATCGGTGGGGCAGAAGGGGAAGCGTGTGGAGACTGTCGCGTCTATCTCGGGTCTGCAACCGTCCGACAGGTGGCGCATGCTGAGGGCTGCACCCCGGGACAATCCTGGGGCGCCATCGTCGGCAGCCGTGCCCACCTGCATCTGGATGTCATTTGCTGCATCTCAACGCATCTCGAGCGCTGTACACGAGATTGGGGCAGCTCTCGACGAGCTCTAAGAAATATATGTTTGCATCTTGCCGTCATTTTCTAGTCCGTATATGTCATTTCTGTGCTGCAATGCCCTCGGCCGCGACCGGTCGATTCTGAGACTGAGAGCGTGAGGACTTTGCCGCCAACCCGACCGTAGGGCAGTCCATAATGATACCAAAGGCAGGCAAATGCGTGCAACCATCCGGCCATCCGCAACAACTGTGTCGGCTGGAGTTCTCCGATCCGGTTAGGACCACATTTCAACTGCATCTCAAGCATTAGGGTGGGTCCTCAATCCACCCCAGTGCGTCCAGTGGCCCAAGTGAGCGTTGCCATGCCTGTAAACAAACACGAGGAACGATTTTTGACCACGTGCTGGGGGCTACAGGAAGTAAATCGAGTCCGTGCAGGACTGATTGCAGATGATTAGTTGGACCTGTGGTCTAACAATCGCCAATCACGCAGGTGTGCCTCCTCGACACCACCAGAGAGACCCACAGCGAGGACGGGCGTCCCTAATGCGACCGCGATTCTGGGTTGAACAGCTCTCACGGCCAAGACACTCCCGAATGACTTAGCCTGTGCGCGAGCCTCAGGAAAAGGGCCTTTGAGGCCGTCTGAAAGCATCTCTATCACACGCTTGGCAGGGATTCATGTCTTTGGTGTGGCGAGGACACGAAGAGCTTCCACTCGTGGAGGAGGTGTGACGGGTGAGATGTCATCCAATGTCATCCAATGCAGAGACGGATGCGATGTCATCCAATGTCATCAAATGCAGTACATTGTAAGCAAAATCATCTAGATGCTAAAAGAGGTTTATGTACACATCATCACGTACTCTCGCCCCTCGCCCTCTCCTCACACAAAGTTGTTGATGAAGAAGCGATAGTCGCGCCAGTCGCTCGTATCAGAAGCAAAGCGCTTGGGGAATCGACACACCCCGACACGATCCACCCACTCCTCCCAGTCGTGCTCTACGCACAGTACCTCGATGACCTGGTGCAAAGCAATGGCCTCAAGGTCGGGGCGTACCTTTCCCTCGCGAACCTGACTGCACCACTGCAGCTTCTTGCACCCATAAGCCGTGAAGGGACAGTCGAGTACGCTGCTTGCGTACTCAGCACGATGCAGAACAACAGTGCGCATGAGGTTGCCGTTGTGCGCCGCAACAACTGCCCGTGCTTGCCCGACACGAACAGTCCCGTCGTCCGCACGGTAGCGCACCCAGTCATACCATGGGCGTCCGCCAAGGTCCCGAGTTGCCCAGAGCATAGTGCGCTCGCCGCGCGCTCGATGGTCTCCCGCAACAGGAAGCAATGCCCCGGATTGAGTCGTGATGTAGTCAGATGTAGAACAATGCAAGGCCTCGTCCAATGCGACCAAGCCTGACGTGGCTGCGAATTCCGAGACAGAGCTGACCGCTCCACGAGCACGCACGCGGCGCACCGTTGCAGCTTTCTTGGGAGGTGTTATCGATACCTGCCGCAACCGACGTACGAGGCTCTCAATCTGCTCCGCCAACACAATCTGCTGTGCTGCCTTGTCATGACTCTTGTTCGTGGGAGCAAATGCCTGCTTGACAGAGTTGTGCAGCGCCTCGTTGACGCCTGTGTTGCCATCTTGGAGGTTGCCTCGAAGGATGAACTCATCCAACAAATGCGACACGGCGCGATGCAGCTTAGTTGTGTGCGCGGGCCCAAAGAGGGTCTGAAAGTCGTTCTCAATCCACCGACTCATCCGTCGACAGACCGATTTGGCCTGCGCCCAAGTCTTCGGCCGCACGTCGCAGGCGCTCTTCAAGATCGCAGCGAGCTCGCAGAGAACCCACTTGAAGACGCGGTGATGCCGCCCTCCGGCGCCTGTCCGCCCGAAAAAGCCGGCCGCGGCGAAAGCCAGGAAGTGCACCGCCTCACGGTGCTCTTTGCCTTTCAAGGTAGCTTTTTTCTCTCCATATTTGATAAAGTACCTGTGGAACATGCATGGAGTCAGGAGAAAGCAGCAGCGAAGGCGATGCCCAGCGACGTCAGAATGCGCGAACATCATGTCCATGTCAGCATCTCTAAACAATGCAATGCAATGTTTAGATCACATTGCGCACCGTCATCTGCCTGCATTGCAATGTCCATTTGACCGCATTGCTCACCGTTGAAACAGTGCATCTGTCAAGACGAGCAAAAACATACCCCGGAAAGATGGATGGGACGCGGTGCGTTCGGCACGCGAACAAAAACCGCTTGTTGGCAATCCGCAGCATCTCTCCCGCTGTGCCGTGCACGAGCTTCTTTGTTTCGGCGAGCTCATGAGCAAAGGCATGCACAGCTGGTGTCAGCGTCCTGCAAATGCCGAGGTCCAACACCTGTGGGCGGCAAAGTAAGGAGCACGAGAGTGTGAGTTGCACGGAGTGTACATGGATATCAGGTCATTCAAGATGCCGTCTGGCGCAATCGCATGCAAGAAGTAGTAGGAAATAATCAAAAGAAGAAAGAAACGTGCAACGTACATGTAGCCGGTCAAACCCAAAGATCTGGTATAGAAGCAGCGGACCGGAACCCAGACCTGCCCAGCCGGCGAGTGCTGGCACAACGCAGTGGATGCTGTTGGCTGTCTCAATGGCATTGATGACGACACCGTCACCCCGTATACCCCGCATTCGCGCCCCCTTGAGCTGCAGTTTGACGGTCTTGAGCACGTTCCGCTTCTTGGGAGAGTTACCCCTGGAAAGCCGACCTCCACGCGATGTAGAGCGTGCCATACATGGCGTGCAGTCGTAGGCGCGACCATGCCGCTTGAGACACGCAACGTCGCGCTCTTCGGGCTTGTCCGACACGTACAGAATAAGTCTCGGACTGATGTTCACCACCACACCGTCCGGCAAAGTCATATCCGCGCCAAAGTGACTGGCAAGCATGAAATCTAGGAAGACCAGCGCGATGGTGCGTTGGAGGATCTCTGCTCAAGCCTCTGCAGCCTTGGATTGAGACATTGCCTCGTACCGAGACCGTACCTGAGGCATGTATGCCACGACGACCCATTCTGGCGCCTTTGACACGATGTTCATCACTCTCATTCGCAGTGGGTATGCCGAAGCACCTGCAAGGGAAACAATGAGCAGAGACAGAAAGGCGAAAACAGGAGAGGCACGGGCCCGTTAGCAATTGGAACTTAGTGAGATGCACGGTACAGATGGTATCGAGATGAGTCAAAGATGGTATGGTGATGCTACAACTGGCCACAACCAGCCGGCGCAATGTGAAGAAGCGTGAATGTGAGAGAACGTACCACCGGAGGAGGTCACCACCGTCCCATCTGAGTAGAGTGCCAGTGCCAGCATCAGTGCGCGCAAGCCAAACACGTGGTAGACATCCGCGCGCTGGGCCCAATATGCACGACCATCAAAGATGTCCCGCAGTACGTCTCCGTCTTGCAGCACGGGTGAGTCTGGAACTTCGCCTCCTTCCGAGACCGATGGCGTGCACAGAGCGCACGCGGTTGTTGGCGTCGCGGTCCGGGGATGGACGTCCGCGTCTTGCAATCTTGATGTTGCTGCGTCTGCCCCGTCTTGGGAGTCTGCATCTGACCCAACGTGGGATGCATTTGGCGTGTAATAGACGCCCGCACCACAGGTACACTCAGCAGATCCCCGCTCCCACCTGACGGTCGAGGCCCCCGAAAGACAGTCTTGCACAGCTTGAAGACCCTTGCGGAGGAGGATACGGTAAGTACCAACCTTTTTCTTGACGACGGCTTCCATCAATCCCAGCTTCCGTAGCATGCGCTCTTTTTCGTTCCGCACTGCGGTCTTGAGCGATGCTGGCGTGCGGAACGCGTCTTTGAACGGCGTTGTCGTCGCGTCGGTCGCCGTCTCGACCGACAAGCACATCCGATGTGCAGCTGCAATGCGCGCTCCAGACATTGTGCAGGTGTTGGAAAACACATCACGCAGTGATGGTGTGATGAAAGCAAAAGTGTCCGACGGGGCGTCGTCCTCGAACACCGAGCGACAGACCTCCTCGTCTCCAAAGCCATCGATGTAGTCCAACACTTTCCCACAAAGCGTGTCACCGAGGTCACCATCACTTAAGACAGGAGTGGCGCGGTCCGCACTAGCCGCAACGTGCAGGTCGTCAGCGACCCGCATCTCGACGGTTCTACCATCATCTGGTCCCCCACTCACACACGCACCAGAAATGTCGTCAGTTGTCGTCGAGGCGTCGCTGTCGTATTCCGAGGAGCTTGTTTCGTCGAATACCGAGCCAAGATCCCATGTGTCATCCCCTCCGCCTCCACCATCCCCAACACCACCACCATCCAAATCATGACTAACATCCTCTTCCCCGCCAGTGTCATCTTCACCCCCCCCTACTCCGGCATCCTCTTCCTCGCTGGTCCCATCTCCACCCCCCCCATTCTCCTCCTCTGTTGAGCTCCCCATGGCCAGACGTCTTGCAGTCCCAGCATGGTCCGCGCCATTCGCGGCATTTGCGAGCCGGTGCCTGATGCGCACGTGACGGCCAAAGTGCATGGGAGCGAACAGACGCCGGTCATCACATCCCTCGACAGTGCACTGCCTCCGCTTCATAACGTGTGGAAGAAGCTTGGCAGTGCAGACACGACATCAGCCTAGCGGTAGTTGTCGTCAGCACGCGCCATCGGAGACGAGGACGCGTCTCGGATAAGGGGTCGCGAATGCGTTGCCGATGGGAGTGACTCAGATCGGGACTGCCGGCCAGGTCACGACGATTGCCACACACGCACACGAGCCTCACTTGCTCCCCATCGGTCAGTACTGAAAGAAGTAACTTTGACGCAGGCCCTCATAGCAAATGCACATGCTCTTCTTTCCACACAACGGTACTGTGCTGTGATATCGGAGATATCGAGTAATATTTGCCTCAGCCCAAGGTCCAACTTCTCAGGACGCTAATAACAATGCGCGTGGGTGCCACATGAATGGATGATGGCGTGGACTCCAGAGTGTCAAATACAAGACTGTGCCCGATGTCACAAATGATCGCGATTTGAAGATGTACGTCTCACAACTATCTAAATTTCGTTTGTAAATGGATGTGGTGCACACATTGACAACTCTGTAGTTACGACGATCTCGTCGCG
>Ga0209186_1003483_pt1 | contig 10821 bp, 7 predicted proteins | sample SidtaG_FD_187426 | JGI IMG/M metagenome (GOLD analysis project Ga0209186, IMG submission 187426) | Marine algal microbial communities from Sidmouth, United Kingdom - Sidmouth_Male2 metaG (SPAdes) (version 2) | ecosystem: Host-associated > Algae > Red algae > Unclassified | place: Sidmouth, United...
TATTTATCCACCACATTACTTTTGAGCCTAATTTTGACTCTTAGATGATGAATTTTGAGAATACGGCCAATGCTTTTGAGTACAGAACGCAATATCAGTTAAAAAAAGCACGTCTGCTCTTCAAAGTCATGGCAAATCCTATGCTCACCAAGGTTGGATCATGGCTTACTCCTAAGTTTCTTTGGGTTCCTTTAGTGCGTAATTTTATTAAGAATACTATTTATGAACAATTTTGTGGGGGTACTAATTTATTAGAGGCAGCCCATACGGCCCAATTGTTAGGAAATTATGATGTTGATTCATTATTGGACTATGGCGCTGAGGGTAAAACTACCGAAGAAGAGTTTGATGTGGCTAAAGAAGAATTTATTAAAACGATTCTTTTTGCAAAACAAAAAGACTATATCTCTTTTATCAGTATCAAATTAACGGCGTTTTTTAGAAATGAATTGCTTCAAAAAATGCATGAAGGGGAGGAATTAACGGATTCAGAAAAAGAAGAGAAGCAACGTGCCGTAAATCGCTTGGAATCTATTTGCCGAGCAGGTGCTGAGAATAGCACAAGCATATTAATCGATGCAGAGGAAAGTTGGTTCCAAGCACCGGTTGATGAATTAACGATAGCCATGATGCAAGAATTTAATACGGATACAGCTGTGGTCTATAATACATACCAAATGTACCGTCATGATCGTTTAGCCTTTTTAGAATCCAATATTGAGCATGCCAATGAAAACGGTTACAAATTAGGGGCAAAAATTGTGCGAGGGGCTTATATGGAAAAAGAGCGAGCGAGAGCCAAAGAGATGGGATACGAAAGTCCTATCCAGCCAGACAAGCTAAGTACGGATCGGGACTATGATTTGGCGTTAGAGCTTTGTTTAGATCATTTAGAGCTTGTTACCACGTTCATCGGCACACATAACGAAAAAAGCAGTATGCTAGCCACTAAAATTATGCAAAACAGAAAAATTGCTGCCAAAGACAATCGAGTAGTTTTTTCGCAGCTGTATGGTATGAGCGATAATATATCCTTTAATTTGGCCAAGGCTGGTTATCAAGTCTGTAAGTACATGCCGTATGGTCCTGTGAAGGATGTTGTGCCGTATTTAATAAGGAGAGCAAGAGAAAATACTAGCGTAGCTGGACAAACTTCGCGTGAGTTAGACCTTATAAAAAAAGAATTAAAAAGACGTAAGCGTGGATTGAAAACTGAGATTGTAGTCGACGAAGGTGAGATCAAAGAAATACCTACAGAACCTGAAGTTTTTAATTAGAAAATGTTTTGAATGGTCTTGGCTATTAAAACAACTCAGGGAATTGATTACAGTATAAAACCATTGATTAAATAAACCCTACAAACTTTATATACTTTATAAACCATTATTACATTTGCCAAGCAAAAAATAAATTATGAATTTACACGAATACCAAGCCAAAGAATTATTGAAGAGATACGATGTGCCTGTGCAAAATGGAATTGCCTGTACAACAGTAGAGGAAGCGGTAGCCGCTTATAAAGATATTGCTGAGCGAACTGGAACAAAATTCGTAGTAGTAAAAGCGCAAATTCATGCAGGTGGACGAGGTAAAGGAACTTATAAAGAAGCTCCTGAACAACATGGTGTAGAAGTAATAAAAAGCGAAGAGCAAGCCAAAGAAGTTGCAACGAATATGTTGGGTAATACTTTGGTTACAATTCAAACTGGAGAAGCAGGTAAAGTAGTAAACAAAATTTTCTTAGGAGAAGACATGTATGGCGATGGACCGAGTGAACGTAAGGAGTTTTATTTGTCTATACTTTTAGATAGAGCTAAAAAACAAAATGTAATTATGTATTCTACTGAAGGTGGAATGGACATTGAAGATGTAGCGCACAATACACCAGAACTTATTTTCAAAGAGTGGATCAAGCCCGGAAGTCCATTACAAGGTTTCCAGGCTAGAAACATAGCTTTTAATTTAGGCTTGACCGGAACGGCCATGAAAAACTGTACAAAGTTTGTAACAAAATTATACGCGGCTTATGAAGGTTTGAATGGCGAGATGTTAGAAATCAATCCCTTATTCAAATCAGCGAATGATGAAATTATTGCTGTTGATTGTAAATTCAGTATTGAAGGAAATGGTTTGATTCGTCATAAGGATGTGGCTGAATTGCGCGATAAAAGCGAAGAAGATCCAGCAGAAGTAGAAGCGGATGAGCATGGTCTAAGTTATGTAAAACTTGATGGCAATGTAGGCTGTATGGTAAATGGTGCTGGACTAGCAATGGCTACTATGGATATGATTAAATTAAATGGTGGTGACCCAGCAAACTTCTTAGACGTTGGTGGTAGTGCGAATGCTCAAACCGTAGAAGCTGGTTTCCGTATCATATTAAAAGATCCAAATGTAAAAGCAATTTTAATCAACATATTTGGAGGTATTGTGCGTTGCGATCGAGTTGCACAAGGTGTAATAGATGCTTACCAATCTATTGGAGAAATTAAGGTGCCCGTAATTGTACGTTTACAAGGTACGAATGCAGAGGAGGCTAAAAAATTAATAGACGAAAGTGGCTTAAAAGTACAGAGTGCTGTATTGCTTTCTGAAGCAGCTGATTTGGTGAATAAAGCGGTTGCTTAAATTTACTTAAGAAGTTTTCGATTTAGAATGCCTCGCTTTTGCGGGGCATTTTTATATCTCCCATAAAAAGAAACCATACTGAGATAAATGTTTCTTATTTTACATCTATCTTATTTACTGAATTATGAGTCTAAAAAGGATCACCAAATTATTAGTTGCCAATCGGAGTGAAATTGCTATCCGAATTTTTCGTGCCGCAACGGAATTAAATATTAGAACGGTAGCCGTTTTTACACACGAAGATCGTTATTCCTTGCATCGGTATAAGGCAGATGAGTCTTATCAAATCGGTGCGGATAATGATCCACTCAAACCCTATCTAGATATTAATGAAATTATAGGATTGGCAAAACGAGTAGGCGCAGATGCAATTCATCCAGGCTATGGATTTTTATCGGAGAATGTAAAATTTGCACAAGCTTGTAAGGATAATGATATTTTATTTATTGGTCCTGAGCCTGAAGTGATGATGCAACTTGGAGATAAAGTACGTGCAAAAGAAATTGCTATTCAAGCAAATGTTCCAATCATTCGAGGAAATAAAGAGCCCCTAAGCTCCAACGAAATTGCCCTAGCCGAAGCCCAAGATATTGGATATCCTGTAATGCTTAAGGCAGCCGCTGGTGGTGGTGGAAGAGGGATGCGAATTGTACGAAATGATAACGATCTAATTGCATCCTTTGCAGAGGCAAAAAGCGAAGCATTAAGTGCTTTTGGTGATGATACTATTTTTCTTGAAAAATACGTAGAAGATCCTAAGCATATTGAAATCCAAATCATGGCAGATAATGCAGGGAATATTGTACATCTTTTCGAACGGGATTGTTCTTTGCAAAGACGTTTCCAAAAAGTAATAGAGGTAGCTCCCTGTCAGACCTTACAACAAGAAACTAAAAATAAAATTTATGAGTTTGCCGTTTCGCTTTGCAAATCTGTAAATTATAATAATGTAGGAACGGTAGAGTTTTTGGTAAGCAAGACCGAAGAAATATTCTTTATAGAAGTAAATCCAAGGATACAGGTTGAACATACCATCACTGAAGAAATTACGGGCATTGATATTGTACGTTCACAAATTCAAATTGCTCGCGGTTATAAACTAGCTGACCCTCAAATTTTTCTACAAAGCCAACAGGATGTAAAAGTGAATGGCTATGCGATACAATGTAGAATTACAACCGAAGATCCAGAGAATAATTTTCGACCTGACTTTGGAACTATACTAGCTTTTCGAAGCGCAACTGGTTTTGGAATTCGATTGGATGCAGGAAATGCATTTACAGGTTCTGTCATCTCTCCATTTTTTGATTCTATGCTCGTTAAAGTTTCGGCCTCTGGTAGAACTTTGAAAGGAGCCTGCGATAGAATGAAACGAGCGCTGAGTGAGTTCAGAGTTAGAGGTGTAAAAACAAATATTCAATTTTTAGAAAACGTTGTGATTAATGAATCTTTCCGTAATGGAGAAGTGACGGTCGGATTCATGGAGAAACATCCAAACTTATTTGATTTTAAAAGAAGAAAAGATCGAAGTACGAAAGCTTTAAAATATATTGCCAATGTAATTGTAAATGGCAATGAGGATGTAAAATTTGTAGATCCCAATAAAGTATTTATTGAACCCAAAATTCCAACTTTTGATAAATTTAATGATTATCCAAAAGGGACTAAAGATTTACTGAATGAGTTGGGCAGAGATAAGTTTTTAGATTGGGTAAAGGAGAATAAGAATATTCAATATACCGATACCACGTTTCGAGATGCGCATCAATCACTTTTAGCCACCCGTGTGCGAACCATCGATATGTTGGCGGTAGCGGAAGGCTTTGCTAAGAGTTTCCCTAATTTATTTTCTATGGAAGTATGGGGTGGTGCCACTTTTGATGTGTGCTTGCGTTTTCTGCATGAAAGTCCATGGACGCGATTGCAAAAAATTAGAGAGGCCATTCCTAATATACTTACGCAAATGTTGATTCGAAGTTCTAATGCTGTAGGCTATACGGCCTACCCTGATAATTTGGTGGAGGAGTTTATCGAAAAATCATGGGATACAGGCGTTGATGTTTTTAGAATATTTGACTCCTTGAATTGGTATGATTCAATGGTACCAAGTATCAAAGCCGTGAATGAACGGACGGGTGGAATTGCCGAAGCTTCGATTTGCTATACGGGTGACTTTTTAAATCCCAAGCAAACAAAATATACGCTGGACTACTATCTTGATTTTGCGAAGAAATTAGAAGATGCAGGAGCGCATATTTTAGCAATAAAAGATATGGCTGGTTTACTAAAACCAGATAGTGCTTATGAATTAATAACAGCCTTAAAAAAATCGGTAGACTTACCCATACATTTACACACGCACGATACTTCGGGTTTGCAAATATCTACCTATGCCAAGGCAGTGGACGCAGGTGTGCATATAGTCGATGTAGCATTAAGTTCTATGAGTGGTTTAACGTCACAACCTAATTTTAATTCGTTTGCCGCAATGCAAGAACGCAATGGTCGCTCTGAAAAAATGGACTTGAAAAAATTAAATGAATACTCAAACTATTGGGAAAATGTGCGAGAACAATACTATCCTTTTGAGAGCGGACTAAAAGCGAGTACCGCTGAAATTTTTGATCATGAAATACCGGGAGGGCAATACTCTAATTTGCGTCCGCAAGCTCGGGCTATGGGTATTGAAGATCAGTTTGAAACTATCAAAGAGAACTATCGAACGGTCAATAGATTATTTGGCGATATAGTTAAAGTGACTCCTTCCTCTAAAGTAGTGGGGGATATGGCGATGTTTATGACGTCTAATAATTTGACGGAACAAGATATTATGGAGAACGGGCATGAAATTTCATTTCCGGTATCTGTGGTTAATTTTTTTAAAGGAGAATTAGGTCAACCACATGGCGGCTTCCCCAAAAAGTTGCAGAAAATTATTCTTAAGAATATTGAACCCTTTACTAATCGACCGAATGCTCATTTAGAACCGATTGATTTTGATAAAGAGTTTGCTAAATTTCAAATAGAGTTTAATAAGCATTGCGATTTTCTAGATTTTCTTTCTTATAAATTATATCCTAAAGTATTTACTGATTTTTATAATCATCACGATGATTATGGAGAAGTTTCTAAAATTCCCACGCGTGCTTTCTTTTATGGCTTAAAACCCAATGAAGAGATTCAAATTGAAATCGAACCTGGTAAAAATATAATTGTTCAATACTTGAATCGAACGGCTGTGAATGACGAGGGTATATGTAGTGTATTCTTTGCGCTTAATGGTCAGACGCGTTCGGTTTCAGTGCAAGATAAGTCTGTAGCGGTTACTAAAATGATACATAAAAAAGCCGACGGAGACCACCAGATAGGTTCTCCTTTACAAGGTTTATTGGCTAAGCTTTTTGTAAAAGAAGGGCAAGCTATTAAAAAAGACGAAGCACTTTTCGTATTAGAAGCCATGAAAATGGAAACGACTGTTACAGCTGTAGCAGATGCCATTGTGGATAGAATTGAATTGTCTGCAGGCACGTTAGTTTCGCAGGGGGATCTAATATTGAGTTTTAAGAGTTAATTCATATCTCTTTGTTTAAAAAGAAAAACACTACATCGAGTTGCTTATGAAACTGGATAACGGCATTGTTGAAGCAGGACTCGTCTACTATACTAATTTTTAGCTTGCTGATTATTGCTTATTTTCGTTACAATTAATAAATATTTTATGAGATCTATTTTATCCTTCTCCTTTTTTCTTGTCGCAGTTTTTACACTGGTCGCTATTTTTTCTTTTACGCCATTACCAACAAATAATGAGTTGAAAATCAATAGCGAATCGCAAGAGAATATTTCTCGACTCATATTGCAATCCAAAACTAAATCCGACATTCAATTAAGAGAGGATAATCCTCTCTTGCCTATTTATAGAATTCACGGGAAGCTTTGTTTGTCAACCTTAGCAAAAGTTACACAAAAATTTACGGAAGAAGACCTGAACGATAAAGCCTTTATTGGGTGTAGAGTAGCAGATGTCATAACGCTTAAAATTCCAGTAAGACATCTGTCGGACATTAAAAATTTTAAAAACCTGATTCAAGTAAATGTGGCAGAAAGAATAGAACCGCACAACCATAGAATGACAACAGATGCTAGGGTAGATAGCGTTTGGGCAGGATACAATTTACCACAAGCCTATACAGGTAAAAATGTATTAATTGGAATATCAGATTGGGGATTTGATTATGATCATCCAATGTTTATGGATACGAATTTAACTACATCAAGAGTAAGAGCGGCCTGGGATCATTTTAAACATTCGGGCAACCAACCTTCATTTGGCTATGGCGTAGAATATGTAACTCCTACTGAACTAGACAATGCAAACTCGGATACGGCAGGTCTCTACTACGATTATGCAACGCATGGAAACCACGTTGCCGGTACGGCTGGAGGAAGTGGAGCGGGACTAATCCATAGAGGGGTAGCTTTTGAGTCACAATTTTTATTTAATTCGATTCGTTTAGATGCTGGCGGTTTATTGGATGGATTCATGTGGATGAAAAATATTGCAGATAATGATAATAAAAGACTGGTAGTGAATCTGAGTGTTGGATTGTATTACCTAGGGACCTTGGATGGAACTTCTCTCCTCAGTCAAGCCATGGATTCTTTATCTGCCCAGGGGATTACTTTTGTAACGTCTGCAGGAAATAATGGTGATAATAACTTCCATATAAAAAAAGCATTTTCCAACGATAGTATTCGAACTGAAGTTCAATTTTACCCATATTCTGCGCACCAATATATGTGGGGCCAGTCTATTTCCATGTGGGGTGAGCCAGCAAAGCCATTTAATTCCCGCCTTGAAGTTTATAATGCTGCAGGACAATTATTGGCAGACTCACGGTATTACAATACGAACAACGATAATGGATACTTTTCAGATCAGTTGATTATTGGATTGGATACAGTTTATTACAACTATTTCATTGATTCGGCGCATCCAAATAATAACCGTCCTCATCAAAGAATGCGGGTTAAAAATACCAATACCAGTTTAAGAGTTGTACTTCATTCACATGCCGCAAGCGGTACGGTTCACTATTGGAATGTGGTAGAATTGAGTAATGGAGTAGGGAACTGGGGATTAGACTTTTTTGCCTACGGAAATGATGGCGTAGCAGGAGACAATCAGTATGGAATAGGCGAGCCGGCTTGTACTGAAAGTGTAATTGCAGTTGGCGCTCATAGATCTACATTTTTTTTAACATCAACTGGTGTTGAATATACTGGTCCATTGGCTGATTTTTCTAGTAGAGGACCAACCTATGACGGGCGAATCAAACCTGACGTGACTGCACCTGGGGTGGGCCTAATTTCTTCAATAAATTCATATACAACCAATAATTATACCACTGCTGCCAGTACAACTTTTAATGGTCGTACTTATGATTTTGCAGCTTTCTCTGGTACCTCAATGTCTTGTCCTGCCACAGCTGGTGTAGCAGCTTTGTTGTTAGAAGCCAACCCAGCTTTACAACCACAACAAATAAAAAACATATTAACAAGCACGGCACGAGAAGATGATAAGACCGGCTCAATCCCGCAAGGAGGGAATGCAGAATGGGGACATGGGAAAGTGACCGCCTCCGCTGCAATAGCAATGGCATTAACTGTTGTATCGATTGATGAAATTGACAATGAAACTATTTCATTGAGCTTATCTCCTAATCCAACCGATGCCATATTGAATTTTAGGTTAAACAAGCAGCTTGATTCTGAATTGCAAATCAATATTGTAAATGTGGAAGGGAAAATTTTGAAAACCCAATCTATAAATACTTCCACTTCTGTAGATGTTTCAGATTTGGCCAATGGACTTTACTTTGTTCAATTTGATTATAAAAACAAATCCAGCACTTTGAAGTTTGTGAAAAATTAGCTTTTGATCAACTTCTTCAAGAGCGCTATTTGTCCTAGGTGATGATGCGTGTGCTCTATCAATCCTTGGAAGTTGCGAAAATAAATGTCATGTTTTTCTTCTTGGAAAAACTGATCAAGTTTTTCTACAGGGCAGTCTTTTAATAGTGAAATAAAATGTTGGGCCTCCTTCCAGGTATTTTTCTGCTAGAATTGCCAATCCGCAACCTTTGCTTGCATTTGTACTGGGCTTGGCGCTTGGCCCATGCCTGTCTTCTCGCTGTGAAACATCAAAGTAAATTCTCATAATTTTTGTCTACACTTATTTGTATATCAGAAAACGGTTGATTGTTATTCGGTTGGATAGGAGGGTAACTATTCTTTTAAAAATTTAGTAGAATTATCTTAAATCCCCAGAATCTTTTGAGTTTGCGAGCAGAAATAAATCTTTATTATCTAGCATGTATTCTAAAATGGGCTTGCATTTTTCTGTACAGGCTGGGTAGAATTTTGAATGTTTGCGAGCCTTGCTCTTCGGCATGTTTCCCCACCAGAACTCAGCAATGGCTACTGGTTTTAGTTTGTGCTTCAATGCATATTGTAATAATTTAGGCGCAGCGCATTCACCAGCTGCCGCGGGAGGGTAGCTGTCGGCGACTTCTGAAAAGATTTCTAATACATTTTTATGGTCACCTTTATTGTTTATGACTTCAGTTTTTGTAAACAGCGCTTTTTGTAATTCGATAGAGTGTTGTTTTCGATTCTCTTTTAAATTATTTATTTTTTCTGGGGCTTGCGTTTGTTTGATTTCTAATGTAAGTTTAGCTAGTCTACGTAAACCATTCGATAAGATAGCGTCAGATTCACTTTCATTAAAAATAGGAGGGACTAGTTTTTGTTTTGGAGAGTTTCCTTGCAATGTGCCTGAAACGGTTCCTAAAAAAGCCAGACTTTTATCCGAGAGTTCTACTACTAGGACGCCGAACATTTTTCCTTTTTGTGTCTCGAAATCGTATTCCCAATCTTTAGAGGCCTGCGTGATGTATTCTTGAAATTCTTGCGCAGCTCGTTTTGCAATTTCTGGTACAGCATTGGCAAAAGGATTATTCAGTTCTTTGGCTATTTCAATGCTTGAAATATCATTTTTAAACTGGAATGTATAGGAGTCTAACAAATTACTTTTCTCTTTTCTTACTGCGTTTCGCGAATGGATTAAACGCAAGGCATTGCTCTATCCAAAATTCTAAATCGTCATCTAAGTCATAGCCTTCTGGTTCTATATGCAAAAAGCCTTTCATAGTGCGCTTGCTAGGTCCCATGGTCATTTGGGTAGCACCAGTCTTCTTAGTGAGTTGAGTTGCGGCTTCAGGGTTTACTCGTGCCATAAGCCCGCCTTGGTAAGTGCCAAAGCACATTTTATCGTCTACCATAAAGCAGTAACCACCAAACATTTTCTTTTCTTCCCAGCCTATAGATTTAGCGCGCAATATATTTCGCAATCGGTTAAAAAAAAATTCGTCTATTTCCATAATGTGATACTGAAGCTACTAAAATGAAGAGGATATAAGATATTGATGTCATAGAAGTTGTAATTCAAAGCAAATCTAACTTGCTGATTAGAATAAAAGGGCATATAGCTTATTGATTTATTTTTTCTTTTTTTTGTGTAATGCAGGCACAAGAATTCCTGTGACTGCACCTAAGACCAAACTTGAAATTACATCTGTTCTGAAAAATTTACCAGCACCTAATCAGTACCGTGCTACCGCGACGGGTAGTATAGCAGCAGCTGTATATAACAAGTTTTTTTGTATCAATGATAAATTACGGTAATCACAAAAAACTTTTGCTGTATAAACTGCTGAACTAAGAGCATGAACTTGCCAATACAGGATATAAACTTTTTTCCAATCATCATTAGCGAAGCGTCCTTTTCGATTATTTTTTCACTGTAAATCATGAAATGGCTCTGTTGTTGGGTATTTCGTATGCGAGTAAATCTAATCCTAGGTATAGTTATTAAATTTCCATTGGAATTCTGTAACATTCAGTGAATTGAATAGTTTACATTTATTGATTATCTTATCGGGTTCACAAATATTGCCTTAAAATAATTAATTTGAAAAAATCTAAGTCTCTCAAAATAGTATGCGTCCTCTTTGCCCTGTCCTTGAGTATTTTTCCTCAGTCCCTACGGGCGCAGGAGTTCTTAGAGAAAGTAACCAATATCTTCGAATTTAATATTGGTCCCGAGCGAGATGACTCGACCTTCAAGCATAC
>Ga0209186_1003489_pt1 | contig 10804 bp, 14 predicted proteins | sample SidtaG_FD_187426 | JGI IMG/M metagenome (GOLD analysis project Ga0209186, IMG submission 187426) | Marine algal microbial communities from Sidmouth, United Kingdom - Sidmouth_Male2 metaG (SPAdes) (version 2) | ecosystem: Host-associated > Algae > Red algae > Unclassified | place: Sidmouth...
CTGCAGTTACAGCAATTATTGGTGTGTTATGAATAGCTTTGCCTAATTGTCCACTTCTAATAATTTGAGTGGCTTCATAACCATCCATTACGGGCATTTGTAAATCCATTAAAATAATATCGTAAATATTGCTTTTGAGTGCATCAATAGCCTCTTGGCCATTATTAGTTATAGCAAATGTGATTTGAGAAGAGTTCCCTAGAATTTTCCTCATTACAATTTGGTTTAATTTATTGTCCTCCACAACTAAGATATGTAAAGGGTTTTCTCTGTTTTCTTTTGAAACGGTAACAAGCCTTTCTTTTGCAATACATTTTAAGTTTAAATCAATAAAAACATCAGTGCCTTTATCTAATTCACTTTCAATTTTTACGGAACCATCAAACAGTTTAACTATATGTTTCACAATTGTTAAACCCAGGCCTATACCTCCAAATTGTCTTTTATGATTAAGTTTCATTTGATTAAAACTGTCAAAAACTTGATTTCTAGATTTTTTATTTATACCAATGCCCGTATCGGAAATTTGAATCGAAAAGCGTGACATGCCTTGAGGTTGCTCTAAACATTTAAGTTTTAATAAAATATGACCTTTTTCTGTAAATTTAATGGCATTAGATAAAACATTATTTATAATTTGAACAAACCGCTCAGGGTCTGCGTATATATTTGTGGGTATTTCAGAATCCATTTCAAAAGTATAATCCAGACCTTTTTTTTCAGCTTCAATTTTCCAGTTATTGCTTATTTGATGTATTTTTATTGACGGGTTAAATGTTGAATAATTTAAATTTAATTGATTATTTTCAATTTTTTCAAAGTCTATAATATCATTAACACTGCTTAATAAGCTTATTGAGGCATTTTTAATTATTTCAAAAGATTTTCTATCCTTTTTGTTTTTTTGAAATTCCAATTCATTTTCAGCAATTCCCATAATAGCATTAATTGGGGTTCTTAATTCATGACTCATATTAGACATGAAATAAGTTTTCAGAGCACTTATTTCTTGAGATTTGGTTAAAGCATCTTCTGTAGATTTGTCTTTCTCGAAACGAAGTTCTTTAATAAGGTTTGTCATTGATAATGATAGAAAAATAACCTCAAAACCAGAACCAAATTTTGCACTATTTAAAATGAAGAAGTTGTTAGGCAATAAACTTAAATTATTCATTACAAAACCAAGCAAACCAATTACTAAAAACAAAATTCCAAAAGAAAAATAAGGATCAATTTTTATGCGTTTATAACGCATAGTAAATATGGTAGTTAAAATTAAAAATAAACTAAACAATCCATTTAAGTTACTAAGTGGATATGCCATTTTAAGTGTGGTTTTATTTGTAAATAGCATTATAAATAACACTGCTAAAATTACATATGTAACTTTGTATGTTTTTTTAAAGTTTTTTAAATCCCTACGAACTTTTAAAAAGTGCTCACAATATTTAAGTAAAAATAAATTTGAAAATAATGCGGTTATTAATACTGTTCTATTGCTTAAATACCCGCCATTTGGAAAAATGTATTCGTGCATAAAACCATCCAAAGATGCTTGCATTAGCGCAATAGAAAAAACATAAAGGCTATAATACAAAAAGGACTTTTCTTTTAAGCTTGTGTAAAAAAATAAATAGATAATGCCAGCCAAAAAGAGTAACCCATAAAACAGACCGAGAAAAAGTTGTTGCTTGTAGTTAGACATCCAAAAGGCAGATTCATCTTTTAATTTTAATGGTAAATTAATAGTTTCTCCATCACTGTTATAATGAATATAAATGTGTTGAATGGCTTGCGAAGGAAGTTCTAACTTGAAAATAGTCGATCTATGCTTTACTTGTTTTTCATTAAAATTGATTTTATCACCACTTTTAAAATTTTGTACTTGACCATTGCTAATTTGATACAAATTAACGATATCTGTAACGGGTCTAGCGGTTTCTAAATAGTAAGTCTTTGGTATGTCTAAACTGTTTTTTAGTTTAAATCTTACCCAATAATTATCTGTTGTAAAACCTACGTTGTGATTATTAGATTTTAAGCGTTCGTATTTTATAACTGAGGTTTGCGATATTTCGCTAATACTTAAATCTAAGTTTCTAGCATTTGCAAATTCAGCATACTCATATAGTTCTCCCTTGCTTTCTTGAATATCGAAAACATTATTTTGGGCATATATTCCAATGCTAAGAAGGTATGTTAGTAGTAGTAGGCGTTTCATGTTTTGGGACATTGAACTACTTCAAACTTAAGGAAATATATTCTTAAAATTAAAATTTCACGCGATTAAATTGCTATACATCCTTTAAAAATGCATTTTGTCGAATTTTTTTATAAGAGGGCAGCTTTAAAACCACCCTCTTAATTTTTTTTACTTACCCAACATCAACAATTCCCCGCAAACAATTTCTGTGATATAGCGTTTGTTACCATCTTTATCATCATAACTTCGCGAAGTTAGCTTGCCTTCAATAGCAACTTCTTTACCTTTTGTTACATATTTTTCGATGATTTGGGCGGTTTTTCCCCAAGCTATAATATTGTGCCATTGGGTATCTGTAATTTTTTCACCTTTATTGTTGGTATAGCTTTCATTTGTAGCAATGTTAAATTTCGCTAAAGTTTTTCCTGATTCAAGATTGATGATTTCAGGATCGTTTCCTAAATTGCCAATCAACTGTACTTTGTTTCTAAGTGTGCTCATAATTTTAAATTTTTAATCGTTAAACAGTTAATACTTTGTTCTGAACGCGTTTCAGGATTTTTTGATTTTACTTAAATTGTGTTTTGTGAATGGGTTACTGAAACAAGGCCAGCATCAATTCAACACTGCAAAGATGTTATGCCCTCTAAATATTATTCGGTTATTACTTGTTTAAATTCGTTTGTAAATGTTTGTAGTCGTTTGTAAACGAATATTTTTTATGGTATATTGGCATCTATATACGACTTACCACAACATTATAAAGAGAAACTACAAAACGAAGGATATCGTTTTTTTTTTGGAAGTATGTAATTCATTTAACCGTCCTACCAATTACCGCTAATTCAGTAACTACGGGATTGAGCTTCTTGCTGACTATTCAAAGTCTAATTAAACTATTACATGTCAATTAACGTGTCGATATTATGCGCCTAATTCTACTAACATTAGGTTTTATATCGATGCTATTCCTTTTGTTTTGGCTTAGGAATGGAAGCCTTTAATACGTCGTCTAAAGTGCCTTTAACTTGCAAAGGCTTTTCTTTAGGCTTTTGTTCTTTTTCTTTGTTCATTTTGTAAAGATAATTCAACATTTTCGACATAATAATACATTTTAACTTTTTTTATTGTTTTAAATATTAAATAATTGCTAAATAAAACATTATTTTTTGTTTGTAACACACATAATTTTATATATTTGAAGCGTAAAATAATCTTACAATATTACAATAACCCTTCATTATGACTGACAATTCAGTAAACGACCCTAAGTTATTAGATTTTAACTTTGTAGGGGATGAACACTTTTCATTTGAAGATATGTTGCATCATGCTTATTTAGAAGGTAAAAAAGACTTTCAGAAAGAGTTGATTTCTAAAATGCAAAATGGCCTTCAGACTAGCGCAATGACTTCTTCATTGTTTAAAGAAAAACTAAAAGAACAAAACATAGAAGTAAAAGATATGTTTTTAAGAATTTTAGATTTGACAGAATTTGAATGCCTAGTACTTATTTCTGATAAGGCTTATTACTCTAAAGAAATGAGATGGAGCGCATATAACATTGCTAGAAATCTAAATAATAGAATTGATGAAATAGATCTTAAATTTTCATTAATGCCATATTCTGAATATATTAAAAAAGACACTATTACTTCAGAAGGATATTGCTTTAAGTATGGCGCACAAGAATAATCCAAGTCCTCCATTTAATCACGCTGTTCATAATTTTGAAGCTTGTTCAGCTTTAAATAAACTAGGCGGTTATAATGACTGGGTAGTAACAACTGCATTTTATTCTGGAATGAAATTCTTAGAAGATATTTTATTTCCCGAAGTTTATGACCACCCTGTCAAACAAGGTGAGCAAAAAGAATATAAAACTTTTTCTTCATACACAAGGGATTTCGGTAGAGCTTTAGGGTTAAACAAACATAAGATAATGTCTGATTTAGTCGAAAAAAATGTTGATGATATTAAAATAATAAACTATTATGAGGATTTAAAACAGTCTTGCCATACTGCTAGATATATTAATTACCAAGTAGGACAAGACCGAGTTAATATGGCTACCGAAGCTATAGAAGCTATTAAAAACCATTGTGTTTCTGGTTAGTTGTTTATCAACCTCTTATAACTTAATACACTTTCACTATCCACCAAAAACTTTTCAAAACGTTCTTGACTAGATAAATATCTAGTATTAAAACGTGCGCTATACTCGTCTAAATAACGTTCTAAATGCTTATCGCTTACTTGGTGATAAATACCGTATAAACCACGCTTTAAAACACTCCAAAAGTTTTCAATAGTATTTGTATGTACATTACCCTCAACATAAATATTAAGAGCGTGTTTAACATTGTCATGCGTGTAATTTTTGCTTAATCTTTTATATGCAGGTGCTTCATCCGAATAAATGGTTGCATCCTGTGGAACGTGTGTCGTCACAAAATCTACCATATTTTCAGTTGTTTCTCCGCTTACATGTCTTAAAGCTACTTTACCGTTACGCTCGATAATACCAATAACTGTTCTTTTAGGCTTATAAGTTTTACCTTCATTAGTCACGTTATTGTCACTTAGTGAGCGTCTTTTATTTAAATGTTTATTCTTTTCTTTACCACCGATGTATGTAGCGTCGGTTTCTACCATTTTACTTTCTCCCAACATTTGCGGAGACTTTTCTCTTAACATTTCTCTAATACGGTGTAGTACGAACCAAGCAGATTTTTGAGTTATTCCTAAATCTAAAGCTAATTGAACAGAACTAATACCTTTTTTGTGAGTTGTAGCTAAAAAGATCGCTGCAAACCATATTCTTAATGAAATATTAGAGTTGTGAAATATCGTACCAGTTGTTACACTAAAATCCTTTTTACATTCTTTATCACGACATCTAAAACCTCTTTTAGTTGTGTATGCATCAACACTGCCACAATGAGGACACACAGGCTCACTATTCCAACGTATTTGAGAATAGTATTCCTTACAAGTTTTCTCTTCCTTGAAGTAATCTAAAAGCTGTGGTAGTGATTTGAATTTCATGGTTTCCGATATTAGTTATACAAATATAACCGAATATATTGATATATAAAAATAATTATACAAAAATATTCGGTTAAATTGATATTTTGATTAATTTTGTCTCATGGTTACATATAAAGAGCGCAAAGAAAACAAGCACAGCTTCGTTTTGATTAAAGACGGTGAAGTATTAGGTACGTTCGGAAACCTAAGAAAGATTACGGAATTTGTAAAAGATGAAAAGTTTCCTAGTTACTGGACTTTAGTTAGGAAAGATCAATACCCTATTGAATTTGAAGATTACAGAATATTTAAAGTAAAACACTACTAAATACTACGTTTCAGCATAAGTATTTCTAAACGTCTTTTCTCGTCATTTTCTATTTTCTGAAAATAATATAGTCTACCTCCAATCTGTTGAAATCTAAAATTATCGTTTTTCAAGAATCTATTTCTTAAAGTTGATAAACTCATATTAAAACCAATATCTTCTTCTATAACTTTTTGATAAAAGTGATTTAGGTTTGTTTCAACTATAATCACGCTATTATCAAATATTAACATATAAAATCGTTGAATTTTATTGTTCATAAATTGAATGAAATATAATATATAAGACTCTATATGTTAATAACTAACATATAGAGTCCTATATGATAAAAATATTTTGTCAAATGTAGTTATTTATAATATAATTTTATTAAATTTGTTGCATAAAAAAACGCCGAAGGTAGGATTTCGACGTTTCCGAAATATTTTTTTAAAGCCCTATCCAAATGAGAGACGGCACACTTTAAAACTTTCAATCTATTGCTCTCTAATGATGAGAGACTTGGTATTTTAAGCATCCATATAGGATGCTTTTTTATGCTTTAGTTTTATTTGTAGCTAATAATAGTAGTGTTTCGACCATGTTAGAGAAGTTTCTGTTTTCTTTTACTGCAAGTTGTTCAACCTTTTTTATTAAGTTGATATCTAAAGTAATGGTCTTTGCGGTAGTTTTTCTTAAACCGTTCATACTGAATTATATTACTATTAATTAATAATGTAAAATTATGCAATGTTTGTAGTAGTTTTAAGAAGTTTAGAGAAACCTTTTCAACAAGTTTTTAACAAGTAAGAAATCTTATTTTTATTTTAAGTAATCAGTGTTTTATGTTTAAGTTGTTGATTTTAAGAAACATACTGTTTTTAGAATCGAATTAATACATCATTATAGAATATTAGTTGAGAACACAAAAAAACCTTGGAAACAAAGGGTTGATGTCGATTTTTAGTAAGTTTGTTTAGAACTTTTTTTGACTCATACCAATTATTATGCTATTCAACAAAAAAGACAAGAAGAAAAGCGACTATTACGATAACTACACTAATAGATATAAAGAGGGCTTTGTAGGAGGTTTGGCTTGGGCTGGGTTGTTTGCTGTTATATATGGAATCTATAAACTTGTAGAGTATTTATTCCTTTGATTTTCATAAATTTATACAAACTCATTAAAGATGGCAATATTTGATAATAAAGGGAAAGAATTATCTCCTTGTATTTGCTCTAAAGCAAAGTATGCTCTTGGGTTAAAACCCAAACCTTTAAATAACAAGACGTGTACAAGAAATTATTGGGAGCGTGTAGTCCGTATAATTGCAGAATTGAATAATATTAATGATAATTCGCTAAATAGCGCCATTAATCAATATAATGATATTTTTACTTAAATTTATAGAATGGTATTTTTTTAAACAGCTTGTGGTAAGTTGTATATAGATGCCGGTATATTTGTTTAATATAGCAGTAAGTAAAGGGCTAAAGTAGAGTTCTTTTAATAATCGAAAAGATGTATTCGATAAATATAAATAAAGAAAAGAATGAAAAAATTAAAATTTAGAAATAACGACGACATGCCAGCATTTGGTTTAGGAACTTGGAAATCTGCTGAAGGCGAAGTTTACAACGCTGTAAAAACAGCAATCAAAGGTGGGTATCGGCATATTGATTGTGCTGCTGCTTACGGTAATGAAAAAGAAGTTGGAAAAGCTCTTAACGAACTATTCCAAGATGGTGTTGTAGCCAGAGAAGATATATGGATTACATCTAAATTATGGTCTAACATGCATGCCAGAGAAGATGTAATGATTGCGATAAAACAATCTTTAAGCGATTTACAATTAGAGTATTTAGATTTGTATTTAATACATTGGCCTGTTGCCCAAAAAAAGGAAGTTCCTTTTGTGAGTAAGGCAGAAGATTTTATTTCGTTGGAAGTATTACCGAACGAATTAACATGGAAAGGTATGGAAGATGCTGTAGAACTTGGTTTAACTAAACATATTGGGGTGTCCAATTTTGGGCCTAAAGCATTGCAGCAACTCATTACCAATTCTAAAATTAAACCAGAAATGAATCAGGTAGAATCGCATCCTTATTTTCAGCAAAACGACATGTTATCATTTTGCAAAGCCAATAATATACATGTTACAGCATACGCACCATTAGGTTCGGGGGATAGGGCCGATAAATTTAAAGCAGAAAATGAACCTAAATTATTACAGGATCCTGTTATTCTTGAAATAGCCAAAGCTAAACATGCAACGCCAGGTCAAATTTTAATAAGTTGGGCGTTACACAGAGGTATATCGGTAATTCCAAAATCGGTAAACCCTGGAAGAATTACTCAAAATTTTGAAGCGCAGTTGGTTGAATTATCAAAAATTGATATGAATAAAATAGCAGCTTTAGATAAAAATTACAGATTCTTAAGCGGCGAACATTGGTTATACGCGGGTAGTCCTTATACACTTGAAAGTATTTGGGCGTAATTGTCTGTAGTAATGACATATCCTGTAAAAACAATTTGAGTGAGAAATATATAAGTTGTTACGGAATTCAAGCCATTATTAATCACTTTAATAAAAATATTGAATATGGAAAAGCAATGTTTAGAATGCGGTGATAAAATAGTTGGCAGAATTGATAAAAAATTCTGTTCTGATGGTTGCCGAAATGCGTATAACAACAAGGTAAATAAGGATAGTAAAAATCTAATCAGGAATACAAACAATAGGCTTCGGAAAAACTACAGGATTTTAGAAACTTTAAATCCTAATCAGAAAACTAAAACCTCTCGCGCTAAATTAATTGAGGCAGGTTTCGATTTTAATTATTTTACGAGTATTTATACAACCAAAGTTGGGACTATTTATTATTTTGTTTACGACCAAGGATATTTACCTTTAGAGGGCGATTATTACGCATTGGTAAAACGAGAAAGCTAAATTATATGGAAGATATGTTATCAGTTTTAAAAGAAAACCTAAACTTTATTATTCCAGCTTTAATGTTTCTTGTGGTCGTTATTATTGCCATTGCAGCATATTATTTTAGTAATAAAAAAATCATGCTCCGTGAGTTTAAAAAAAGCAAAAAAAAACCAATTAATAGGATACAAGAAAAGGCGTATGCTAAAATTATCGGTAAAGCAAAACATACAAACGAGCCTTTAATAGCGCCTCTTAGTGGGCGAAAATGTGTTTACTACCACGTTATTGTTGAGGTAAAAGGCGATAAAAATTGGACAAAAATTATAAATGAAGAAAAACATCAGGATTTTTTTATTGAAAGTAATTCTGAAATGGCTATTGTAAAAATGTCATCAGTACAAAAGTCAATGCGGCGTTTTTTTTTGGTAAAGGATTATAAAGAAAACTCCGGATTTAGAAACGACGCTCCAGAAAAACTAGAAGCTTACTTAAAATACCACAACAAAAAAAGCACGGGTTTTTTAGGCGTAAATAAAACCATCAGATATTCTGAAGGGATTATTGAGCTAAACGAACCCATTGCTGTAAAAGGTATAGCGGAATGGAAAACGCTTAATGAGCCTATTGATGGTTTTTCATATTCAAAAATATTAACGCTAGTAGGTACAAAAAAAGAAAAGCTTTTAGTCACAGATGAACCAAAAGCTCTATTAAGAGTAGATGTTTTATAAAAATATATTCTGTAATTTAAAAAAGTTAGGATTTTATTTCCAAGTTTGCCCTTTAAATTTCATGGCGGCTTTAAGGACATCTTTCTGACTTATCTGCCCTACTAATTTTCCGTTTTCAACAATAGGAAATCGGCGTCTTGGGCTATCAGCAAATTTACCTGCAGCATCAAAAATATTTAAATTCCCATCAATGGTATCAACATCTGTAGTAATATATTTCTCAATGGTCATGTCATGCATTGGCATATTATAATAGCGGCTTTCGCTAATTTGCTTAATACAATCGCTTTCTGAAATGATGCCAATCAATTCACATTTTTCATTAACTACAGGGCCACCAGAAATTCGATTATTAATCAAAGCTTGCATAACACTTTCAATAGTTTGATCTGCAGTAAATGTTATCAAATCTTTTGTCATATAATCACTAACAGTTAACGATGTATTATCATCACCTCCGGATTGCTGTCGTCTTGCTCCTTGAAAACTTTTTATTCCCATAAATATTTAATGTTTTGTTAATCTTAAATATACTTTTTTAATTTGATATTACCTAAATATTTGTAATAAACATTATGAAAATATTACTCATTACCTAAGTATTATAAATAATTAGTATTTTTTTAAGAGTTTTACTATAAAATTTTATAATCTTAGCCCGTAAAGAATTAAAATTTTTGGGCTAACCTCTTTCGAATAAAAAATAATATAATTTTTGCAATAACGAACTCATTATTAGTTATATAGATATATATGTTTTAAAGTTAAGGCTTTTCAATAAGGCGCGAATCAAACTCAACTTTTTTATTCATTTGAAAGTTTAGATTTGAAAACGATATTAAAAACTCTTTTATAGCTCCAAGAAGTTCTTTTTTGCTAGTTGTTGTTAAGTTTAATAAACTTTCAAGCTTAAATAGCTTAGTCTCTAAAACCAAGATCCGTGAAAGAATAGATTTAGAATTTAATGCATTAGGAATGTTTTGTTTAAGTTCTTTTATAAGAAGTTGAATAACCTTTTTATTATCATTAAAATATACCAAATCACCTTTTTTAATATTTGCAACCACATCTTCTAATTGTAAATAATCTGGCCAATCTTGAACAATAATGTTGGTTTTGGAATCTAAAATATATTCAACATATTTTAATCTAGAAATATCTTGTTCAGTAATTTCTTGACTTTTAATTTGTTCAATTTTATTTTCTGTACTGTTTTCTTTATCTTTTTTACAAGCTGAAAAAATAATTAAAAAACTTAAAAGGACTAGGCTTTTAAAGTGCATTTTACATTGATTTAAAATAGGTTACAAATATATACTAATCGTTTATTTATTATTCATTACTATTTAATTAAATATGTTTTTTTAAGTTTGAAGCATGTATATTATTCGTTTTTTTTAAATGCTATTTTATAATTAAACCTGTAAAAAAACAATGAAATTTTCTAAATGAAAAATAACCATGAATTAAATATTTTTTTAACTAGATGAAATATATAATACTGTTTTATAAGCATTCCAATAATTGTATATTTGATTTTTAAATTTAGTTTTGTAATCACCCAAATCAGCCCTAAATCTTAATTATT
>Ga0209186_1003493_pt1 | contig 10799 bp, 18 predicted proteins | sample SidtaG_FD_187426 | JGI IMG/M metagenome (GOLD analysis project Ga0209186, IMG submission 187426) | Marine algal microbial communities from Sidmouth, United Kingdom - Sidmouth_Male2 metaG (SPAdes) (version 2) | ecosystem: Host-associated > Algae > Red algae > Unclassified | place: Sidmouth...
TACGTTCAACTGTTCTTATTTGAACATCAAAAGCTTTTGATATTTCTGTATCTTTCATCTTTTTACCGCCTTCACTTTCATTAGCCGCTAATAAGATTTGAGCTCTTTTTTGCTTTGTGTTTTTATACTTACCTGAAGCTATCAAGGCTTTTAATTCAATCACTTCTGTACATGTTAGAGTTACTCGATATTTTTTCATTTTATAGTATAACAAATATACTCGACTTTTTGTTCTTGACTGACCACTAGCTGTTTTGCGTCCTGTCTATGTATGTTCTACATCTTTCCATTTTACTTCCAACATAACAAGGATTGAAACATATAAAATTCAAAAACTCCACCTTCATCCCATACTCTTTCCATTTTACTTCCAACATAACAAGGATTGAAACTAAATTCAAGAACCATCCTATATATTACATATACCTCTTTCCATTTTACTTCCAACATAACAAGGATTGAAACCAACCATGATAGCAATAAGCCAACTAATTTCTATAACTTTCCATTTTACTTCCAACATAACAAGGATTGAAACCAAATATCCGCTCTTTGAATAATTGCATCTCTATAACTTTCCATTTTACTTCCAACATAACAAGGATTGAAACACAGCTATTACAACAGGATATTAACCATACCATTGTCTTTCCATTTTACTTCCAACATAACAAGGATTGAAACATTATTACTGAAACAGGACAAAAATGTACTCTGGTCTTTCCATTTTACTTCCAACATAACAAGGATTGAAACTGAATAGCATACAGGAACTTGTAAACTGGTACATACCTTTCCATTTTACTTCCAACATAACAAGGATTGAAACTTTGATTATCTGCCATTCTGAATAAATATGGATAGCTTTCCATTTTACTTCCAACATAACAAGGATTGAAACCCGTCAAAAATAGTTAAAAGTTAGGATTTAATCAAACTTTCCATTTTACTTCCAACATAACAAGGATTGAAACAAAATTAGTCAGTCAGCCGTAAGTGCTGAACTAAAACTTTCCATTTTACTTCCAACATAACAAGGATTGAAACTCTGTTTGAGGTCTTTCACCTTCGATAAAAACAGGGCTTTCCATTTTACTTCCAACATAACAAGGATTGAAACTCTTCTAAGCACTCAATAACTACGGGCGTGTCTGTTCTTTCCATTTTACTTCCAACATAACAAGGATTGAAACAATAACTGTTCTCTTTCATCATCAACTCTTTGTAGCTTTCCATTTTACTTCCAACATAACAAGGATTGAAACTGGCAGACCTTGTAAACTACATAAATGATTATGATCTTTCCATTTTACTTCCAACATAACAAGGATTGAAACCTGTTAAGCTAAAAAGATGCCGTTTATAGCCGTTTTCTTTCCATTTTACTTCCAACATAACAAGGATTGAAACGGTTCGATATTTTAACGTTAAAGGTTTGTTTAGTCTCTTTCCATTTTACTTCCAACATAACAAGGATTGAAACTGCAAAAGATAACAATAACAATAAAATAAGTATAAGCTTTCCATTTTACTTCCAACATAACAAGGATTGAAACAAAGACTATATAGCGTTCTTAAACTACTTAAACGTTCTTTCCATTTTACTTCCAACATAACAAGGATTGAAACAAAAAATGCGAGTGGTAAATTGATTTGCATTCATTTCTTTCCATTTTACTTCCAACATAACAAGGATTGAAACTAAATATAAAGATGGTGCTTGGTTCATATCAAATCACTTTCCATTTTACTTCCAACATAACAAGGATTGAAACTCTATCTACGGCTATGGTGATGTAGCCTATGCCCTCTTTCCATTTTACTTCCAACATAACAAGGATTGAAACTTGTACTACAAATATATCACGGGATTTAACGGAAACTTTCCATTTTACTTCCAACATAACAAGGATTGAAACAGTAGTAGTAAAAAGAACCTTAGAAAGTTCCTACAACTTTCCATTTTACTTCCAACATAACAAGGATTGAAACTTTCAACAAATTGAAGAAATACACATGAGTAACAAACTTTCCATTTTACTTCCAACATAACAAGGATTGAAACTCGTTGTTCGAGTTTCCATAGCCATATGTTCGTAGTCTTTCCATTTTACTTCCAACATAACAAGGATTGAAACCTTCTCCCCCTACATCAACGCTTACAACGGCTGAACCTTTCCATTTTACTTCCAACATAACAAGGATTGAAACTCATATATAAGTTTTCAAGTGTTATATCACTTGAACTTTCCATTTTACTTCCAACATAACAAGGATTGAAACCAGGTTAGACAACTATCCGTAACAGATGAAAATTACCTTTCCATTTTACTTCCAACATAACAAGGATTGAAACCCAAGAAAAGGTACGGACTCATACACAAAGCATTATCTTTCCATTTTACTTCCAACATAACAAGGATTGAAACGGTAATCTCTTAGATACGGTGAAGGGTGAACACGTCCTTTCCATTTTACTTCCAACATAACAAGGATTGAAACTACTTCGGTGGGGGAGGGGTAGAAGTAAACAAGGTCTTTCCATTTTACTTCCAACATAACAAGGATTGAAACTCAACTACTCCAATAAGACCAAGTAGATGCTTCTTACTTTCCATTTTACTTCCAACATAACAAGGATTGAAACATGTGCTATGTTGCCCAAATTCGCAAAGTACCAACACTTTCCATTTTACTTCCAACATAACAAGGATTGAAACTACGGTTGTCCATCGTCATGGCTAATAGGTTCTTTCCTTTCCATTTTACTTCCAACATAACAAGGATTGAAACCTGTCTCTAACGACTCTGTAACGGTCTTTAAACGCCTTTCCATTTTACTTCCAACATAACAAGGATTGAAACTCTTGTAACGCTGTCGTGTCACCTCCTTCGGGTATTCTTTCCATTTTACTTCCAACATAACAAGGATTGAAACGGTATAAGTCTTTGTCCAATAACTTTTAAATTTCTACTTTCCATTTTACTTCCAACATAACAAGGATTGAAACGGAACAGATAAAACGTTAGTTAAAGGGTGTGACTCACTTTCCATTTTACTTCCAACATAACAAGGATTGAAACAATCTTCCAGTAAAGACATTATAAAAAGCCTTTGAGCTTTCCATTTTACTTCCAACATAACAAGGATTGAAACTATGGCTTGCTATTTGTTTTCGCTATTGTAGCCCTCTTTCCATTTTACTTCCAACATAACAAGGATTGAAACCAATATAGCGAAATCCCTTCAGGAACATATCTACTGCTTTCCATTTTACTTCCAACATAACAAGGATTGAAACTCTCTTATCATTTTGTTTGTTGCATGGGTTCGCTATCTTTCCATTTTACTTCCAACATAACAAGGATTGAAACTCGAATTGACCTGTTTTATTTAGTTCCGTACAGATCTTTCCATTTTACTTCCAACATAACAAGGATTGAAACCAATACAGACTGGGGATGCCCTGTTGGTGGCGAAACTTTCCATTTTACTTCCAACATAACAAGGATTGAAACGTGAATACCAAGCATCTAATAATTCTATATATATCACTTTCCATTTTACTTCCAACATAACAAGGATTGAAACGCCTTAACTTCTCTTTTCTTATGTATTAACATTGCACTTTCCATTTTACTTCCAACATAACAAGGATTGAAACCTTAAACCTTTAAGGAATAACTGTAATAATGTGCTTCTTTCCATTTTACTTCCAACATAACAAGGATTGAAACTCGTCTAACCTCTGGCTGTAATCTAATTTGAACATACTTTCCATTTTACTTCCAACATAACAAGGATTGAAACCTGTTGGCTTCGCTACCTAAAACAGTTGCAAGACTTCTTTCCATTTTACTTCCAACATAACAAGGATTGAAACGGTATTACCTTAAACTTCTTAGAAGATGGTACATTCCTTTCCATTTTACTTCCAACATAACAAGGATTGAAACAAAATAAAATCTTTCTATGTTACTTCCATCAAAACCTTTCCATTTTACTTCCAACATAACAAGGATTGAAACATGAGATCAGTGATTTCTTTAGAGTTTTTTAACTCCTTTCCATTTTACTTCCAACATAACAAGGATTGAAACTGAAGGAATGTATAGAGGATAGATTGCTTCAAGATCTTTCCATTTTACTTCCAACATAACAAGGATTGAAACCATAAACAGTCCATACGGATGTGTCGCACTAAATTGCTTTCCATTTTACTTCCAACATAACAAGGATTGAAACAAATGTCACCTCTACTAAAATTACATGTTGAAGCACTTTCCATTTTACTTCCAACATAACAAGGATTGAAACAAATGATGAAATTCGCAAACTTATTGAGCTGTGCCTTTCCATTTTACTTCCAACATAACAAGGATTGAAACGACAAACAATTAGCACAGACAACCAACAATATTGAACTTTCCATTTTACTTCCAACATAACAAGGATTGAAACTCAGAAAGGGCTTGATTTTAAACGCTCCGATAAAAACTTTCCATTTTACTTCCAACATAACAAGGATTGAAACATACGCCTAATATAGCCGAGGTAGCGTTGTGCAGCTCTTTCCATTTTACTTCCAACATAACAAGGATTGAAACAAATCATACATTCTTTAAAAATTCAACAGTTTGCGCTTTCCATTTTACTTCCAACATAACAAGGATTGAAACGAGTATAAAAAAACACACAAAATTGATTATTAAAAACTTTCCATTTTACTTCCAACATAACAAGGATTGAAACCACGTTGGAAGAAATTTAAGTGGCAATATCCATTACTTTCCATTTTACTTCCAACATAACAAGGATTGAAACCAGGATAAGCATAAAGGCGATTGTAATTAAGTAGCTCTTTCCATTTTACTTCCAACATAACAAGGATTGAAACTAAATTTGATATATTTGTGCATAATGTTAAACAGGACTTTCCATTTTACTTCCAACATAACAAGGATTGAAACGCGTATTTTGTAGAGGAAATACAAGAAATTCGCATCTTTCCATTTTACTTCCAACATAACAAGGATTGAAACATTTTGATTTGTTTGTGTTTGGATAAATCTTTAAGGCTTTCCATTTTACTTCCAACATAACAAGGATTGAAACAGGTCTAATCTTAGAAAGATAGCATCTAAGATATACCTTTCCATTTTACTTCCAACATAACAAGGATTGAAACGTACAAGGAGATGAAAAAATGTTGTTCACCTTGTACTTTCCATTTTACTTCCAACATAACAAGGATTGAAACCAACAATTTCCCTTTTGAACTACCAATTACTATAACCTTTCCATTTTACTTCCAACATAACAAGGATTGAAACTTTATGAAACAAATTGCTTTGGAGTTTTCTTTGCGCTTTCCATTTTACTTCCAACATAACAAGGATTGAAACATCGTGGGGCTAATGTGTTAACAATGGCATACGTTCTTTCCATTTTACTTCCAACATAACAAGGATTGAAACGGGGAAAGGTTGTGTTATTATTTTTTTTCGTTTCCCTTTCCATTTTACTTCCAACATAACAAGGATTGAAACACATATCCACCCAAGTAGAATAATTAACTCGACGGCTTTCCATTTTACTTCCAACATAACAAGGATTGAAACACAATTACAATATGTCTGGAGCTTCGGAACTTCCTACTTTCCATTTTACTTCCAACATAACAAGGATTGAAACATCCATTATCAACAAATGTGAAATTTACTACGTCGTCTTTCCATTTTACTTCCAACATAACAAGGATTGAAACTTTCCAGACAAACCGCTTCCCATTCTTGAATAGATTCTTTCCATTTTACTTCCAACATAACAAGGATTGAAACCGAGATTCAAATTTTTGCATAACTCTAAATCAAAAAACTTTCCATTTTACTTCCAACATAACAAGGATTGAAACTCCTCATCACTCATTTGGTCAATAACCGTTCGTATTCTTTCCATTTTACTTCCAACATAACAAGGATTGAAACATAGCGACAAACGGAGTTAATTTTATACTTTTTTCGCTTTCCATTTTACTTCCAACATAACAAGGATTGAAACATAATATAAAACCTGTGGACCTGAAAGCCGCACAATCTTTCCATTTTACTTCCAACATAACAAGGATTGAAACAAAGGTTAGAAATAGCCCAATGATGACAAAGACTAAACTTTCCATTTTACTTCCAACATAACAAGGATTGAAACTTTGTTGCTGAAAAATCAGCATTCAAATCATCAATACTTTCCATTTTACTTCCAACATAACAAGGATTGAAACATAATAAAAAGTATAAAGTTCCTGTTATTCGTCCTCTCTTTCCATTTTACTTCCAACATAACAAGGATTGAAACGAGATTGGAAGCGGTTGCAAGAAAAAGATTCCAAATCTTTCCATTTTACTTCCAACATAACAAGGATTGAAACCATATCCAATCAGAACAATCTCCTAATAATGTTTCCAGCTTTCCATTTTACTTCCAACATAACAAGGATTGAAACGTGTTATATACATACCGTCATTATCAAAGGTAACAACTTTCCATTTTACTTCCAACATAACAAGGATTGAAACATAATGTATCAAAGAAGTCTTACCAAGATGATAAGACTTTCCATTTTACTTCCAACATAACAAGGATTGAAACTCCCTTTTCCCTTGATTGGTTGTTAAATCCATATTTCTTTCCATTTTACTTCCAACATAACAAGGATTGAAACAATCTTAATCTTACGCATAAAAATAAACGCCTAACACTTTCCATTTTACTTCCAACATAACAAGGATTGAAACCTCTTACAGATTTAGGTGAAAAAGGTGTTAAGAGTCTTTCCATTTTACTTCCAACATAACAAGGATTGAAACTAAATATTGCAAATATAAGAAAGGTTGGAAACTTTTCTTTCCATTTTACTTCCAACATAACAAGGATTGAAACTATTGTGGGCACGGAAGGATTTGAACCTTCATTTTCCTTTCCATTTTACTTCCAACATAACAAGGATTGAAACAACGCTTGGGACATTATGGAGCAAGCCTCGCACATACTTTCCATTTTACTTCCAACATAACAAGGATTGAAACGAAAATTCTATCTTGGAGATAAACACCATACAATGGACTTTCCATTTTACTTCCAACATAACAAGGATTGAAACTGTACCAAATATTAAGATTGTCTATCTGGTTTTGGTCTTTCCATTTTACTTCCAACATAACAAGGATTGAAACTCTACTATGTTAATCTACAAATTAGAAAAGGACAACTTTCCATTTTACTTCCAACATAACAAGGATTGAAACGACATTTACATGAAACACGATGGAATAGATAAAAGACTTTCCATTTTACTTCCAACATAACAAGGATTGAAACCTCTTTGGCGAACTATACAATCATCAGATTATAGTCTTTCCATTTTACTTCCAACATAACAAGGATTGAAACGTCGTAGGTCTAAATGAAATAGACGAAAGTATTTTTCTTTCCATTTTACTTCCAACATAACAAGGATTGAAACATTTGTACCCTAATGTTAAGGTGTGGCAAAACAAAGCTTTCCATTTTACTTCCAACATAACAAGGATTGAAACTTGGATTTTGATACTCCATCCAATATTTTCAAATCCTCTTTCCATTTTACTTCCAACATAACAAGGATTGAAACGAAAATTCTATCTTGGAGATAAACACCATACAATGCTTTCCATTTTACTTCCAACATAACAAGGATTGAAACTTATCATCAATTAAACGGTCATTTGGATGATCTACACTTTCCATTTTACTTCCAACATAACAAGGATTGAAACTATAATGCATATAAAATATCTTCAATTGAATCTTTTCTTTCCATTTTACTTCCAACATAACAAGGATTGAAACGAAATGGCTTCTGACGAAGAATGGAAGGATATGAACTTTCCATTTTACTTCCAACATAACAAGGATTGAAACTATTCGTAACTACTGAGGATAAAATATTATAGCATGCTTTCCATTTTACTTCCAACATAACAAGGATTGAAACTATCAAAACAATTGCTTAATGAGACTTCTTTTATGCTTTCCATTTTACTTCCAACATAACAAGGATTGAAACTTTATATTCAGGTAAGACAATCTGCCCATTGTTAGCCTTTCCATTTTACTTCCAACATAACAAGGATTGAAACTCCTCAAACTTGAAAATGTCGCAAATCAACCAAGCTTTCCATTTTACTTCCAACATAACAAGGATTGAAACTTAAAAACAATTATTAGCAATTTGTTTGAAAATATACTTTCCATTTTACTTCCAACATAACAAGGATTGAAACCAAGAAAGGAGCTTTATGATATGCTTGTAGAGGCATCTTTCCATTTTACTTCCAACATAACAAGGATTGAAACGATTTGAAGAAGTCTATTTCTTCTGTTGTAATTTGCTTTCCATTTTACTTCCAACATAACAAGGATTGAAACTTATTGGAGGTGTGCCATACACCTTAACCAAACAACACTTTCCATTTTACTTCCAACATAACAAGGATTGAAACGTCTTATGTATTTGCTTAACAACACCTTTACCTTCCTTTCCATTTTACTTCCAACATAACAAGGATTGAAACCTCCTGTTCCACCAAATGCTGTTGCTATTAATAACGCTTTCCATTTTACTTCCAACATAACAAGGATTGAAACTTAATGGAGCTAAATGAAAGAAATGAAAATCAAGAACTTTCCATTTTACTTCCAACATAACAAGGATTGAAACTCAATAGGTTTTCGTTCTACTGTAACAAAGTAGGACTTTCCATTTTACTTCCAACATAACAAGGATTGAAACTTATTTCATGTTCCTTTTTCTCCTGTTGTACCCATTCTTTCCATTTTACTTCCAACATAACAAGGATTGAAACTTTTTGCTTTTCGTATCATGCTGATTCACTTGTTTTCTTTCCATTTTACTTCCAACATAACAAGGATTGAAACGTTTAAAGACAAATTTGCGTCTAAATGTTTCTTGTCTTCTTTCTATTTTACTTCCAGCATAACAAGGATTGAAACAAATTGTTGTAATGCTGAAAAGTTTCATATTATTACTTTCTATTTTACTTCCAGCATAACAAGGATTGAAACTCTGTTCAACGAACATCACTGATGCGATATTGATACTTTCTATTTTACTTCCAGCATAACAAGGATTGAAACGATGCTGATAATCAATGTTTTAGTGTGTGTGTTTGTCTTTCTATTTTACTTCCAGCATAACAAGGATTGAAACTAGATAATGTCAATCAATTTTTCTTTTTCTAATATCTCCTTTCTATTTTACTTCCAGCATAACAAGGATTGAAACTGTCTAAACGTTGCAGCGCAAGAAAACTCCAAATGGCTTTCTATTTTACTTCCAGCATAACAAGGATTGAAACAAAGGCTTAATCTTGCGTTCTAAACCAAGTCAGCCACTTTCTATTTTACTTCCAGCATAACAAGGATTGAAACTCTGATGCCGATTGTTCCGACGTTACAGGGCTTACTCTTTCTATTTTACTTCCAGCATAACAAGGATTGAAACGAAAATCCATTTCTTTTTCGACTTTTGGGATAAGGCTTTCTATTTTACTTCCAGCATAACAAGGATTGAAACATGAAAGCGGGCAGGATTAACTGTCCTATGTATGTACTTTCTATTTTACTTCCAGCATAACAAGGATTGAAACGATGGACTAACGTAGTAGAGAATCGTTAGATAACCTACTTTCTATTTTACTTCCAGCATAACAAGGATTGAAACCTAAACCGTCCTTATTTACTTTTCGACAATATTCGCCTTTCTATTTTACTTCCAGCATAACAAGGATTGAAACAACAATCCCTCTTTTAATTATACAACTTCTTTAATCTTTCTATTTTACTTCCAGCATAACAAGGATTGAAACACAGTCGCTTATTAACCCACCTAACACATTGCCCTCCTTTCTATTTTACTTCCAGCATAACAAGGATTGAAACTTATAGGGCGGGCTCGTCTCGCTCTATTTTTTACCTTTCTATTTTACTTCCAGCATAACAAGGATTGAAACGGGCAATTGTAGTTTTTCCGCCACCAGTCGGTAATGCTTTCTATTTTACTTCCAGCATAACAAGGATTGAAACGCTGAAATTAGAGAAGCACTAACAAACGCAGCTAAACTTTCTATTTTACTTCCAGCATAACAAGGATTGAAACGAGGAAAAGATAGAGAATACAACTGATTATTTTCTCTTTCTATTTTACTTCCAGCATAACAAGGATTGAAACCACAAAGACCTAAGTATAGACGCCCTAATCCAAAGGACTTTCTATTTTACTTCCAGCATAACAAGGATTGAAACGTTTGTGATGAAACAGGAGAGGTTTTAGAAAATTACAGCTTTCTATTTTACTTCCAGCATAACAAGGATTGAAACGATAGTATAAATACTTCCAGTAGTAATATTATAGGTCTTTCTATTTTACTTCCAGCATAACAAGGATTGAAACCGTGACTAATCATTTTGTAAAGGCTTTTGAAGGTTACTTTCTATTTTACTTCCAGCATAACAAGGATTGAAACATCAAAAACAAAAACCAATGACAATTATTACAGATCTTTCTATTTTACTTCCAGCATAACAAGGATTGAAACAGGATAACAAAAATGGGGCACTATGAGAAAATGTATGGGTCTATATAAATATTGATTATCTTAGCTTTATGAACTTAAATAATTTTTATGAAACGATATTAGGCTTATCAGCCCCTTGGTCTATTTCCTCAATGGAATTGGAT
>Ga0209186_1003494_pt1 | contig 10794 bp, 9 predicted proteins | sample SidtaG_FD_187426 | JGI IMG/M metagenome (GOLD analysis project Ga0209186, IMG submission 187426) | Marine algal microbial communities from Sidmouth, United Kingdom - Sidmouth_Male2 metaG (SPAdes) (version 2) | ecosystem: Host-associated > Algae > Red algae > Unclassified | place: Sidmouth, United...
TATCCCAAGGACGAGAGAGATCATTGAGGTCTTGGAGTTGATTGCCTTGAAAATCCCAATCAGGGAACAGTCCACCTGAGCAAGCGAAGTGGGGGTTACTGCTCGAAGCAAACAGTATAAAGCGAATGTCAGAAAATTTCCGAAGTTTGTGAGCTTCGTCGAAGCACTGCTTGTGCCAATCCAATGCCCTCAGCCCCTGTGCATTCCCTATCATAAGACCCTCCAGCCTTTGACCAACCGCCTTGCCCCCATCGTAGTTCTCAAGCTGTCTCAGTAGCCCTTCAACAATGTAGTCTTTAGTGAAGACTTCCCTAAGCAGAGAGCGGTAAGAATAGAGAAAAACTTGTTCGGCTGTAGGAAGAAGGGGGGTGTCGTCAATGGGTGCAAACAACAAGTTATCGTGATGCTGACAAAGCCCACGAAATGTTGAGATCGAGTTGATGCCTTGAAGCACTAAAGGAATTCTCCCCTTGGTCTTCTTCATGTTACTTAAGGATGGAGAGAATCCGTATACCTGACCATCCCTTGCAATCTGTTTCAAGGATTGGCCTTTCTGGATGGAATGTGCATCGATAATGTCCGTGCAGGAGTCCTCATAGAACAAGCACTTTCCCTTTGATCTTATTTTGCTAAATATTTTATGATGCTCGTTGAGATCAATGTCTCTTGGAGCCTTAATGCTCACGGGCTCATCACCTGTGTGCAACTCTTCGTCGGGGGTGTGTGCCAAGAAAATAATTGAAATGCCGTCCTCTTGAGCCTTCTTGAAGAATTTTAACCCCAAGTCTCTATTTTTAAAATTATCGGCAACCACTTTGGCTACGGGGGCTTTGACTCGAAGAATCCGCCATCCGCATCTGGATATCTCAAACTCTGCCCGAATCATGGCTTGAACAGGATTTGATGCTGTCACAAACACTGAGCCTATTGCCCCCTCAATCCTTTGATCGATCATTGATCGAGATTCTGGTTCTAGGTCAAAATCAACGTTGTAGACTTCCTTCAATCTCCACCGCCAGTCTGAATCTCTTGAATGTCGAGTTCGGACACATCGAGTTCTCCTGAAATGAGCCTTGGAAGAAGTAGGTCTCTGGTATCACGGAGATTCTCGTTTTGTTTTACCAGTACCTTTTGAAGCTGGGTCAGTGATCGAAACGACTCCCCAAAAGTGGACAACAATTTTTCACAACTCGGAATAGCTAGTGGGTAGCCGACCAAAACCTTCCAGTTTGCTCTAGGCATTTTTGACCCATTTGAAGTTGAGGTTGCATGGGCAACAAAGTCCTCACTCGAAACAACAGCCGTTACAATCTCCCTGTGAATCCTATCCTTTTCAGAGATCACAATCGTATCTGCTGAACATATCCCTTCAAAGGGAGCGATACTCACCTTGTGAAAGTATGGCCGAATCTTGCCGAACAGAATTTCATCCTCGTTAAAAAGGAGTTTATTGGAACCAAGCTCTTCGACAGTATCCCAGCTATTCAATGCCAGTGATTTCCTTGGGATATGTTCCAAGCCAACATATCTTGTTGGAACATCCAGCTTGCCCTTGGGAATGGACCTTCTGTCCTCTCTGGCTATGTCACCCAACTTCCTGACTTCCCACCCCTCAGGAATCTTCCCCATTTCTGAATCCACCATTTTGACAGAGTCATGATCGGGGAATCGAAAGTGGACAAACCATTCTCGGTAGAGGCTTCGAGCCATCTCCTCCAGAATCTTGATCCGCTTTTCGTTGTTCTCAATGAGATCGTCGTAGGCTGAGAGGATCGAGGCAATCTTCTTCTGGGTGGGAAGAGGGGGTGTCGGAACTTCTAACCTGTTCAATAACTTCAAAGTGAGAAACTTGGTTGCAGCACCCGTGGAAATTGACCTTAAATGTGCCAGTTTTGTTTCAAGAGCATAGAACAGATAACGAAGATTTAGAACGTCCTCTCTCCCAACATCGATAACGTACGTTCGTTGATATGCATCAAATTTACCTTCAAAATATTTGAGAGGGTAAATTCCAGCAGCATTATTGCCAGCAAGTAAAATGTAAGGGCCATCGAACGAGTAAGTGTTTGTCCTAAATGTTTCCCTTGAGCATGTAAAAAATGGGTATTCCCCATGTGGGTCTGCTGCATTGGAGTTCAGCTTGCCCGTTTTAAAGTTCACTAACCCCTCAAGTCTTGAAAAAGCTTTCATCAGAAAATCAAGAAAGTTGCTTCAGATTGGTCTCTATTGCCAGTGCAAGTACCTCGGCCTGCTTTGTCAGGGTCAAAAACTCTGAGTGGAGATTATCAATAGTAGCCATCGTGGAACCAATTTCCCCGAGGTTCTTCTCCAGCACCCCAACATACCTGCCTGCATTTAGACTCCAGCCTTGCTCTTCGACCTCATCCAGAGTTGCCACCTTGCAGAGACCTGCAACATCCTCATACTTCCCACCAGCAAACTGCTCCTTGGTCAGCTTCATTCCTCCATACAGGTCTTCTGGTTTCTCACCTCGGTACAACCGGACAATGTTGGCAATGAATTCTCCTTGCTCAGGAGTGAAATCTCGATGTGCCCTGTCGATCTGGTTGTAGATTTCACGAGCATCAATGAAGAGAATCGTATCCTCTCGATCCGTTCCCACCTTGCCTTTGTCCAAGAACCACAAGGTACATGGTAGAGTCACTGTGAAGAAGAAATTGGAGCCAATGGCAATCATGACATCTACAGCCTTGGATTCGATCAGCTTCTTCCGAACTTCCATTTCAGAGGATCGAGCATCCGAAGCCGAATTGGCCATGACGAAACCAGCACGTCCCTTTTTGCTCAAAGCAGAGTAGAAATGCTGAATCCAAAGATAGTTTCCATTGTCGGTTCGAGGTAAACCAAAGGGGAACCGCTTGTCCTCGGTAAGTCGTTCCTTGTCGATGCCGTTTACGTTGAATGGAGGATTAGCCATGACGAAATCGAATCGCCCTTGGCTCTCATGGAGGTCTTCGTAGTAGCTGTTCCCCTGACGGATATCACCAGAGAGTCCGTGTACTGCCATGTTCATCAGGCAAAGTCGGACCGTCTCATCAACTCGCTCCTGTCCGAAGACCGAGATCGTGGACTTCTTCCCCTTGGTCTTGCTGTGAGCTTCAACGAAACGGGCACTCTGGACAAACATACCACCTGATCCGCAAGCTGGGTCATAGATTCGTCCCTTGATTGGCTCAATCACATCGACGATCAACCGGACCAAGGAGGTGGGTGTGAAGAACTGTCCACCTCGTTGACCTTCTGACATCGCAAACTTGCCAAGAAAGTACTCATAGATCAGTCCGAACACATCCCCCTCAACGTCCATGGGAACGCTATTGAAGGTCTTCAATAAGGAAGAGAGTGTCTTGTTCTCTAGAGACTGGTAGGACTTCGGAAGAACGTCTTTGAGTTCCTCGTTTTCACTCTCGATAGCCTTCATAGCCTCATTGACCGCTTTCCCAAGATTGGCCGAATCTGGAAGCTCCATGAGCTTTTCGTATCGAGCTTCATCTGGGAGATACATGACTCCCCGAGCTTGATAGTCGGTTTTGCCGATCTTTCGTCTCCCAGTGCCTTTTCCCTCGATCTCCTCCTTGGCCAAAGAGAACCTCGTATCAGCGAATTTGAGGAAAATCAGTCCAAGGACAGGATTGGAATATTCCCCAGCCTTCAACTTGCTGTTTGCCCTGAGTTCATCAGCCGCTTTCCAAAGACGATCCTGTAGGTTCTTCAGATCAATCGTTGTCTTGGTTGTTCGTTTTTTTGCCATGTTTCCTCAGGTTGGCCTGACAGTATGTGGGATGTCACAAATGTCACCCTGAAAGCCTAGCGGATTCACTTGGTACCGAACGGGCCCAGATGGACTCAGAAGCCATCTCTTGGTGTCTGAGAGCGTTCAGGAGGGAAACGCATGTCATGGCATTCACTGCCCCATGGTGACCTCTCAGGCCATCGAGAGAATCATGAGTTCGAGAGCGTTTACCTGTGATTCCAGCACTTGCTCTCCACCCTCCAGATCGGTTTCAGATTTTTGAATAATCCAGCCCTTGGAAAACAAGGTGGGAAGATTCCCACCATAACCAAAGGTAAAACAATGACAGAAAATGAAACGGAACTCCGAGGAGTCTCATTCAGGGTAGGAGATGTGAGATACAGAAGGAGTGAACAGGGAGGGTGGGAACTCCTCATTCCTGATCTGGAGTCAGACTCAGTGGTTACCAAACAACTGAAATCCAAAAGCCAAAAAGCCGCAAAGTGGTTGGCCATTGCTGAAAACAACCGATTGCAAGAAGCCCTTGTCCAGAGAGGTCTTTCGTTTGAAGAGGCCTCCCAGAAGGTCATCAGGGGAAAGGCAAAAACGATCAAACATGCATCACTCAAGAGGCTTCAAATTGTAGTGGGCCATTTCTCCCGACTCCTTAAGGCAAAGGGCTTGGACTCGTGTGCAGTTGACGAGTTAGAGTGGGAGGTCTTTCTGGAGTACCAGAAATTTCGTTTAGAGGAAGGGGCCAAGTCACAAACGATCAACACAGAGATCACCAGCATCTCCACGATCCTTAAAGAAGCCGAGAGCCAAGGAATCATTTCCAAAAATCCATTATCCTATTCGACCAAGAAGGTAGGTGGGAAGATCGCCTTGCTGAAAGAAGACGTGGATCATGGTTACCTGACGAAAAATCAAAAACGACATCTCTTGAAGGGCCTGAGGAAAAAGCACCTTGGAATGTTCCTCATTGCCCTTTTGATGATGGAGGAGGGACTACCTTTTGACATCCTGAGCCAATTGAAAACTTCGGACATCAAGCTGATAGATCAAAAATTACTGATGATCACACAGTCAGGAAGGAGGCTTGAGTACGAGTTATCCAAAGTATCCTTGGCAGGCTTCAGAGAGACGAGAAGGCGAATCAAGAAAAGGCATCCAGACAAATCGATTCTCCAAAACGGCAAAAGATGGGTGAACGATAGGGCCATGATCAATGAGGTGAAAAGGTGTTTGAAGAATCGAGGGATCGTTCCTGAGTTCCCAGTCAACCTTGAATGCCTTCAAAGCACTTACGTTGTGAAAGCTCTGAAGAAGGGAGTTCCCACCAAGGAGATTTCAAAAAGGACAGGTCCTAAGCTCATCGATTCGATTGTATTCCATGCATCCAGAATCGGTGGTAACTCTTAAAAAGAGTCACGAAAAGGGACAAAACTTTGTCAAAGAGGGTCGGTTCATGGACAACATAGTTTGTGAACGATCCGAACTATCAGCGTTTCAAGGCCCTCAAGGAAATGAGTGGCCTTTCACTTTCTCAGATATCTTCAATTACAGGCCATTCTGTGAGTAGGCCGGTACTCAGTAGAATATTCAACGGAAAGCCCGTGAACCCACAGGTATTCCTGACTTTGGAGAAACACGTCTTAGACATACTGGAGCAAAGGTTGAACAGTTTCTTCGTCCTCGAATCGATTCCTGATGATTCTGTCGATTGGAGTCTCTGGGGAAAAAAGGAGTAGTTGAAGGAAAAGGGCAAAAATTTCTGCTGGCGAATATTCATCAGTAGGAGTCCCAGACGAATTCAAAAAGGCGTTTCATAGCGTCCTATTTCTCATCTTGTTGTAGGCAAGCCAAGTCGAAAACCTACCTTCCGTATCATCCCTCGATAAATCACGATCTCAATGTGCCTGATGATACAAAGGAGATTCAAGGGGCACCCAGACCCACATCCCGAAGTGTGGACCGTATGAAGCTCAAGGCTTTCCAGATGGCCCATTCACCAGTTCGGACAAGAAGCCGACTTGCTTGACCTTCGAGTAGCTTGACTCTCAACGGAAAAACATGAGATGAGAATTTTCGGCAGAGGCTTCAGATTTTCTCTGACACATCCCTGCACATTTGTTGGCTTGCAACCGTGATTCCTGAGTTGCTCGGACACCCCTTGAGGCTTGGAGGAGTTCATTGAAGAAAGGCTACATTCAGTGGCTCCTTATAGCTGATTTTTCTCTTTTTGAAATCTTAGTGCGGCTAGTAGAGGTAGACGTTTTTTTCCCCATGCTTATATGGTATTTTTCGACTGGTGGCCATTAGTCGATAATTTGTGAAATCACTGGTTCCTCTTGTACCTTTTTTTGCCTTACATCCTCCATGCTCTTGTAGCCCTTTTTGAGCCAATATCTAACCCTAGTGTAAGGCTCGTTCAGGTGTCTAGCTAGCAAGCTCCCTGATTGAACTGTAAGTTGCTCCATCCCAAACTACTTCTCTTTGCCCTTTCCTTCGGCTTCTTGACATCCTCAATAACTCACTGGTTTTGCTCGGCTACTCCTATGGATTCTAACCAGCCATTGAGAATGAAAGGTCACTAGAGCCATCAGAGGTCAGGTCACAGTATTCGATGCCGATCTCTTCTGAAGTCAGGATTATGCTTAGAGGCCAAAAGAAGCTTCTTTAAAAATCGATAGATCCTTTTGCTGATCGACTCCTCAATACTCTCCAGCTTCCCCACATCTATGATGATAGGTTCAAGGCTCCCAGATACCTTTTGGCAAGAGGGAAGCAATGAATGCAAATTGAACTCATTCCCACCGTCTTTGTTGAATTCATGGATTCGGGTAAGTGAGGTGTCCCCGAAATGCTCTTCAAGGGAAACGAGCAATGACATCAAAACCACTCCCCTCAGGAAACTCTGGCCAAGAAATAGTCTCCCACCGTGGGTAATCCTCAAAGGCACTCACACCATCTTTCTGAATCCATTTCTCTTGGTACCCATCGAGCAACCTTCTGAAACACCTTGGAGTCAGTATGAAGGCCCTTGGCCTCTGCTTAGCCTCCAAACATTGACCTCTGGTGGTCTTCAAAAGCATCCAGAGCAACAGGGGCAATTCCTGATCGATGATCGTAGGCTCCAGTCCTGAGGCACTTTAGGGAAGGGTTCTCAGTCCTTCTGCTTTCAAGTACCCACCGAAGGAAGTCGTGAAAAGCAAACCGATGTGATTTTTCAGGCTTCTTCCTCTTCTTGGTTTTCACCAGAATACATTTTCTCTTTGTGTGGTGATTAGCCCCTGAGACAAAGCAGGCCACCTTCCGATTCATGTAGCCCAATGTCTGACCCAAATTCTCCCTCAACTTGGCTTCATTCTTTCCAGAAACAATCTTTATACTACATTTGCATCCTGTCACCCCTACGAGCTTCCATTGATCCTTGAGGTTATTGAGCCACTTTTGACGTTCCTCGACATCCTTCGTTGAATAAGTCAACCAACCTTCCTGCTCTTTCGTGGTAGCAGTTTTCACCGTTTTGTTTCTGAGAGCAACCCCAAGAAACTTGATGACCTCATCACTAACGTCACTTGCGATCTTTTCCTCAACTTCCTTCCTCTGCTGTTTGCCCATCAGTTCAAGGACACCAACACCATGCTGGAAAAATGGCACAAGAGCATGTCCATCGGGAACAAGTTTCCTCCCGAACTCATGGAGCTTCAAAATCATCGTTCCTTTTTTCCTCGACCCTGCCAGATGCTTCAGAATCGCTCGTTTTAGAGCCACTTGGTAAACTCTCCTGATTGCTTCATCAAAAGAGACATCCCAGCGCTTATTATATATCTTCAGAAGTTCCCGTGAAAATGTATCCCTCTTGGGCCTATTCCTCAAAAGGTCATCGGAAATACAAAACCAGTGAGGTTGAGGTCTGATGATTCGGTTTTTCTTCGTTTGGACTCCGTTCAACATCGAATCAAAAAAGCTCAGTGATGATACAGACACGAAGTAATGTTTGTCCCAAAAAACCATCCAACTTGGCTTGTATGGCTGGAGTGCCCGAAGCTCCCTACTAGCCTTGAAATCTTCAAATCTCTGACGATGATTTCGAGGATACTTCTTGATCCACTTCTTGAGCCTTTTGACCCTTTTTCTGTTTTTCTCTTTTTGCTCACGAAGCCTATCTTTCAGACTCCTGAGCTTCTTTTGGAGTCGTTTGCTCTTAGATTGTCCAGCACCCTTAATCTCCCTTTGAAGTCTCCTGATCTTCTTCTTGATCTTCTTAACATTCTGGGGATCACCATAAATCCCAGTCTTCCCTGTGTTGAAGTAAAACCTTCTAGATAGCTCAGATTTGACCAATCCTCCTGTGTACATGTTCACCGTGTAGAGATCAGGGTCAATAAGATACCCCAGACGGCCCTTGATTGCCTTTTGATTAACAGGAGCAAGGTAATCAGCTAAAAGAGTCCCTTTGGCCTTCAGGGGGAAACGAGCAACAAATACAGGCAAGTTCCTGTGGTGTTCAGGCATCTTAAAAACATCTACATGACTCTCTGTCCACTTGTTGATGAATGAAGAGCCATCGAAGGAGTGAAAGGATTCAAATAAAGAATCATCAAAGGCAAACTTTGCCACATTACTGGTCCACTTGTTGATGTACCAAGGAGGAGAAACCTGCCTGATAAAGAGATTGTAGGTAAGTGGACCTATGAGGTCCTTTGTAGGCTCTACTACTTCTTCCATCCTTTTGTCGTTTTTTATTAACTCCCGAATCTGTGACAATCTGGAGGATGGTGAGGATGATGATTCTAGCCTTTGTTTATAGGACATATCTGAGGTTCCTTTGTCTTTGAGGATTGGATTGACCATTAAGGGTAGTCTCCCTTGCAGGTGTGATTTCCTCCTTCATTGTATGCCCTGTTGAGCCTTTGACGGATTATCCTTTGGAGGAGCCGATTTATTTTTGGTTCCCACCTTCAGAGGAGAACGTTTCCAAATCAGGAATCAGGGTTGTTCCCGACAACTGGCCGAGATCAATCCGACTCCCTTTGTTCCATGTTCTCTGGAAGAGCTTCGGGGGGAATCCTCCGATACCTCGGGATGATTAGGGCTACCCGATCCGTTTTTGAGTACCGGCATGTATTATCTTCCCGACCTTCAAAATGATGAAGCATTTACATTCACCCAGCCATAGAGAACCCAAGAAATGAATTGGAGGACTCCTCTGACTCCTCCAGATAGCGACGAATTTCAGAGAGTCGGAAAACACGTTTATCCATACCCTTCAGCTTAATGGACTGAATGAAGCCTTCCTTCTCAAGCTTCCATAGCGAAGTTTTTGATACCCCGAGGAGCCTTCTGGCTTTCTCCTTTGAAACACATGTAATGCTGGCAAGCAGTTTCGAATCCTGCTTTTCCTGCATAGACGACTTTGTACGTGGCTCGATTTTCATTACTTTTGATTTGTTTTTCATATTCGGCAGTTATTTTTATATGTTAGGCATGTGCTTTCTCAGCTTCTGTGCTCTCTTTTTGGGATCACGTTGGTCATAGTGCTTGAGGATGATTTCCACACTTTGGTTTCCACAAATCTCCTTAATATCTTCTACGAGCATCTTTTCCTCTTCCAATGCCAATGTGATAAAGGTGGTCTTCAGGGCATGAATGTCGTACTTAGAAGCTCTTCGCTTTCTTTGTTGGCCGTTGTGTTCGATTCTTGTGAAGTTACGTGCCTCCCGTTTCGAGCACTCGCCATTTGAATCATCTAGCACCTCGACCACCATGTCTTTGAAGAGCAGAGTCAAGGTGTCAGGGGAATGGGTGTAAAGTCGCTCAAGTTCTGGCCAAACAAATCCTTTTTTCCTAGGGCCAGCTTCAATAAGCACAGGGAGAAGTCTTTCCATAATTGGAATAAACACAGGTTTTCCATTCTTCGATGCGATTGTCTGGATGACCTCCTGTTCGAGGTCTACATGCTCCCAACGCAACTTGAATATGTCAGCCTTTCGAAGCCCCGTCCTGACTCCCACACTGAAAAGTATTTTAGCGATCCGGTGGCCCTTCACGGTTTCGATCTTTTCAATCTCTTCCTTCGTAAAAGGAGTTCGGTGGATGGTGTGAACCTCTTTCAATTCAATACCTTCCCAGATATTCCGATCCACGTATTCGCTGTGTTTCAATTCCTTCCACAACGTCCTGAGGACAGAGAGATAGTCGTTGTAGGTTTTTCCTGTGACCCCTTCAGCCCACTTGTTGTCGAGCCAACGGATGGCGAGGCCACGTGGAACACCCCTTGCCCAAAAAGTCTTTGGATTGGATTGTTCCACAAAGGATACAAATGATGTGATCTTCCTGATGCATTGAGCAAGATAGCGATCACTCCCCTTTTTCCGTCGATCCTTTCGGGCAAACAAATCTGCCAATTCAGAGAGCCTGATCTCCTCAGGCTTCACCCTATCTCCGAAACGGAGGTACCTGATCTCCTCCAGTAGCTCCTTCACTCGCCCGTCTTGAGAGTCGATCAAGGGATCAAGCCTGTCCTCAGATAGTCGAAGACCTTTTTCAAGGACTTCTGATTTCCTGACGGCTTCCTCAAAGTCCTGTTCACCAAAGGGAGTGAAGGCTGGAGCCCTATCCCCAAGCACCTTGACCCCTAACGACCTGTCGATGTTTTTTCCGGCGACCCTGTAACGGGCTACCCAGTGTTTCGATTTCCGTGTGCTGAAGACTCTCACATACTACAAAGTATAGTGACTGAGGGCTTTGACGAAAAAACCGTCTCTTTCCCCCTCTTTTCCCCCTCTGGAGCCGTTTTCCCCCTCTTTTCCCCCTTTTGTTCGCTGGCGTCCACCAACGTTCACTTGTGTTCACCCATCTTTGGTAAGTGGGCAAAAGAAAAGGACTTGTGAAATCACAAGTCCTAAAAAGTTGGTAGCGGGGGCTGGATTTGAACCAGCGACCTTCAGGTTATGAGCCTGACGAGCTACCAGGCTGCTCCACCCCGCACCAGGGGCGTCGAATGAATCGACGCAGTAGCGAGGCATGTGATA